>Ga0207707_10001234_pt1 | contig 23990 bp, 18 predicted proteins | sample KBSC83BmetaG_FD_184336 | JGI IMG/M metagenome (GOLD analysis project Ga0207707, IMG submission 184336) | Corn rhizosphere microbial communities from Kellogg Biological Station, Michigan, USA - KBS C8-3B metaG (SPAdes) (version 2) | ecosystem: Host-associated > Plants > Roots > Rhizosphere ... | reverse complement strand
CGATCAGGCGCGCATGCAGCAGCGACACCGCAGCCTTCACGTGCGGATCGCCCGGCGACTGTTTGGCGGCCTGCAATACCAGCGCCAGCGCGCTGTTCTTGTCCGGGCCAATCAGATTGCCCGCGCGCGCCGCCTTGCCCGCGCCGGTCAGCAACTCTGCGATCTTGCCCTTGCCGGCCTGACCGCCGAATGCGCCGGCCTGCGCCCGCGCGAGGATCACGGCCGTGGGCGCCAGCGAGATCGGCGGCCCCGCGTTGAGTTCGGACTCGGCCGGAGTCAGTTGGCGCTGTACCACGCTCGCCACGGCGGGCGCGCTGGATACCGCCGTCGCGCGCGACTTCAGGATGGCCGGCTCGACCTTGAGCGCCTCGGGAAAAAACCGGTAGACCAGCGCGAACACCAGCAGCGCCACTCCGATCGCGCCACCGATCGCGTGTTGACGGGTAAGGGATTGCGGCTTCGGCATGCGGACGCGGCGGCTGGCTGTTATCGTGTGCGGTTCACGATAGCAAACCGACGTGCAATGGAACACCAACCGATGCGGCCTGACCGCCGATGAGCGCCACATGGATCGACCGCGCCGGCAGCCTGCCGGTGCTTCCCGGCCGCGGTGTGCTGGGACTCGACACCGAGTTCATGCGCCGCAATACCTATTTCCCGAAGCTGGCGTTGGTGCAGGCCGCGCTGGCCGCGGAATGCTGGCTGCTCGATCCGGCGGCCTACGATGCCGCTGCCGACGTGCGCGCGCTCGTCGGCGGGCGAATGTGCGTGATGCACAGCGCCAGCGAAGACATGGAAGCGCTCGCGCCGCTGCTGGACGACACACCGCTGGAACTGTTCGATACCCAGATCGCCGCGGCGCTGTGCGGCATGGGCCCGGGCTTGAGCTACCAGAAGCTGGTGGCCGGCGTGCTGGGCATCGACATTCCCAAGGACGAAACCCGTTCCGATTGGCTGCAACGACCCTTGACCGCCAGCCAGCTCGAATACGCCGCGCAGGATGTCGCCCATCTCGAAGCGCTGCACGGAAAACTGTCGGCCGAACTGCGACGGCGCGGGCGCGAAGCGTGGCACGCGGAGGATTGCGCGCGGCTGGCGCAACGCGCACACCGCGATCCCGCGCAGATCGATCCGCAGCCGCAGCGCGGCTTTCGCAGCGCATCCGACTGGCCGGCCGAAGCACGCGCGCGCCTGAAGCGCGTACTGATGTGGCGCGAGGAGACCGCACGCAAGCTGGACCGCCCCCGCCCATGGATACTCGACGATGCCAACGCGCTGGCGCTGTCGCAACAGCCGCCCGCCAGCTCGCAGGAATTATTCGAACGCGTGAAGGGCCAGCGCGCCCTGCGCGGTCCGCAGCGTTCGGAACTGCTGGCGATCCTCGGCGCCACCACGACAGCGGAGGAACTGGCCGCACTCGCGCCCATCCCGGCTGCACCCAAGGGCGACACCAAGCGCGCCGTGGATGCAATGCGCGAGGTCGTCCAGGCAGAGGCGATCAAGCTCGACCTTCCGCCCGGCCTGCTGTGCCCGCGCCGCCTGATCGAGGAATTCGCGGTCACGCGCGTCTGGCCGGAAGGCCTGAATGGCTGGCGCGCCAGCGTGCTGGAAACCCGACTGCCCCCGCTGCTGACGGATGGTGTCCGCGTCAGTCCTGCACCCGTTTGAATCCCGTTCGCGCAAAGCGTTGACGCAAAGCGTTGACGCGAAGCGTCGAAGTCGATCGGTGAACGCGGGACGAACGTTCGACTCCGTGGCCTCTGGCCACTACGCTCAGCGCGAACAGCTCCCAGCGAAGCCTTCTCCCGCCGAAACGCTTGGCGGGCGATGGCATACCGGCTACCATATGCGGCTCGCTGGCGTGCAATGCGCCATCGTGGCGGCGCCTGTCTTGCGGCCCGCCGAAGAAAATCCGTGTGGGGCTGTAGCTCAGCTGGGAGAGCGCTGCGTTCGCAATGCAGAGGTCAGGAGTTCGATCCTCCTCAGCTCCACCAATCCCAACCGACAGCATACGCGTTGCCAGTGCCCAACACCCTGGCTCATGGAAGCGCGACGCAAATGAAAAACCCATCTCCGTTGCCGGAGATGGGCTCAAGCTCGGATTCGAAGCCAGAAGTTATCCGGTACTGCGTTGCGTCATGCCGCCTGATTGCTCCTGGACGTCTGCGCCTGGCGGCGCTTTTGCCAGCCGAAGGCCACGCCGAGAGCAAGCAAACCCAATCCAAACAGGCCCAGCTCACCTGGTTCAGGTACCGACAGCGTCACATTGGCTTGGCCCGGCGAATTCACGAAGTCGGTGAACAGATAAAAGTCCGTGCGGTTCGAAAGCGGTGGATCTGCGAAGAACGATACCGTGAACAACTCACCGGCAGCAGGCAGAGCCGCCGGACAGTCATTCGTAGCCAAGCTCGTGGGGATACTGGAGCACTCAAGCTCGGCGCCGCTATCCGACCCCCCGAGGGGGACGATGAATTGGAAAGTAAACTTGCCCGCCGAGTGGCCAGTGACGTTGTTCATCCACAGGCACCAGTTATTGTTGCCCGTATTTACCCCCAATACCTGCGAACAAGGCAGAAAATCGAGCTGATAGGTGTGGTTGAGCGAGCCGATGCTGCAGGGATCACTATGGGTGCAAAACGGCGGCGACGGGGAAGGAAGGGTGGCATCAAGAGCAGGTGGATCGAAGATCACCCGCGTCGCGAAAGCGCTCGGCGCCGCGATGGCAAGAGCAAGGGCTGCTAGTGCCAGAACCAGATAACGTTTCATCGTGGATTGCCCCTTTGTTTTCACGGCTTCGGCGAAGCCATTGAGGTGATGGGGTGTTTGTATTGCATCCTTCATGCCAGTAGCTAACTGGTTGTTTTCAATAGGGCAACGTCAAGTCTTTCCATCAAATCTGTAAGTTTTCTCGACAGTCGATTTCACCTCCGGCTGGATACCCGCTCTCCAGAAACAGGTTTTGGCAAGCTTTTTTCTGAATTCCGACGCCAAGGCAAATTGTCAGGAATCCCGACGGACTGCCATTGGCCCACTCAACACCGCTCCCATGGGCGATCCCGCCGGCTGACCGCTGTACCGCCGCAAGCCCACCAATAGGCCCGATCAGCCTTCGCGCGAGCCACGCCCTGAAAATCGTAGCCTGCGCAGCCGCTTACCCCATCCTGCCGCCGATCAATACCCGATCAAGCTGGCAGCGGCATCCAGCGGCTGGCCCGGAGCGGGCAGCCCGGCCTGCTTGCACAAGGCGACAAAACGCGGATCGTGCTGGTAGGCAAGCACGAACGGATCGGACAGAAGGCTAGGGATCAACGCCGGGTCGCGTTGGGTCCAGGCGCGCTGCAGCCAGTCGAACATCTTGTCTGGTTGCTTGCGGAGTGCGTACAGGTCGGCAATCAGATATGGCTGATTGTTCCCGTTCTTGGCGATGAAGTCGCTCAGTGCCGCGTCCGCCTGCCGCCGATCGGGGCCGATTTGTTGCGCAAGCGCCCGTACCCATGGACCGTTTACCGGGTCGGTTTCCTTCTCGGCGTCGCGTCGCGCGGCATCCGCGTCGCCGCGCAGGACGTCGATCTCGACTTGAGCCATATGCAACCCCGGGAAATCCGCTTGCCAACCCAGCGCCTTGCGCAGGGTCTGCTCGGCGGCATCGAGCTGGCGTTGCCCCAACTGGGCAAGGGCCATGCTGTAATAAATATCGACCCGCGCCGGATCGGTAGCGAGGATCTTGCGGTATATCTCGACCGCCTGCTGCAGTTGCCCGAAGTTCACCAGTCCACCGGCCACGAAATTCATGCTGGTGGTGTCGTTCGAAGTCAGCGCAAGGGCGCGCTGGTACTCAGCCAGCGCTCCGACGGGATCGTTGTCGACGGTTGCGAGCAGGTAACCACGGTCGGTGTGGGTATGGGCCGCGTCCGGCGCCAGCAATTGTTCCCTGTCCACCGCCATGCGAGCTTGTGTGTAGGCCTGTTGGCGTGCATCGCCGGTCAGGTACAGAACGCCCAGATTGACCGAAGCATTCGACAGCAACCCCCAAGCGTAAGCGTAGTTCGGATCGGATTTGAGCGCTTGTTGGAACAAGGCAATGCCTTGACGAATGCTGCTCTCGGTGCCGTGACGCATGATGGCTCGCCCCTCCAGCATCATTTCGTAGGCCTTCACATTGCCGCTGGGCGGCTTGTCGCTTGCGACGATGGGATTGCCCAGCAGCTTGACCTTCAGCGCGCCGGCCACGGCGTCCCCGATTTTCGACTGGATGGCGAATACGTCCTTGAGCAGCTCGTTGTAGCTATGCGACCACACGCTGCTGCCGTCTTTCGCGCTGATCATGCTGAGGGTGACGCGAATCCTGTCGCCCTGCTGGCGCACCGAGCCCTGGATCAGGTGGGCCACACCCAGCGCCACCCCGATCTGTGCCGGACTCTCCGTACTGTCGCGGAACTTGAAGCTGGAGTACTTGCCGATCACCTTGAGGCCATTGATTTGGGTGAGGTCGGAAATCAGCTCCTCCGACAGGCCGTCGGAAAAATATTGCTGCTTGGGATCGCCGCTTTCGTTGGCCAGCGGCAGGACAGCAACCGATTTGAACGGAATCTTGGCCAGTTCCGCGGCGATGGTCTTGGCATCGGTCGCGTTCGCGGCGCTATTCGCGTCGCGATGCAACACGAACGTATTGGTGACCAGCAGCACAATGGCCACGGCCATTACGCCGATGATCCAGAGATCCATTTTGCGGCCGGTGGCGCGGTGGAACGCCGGGTCGTCAGCCGCGACATCGCTTTCGAGCTTCAAGCCCGCCGGCGTCAGCTTGTAGTACCAAGCGAAAGCGACCCAGAAGGGAAATCCGATCGCACAGGCGATCACGAACCAGCGGGTGACCCAATCGGGTGCATGGAACACGGGGGCAAGCTGCGCGATACCTTGCGAGAGCGCCCACACCGCACCAATGTATACCGCCGCGGCGCGCCAGACATGGCGATAACTGAGTTCGGCGAGGATGCCACGCTTCCCTGGCGGCCCGTCGTGGCTGGTCAACATGCGCCGCGGGATTCCCACCGGCAACAGGCCGGTCTCCAGATGTGTGCAAGTGTCGGGCTTCGCACCGTGCGATGCAAGCGTGGCGCGTGCATAGGCGATCCGCGCCCCGGCACCGCAACATCAACTCAAAGGCTCAGCGATCCCGGTGCACGATGTAGCGAGCCAGCCAGCGCAGCGGTTCGGCGGCGTCGCCGAAGCGTTCCAGCGCGGCCAATGCCCCGGCGGACAGCGCATCGGCGCGGCGCTTGGCGTTGTCCATGCCCATCAGCGACGGGTATGTCGCCTTGCCGCGTGCGGCGTCGGCACCTTTCGTCTTGCCGGTGAGAGCCTGCTCGCCTTCGACATCCAGCACATCGTCCTTGATCTGGAACGCGAGTCCCATGCATTCCGCAAAGCGGTCGAGCGCATCGCGCGAGGCGGCCGGAAGATCCGGCACCGCGCAGGCCGGCATCAGCACCGCCGCGCGGATCAGCTTGCCGGTCTTGTCGCGGTCGAGCGCTTCCAGATCCGCCGCCGCGAGTTGCTCGCCTTCCGATTCCAGATCGACCGCCTGACCGCCGGTCATGCCCTGCGAACCGGTGGCCGCCGCGAGGATCGCGATCATGCCCAGTCGCTCGGCAGCGTCGCGCGTGCCATCCCCGGCAAGGATTTCGAACGCGCGCGTCTGCAGCGCGTCGCCCGCCAAAATCGCGGTGGCGACGCCGAACGCGGCGTGGGTGGACGGCTTGCCGCGCCGCAACGCATCGTCGTCCATCGCCGGAAGATCGTCATGGACCAGCGAGAACACGTGCACGCATTCGACCGCGCACGCCGCATCGTCGAGCCGATCCGCTGGAATGCCCAGCACTTCGCCGCTGGCGTAGCAGAGCAACGGGCGGATGCGCTTGCCGCCGCCCAGCGCCGCGTAGCGCATGGCCGCGTGCAGCGAAGCCGGCAGCGTGTCCGCGGGCGGCAGGCGCGCATCCAGCGCCCGTTCGACCCGGTCGCGGTATCCGGCCACGCGATCTGCAAAGGAAGACATCAAACGGCTCCATGTCGGCGCTGCACGCCGCGGCGCCGCGAGCCTAGCGAGAGAGCCGCGTGAATGTCAAAAACGGCCTCGGCGCGACTTCCACCTCATCTTCACGCACAATGCGTAGGATCAAAACGTCGGCAGGCAATGTGCCGAAGGAGACCAGCAGGATGATCGCCCCAGCTTCTGCCAATGCGTCGCGAAGAGACGCCGAAGCCTACCAGGAGCGCATTCTCCCCGCGGTATCGCGCACTTTCGCGCTGACGATCCCGCAACTCGAACCGCGCCTGCGCACGGTGATCGCCAACGCGTACCTGTTGTGCCGCATCGCGGACACCATCGAGGACGAACAGTCGCTCGCAGGCGACGTGAAGCAGCAGTTCCATGACCGCTTCACGCGCGTGGTCGGGTCGACAGAAGATCCGGCGTCATTCGCGCGCGACCTGGCGCCGCTGCTGCGCGGCAACACGCTCGCGGCGGAACGCGACCTGGTGGCGCACACGCCGGACGTCATCGAAGTCACCGACGGCTTCAACCTCGCGCAACGCGAATCGCTGGCGCGCTGCATCCGCATCATGTGCACCGGCATGCCGACCTTCGAACGCCGCGCCAGCACCGCGGGCCTCGCCGACATGCGCGAGATGGATCGCTACTGCTATTACGTGGCCGGCGTCGTCGGGCAGACCCTCACCGATTTGTTCTGCGACTACTCCCCACGCATCGCCGAAAAGCGCGACGAGATGGCTTCGCTCGACGTGTCGTTCGGCCAGGGCCTGCAGATGACCAACATCCTGAAGGACTTCTGGGAAGATCGCGAGCGTGGCGTGTGCTGGCTGCCGCACGACCTGTTCGCGCGCGCCGGGGTGGAACTGCAGGACATCCACCGCGGCGACGTGCCGGATGCGTTCGGCAAAGGCTACGCACAACTGATCGGCGTCGCCCACAGCCACCTGCGCAACGCACTCGACTACACGCTGCTGATCCCGGAAAAGGAAATCGGCATCCGCCGCTTCTGCCTGATTGCCGTGGGGCTGGCGATGCGCACGCTGGCCTCGATCCTCGCCAAGCCGGATTTCACGGCCGCGGCGCAGGTAAAAGTGTCGCGACAAGTGGTGAAGAAAATCGTGATCGTCACGCGCCTTTTCTCGGGCTACAGCCGCGTGCTGCAAAGTTGGTTCGCGCGCATGGCGGATGGCCTGCCGCTGCAGGCGTTGGCCACGGACTGGGGCGGTCTGCTGCCGGACCCGCGCTCGGCATGGCCGCGCAGCGAAGGTTGCGGTCCGGCGCAAGCTTTTACGTACAAGTAAGCCGCCATGCCACCCGACCTCGGCATTCCGCAAGCAGACTCGACGTTTCGCAGCCAACCCGCTGCGCACGACCGGCTTGCCGAAGCCATTGATGCCGCGCGCGCGCGCATCCTTGGCCGCCAGCACGCGGACGGCTACTGGCAATACGGGCTGGAAGCCGACTGCACGATTCCGGCCGAATACATCCTGATGCTGCATTACCTCGGCGAATCCGACCGTCTGCTGGAATCGCGCCTCGCCGAATACCTGCGCGGCCACCAGTCGCGCAACGGCGGCTGGCCGCTGTACCCCGGCGGCGCGCTGGACGTGAGCTGCAGCGTGAAATGCTATTTCGCGCTGAAGCTGGCCGGCGACCGCGCCGACGCGCCGCACATGGCGCGTGCACGCGCGGCGATCCTCGCGCACGGCGGCGCCGCGCGCAGCAACGTGTTCACCCGCATCGCGCTGGCGTTGTTCGGCGAACTGCCATGGCGCGGCGTGCCGTTCCTGCCGGTCGAAATCGTGCTGCTGCCGCGCTGGTTTCCGTTCAATCTCGGCAAGGTGTCGTACTGGTCACGCACCGTGATGGTGCCGCTGTCGGTGCTGACCACGCTGAAACCGCGCGCGGCCAATCCGCTCGGGGTGCACGTCCGGGAACTGTTCGCCACGCCGCCGGAACAGGAACAACACTACTTCCATCGGCGTTCACTGCTGAACCGGTTGCTGTTTGCGTGCGAGCAGGTCGTGCGGCGCTTCGAGCCGTTGATACCCGGCCGACTTCGCAGGCATGCACTGAAGCGCGCCGAAGACTGGATCCTCGAACGCCGCAACGGCGACGGCGGCTTGGGCGCGATCTTCCCCGCGATGGTCAACGCCTACGAAGCGCTGGCGTTGCTGGGCTACCCGGCCGAGCATCCCGCGCGCCGCGACACGCGCAAGGCCATCGACGACCTGCTGGTGGTGCGCGATCACGAAGCGTGGTGCCAACCGTGCGTGTCGCCGGTGTGGGATACCGGATTGGCCTGCCTCGCGTTGCAGGAGGACGGCGGCGCGCCGGCCGCGGCGATCGAACGCGCGCTCGACTGGCTGACCACGCGCCAGCTGCTTGACGAACCGGGCGACTGGCGAAGTTACCGACCGCAACTGCCCGGCGGCGGCTGGGCGTTCCAGTTCAGGAACGATGCCTATCCCGACCTCGACGACACCGCAGTGGTGGCACGCGCACTGCACCAGTCGCCACAGCGCACGAAGTTCGCGAACGCGATCGAACGCGCCGCCGGCTGGCTGTGCGGCATGCAATCGAAGAACGGCGGCTTCGCCGCGTTCGACGCCGACAACGATCACCAATGGCTGAACCAGATTCCGTTCGCCGACCACGGTGCGCTGCTCGACCCATCCACCAGTGACGTCAGCGGCCGCGTGCTGACCCTGCTGTCCCTGCTCGATCGCGAACAGGATCGCGCGGCACGCGAACGCGTGATGCGTTTCCTGCTGGACGAGCAGACGCCGGAAGGCGCGTGGTTCGGACGCTGGGGCACCAATTACATCTACGGCACGTGGTCGGTGCTGGTGGCGCTGCGCGACGCCGGCATGGCAGCCGATGAAGCGCCAATCCGGCGCGCCGTGAAATGGCTGAAGTCCGTGCAGCAAGCCGATGGCGGCTGGGGCGAAGGCAACGACAGCTACCTCGATCCAGAATTGCGCGGCCGCGGCGCGCGCAGTGGTCCCGTGCAGACGGCGTGGGCACTGCTGGGACTGATGGCCGCGGGCGAGGCCGGCAGCGCGGCGGTCGCGCGCGGCGTCGAATATCTCCTGAAAACGCAAGCCGGCGGCACCTGGCATGACGCCCGCTTCAACGCGCCCGGTTTTCCGCGCGTGTTTTATCTCAAGTACCACGGCTACAATCGCTACTTCCCCTATTGGGCGCTGGTGCGCTTTCGCAATGTCCACACCGGGCGGCCCCACTGAGAGCACGGGTTGGGTCGTGGCGCTTCCCGCCGAAGCGCACAGCCTCGGCATGCACGGCATGCATCCGGGCGATTGCGAGCGCTGGCGCGACGGATGGATCGCGGTGTCGGGCATCGGTCCGCACAACGCGATGCGCGCGGCGGAGCGGCTGCTCGCCTGCGGCGTCGCGCGGCTCGCAAATTGGGGCGTGGCCGGGGCGCTGGATGCGACGCTTGCAGCGGGTGACCTGTTGATCGTCGATCGCATCCGCTACGCACGCGACGATCCGGGCTTCGCCACCGATGTCGATGCGAACGAGCGCCTGGCCGCAACGCTCGCTTCCGCGCTGCACGTGCGCCGCGGCACGCTCTGGTCGACGGCGCAGCCCGTGGCGACGCCCTCCGAAAAGCAGGCGCTGGCCGAACGCAGCGGCGCGATCGCGGTGGACATGGAAGCCGCGCCGGTCGCCGCGGTGGCGCTGCGTGCGAAGCTGCCATTCGTCGCCGTGAAAGCCATCTGCGATCCGGCCGGACGGGAACTGCCCGCGGGCATCGTGCGCGCGCTGGACGGTGCAGACCAGGGCTGGTCGCCGCGCATGGTCGCAACAATCGCGCTCGGCGGCCCGGCCACCTGGCGAGCGACGTATGCACTGACACGCGATTTCAGGCGCGCCCGCCGTTCGCTCGCAACCGCCGCAGCGCTCGCTGCATGAGCGCACCCGTCCTCGTCAGCGGCGCCAACGGATTCGTCGGCTCGGCCGTGGTGCGCGCGCTGTTGCGCCACGGCTATCCGGTGCATGCGCTCGCGCGGTCATCCAGCGATACCGCCAACCTCGCTGGTCTGGACGTCGAGATCGTGCGAGGCGATTTGCTGGATCCACCTTCGCTCGAACGCGCGCTGCAGGGTTGCGAGGGCCTGTTCCACCTCGCCGCCAACTATCGCCTGTGGGCGCGAGATCCGCGCGAGATCCACACGGCCAACGTGCGTGGCACCCACAATATCCTGCTGGCTGCGCAACGCTGCGGCGTCCGGCGCATCGTGCATACGTCCAGTGTCGCGACGCTGGGCCTGCATCACGACGGCACCCCGTCCAACGAAGACACCCCGGTGCGCCTCGGCGACATGATCGGCGCGTACAAGCGTTCCAAGTTTCTTTCGGAAGCACTGGTGCGCCGTTGCGCGCGGGCGGGTTCCGACATCGTGATCGTCAACCCCGCGGCGCCCGTCGGGCCGCGCGATCGCAAGCCCACGCCAACCGGGCGCATGATCCTCGACGCCGCACGCGGGCGCATGCCGGCGTTCGTCGACACGGGCCTGTGCGTCGTGCACGTGGACGACGTGGCCGAAGGCCACGTGCTCGCGTACGAACGCGGCCAGCGCGGACGGCGTTACGTACTGGGCGGCGAGAACATGAGCCTGAAAGCAATACTTGCCGCAGTCTCCGAACTGACCGGACGCCACGCGCCAAGGCTGCAGTTGCCGCACGCCGTCGTGCTGCCCGTTGCCCACGTGGCCGAGGCCTGGGCGCGTTTCACGGGCGTTGTGCCGAATATCACGGTCGATGGCGTGAAACTGGCACGCCACCGGATGTACTTTTCGAGCCAGCGTGCCGAGACTGAACTCGGCTGGCGCGCGCGCCCGGCGCGGGAAGCGCTGGCCGACGCAATACAATGGTTCGAGCACAACGGATATCTTCGATGACCTCGCGACCCTTGCAGGCCACCGCACAAGCACAACCGAACATCGCGCTGGTCAAGTACTGGGGCAAGCGCGACGCCGCGCTGAACCTGCCGGCCGCGGGCTCGCTGTCTATCACGCTGGACGCGCTGCACACGCGTACGCGTGTGCGCTTCGATGACGCGCTCACCGCCGACTACATCACCCTGGATGGCGAGTCCGACGAAGCGCAAAGCCGCAAGATCGGCGCATTCCTCGACCTGTTCCGAGCGCGTGCGGGCATCACGACCCGCGCGCACGTCGAATCCGGCAACGATTTTCCGACCGGCGCGGGGCTGGCTTCGTCGGCCTCCGGTTTCGCGGCGTTGGCCGCGGCCACCGATCGCGCACTGGGACTGCATCTTCAATCGCGCGAACTTTCGATGCTTGCGCGCCGGGGCTCCGGTTCGGCCGCGCGCTCGATCTTCGGCGGCTTCGTGGAAATGGCGGCGGGCACGCGCGACGACGGCAAGGATGCGTTCGCGACGCCGCTGCTGGATGCGTCCGCGTGGCCGCTGAAAGTTGTCGTCGCGATCACCAGCCGCAAGAGGAAGGCCGTCGATTCGCGCGCCGGCATGGAAACCTCGCAACGCACGTCGCCCTATTACCGCGATTGGGTTGCAACGGTGCCGCACGACCTTGCGGCCGCACGCGGCGCGGTGCAGGCGCGCGACTTCGGCAAGCTTGCGGAAATCAGCGAAGCGAGCTGTTTGGCGATGCACGCGGTGATGCTGGCGACGCGTCCCGCGCTGATCTACTGGAACGGCGCAACGGTCGATTGCATCCAGTGCATCCGCGCGCTGCGACTTCGCGGCATCGGGGTGTTCTACACGGTCGATGCGGGGCCGCAGGTCAAGGCGGTGTGCCTGCCGGACGATGCGGCCAACGTGGCCGAAGCACTGCGCGACGTGGCCGGCGTGGAAAACGTGCTGGTCAGCGGCCTCGGCGAAGGTGCGCGCATCGAGGGTGACGCTTGACGTCAATCGTTGCCAGCGTGCCCGGCAAGCTGGTGTTGCTGGGCGAATACGCGGTGCTGGAAGGCGCGCCGGCGCTGGTGTTGGCGGTGGACCGGCGCGCATGCGTATCGGTCACGCCAAGCGGCCGTGACTCCTGGGAAATCGTCTCGCCGACGCTCGGACTGCAGGCGCGACTGCAACTCCGCGACGGCAACGCGACCTGGATCGACGAGGCGCCTGCCGAACTCGAATGGATCACCACGCTGCTTGCGCGTTTTCCGCAGGCCGAGCGCCTGCCAGCGTGCCGCATCGAACTCGACAGCGACGCGTTTTATCTGGACCACGACGGCGCGCGTGCCAAGCTTGGATTGGGCTCCAGCGCCGCGCTCGCCGTCGCCCTGCTCGGCGCGCTGCATGCCCACGCAAACCTCGCGCTGCCGACACTCCACCAAGCCATCGTTGCGCACCGCGCGATCCAGCACGGACACGGCAGCGGCATCGATATCGCGGCGTCGTTGTCGGGCGGCTTGTCGCGCTTCCAGCTGGACGGCGACGCCATGCGTCTTGCGCCCATGAAATTGCCCGATGACCTGCGTTGGTGTTGCGTCTACAGCGGGCGGCCGGCTTCGACCCGCGCGATGCTGACCACCGTCGCTGATTGGCGTGAACGCGAACCCGCCGCCTTCGCGCAGCACACCCGCGAACTCGCTACAATTTCTTCACGCGGTATCGACGCCGTGATCGCCAACGATGCCGCCGCCTTCATGTCCAGTCTTCACGATTACGCCGGTGCATTGGCGCGCTTCGGCGAGGCCGCGGGTGCGGACATCGCCAGCCGCGAGCATCGGGCGATCGCCGCGATCGCTGCGGACTGCGGCTGCGTCTACAAGAGTTGCGGCGCGGGTGGCGGTGACGTGGGCGTCACATTTGCCGTGGAAGATACGCGGTTGCGGGCATTCGCCGAGCGCGCTGCGCAGGCGGGCTACCCCGTGATCGGTCTGGCAGAAGACCCGAAGGGTCTGGCGGTTGCATCAAACGATTGAGGCTTCCAAGGAACACAGATGGATCAGTCGAGGTTTCCGGGTTTCTACAAATTGTCGGTGCCCGAGCGCGTGAACCTGGTGCGCGAGCGCGGCCTGCTTTCCCGCGAAGATTTCCAGACCTTGTCGACCGGCGCGCACACGCTCAGCGTCGCCCGCGCCGACAAGATGATCGAGAACGTGGTCGGCGTGATGGGCCTGCCGCTCGGACTCGGCCTCAATTTCCTGATCAACGGCAAGGATCACGTGGTGCCGCTGGTCGTCGAGGAACCCTCGATCGTCGCCGCGCTTTCGTCCGCGGCGAAACTGGTGCGCGCCGCGGGCGGCTTCGCCACGCGCAGCACCGATCCGATCCTGATCGGCCAGGTACAGATCGTCGACATCGACAACTCGGCGACCGCGCAGGCCGCGCTGCTGCAGCGCAAGCAGGAAATCATCAACCTCGCCAACAGCCTGCATCCCAACATGGTTGCGCGCGGCGGTGGCGCCAAGGACATCGAGGTGCGCATCCATCCGGCGGCCGACGGCCGCCGCGACATGGTGGTGCTGCACCTGCTGGTGAACACCTGCGACGCGATGGGCGCCAACATGGTCAATACCATGTGCGAAGGCGTGGCGCCGCTGGTGGAAGGCATCACCGGCGGCAAGGTGTTCCTGCGGATCTTGTCGAACCTCACCGACCGCGCGCTGGTGTGGGCCAAAGCCGTGATTCCCACCACGCTGCTCGCGGGCAAAGGCTATGACGGCGAACAGGTGCGCGACGGCATCATCCTCGCGAACGATCTTGCGGTATGCGATCCGTATCGCGCGGCGACCCACAACAAGGGCATCATGAACGGCGTCGACGCCGTCGCACTCGCGACCGGCAACGACTGGCGCGCGCTGGAAGCCGCGGCGCACGCCTACGCTGCGCGCGGTGCGCATTACAGCGCGCTGACGCGCTGGTACAAGGACGACCAGGGCAACCTGGTCGGCAACATCGAGATGCCGATGAAGGTCGGTACGGTCGGCGGCAACCTGCAATCCAACGCCACCGTCGCGTTGAACCTGCGCCTGCTCAATATCGCCTCCGCGCGCGACCTGGCGGAGATCATGGGCGCGGTGGGTCTCGCGCAAAATTTCTCCGCGCTGCGCGCGCTGGTCACCGACGGCATCCAGCAAGGCCACATGACGCTGCACGCGCGTTCGGTTGCGGTGAGCGCCGGTGCGACGCCGGAGATCTTCGAAACCGTGGTCGAGCGCCTGCTCGATTCGGGCGAAATCAAGGTGTGGAAGGCCAAGGAAATCATCGCCGAGGTCCGAACCCAGGTGCAGCCGGAAGCGAAAACCGTCGCGCACGGTTTCGAGCCGGTCGAGGAAGCCGAGTACGCGACCGGTTACGGCAAGGCCATCCTGCTGGGCGAACACGCCGTCGTGTACGGGCGCCACGCGATCGCGGTGCCGGTGCCGATGGCGATCCGCGCGCGCGCCGAGGAGTCGAACGACGGCACGCAACTCATCATCCCGCGCTGGGGCGTCGAGTCGCGCCTGCACCCCGGTACCAAGCATCCGGGCTCGTTCCTGCAATCGCTCGAATTGATCCTGCAAAAGCTCGAACTCACCGATCGCCCCTTGCGCATCCAGGTGTATCCGAACCTGCCGCGCGCCAACGGTCTCGGCGGCTCGGCTGCGCTCGCGGTCGCCGTGATCCGCGCGCTCGACCACCACTGCGCGCTGGGTCTCACCGACCCGCAGGTGTGCGCGCTTGCCTACGAATGCGAGCGCGTCGCGCACGGCACGCCGTCCGGCATCGACAACACGGTCGCGACCTACGGCCAGCCGCTTTTGTTCCAGCGCGGCGAACCGCCGGTGGTCGAGCCGTTGTATTTCGCCAAGCCGCTGCCGATGGTGATAGGCCTGTCGGGCGTTGAAAGCCTGACCGCGCGCACCGTCGGTCGCGTGCGCGAAGCGTGGCAACGCAACAGGAAACTCTACGAACGCATCTTCGACGAAATCGACTCGCTGGCGATGCAGGGCATCAAGGCGCTGGAAGCCTGGGACCTGCAACAGTTCGGCGAGTTGATGAACATCTGCCAGGGCCAGTTGAATGCGCTGCAGGTGTCCAGCTGGGAACTGGAAGAAATGATCCAGGTCGCTCGGGCCAATGGCGCGGTGGGCGCCAAGCTCACCGGTGGCGGTGGCGGCGGTGCGATGATTGCGTTGTGTCCGGACGATCCCGGCCGCGTCGTGCGTGCGCTGCAACAGGCCGGCTACCAGGCGATGGAGAGCAGCATTGGTTGAGCACGAAGACAATCGGGTCGTCTCGTTCGACTCCGAACGGCTGATCCTGGTCGACGAAGCCGATCGCGAGATCGGCCACGCCAGCAAGGCCGATGCGCACGCCGGCAAGGGCATCCTGCACCGCGCGTTTTCGTTGTTCGTGTTCAACCCCGCGGGCGAACTGCTGCTGCAGCAGCGCGCCGCGTCGAAACCGCTGTGGCCCGGTTACTGGGCCAACAGTTGCTGCAGCCATCCGCGCGGCGGCGAGGACATGGACACCGCCACGCAACGTCGCCTGCGCGAAGAACTGGGTTTCGCCTGCCCGCTGGAATACCTCTACAAGTTCCAGTACCACGCCGGATACGGCGACGCCGGTTCGGAAACCGAGTTGTGCTGGGTGTACGTCGGCACGTCCGACGCACCGGTGCGCGTCAACGACACCGAGATCGCGGCGTGGCGTTACGTGAAACCCGAAGCGCTGGATCGCGAAATCGCGGAATCGCCTGGGCACTTCACGCCATGGTTGAAGATGGAATGGCAGCGCCTGCGTGGCGAATTCGCCAACCGCTTGCCGGGCAGCGACGGCCAGCCGCCGCCAATGCGAAGCTCGAACCGGGCTTGACCGGTTCTGCTCCACCTCGCCGTCAGAACCTCCTGAAACACGCGTGAACCGGGCGTGTGCGGCCTCAACGCCGCGTTGACACGCGGCGGTCCACCATATGGATCAACAAGGCCGGCGCCACGCCGCCGGCTTCGAACGCGCCACGCCCCGCAGGAGATCCGCATGTCGATTCCCGTTCGCCAGCAGTTGAAGGTCGCCAGCTACATCATCGGGCGGCGCCTGCGCGGCGTGACGCGTTATCCGCTCACGCTGATGCTGGAGCCGCTGTTCCAGTGCAACCTCGCCTGCCCCGGTTGCGGCAAGATCGATTACGACTCGCACATCCTCAAGCAGCGTCTGTCGGTCGAAGAGTGCCTGACGGCGGTGGACGAATGCGGTGCGCCGATGGTGTCGATCCCGGGTGGCGAGCCGCTGATCCATCACGACATCAAGCAAATCGTCGACGGCATCATCGCGCGCGGCAAGTACGTGTACCTGTGCACCAACGCGATCCTGCTGGAAAAGAAACTCGACCTGTTCACGCCGTCGCCGCAACTCACGTTTTCGGTGCACCTGGACGGCATGCGCGAGCAACACGACGAAAGCGTGGGCCGCGAAGGCATCTTCGATGTCGCGGTGTCCGCAATCCGCGCGGCGAAGAAGCGCGGCTTCCGCGTCAACATCAATACCACGCTGTTCACTACCGCGAAGCCCGACGAGGTTGCCGAATTCTTCGACTTCGCCACCAACGACCTGAAGGTGGACGGCATCACGGTGTCGCCGGGCTATCACTACGAACACGCGCCGCGCCAGGACGTGTTCATGGGCCGGCGCCAGTCGAAGGATCTGTTCCGCAACATTTTCAGGCGCGCGAAGGCAAGACACAGCAAATGGCCGCTGTCGCATTCCAGTCTGTTCCTCGATTTCGTGTGCGGCAACCAGGGCTACCAGTGCACCGCGTGGAGCATGCCCTGCCGCAACGTGTTCGGTTGGCAGAAGCCCTGCTACCTGCTGGTCGATGAAGGTTACGCACCCACCTTCAACGACCTGATGGAGAAAACCGACTGGGACAACTACGGCGTCGGCCGCAACCCGAAGTGCGCGAACTGCATGGCACATTGCGGTTTCGAGGGCACCGCGGCCGCCGATTCGTTCGCGCATCCGTTGAAGGCACTTTGGGCGAGCCTGCGCGGACCGAAGCTCACCGGTCCATTCGCAGCCGATCCGCCGATCCTGTACGACACGCCGGAACCGAACCAGCGCCACCCGCACAGCGAGATCCCGATCGCGCACTTCGGCGGCATCCAGCACTGACCGGAGGATTGGAATGGCCATGCCGATCCTCGCCGCCATCGCACTGGCTTGCTGGATCGGCGTGCTGCTTGCACCATGGGGCGCATGGCTGTGCCGCGAACGCATGGAAGCCGACCCGCTGACGCCCGCGCCACCCCATGATTTCACCGTGCTGATTCCCGCGCGCAACGAAGCGCCCGCGATCGGCGAAACCCTGCGCGCTCTGTCCATCGCAGCGCCCGGTGTCCAGGTGATCGTGATCGACGACCAATCCAGCGACGACACTTCGGCCAGCGTTCGCGCCAGCGGTTTGCCCCATCTCACACTGATCGCCGGGACCGCACCGCCCGCGGGCTGGACGGGGAAATTGTGGGCTTTGCAGCAAGGCCTTGAGCACGTCACCACTCCGCGCGTGTTGTTGCTGGATGCGGACATCCGTCTCGCCCCCGGAATACTCGTGCCGCTGCAACGCAAAGCGGATGAAGGTTACGCGCTGGTGTCACTGTGCGCGGAGCCATGCTGGAACGGTATCGCCGCGCGCTGGCTGCTGCCGGCGTTCGTGTATTTCTTCAAGCTGCTGTACCCGTTCGCACTGGCCAACCGCCAAGGTTCACGCGTCGCCGCAGCGGCGGGTGGGGTGATCCTGATCGATCACGCGGCGTTGCTCGACGCCGGCGGTTTCGGCGCGTGGCGCGACGCGATCATCGACGACTGCACGCTGGCGGACCGCGTCAAACGCAAAGGGCATCGTTGCTGGATCGGCCTGACCCACGGCGCGACCAGCCTGCGCCGCGCGGGCTTCGCCAACATCGCGCATATGGTCGCGCGCACCGCGTTCGTGCAGTTGCACGAATCGCTGCTGTTGACCGCCGCCGTCTCCGCGATGCTGGTCGTGGCGTTCTGGATTCCCGTGTTCGCGCTCGCGTTCGGGCCGACCCGCGCCGCGCACGCGGTCGGGCTGCTGGCTGCGCTGGCGATGTTCGCGTGCTACCTGCCGACGTTGATGTACTACCGCCGCAATCCCTTGGCAGCGTTGCTGCTGCCGCTTGCTGCCACGTTCTTTCTCGTGGCGACCTGGTATTCGGCCTGGCGCGCGCTCGCAGGCACCCGTTCGGTATGGAAAGGCCGGCATTACCAACGTGAGCAGGCGTGAATCAACGCGCGACGCCAGCGGCAACGTCAACGGATCCTGCCTGGACGCGCCTTCCTGCCGCCATCGATGCCGCGCACCCGGTCGGCAATTGGCTGTTGCAGATGGGCTTCGATCTGTGGATCCGGATGTGTTACGACCGCGACATCGTGATGCCGGAGGGCTTCACGCTCCCACCGGGTTCGCTGATTGCCTCCAACCATCAGCGCGACGTGGACGGCCCGATGCTGGGCATCGTGCTGGCGCAGAGGCACGGCTTGCGTTTCGCAAGCGCGCCACCGTTTTACGCCACCCGCGAAGATTTGTTCCGGCCCGGCATCCTGTCGCGCCTGACCGTGCACTGGCCGAGGCCCCTTTCCGCGATGCTGGGACACGTCTCGCTGGCCTGGTTCTTTCCTCTGGGTCGCGCCGAGCCACTGCGGCGCGTACGCGAATTCACCTTGGGCGAAGCGCTGCATGCATTGCTCGATGCAGGCTTGGGTGACACCGATTGCGGCACCCTGCTCAACGCGCGCGGCCAGCGCGAACTTGGCGCAGGGCACGCAACCCTGGCGACGTGCGTCGAACACGCGAATCCCGCGATCCTCGAGGAGTGGTGGGGACTGCGCCGCCTGAAAGTTGCAACGCTGAAAGTCATCGCCCCGGCGTTCCGCGCGACCGTCGACGCGCAACTGGCGCATTTCGCACGGCGTCTGGATCGCGGCTGCTGCGTGTATTTCTCGCCGGAAGGCACGATCTCGATGGACGGCCATTTCTGCCGTACCCGCGAGGGATTTTTCCGGCTCGTGCACCTTGCGACAACGCAACCATGGATCCAGCCAATGGCGCTCGGCTACGACACCCTTGGTCCGGGTCGTTCAAGGGTCGTCGTGCGCATCGGCCAGTGCTTTCGCGCCGACACCGCACTCGATCGCCGTGCATTCGACGCCGCATTACGCCGGACGGTTCTGCAACTTGCGCCGGTCACGCCGAGCCATCTGCTGGCGCGCTGGCTTTTGCACGGGCCACGCGCGTTTGCGCGCGACGAACTCACTGGATGGATATGGCGCAGCTGTACCACGCTGCGCGCGGCGCATCCGTCGTTGGACCCGTTGTTCGCGCGCCAAAGCATGGCCAGCATTGCCCACACGCGGTTGCGCTGGATGGAACGCAAGAACCTGGTCGTGCGGCGTGGCGAAGGCTTCGAAAACACGTGTCCGCGTGATGCACCGCCCGACTGGCGCAGCCGCGCGGGCATCGCGCGTTATCTTGACAACAATCTCGCCGACCTGGTGCCCGGAATCGATCGGGTGCTGCCATGCTGAATCTGCTGTCGCGCGCACGCGCCATCCTCAAGCCCCAAGTGGTCCTGCCGGTGCTGCTCGCGGCCGCGCTGCTGGTGTTCGCGTTCAAGCTGGGTGACCTCGGCAAGGTGGTGGGCCGTCTGAAAACGCTGCCGCTGCACGTGCCGGGGGTTTCGGTCGGCTGCGCGGCGATCTACCTCGGCTGCAAGGCGGTGCAACTTCACTTGATGCTGAAGCGGATCGACGTCGCGATTCCCGCGCGGCCATTCTGGTTGGCGTTCGCGGTGGGCGAAATGACGCTGACGCTGCCGCTCGGATTGTTCTCGCAGAACTGGGTACTGTCCGCGTCCCGCCGCGTCCACGTGGGCCGCAGTTCTGCCGCGACGGTGATGATGTTGCTGGTCGAGATCGCGGTGGTGTTCCTGTTCCTGGCGATCATGGGCGTGCCGGGCTGGACGTCGGTGCGTTGGGCGGCGGTGGGGTTGCTGGTACTGTTCGTCGTGATCGTGGCAAGCGCGGTCTTGTTCGAGAAGAAGGCACGCCAAATCTCCAACGGGGTGCAGCGTGAATGGCTGAAGAAGGCCGCGAAAGGCGGCGTCGAACTGCTGGATGGATTGCGCAAGCTGTGCACGCCGTCGACGATCGGGGTCAGCCTGGTGCTGGCAGCGGTGTACCTCGGGGCACTCACCGTCGCGTTCTGGCAGATTGGCCGCGGCATGCACGTGCAGTACCTGGCGTATCTCGACGCGGCAACGATCTACATGTTTTCGCTCGCGGTGATCCTGATCGGTGCCGGCCTGGTCAGCCAGATCGGCACCGTCGACATACTGGGCATGGTCGTTGCCCGGGCCTGGGGCGTCGGCTACACCGACGGGCTTGCGATGATGCTGGGCTTCCGCATCGTGTGGACCGGCTCGATCTGGCTGCTTTGCCTGCCCATGGTCGCATCGACTTGGCGCGAGATTCCCTCGCACGGCGGCAGCTCATCCGATCGCGGCGAGAAAGTTTCCGGCTGACGTCGAAACATCCATGCGCGGGATGCCACTCGCGGCGCGCCCGCGTTCGAGATCGGGAAGCATGTCGAGGTGCTTCTGTTCGACGGACCACACGTATCCCTTGTCACGATGGAAACGCGCCAAGTATTCCTGCTCGCTTTGCCCGGGCGTCGCCACGAACAGCGCCTTGCGACCCAGGCCCGCGAGTTCCATCAGCGTGGTGTAACCGGAACGGGTCATCACCAGTCTTGCCCGGTTGAGCATCTCGGCCTGGCGTTGCCGATCGAGGTAGCTGTGCACCGTGGCGCCGGCAACTTCGCGGGATTGGCCTTCGTCGCGCGGACGCCCCAGCGTCACGACGATTTTTCCGGAAAGCTTCGGCAGCGCCTGCAACACCAGGTCTGCCAGCAGGCCACGCTGGGGTTCGATGCCGGATACCGAAAAGAACACGTCGATGTCCTGGTCCACGTCCATGCGTGGCACGCTCGACAAGGGGCCGATGTAAACGAGTCTTCCATCGCCCCAGTCGAAATCGGGATCGTGTCCGAGCCATCCCGACAGGCCACCGTTTTCGGCAGCATCCGGAATCAGTATTTTGGTGAAGCCGCGCAACAGGTTGCGCTGGCCCCACTCCGTGACGTGTTGCGTGAAGCTGCTGAAAAACGGTACCCGCTGGTGAATCGAATGGAAGATGCAATAGCTCGGCACCGCGCGCGACCACAGGCCGAACCGACTGTCCGACACCACGCAATCGAAATGCCTTTCCGCGACGAGCCGCTCGGCGAGGCGATGCTCGCTTCGGTAACCCGCGAGAACCCACGGCATCGCCGCAGTCATGCGCAGGTAGAAAACCGCGGGGTAGCGGCTGAACGGTGCCGGCGTGTCGTGGAACGGATAAAAATCGCACGCGTCGCCGAGCTCGGACTGCAACAGTCGCATGCCCGCCCCGGGTGCGATCACGATGGTCACCGCGTCGCCGCGCGCAAGCAGCGCGCGGATCAGCCCGAGGCTGCGCGTCGCGTGTCCAAGGCCCCAGTGGTAAACGCCGTACAGGACGCGTCGCCCCATGCATGCTTCCGTTCGCGCAGCACCGGCTGCAACGGAGCGATGCTGGCATGCACGGCGTCAATGGAACGCGAAAGCGGGAAGCGCAAGCATCGTGCACCAAATGGCGACCCCGGCCCGATTCGAACGGGCGACCTTCCCCTTAGGAGGGGGATGCTCTATCCAGCTGAGCTACGGGGCCAGATTGAAAGTAACCATCCATGCTGCGGCTTCCGGTTCGCAGTCCACGCTCGCGGGTTGCACCGGGCGCCACAAACGCAAATTGTCGCACGAACCACACAAAGCCTCAGCGCGTCACCTTGTGCTTCGCCATGTAGCGCAGATAGGCCAGGACCGCATCGAGGTCGGCGTCGGACAACATGTTGGTGGTCGGATAGCCTGTCATCCGCGCTTCGGGCCAGCGGCGCAACGACTGTGGATTGCGGATGTACGCGCGCAGCAGATCGGCGCGGATGTATTCGGTCGGATTGTGCGGGATGTTGAGATCCGGACCGAGTTTCGAATCGCCCTCGCCGTTCAATGTGTGGCAGGCGAAACAGGTGCGCTTGAACACGTCGAAGCCATGCCGCACTGCGTCGGTGGCCGCGACCGAAGAATCCGGGAGGATGGCCGGGAAACGCGCGTCCACGCCTTGCAACGCGTGGACGGATGCAAGCTGGAACGGCCATTCCTCCGGGCTGATATGGCCCGCCTTCGGGCGCGTCCATACGAGGTAGAACGGCCCCGCGCCCGCGTGGTTTTCGGCGAGTGCCGGCCATGGGTGCGCGGGATCCTCCACCGCGATCCATGCTTCGGCGCCATGCGCGGACAGGATCCTCGCCGCCGGAATCTCCGCGACGAAACCATCCCGCGCCACGAACTGCAGGTGCTGGTCCGGTTGCAGGCCCGGCAACAACGCGCGCAGCGGCACCGCGCGATAGCGCCTCGCGCGCCGAAAGGCCACGTCATCCGGGATCGCGACATCCTGCGCGTCCTTGCGCGCAAGCAGTTGCGTGGTCGTCCACACCTTCAGCCCGTGGCCCAGGTCGATCCGCAATTCGGCCGCGTGCGCGAGCAGCGGCAGGCACAACAACGAGAACAAGGCGCACACCAGCAGCTTCATTGCGGGCCCTCCACAAAAGCGGCGGCCAGTGTACGCCACGCCGGCGCCGTCTCGGGAAGCGCCCCGGCACTCGCTGCTAGAATGTGCGGCTTGCCTCGCGCGATCACGCGCGCATCATCATCGCAGGAGTCTTCATGTCCCACGCCATCCTTTCCGCGCTCGGCCTGGCCGACACCAATTCCGGCACCTTCCTCGGCAACGATGAGTGGTCGAAGATCACCGACGCGGGCGTGCTGGAACCCTTGAATCCGGCCACCAACGAGGTGCTGGCCAAGGTTTACGCGACCAGCGACGCGGATTACGAAACCATCGTGCGCAACGCGGAGAAGGCGTTCGCGGAGTGGCGGACGGTGCCGGCACCGCGGCGCGGCGAAGCGATCCGCCTGTGCGCGCAGGCACTGCGCGAACACAAGGATGCACTGGGTTCGCTGGTCGCGCTGGAGATGGGCAAGATCAAGCCCGAAGGCGATGGCGAAGTGCAGGAGATGATCGACATCGCAGATTTCGCGGTCGGCCAGTCGCGCATGCTGTACGGCCTGTCGATGCACTCCGAGCGTCCCGGCCATCGCATGTACGAGCAATGGCACCCACTGGGCCTTGTCGGCATCATCAGCGCGTTCAACTTCCCGGTCGCGGTGTGGAGCTGGAACGCGTTCGTCGCCGCGGTCTGCGGCAACGTGTGCATCTGGAAACCGTCGCCGAAGACGCCGTTGTCGGCGATCGCGTCAGTCCGCATCTGCAACGCAGCGCTGAAGGCCGGTGGTTTCCCCGAAATCTTCTACCTCTTCAACGACGCTGGCAGTGAACTCGCGCAGAAGTTCGTGGATGACAAGCGCATCCCGCTGATCAGCTTCACGGGTTCCACCAAGGTCGGCCGCATCGTCGGCGAACGCGTGGCCGCCCGCATGGGCCGCTCGCTGCTGGAACTGGGCGGCAACAACGCGATCATCCTCGATCGTTCGGCGGATCTTGGCCTTGCGATCCCCGCCATCGTGTTCGGCGCGGTCGGCACCGCCGGCCAGCGCTGCACCAGTACGCGTCGCCTGTTCGTGCACGAATCCATCATCGACGACGTGCTGGGCAAGTTGCGCCATGCATACCAGCAGGTCGAAAAGAAGATCGGCGATCCGACCAAACCGGAAACGCTGATGGGGCCACTCAACAGCAAGGCCGCGGTCGACCAGTTCGCCAACGCGGTGAAGGCCGTGAAGGGCAGCGGCGCGCGAATCGTCAGCGGCGGCTCCGTGCTGA
>Ga0207707_10001233_pt1 | contig 23993 bp, 17 predicted proteins | sample KBSC83BmetaG_FD_184336 | JGI IMG/M metagenome (GOLD analysis project Ga0207707, IMG submission 184336) | Corn rhizosphere microbial communities from Kellogg Biological Station, Michigan, USA - KBS C8-3B metaG (SPAdes) (version 2) | ecosystem: Host-associated > Plants > Roots > Rhizosphere ... | reverse complement strand
CAGGCGATGACCACCAACAGCTCGATCAACACGACCGCCGCCTCAGCGCTGCCGGCCGTCAGCGGCACGCCGGTGTTCCTCACCGCGACGCAGGCGACCAGCGCCTCGACCTACCTCGCGGCTAACTGGGCCGCGGCCGTGAAGTAGCGGGTGGCCGCCACCGCGACGAGCAAAGCCGACGCCCAGCCCATGCAGGCTGGGCGCCGGCCGCTCGTTTCCAGGTCCCAGCTCGCCTGGACGGGCACGCTGCCGTTCCTCGGCTATGTCGGGGTCTTCCTGCTGCTCCCGACCGGGATCGTGTTGTGGGACGCCGTCCAGAGCTCATCGGGCGGATTCGACTTCGGTGCCATCGGCACGCTGTGGAGCAGTTCGACCGGCTCGTTCTTCGTCAACTCGGCGGAGCTGTCGGCGATCACCTCGGTGATCGGCGCGCTGCTCGGCGCGGTGCTGGCGTACGCGGTGGCCAGTGGGAACCCCGACGGCCTCATCCGCAGGCTCTACCTGGCCGGCTCCGGGGTGCTCGCCCAGTTCGGCGGGGTAACGCTGGCGTTCGCGTTCCTGATAACGATCGGCCCGACCAGCGGGCTGCTGCTGCACGCGGGCTGGTTCTACGACTTCCCGCAGGGCATCGGGCTGATCTACATCTACTTCCAGATCCCGCTGATGGTGCTCGTGTTCTTGCCGGCCGTCGACGGGCTCAAGGCCCAGTGGCGGGAGGCGACGGAGACCCTCGGCGGCTCCGCGTTGCAGTTCTGGCGATATGTTGGCGGGCCGCTGCTCGCGCCTGCCTTCCTCGGCGCGGTGCTGCTGCTGTTCGCGAACGCGCTGTCTGCCTACGCCACGATCGTGGCCTGGGAGAACCAGATCTCCTACGTGGTGCCGCAGCAGATCGGCACCGCGCTGTCCAGCGAGGTCGGGCTGTCCTCGGTCAACCAGGCCGACGTGCTGGCCCTGGGCATGATCGTGCTCGTCGCGATCGTCATGACCGGCTACACGCTGCTCCAGCGCAGGACGGCGCGATGGCTGCGGTAAGGGGCCTGCACGCGCGCCGCCAGCGCCGGCTGAACGTGTTCCGGTACGTGGTCTTCACCGTGTTCGGGCTGTTCTTCCTGCTGCCGCTGCTAGCGATGCTCCGGTTCTCGCTGGAGGGCAGCACCGGGGGCTCGTGGTCGCTGTCCGCCTGGGGCCAGATCGCGTCCTATGCCGGGCCGCCTCCGCTGCTTAGCGGCGTGGAGATCACGCTGGAACTCGCCGTCATCACCTGCCTGGTCATGCTGGTGCTGCTGGTACCGACGGTGATCTGGGTCCGGCTGCGGGTCCGCTGGATGACCCGGCTGATCGAGGCCCTGTGCCTGCTGCCGCTCACCATCCCGGCGATCGTGCTGGTGGTCGGCCTCGCGCCGATCTACCGGGTGCTCCGCCAGCAGTTCAGCCTGTCCGCGCTGCAGCTTTTCTGGGTGTACGTGATCCTCGCGCTGCCGTACGCCTACCGGGCGCTGGCCGCGGGCCTGGAGGGCGTGGACGTCAAGACGCTGTCCGAGGCGGCGCGCAGCCTGGGCGCCGGCTGGACGACGGTGATCTGGCGGGTGATCGTGCCCAACATGCGGCAGGGCGTGCTGAACGCCATGCTGCTCACCGGCGCCCTGGTGCTCGGCGAGTTCACCATCGCGTACCTGCTGCTGTACACCAACCTTCAGGTCGCGCTGTTCTCCGTCAGCCGCGGCACGCCAAACGCGGGCGTGTTGTTCTCCACGTCAAGCGCAGCGCTGCTGTTCGCCTTCGTGCTGTTGCTGATCCTGTCCTACGTCGGCCGCCGCCGCGGCCAGTCCGAAAGGTCCAAGGTGAGCAAGTGACTGGTGTCGAAGTGTCGCTGCGCGGCCTGCATCGGCGGTACGGCCATGTCGTGGCGCTCGACGGGCTGGACCTGACCCTGGCTCCGGGCGAGCTGGTCGCGCTGCTCGGCCCGTCGGGCTGCGGCAAGACCACCACCCTGCGGCTGCTGGCCGGCCTTGAGGACGCCGACGGCGGCCAGGTCGCCGTCGGCGGCACCGACATCACGCACGTGCCGTCGAACAAGCGCGACATGGGCATGGTGTTCCAGGCGTACTCCCTGTTCCCGCACATGACGGTGCGGGACAACGTGGCGTTCGGTCTCAAGCTGCGCCGGGTCGGCCGCACCGAACGTGAACGGCGGGCGATGGAGATGCTCGAACTGGTCGGCCTCACCGAACAGGCCGGACGGTACGCGCACCAGCTTTCCGGCGGGCAGCAGCAGCGCGTCGCACTGGCCCGCGCCCTCGCCATCTCGCCGAAGGTGCTGCTGCTCGACGAGCCGCTGTCCGCACTCGACGCGAAGGTCCGCGCCCAGCTCAGGGACGAAATCCGCCGCATCCAGCTAGAGGTCGGCACCACCACCTTGTTCGTCACCCATGACCAGGAAGAAGCGCTCGCTATCGCGGACCGGGTCGGCGTGATGCGAGACGGTCGCATCGAGCAGCTTGGCACGCCCACCGACATCTACTCCCGGCCGGCCACCTCGTTCGTGGCGGAATTCGTTGGCCTGACCAACCGACTAAACGGCATGGTCACCGGCGGATCGGTCAACGTGCGCGGCTGCGTGCTGCCGCTGGCGGACCCCGCCACGCCCGACGGCCAGGCTACGGTGCTGGTCCGGCCGGAGGCGGTGACCGTCAGCCAGTCCGGCCCGATCACCGGGACGGTGATCGCGGTCACGTTCCTGGGCGCCAGTAGCAGGATCACTGTCGACCTCGGCGATACCACCGTGCTGGCACAGCTGCCGACCTTGGACGCGACCGCGCTGCCCGCCGGCAGCGCGGTCACGCTCGCGATCCGGCCCGACCCAGTGCTCATCGCGTGAGCGGCGCTCCGGGCCGGCGTAGACATCGCACAGCCAGGTGAAGGTCGCTTGATTGGTCACCACGCGGGCGTCCCGGCCCTCGACGAAGCCGAACTTCCAGTTCACGGGCTTTGTGATCATCCCTACTGGGCTTGCGTAGCGGTGAACTGCCGTAAGCCCATTAGGGCCGGCTACGGCTCGTGATCCTGCCCACTGGTGAGCTCGGCGGGTTCACCCCCGCGCCGGCCGGATAAACCCATCGGCCCTGCGCCGGGCGCCGTAAGGTAACCATTGACGGCAATGGGACTTCCCAGATCATGCCTGCTTCAGGGGGACATCACGGACAGCGAACGGCTGACCGGGCGCGGCAGTTCATCGGCGCGCACGCTCTACGACGTAGCACGCGAAGCCGGGGTGTCCACCGCGACCGTCTCGCGGGTGATGCACGGCCAGGAGGGTGTCCGGCCGTCCACCCGGCGGCGGGTCCTTGAGGTCATCGAGGCCCTGGGCTACGTGCCCGACAGCTCGGCGCAGAGCATGGCCCGCAGGCGCAAAGAAGTGGTCGGGCTTGTCGCCATCGAAAGCCGCGGCCCGCAGACGGAGATCGAGCACGAGGGACTGCTGTTCATCGAGGAGGTGCTGCGCGGCGTCGAGTCCTCGCTGAGCTCGCTCGGCTGGCCGGTGCTGATCTCGGTGCGCCGCGCGGCGGACGACGCGGGCGACTACCAGTGGCTGCAGAAGATCTCGGCGAAGGTGGACGGACTGCTGATCGCCGAGGGCATCGAGCCGCCGGAGGACCTGGCCCGGCTGGCCGCGCGCATCCCGGTCGTCCTGGTCTCCGGCTCCCCGGACGAACGGCACGCCGACGTCGTGCACGCCGACAACCGCGGCGGGGCCACGGCCGTGGTGCGCCACCTGATCGAACAGCACGGCAAGTCCCGGCTGTACTACGTCGGCGGCCCGCACGAGGCACCCGACGCCAGGCAGCGGCGCGGCGCCGTCGAGGAAGAGATCGCCCGGCATCCGGGTGTGCGGCTGACCGGATCGTTCGAGGGCCGGTTCGCCACGGTCAGCGGCCAGCTCGCGGTCCGCGAGATCCTTGCCGCCCGGCAACTCAGCGACCGGGGCGACGCGGTGCCCGACGCCGTCGTCTGCGCCAACGACCAGATGGCGCTCGGGGCGATGCGGGAACTGCAGGCGGCCGGGATCCGGGTCCCCGCCGACATCGCCGTGACCGGCTTCGACGACATCTACCTCGGCGCCCTGCTCGCTCCCCCGCTGACCACGGTCCGCCAGCCGATGCGGCGCCTGGGCGAGCGCGCCTGCGACCTGCTGCTCGACCGGATCGCCGACCCCGCCCTCCCGCACCGGGTCGAACAGCTGCCCACCGAACTCGTCGTGCGGGAAAGCTGCGGCTGCCACGGCCCCGCCGCCGGCCCCGCCTGACGCCCGGGAAGACCAGGAGGGCGGGCCGCTTATCCGTTTCAATGCCCGGGGCCGGCGCCGCTACGATGGGGCGGGTCCCGCGGGCACGTAAGGGAAAGAGGAGCAGCGAAGGTGGCAGAGACGCCGGACAGTGACTGGGTCGCCCGGTTCGCCGATGAGGTCATCGCGGCCGCGGATCGGTACCGGCCGGGCAAACCCATCGTCTGCGCGTCCGGCCTGAGCCCTTCGGGTCCGGTCCACCTCGGCAACCTGCGCGAAGTCCTGACCCCGCACCTGGTGGCCGACGAGATCCGGCGGCGCGGCGTGCCGTGCGAGCACATCATCTCCTGGGACGACTACGACCGGTTCCGCCGGGTGCCCGCCACCATCGACCCGTCGTGGGCCGAGCACGTCGGCAAGCCGCTCAGCCACGTGCCGGCGCCGCCGGGCAGCGAGCACGCGAACTGGGCCGACCACTTCCGCGCGCCGCTGCTGACCGCCCTCGCGGAGCTCGGCGTGGAGTTCCGCGGCATCTCGCAGACCGCGATGTACACCTCCGGCGCCTACACCGACCAGGTGCTGCTGGCGATGCGCGAACGCCAGCGCATCGACGCGATCCTCGCCGAGTACCGGACCCGGCCGAAGCCGCCCCGTTCCTCGGGCGGCCCCCAGTCCCCAGGCAGCACCGGCGCGGCGCGCGACCGGTCGGCGGACGAGGCCGCGATGAACGCGCTCGCGCTCGAAGGCTCGGGCGCCGCCGACGAGGACGACGGCGCCTCGGCGACCGGGTACTACCCGTACAAGCCGTACTGCGAGGTGTGCGACCGCGACCTGACGACGGTCACCGCGTACGACGACGACACGACGGTGATGTCCTACACCTGCGCCTGCGGGCACCAGGCCACGGTCAAGCTGTCGGAGCACACCCGCGGCAAGCTGGTCTGGAAGGTCGACTGGCCGATGCGCTGGGCCTACGAGGGCGTCGCCTTCGAGCCGTCCGGCGTCGACCACACCTCGCCCGGGTCGTCGTACGTGGTGGGCGGCCGCCTCGTCGGTGACGTCTTCGGCGGCGCGGCGCCGATCGGGCCGATGTACGCGTTCGTCGGCATGGCGGGCATGTCGAAGATGAGCAGTTCGAAGGGCGGCGTGCCGACCCCGGCACAGGCGCTCGGCATCATGGAGGCGCCGCTGCTGCGCTGGATCTACAGCCGCAAGCGGCCGTCCCAGTCGATCACGGTCTCGTTCGGCCAGGAACTCCAGCGGATGTACGACGAGTGGGACGCGCTGACCGGCCGGGTGGCCGCGGGCACGGCCCAGCCCGCCGAGGTCGCGGCCTACGGCCGCGCGACGGAAACGGCCGCGGGCCCGCTCCCGGCCACCCCGGTGCGGCTGCCGTTCGGCACGCTCGCCTCGGTCTACGACGTGACGACCGGCCAGCCCGAGCAGATGCTCCGCGTGCTGCGGGACGTGGCCCCCGGCCAGCTCATCGACTCGCTCGACGGGCTGCAGCCGCGTCTCGACAAGGCCGCGCGGTGGGCCGCGGACCTGCCCGCCGAGCAGCGCACCCAGGTGCGGACCGCCCCCGACCGCGCAGGCCTCGCCGCCCTTGACGACCAGCAGCGCGCCTCGGTCAAGCTGCTGCTCGACGGCCTCGACGCCGCCTGGTCGCTCGACGGGCTGACCGCGCTGGTCTACGGGGTCCCCAAGCGCATGCTCGGGCTGCCGCTCGACGTCAAGCCGACGCCGGAGCTGCGCGCGGCCCAGCGGTCGTACTTCGCGCTCCTCTACCGGCTGCTCGTCGGCCGGGAAACCGGCCCCCGGCTGCCCACCCTGCTGCTCGCGATCGGCGCGGAACGGGTTCGCGAACTGCTGTCCCCGCCCGCCGCCTAACGGGTGCCCGGCGGGAATTCCCGCGATGCGTATGAGGGAGTCAAATGAACCATGAGGAGGCCGTGGCCTTCGCCGAGCGCTGGGTGAAGGACTGGAACGCCCACGATGTCGAAGCGGTGCTGACGCATTTCGCCGACGACGCCGTTTTCACTTCACCGCTCGCTGACCGGCTCTTCCCGGATTCCGGCGGCGTGATCAGCGGAAAGGACGCGCTGCGCCGCTACTGGACCGAGGGCATCAGGCGCGGCCCGGGGCTGCGCTTCGCACTGCTCGGCGTCTACGCCGGCACCGACACGATCGTGATCCGCTTCCGCACCGAGGCAGGTATCGACCGCTGCGAGGTGCTCACGTTCGAGGGCGGACTCGTGCGAACCGGGCACGGCACGTTTCCGGCCTCCGTGACACCGGCGCGATCCTAGGCCAAGCTGGCAACTGCTCGACTTCACCAGGCCCGTCGCGGTCCCGCTGCTGCTACCTCGGAACAGCCAGGATCTGACCAATCCCGGTCACAACCTCTTGGCCGACAGCAGAGGGAGGGGCGTTGTGAAAGTTGATTGAAAATACTTGCAGGTGCCTTCCGCCTGACCCAACGGCGCCTGAATACCGCATGTCTGCCCGCCCCATGATTTCCATCGCCCACCGGTTGGACGGCGAAACATAGGCGGAGACCTGGCCGACGCCAACCTCATTGCGCGCAAACGCGAGCATTACCTTCACTACCGCTTCAGCACAGTCCAGCCGGCGCTCGCCCGGTAGCACGGCACATTGCAGGACGAACTGGTCAGCGCCCCGGGTCGTTCTGCGCACCAGTCCGCCATAACCAATGGCCGAGTGTCCCCCCTTGCGCCAGTAGGCTAGCCAGCCGTAACCGCGTCCGGTGTCCCACAGGCGCCCCAGGTTAGCCGCGATGTCTGGCGCCTCGCCCTCGCGCACTATACCGTTATCCAATGTCACGGCGCCATTCCTGTAAAGCCATGACAGCACATCGGCAGAAGAGCCGCTTACAGGCTCAAGGCGAACATCACTTGTCAAACGGATCCGCGCGGCTCGCCTTATGATGTTCCAGAGCACATCATTTCCCGCGTCGTACTCGCTCCGGACAGCTTCGGGATTATCGAACCCAACCCAGCAGAATTTGTCATGTTTTCCGGGTTCCAGTCGAGGCGAGCTAAGATCACCATTAACCTCAATCAGATAATCCAGCTCTCGCCGCACAAGGCCGTTGTGCGTCCATTCCCAGTCTGCGATAACCGCCTCGACTCGGCGCAGTTGCCAGCCAGTCTCCTCGCCGACCTCGCGGGCAAGCGCGCTCTCGGGCGTTTCATGTGGCTCGACGTGACCGCCCACGATGTCCCAGGCTCCGGGCAACTGCCGCCTCAGCAGCGATCGCCGCTGAATATAGACGCGATTCTCCCCGTCTCGTATAAGCGCACCGACACAATCCGGCTCGCGGGCGCCCATGACGCTATCGCCATCTCAATGCGCGAACGAAAACCAATGATGCATGCATTCCTATCACCCCATCCTACGAAGGCGGTTAGCAAACGTAAGCCACTGAGATGGCCGATCCTGGTATGACCGAGGCACGAACTTCTCATCAGTGTAATAGGGCATCTCGATCAGCTGGCCATCTTTTCTGCGCAACGTAATTTCTCCACCATCTTGGGCATCACGCGCAACCACGGTCCCTATCCTCGCAACGCCGCCGTTCCCGCTCAGGTCACGATCCACTGAATTACACATCTCGCCAAACAGCCTGTCCTCACACGTGAACACGATCTCCCAGTCGTGGCCCGCGTTGAATAGGAACGCCACGGAAGGCAAGTCGAGTGCACTCGCGAGCGTCTTGGCACGTTCGTCGATCAATGCCTCAATAGCCGCCTCGTCGAGTTCGAAGCCCACGTTGCTGTCCCGACCGAGAATCTCCAGGCACGCTAGGACACCGTCACTGGTATCGATCGCCGCGCGGAGCGCACCTGTCTTGACCGCGCTCGCTACAACCGTGGCTGGCACGTACAGGAGATCGGATTTGATGTTCGGATCGAGGACACTCTTCAGGTCAGGGTACTGCTGAGCGGTGCGGACAGCATCGAGTCGGTAATGCTCAACAAGCTCCTGGGCCCACCGAGCGCCGATCATTCGCTTACCGCCATCGGGCGACGCGGCGAGCGTGATGCCGAGGACCTGTCCCGGGCGGGCAGCGTTGCGCCGTAGGACACGCTTGTTCTCGACGAGCCCAATCCCCACGCAGCCGATGGACTGCTCTTTACGTTCCTTCATGTCGCCCCCGATGACAGCAACGTCGTACCTCGCCGCCTCCTCAAGAATCGCACCTATCGCACGGCGAACGTACCCCACTGTCACGGATCGGGAGAGAAAGACGTTCGCCAGCAACGCGACCGGGCGGGCGCCCATGGCCAGGATGTCGGCCAATGTCTGGATAACGGCGAATCTTCCGACATACTCCGGTTGCTTTCCTACGGTGGCAAGCGAACCCGGCGCGGCGTCCGTAGTAAAGACGAAGCTCCACCCTGATCCCGGCTTCCCGCTGCTGAGCACGGCTGCGTCATCGCCTACGCCGACGAGCAGCCGAGTGTTTTCAGGCAGGCGGACATTAAGCGAGTCCACCTGCTCACGGATCCACTGGTGCAGGAGATACTCGCCCACGGCGATCAGCGGGGTATCGTCATCGACCTCCTCGAACGGCCGCCGCCCACTGTGCTGCAACTCGTATCGAAGCTCCAGCGCCTCGTTCTGCAGGCCAACCTCGGTATAACGGTACTCAGCCTCCTGCAGGTGCCTGGTTGACTGCAGGCTGGCGCCGTCTCCAGGCCGCGTGCTCTTGCGGGCATAGGCTCTGGCCAAGGCCGCGTGTGCCTTGGCCAGCGCTGGCGGCAGGCCGCGAGCGTTGAATATCTCCCGGCTCATGTCGTAGTGCACGATGCTCTTGTCCAACTCTCCGACAGCCTCGTAAAGCTCGCCCAGGTTCAGGTGGGACAGGCCGCAGGTGTACTTCTGCTGATGTCTCTCGCGTATCCGCAGCGCCTTCTTGAGGTACTCCTCCCCGCGATTCAGATCGTGCTGACGCCTGGGAACCTGCCGGGCCCAGGCCAGGCCAAGCCAGTTGTATACCTGGGCGATTCGAATGGGATTCTCAAATGCGAGCAAGGTCTCCAACGCCGACTGGGCCTGCTCGATGGGAGCCGTCGCCCGGACAACGACGTCGTCGCCTTGCGCCAGCGAGGCCTCGACATAGTCCAGGACAGCGGACATGTAGCGGACGACCGGCATGGCCGGGTTGGCTGCGCCCATACTCTGCCGGGCATCGGAAAGGGACTCGACCGCACGCGCGACGTCCCGGCGCGCGATGTGGAGCCCGGCCAGCTCACGATGGCAGTCGGCGAGCAGGAGTAGCCCAGGACCGCCCACGCCCGCGTCGTCAGCGAGGTATTCGGCGACCCCGATTGTGCGCTGGAACACGCGCTCCGCATCAGCGAACTTGCCGCGGACTCGCAGCACGTTGCCGAGCACTCGACTGGCCTGAACGTAGCCGACCAGGTCGTCCAACTCGCGAAAGGCCGCCTGCAGCCGCTTGATGTCCTCCTCGATGCCCGCCGCCTTGTGATCGCCTAGCTCATACTCAAGGACCAGCTTCTCAAGCCGGAGCCGAAGCTGGATCTCCCGGCTTGCGCCCTGCAGCTCAACATGAGCCGCCCGTAGCTCCCCTTCGATCACCTCTACCGCGTGGCGCCAATCACCGAAAAATCGAAGCGCCAGGGCGTAGCGGTACACGGCTTTCAACCGGACGATCTCGGCCTCGTGAAGTTCGGCGACCGCGAGACGGTATGCATCCTCCAGCAGGTCACCGACCTCGCTTGAGCAGCAGATGCGGTCGTTGAGCACATCCAGCGGACAGTCATGGTTCTTACTGTGAGCCTGACTGAGCATGAACTCCACCCTGGCCTTCGGAGTTTCGCTAGTCGCCTTGGGCCGGGGAGATTTCACGTTCGACATGAATTCGGCCACCTGTAGGACCAGAGCGTCCCCCGGCGGCATCGGTGTCTCTGGAGCCGCCAAGATGAACCCGGTCATCTGAGCCTCCATCGCGCGTTCAAATTCCCGCCGGACCAGGCTGTGCGGCTCCGTGGTCGCCTTGGTCCAGAGCAAGATACGAACGAGGTCGGCGGTGTCCCCGCGGCTGGCGGTCACGCCGGCCTGCTCCCGCCTCCAGCCTGGCCTGACCCTCAGCAGCTCGTGACCGAGTTGCTGATCTTCCAGGTCATAGAGCAAGACAGCCTCGGAGACCAGATGGGCGGAGTCCGCGTCTAGCCCTTGCGGCTTGGTCGCCAGCTTCAGGATGCTGGCCACGATGCGTTGCTGCTGGGACTGTGATCCGTCCCAGCCGCCGGGCATATCGATCCGATCGCACGCGGAGTACGGGGCGGCAAGCTCGTCCGTCGACGAGATCCCAACAAGAACGGCGATCACATGCTTGCCTACGGACTGAGCCAGCTCCCTGACGCGGCTACCGTCCGTGTCGAGCGCATACTGCGGCGTTACGATCGAGACAACCAGGCCGGCCGCCAGGATGCTTCGCGAGACCTCCTGGCGCGACGCGCGCGTACCAACGGCGTCCCCCATCAGGACCGTATGACCTGCCGACGTGAGCCGTTCGGCTAGCCATTGTGCCTCCGCCCTGCTCTCCAGCCCGAAGCTTAGGAAGATGTCAATGGCCATTGCTCTCCTCGGTCACAGGCATAAGTCACTGGCATCGTCAAGACGGAGGAGCGGCCCGATGAGCGCGCGAACGGACGCTATCGCCTGAGTGGAAAGATCCAAGAGTCTGTCAGGTCCTTCAGCGGACCTGGGTCGCCAGTCCGAGGGAACGCGCAGACCGTATGAACTGAAGAACCCAAGGATCTGCGGCGCTAGCCGCGGGTTCGCAAGGTCTGCTGGAGTACGAGCACCCGTGGCGAGCCTAAGCTTTGCCATGATCAAATCAGCCGGAGAGTCAACGCTCTGGAAGTCTTGCGGCGGACCTAGTACGCCGGTGACGCCGAGATGCATTCCGCGCAACATCCTGATGACATCGGTTAGCAGGTATTCCCTGCGTGAATTATCGTTCGTGATCTCACCAAGCCCAGCGTAGAAGGACTCTCGGGAGACCATATACAGACCACCGTCCCCCTCATCCTGCGATACGCTCATAATCCGAGGCTGATCTATTCGATCGATCTGGCCTATGGCATCACGGACGATCCGACCAGCGCCCTCACGGGCGGGCGCATAGGTAGAAAGCCGGAACGCCTCACGGAGGGCCATTGGGTCCGCCATGAGCCGTTGGAAAGAGTCGGCGTTCAAGAACGGGCAATCCGAGTAAGCGATCAAGACGGGCGCACGCTGGCCGGGCAGCGCCGACAGCCCCGCGTAGATCGAGTGGCCGTTGCCCTCGGCTGCTGTTTGGACCACGATATCGCCGTAGTGCGATAGGTACTCCTGTTGGACGTCAGCACGGTACTTGAGGACGAACACCTTTTGCCGGATACCGGCCTGATCGGCCGCTCGGATAGCGTGCTCGATCATCGGCATGCCGCCGACGGGAACGAGTCCCTTGGGAATCGTAGAGCGCAGCCGCGTTCCTCGCCCGGCCGTGGGCACTACCAGCACAGGATCATCCCGGTCCAACCGGGAGGGACGAGTCGGCTCTCCTGCCGCGAATTCCGACAGCGGCAGAACGTCACCTAGGGCCCTTGATGCCATCACGTCTCGCTGGCGCAGCCTCAGCCTCAGGTTTCGCATCACCCGACGCACAAGGTCGACAGAAGCGGGAACCAGGTCGCGCCTCAGGGCAGCCACCGCAGCGGGCGGAACGTCGGACTCCTCGAGTTCCTCCAGGAGAGCCAGATCCGAGAGGCAGACCTGGAGCGCCTCCCCGCACACAAACGGGGCGATCCTTCCGTCCCGGAGTCCGCCGCCCAGACTGGCCGCCGCGGCGGCGAGAGCAGCAGACGACCGGTCTGATTTCAGGCGCTCACGGCCCGTTTGCTCTATCCAGCGGTAATAGCTCGCCGGGTCGCCCGACAGCCATTCGCCGACCGAGACAAGGTACGCGATCTCAGGATCGGGAGCCGACGGATCATCACCGGCCCGTAGCTTAAGGAGAGACTCGCCTAGGTCGTCGTGCGCTGCGCCGGGAAATGCTGAATCCCCCGCTACCGCGCTCACACCAGCTCCCTCCAGGACGAAGCCACCTTGGCGAAAGCCTCGCCATACTGCCTGATAACCGCGTTGCAGTCACCTGAGAAAGTCGGAAGACTGATTAGCGTCGGATAGACAGCCTCCGCGACCGGGCATTCCTCAGTCTTCCGCGGTGCATCAGGCAGCATCTCGGCCCATGGCAGCGCGAGCTGTCGAGCCCGGTCCCTGGTAAGCGCGAACAACGGCAGGTTGTGAAGTGGCGGCGAGCCCGGTTTCTTAGCCTGGACGCCCTCAGCTTGCAGCGCGGCGATGAACTGGCCGATCGGGAGACCGCCAAGTTGGGCGGCGTCGTAACGTACCTTGAACCCGTACCAGCCGCCGTAGGAAAAGCCAGGCCCCGCCCTGGGAGGCTGCACACCCGGTACATCGCTCAGCAGGTCAGCCAAGAACTCCAGGTTTACCCGACGCTGCTCATTCCGGCCGTCTAGCCTGCGAATCTGCTGGTTCGCTATGGCCGCGGCGAGCGGGTGCATCCGGTACTTCTGGCCGAAGCCTGTCTGCACGAACGGCCGCAGTTCAGGGGCAGCCACTTCTTCCTTGATACGCTTTCCAAAGTGTCCGAGCATTAGCGCGCGCTCGTATACCTCCCGCGACTCTGTGACCAGAGCGCCGCCTTCCCCCGCCACAATGGGCTTATGACCCTCTAGGCTGAAGCACGCCACTGTGCCGAAGGTGCCCACTTTACGACCGTTAATTGTCGCCCCATGCGCGTGCGAACAGTCTTCGACGAGTGGCAGTCCGGACTGCTCGCAGATCCGGCACAGCTCTTCCATGTCGGCGGGGTGGCCCCACATATGAGTGACCACGACCGCCCGGGTACGCGGTGTGATCAGCCTGGCTACTGATGCCGGGGCGATATTGAGCGTCTCCGGATCCATGTCGGCGAACACGGGCACCGCGCCGCAATTCAGCAGCGGAACGACAGTCGCGAGGAATGTGTAGGTTGGCACGATCACTTCGTCGCCCGGCATCAGCCCCAGGCCGAAGTAGGCGGCATTCAGCGCGGAAGTGCCAGAGTTGTGCGCGACGACGTACGGACGCCGCGAGCCCAAGGCGTGGTAGTCGGCAAATGAGTCCTCGAACTCGGCGATGATTCCTGACCGGTCATAGATCGAGAGGACTCGCCGCCGCATCAGGTCGACGACAGCCTCAATTTCCTCTGAGCCGATCAGCGGCCAGTCACGCTCCCACGCGATCGTGACAGCGCGCGGACCACCCTTAATCGCTAGTTGACTGGGTTCGATCATCAACAGACACCCCCACCGCCGACTGGTGTTTAGGCTTCCCGCTCACTGGAAAGCCTGGAGAAAGGTCGACCACGCGGTCAGCTTGTCCTCCTGCCTATACTGGTCATCCCAGAAGGCTGGAATCTCCGCACGCCTGCCGTCGCCAAAATCGGCGAGCACTCGTGGCTGAGCCGCCACACGGCCAATGACGTGCAAGGAAGCACCGTGATCGGCAAAGATCCGTGCGGCCTCCGCTACTTGTCCGGCTGGCGTGGTGAAGGCATGGCGCAGGGGCGAATCGTACCCCAGGTCGAAGGCGATCAACTCTGGGTGGCGCTTAAGGACATCTGCCGAATCCGGCAGGATTGATAGCAGTATCGGCAAGTTCCGGCGCGTCGTCGGCGAGACAGGTAGTGACAGAAGATCAATGACGCAGCCCGCGCCACTGCGACTGACGATCGTGTAAAGGAACTCAATCAAGCCGTCACTCAGGTCCATGCCCGACGTGAACAACCCGCGCTCAGCCGCGGCGGCTATGGCCGCAGCCGCTCCTACGGGCATGTCTTTGTAATGCCGGAACCGCTCCGTGTCCTCGGTGCTCAACTGATCGAGCAGCTTATGCTTCCTGGCGTGATACTCAAGCCAGCCAAGACCCAGTTCGCCGGTGACGACGATAGCATCGCCTGGCCGGGCGCCGGCTCGGCGGATGATGCCCTGACGTGGCACGAGGCCCCATGCCATACCGACAGCGTTAAGCTGGCCGCTGTCCAGGTTCCCTCCCTCGTATGCGGCCCCGCAATGATCGAGAACATCGGTGATTCCGCCGAGCAGTGCCTCAACCTGAGCAGTCTGCAGATCTGACGGGGCCGCGAGCGCGAGCGAGAACCCCCGGCATCTCGCACCCATCGCAATGACGTCATTGCAAGTGACCCCCGCTATCCAGGAGCCGTAGAAGCGAAAAGGATCTACGGCCGGGTTGGGCGACTGAACAAAAGAAGGCTGATCCATGGAGTAGACGAGGAGCCGAGCATCTGGCCGGTCAGTTATCCCGGCTAGGTCAATGATGACCGCGTCGTCGAAATCATCTGATCGCGCTGTTGCCGCGAAGCGCCCAAGGACCTGCCTGATGAAGCTCTTCTCATCCCAGTCCTTCAACTGCACTGTGCGCAGCCCTTCTGCTTAGGGCGGAAACCGGAGTACTCGTATGCTTGCTCAATGAACTCAAGGGCCTCGATGTGACGATCGAGCCTGCCCGTGTCGATTCTGCCGCAGAGGAAGTCAAGCAGGGACTTCGAGTCAATTCTCTGGTCAAGCGGCACCCCAAGGCGGGTGGGAGATTCGCCGTTAACCGCAAGGGAGATGTCAACCACCGCCGACTTCTTACGACGCTCTCGGTACATCCGAAGCTCACCCCGAGACCCTCTTATCACGATTGCCTCGCGCGGCGCTAGCCGGACAAGCCTGATGTCGAGGCTGATCTTTGTGCCTCCGGCTTGACAGAAGACCTCGGCGGCATCTTCCACCCGCAAACCGCTCGTCGTCAACCGGGCCCCTGTCACGACTATGCCTTCGCTCTTCAGGCCGAGCAGCCACTGCACACAGCCAACGGTGTGATAGCCCAAGTCCAGCAAGACCCCACCGCCAGCGAGTTGGGGATCGTTGCGCCAGGTTCTGGTGAAGTGCTGGGCCGGGATAACCGAGTCGTGATAGTTAAGCTCAGAAATCTCACCGAGCACACCGGACTCGACGACCGACCGAATATAACCAAGGTCCTCCCGGTACACGCGTTGTTCCGATGTCACGAGGCGACCTTGTGAGGCCGCCCGCAAAGCCACGGCGTCCGGTGCGGTGCAGGCGACCGGCTTCTCAACGAACGTTGGCAGACCACATGAAAGTGCGGTCATGCAGTGCTCGAAGTGGAGCCCACTGGGCGAGGAGATAATGATCGCCTGCGCGCCGGCTTCGATCAACTGCTGCCGGGTAAGGCTTGCGGCAAGGATCAAGTCACTAGCGCACGGCGCGATCGAGGTGACCTTGCCGCGCGCTTCCGGATCAGGGTCGGCGGCGAGCACGACCAGAGCCTTGGCCCGATTGAGAGTCGGTGCCACGGATACTGCAAAGCGCTGGCCACAGCCCACGAGCGCCACTCGCTGATAGGCGGTCTCACCCGACTCTAGGCCGTCAAGGGCGGCTGTCCCCTGCAGTCCCTGTGAGCACGTCATCCTCTTGGGCCCCCAAGGCTCGGCTACTAGTACAGAACTCAGATAGTTTGGTCAGTGAAATTTTTACAGAAACAGTCTCCCGTCGTCGAGACCGAGAAGTAACAACTGCGGTTGCGCTACGATTAACCTGGCAAAACGTTACGGCCGTCGCGGCCTCTCATGGCCAGATGACCTACCGAGGTGACCACATGAGACGCCGCGAGATTGACGTGTCCAAGGACCTAGAAACGGATCTGACATGGACGTGACACTCGGCGATACCCTCGACGAGGCACACCGTGCCGCGCTCAAGGCGGTGGCGCTATCACGCCAGCTCCTAGGCCAGCGGGCGTCCGCCAATCTTGTAACAACCCAGAAGAGCTCCACCGGCGATCTCGTCACCGATATCGACTACCAAGCCGAACACTTGATGATCGAGGTCATTCATAGCGCCTTTCCTAATCACCGCATTTCTTCTGAGGAGGGCGGTGCTGTCGATGGCCCGCCGGAATGGACCTGGCTTGTCGACCCACTCGACGGCACAAACAACGTGGTGCTCGGCATTCCACTGTACGGCAGTTGCGTGACGTTGTGTCATAACGGGGACGCGGTAGTCGCCGCGGTCTACGCCGCGCATGAGGACGCCACATATTCCGCGGTGCGTGGTAAGGGAGCGTTGAGGAACGGGAAACCGATCCGGATCCGCTATGACGGCGCACCCCGACTGGCGACGGTTTCATGGATCAACGGGTACGGTGTGACGCCCGATGATGCTGATGCGCGCCGCGCACTTGGGTTGCTGGAGCGACGCTTCAAGCGAACGCTCACCCTGTGGTCGCCGTCGGTGGACTGGTCACTCCTCGTCCGCGGCCGGACCGGGGCACTGCTCGCTTACAAGAACGAGCCCGAGGACCTGCTGTGTGGCGTGCTGATCGCTGCCGAGGCGGGCGCGATCATCACGGATTTTGACGGGCATGAAGTCACTGATGTCGGCGCAGCCGATAATCTCGTAGTGGCGGCACCGGAAGTGGCTAAGTATATGGAAGAGGTGCTGGCCGAATTGCGTAAGACCAACTAGGTGACCCAGTGCCTGGTCACAGTTCCCCGGTCAGCCAGCTATTGGCCTTGTCCCGCGTCTTCCTGCTCGGCCATGCCATATCCCGGTGCGAGGGGTTAACGGTCAGCGGCGCAGCCGTACCCAACGTCGCCGGGTCAGGAACCATCCCGTCCCAGCGAGTCCGCAAGTACTCTAGAAGTACGTCCGGCGCTGCGGTGATGCTGGCTCCTAGAGCCTCAGCACTGCGCTGCCGAGAGGGCGTCACTCTTTCCGTATAGAAGATGGCTGGCCCTGTGTAAGTACCTTCCGTCCGCATCGCCTGAAGGTCACTCAGGCCTGCGTTCGCGTCACCCGACCTAGTGATGTCTGAGATAAGCACGTCCGGGCTCCGTTCCGCGATGGCCGCACGGGCTTCGTCGCCGGATGTTACGACTTCCACGGTGGCGCCCATGCCGATGACAGCGGCGAGTTCGGACCTGATCGATTCTTGGTCGTCGTCGATCCACAGGACTCGGAGACGGGTCAGGTCACGCGCTTCCTCCTTGTGCGCTGCCATGGAGATGCCGATCTCCTCTGACGTCACAGCGCTGATCGGATGACGCTGAAGCCTGTGTCGGACACTGTCGAAGTCACTATGCCCGCTTAGCGTCCTAAGCAATGACACAAAGTGAATGTCGCGCACTAGTCGCGGGAAAGTGACGGGAAGCTCCTCCTCCAGCCGACTCATATCATCGGCCTCGTAGTAGGCCCCTGGAGCGCGGACCAGATGCGCCTCGAAAAAATGCCGCTCTTCGTCATTAGGCGCCCTGCCAAGCTGAAAGTTCATCTTAATATCGTAATACGTCAAGAATTCTTCGGCAATGTCTTCGGACGTCGGATTGGCTATAACATGATAAAAATCTGGATAGAACTGACGCATTAGTATTATGATGATTAGGGCTTCCGCACCAAAGTTCGCCCACCCGGGATCGAGGCTGTACTCAAGCACGAAGCTGTTAATCAGGCGCTTGATGCGTCGCGGATTGCGGCCTGTCCGCTCCATCACTATGCTCTTCACTGAGTCGTTGAAGTAGCTTCGCGTCCCGGATCGTTCTGCAAGCTCGTCGATTAGTTCAGAGACCTGATCATCGAAAGGAATCGGCTTGGTATACGTGACCTGGATGATTTTCTCAAGGTAGGTCGCGTTCGCCACATTCTGCGAGTGGCGCCCAGCAGCGAGCGCGGCCTGGCCGAGCACCGCCTGGTCGCAACCGACAACGAAAGCAATGCCCTGAACGTCGAGATAGAGCTTCATTGCTTCGCAGATCTCGAGAATGACATCGTTAGAGCACCTGTCCAAGTCATCGATGAACACCACCATGGTGCGGCCGTTAGGTGAGCGCTTGGTCTTACTTGTCCACTGCTGAAGCATCCCGGCCATCTGGCTTCGAATACTGTTGCGCGACCGAGCATCGATAGAAAGCCGGTTCCAGATCTCGTCAGCAACCCTGGTCAGATGGAAATAGCTTGCCAGGATAATAAACAGGATCCTCATACCCGCAAGCAGCTGATGCTTGGAGATGATCTTCCTCAATCCCCGCCGGAGCACGTTCTCGTCCAGGCTCAGCAGAACAGACTTAATAAGCCCATTGAGTGCGCTCGCACCCTCCGCGGTCCAGGCGTTGAACCATACGGGCTCGATTCCTGAGCCCTGCTTGGCCTTCAGCTGGTCCTGGACTTGGAGCATGAGGCTGCTCTTCCCCATACCCCAGCCCGCGTCAATACCCAGTGTGAACGGCGTTGAATTCCTAGAGGCCTCAATTAGCCCGGCCAGCTGCACAGCGGCCGCATTCGTGCCAAGGACGTCATGCCCGCCACTGCCCCGGACAGGCTGATCATTGAGAAGCATGAATGTGCTGGGTGCGGAATACAGGTCCAAGTCACCACCTAACTTCGCCATACATTAAGCCTAGCTGTTCCATGGCCACTAGTGGCAAGGAATAACTGGGCCCCGGAAGTTCGGCCAGATCGTGGTCATAGCCGCGGGCGGCGCCGTTTGTCGCGCTGGTCGGTCGGCGCCGGGCGCCCAGCCGCCTGCCCAGGTCTTGCGGGGGCGGCCTCGATGTCCGCGACGGTCAGGCAGGGCGCCACGGGTGGCCCCGGCGGCGCGCCGGAAGGGGGAGCGTCCGTCCGAGGGCAGGACGTTCTTAAATAATCCGAACGGATGCGCGCTTTACCTGCCCCTTTCTCCGCTTTTCCCCGCGCGGGCCCAAGTCGGCACCGCCGGGTGTTGAAATAGACCGTAAACTTGGCGGTTATGGAGGACCCATTCGCCGTCAAGGAATTGCGGATCCGCCAGCCCGCGAGGATGCTGCCCGGCCGTGCCAGGTACGACATCTTCGAGGGCAGGAACCTGATCGCGGTCGCCGCCGAGAACGAGCCCCGGTCGGCGCTGCAGACGATGGCTTCCCTCGTCCCGCGGACGCGGGTGATCAGCGTCAGGTCCGCGGTCGGCGAGCCGGTGCTCACGATGGTGAAGCGGGACGACGACTGGGTCGCCGACGTCACCGACCCGGACGGCCAGCTCGTGGGCCGGATCCAGATCGGCGAGACGCGGCGCCACTACACGCTGCTCGACGAGGCCGGCCAGGTCGCCGGGCAGGCGGTCGGCGACTTGGCGGTCAAGCAGTTCACGATCACCGGGCCGGACGGCGAGCGGTTCGCCAGGCTCCGCAAGACGTGGGCGGGGCTGGGCAAGGAACTGCTCACTTCGTCCGACCACTACACGGTCACGTTCACCGGCCCGATGCCGCCGCGCATCCGGAAGCTGGTCGTGATGGTCCCGATCGTGCTGGACATGACCAGGCACGGCCCGTACTAGTGCACCCGCTCACTGATCCCGGCCGTGACGTCAACCGCGGGCCGGCATCGCCGGCGCGCGGGCTCTTAAGGCGTCCCGGCCGTTGCCGGCGCGGTGCTCGGGTTCGTCGTCGGCGCCGCGGTCGTCGGGGTGGTCGCCGTCGGAGTCGCGCTCGGCGTTGTCGCGGTGGTGGTCGGGGTCGCCGACGTGGTCGGCGTCGCGGTAGCGGTCGGGGTCGGGGACGACGTGGGCGTCGCGGTCGCGGTGCTGGTCGCCGTCGCGGTGGGCTGCGTGGTGGTGGCGAACCCGGACGACTGCGACGTCGGCGTCGCCGTCGGCTGCTCCGTGGGTGTCTGCGACGACTTGGGGGTCACCGGCGGCTTCGTTGTCTCCCCGGCGAGGGACGGGGTCGGGTTGACCTTGGGCGCGCCGTGCGAACTCGAAACCAGCAGGACCGCCACCACCGCGATGATGACCGCCGCGGCAGCCGCCGCGATCGGCCAGCGCCACCGCCGCCAGACCGACGGCGGCCCGGCGGGCGGCACGCCGCCGGTGCCGCCGGGCACGTCCCGCCCGGCGGTGAACGGGCCTGACACGGGAACCAGGGACGTCTCCGGCAACTCGGGACCGAGGCTGCGCTCCGCCCTCGTCGCGGCTAGCGGATCCGCGGCGCCCGGCCCCTGGACAGCCGGCTCAAGCGTCGTCGGCTCGTAGCCGATCGGCCCGGGGAGGCCGGAGAGGGCGGTCTCCGGCGGCGGGGTCGCCCGGTCCGCGGCGGAGGAGCCCAGGGCCGGCGTCGCCGGTCCCAGCGGGGGCGTGGCCCGGTCGGCAGCGGGCGGCCCGGCGGCCGCCGCCTCGGCCGGCGCGGGCGCATCGGACGCGGCCGCGGCAGACCCGGCGGCAGCGGCCCCGGCGACAGCGGCCCCGGCGACAGCGGCCGCCGCCGCGGCCCCGGCGCCAGCGGCGCCCGGCCCCGCCTGAGACCCCTCCTGTTCCTTGAGGGCAGGCGGCAGCGGGGTCTGGACCGTCGGGCGGTAGCGGCTCATCGACTCCGCGATCGCCGGCGGCAGCCACTCGCCGGTGAGCACGCCGACGTCGTCGCTGAGCGACGCGAGGATCTCGGCCGGCGTGGGCCGACTGGCGGGATCCTTGGCCAGGCACTGCTCGACCAGCGGGCCGAGCCGGGCGGGAACCGCCGTGAGGTCGGGCGTCTCGTTCACGACCCGGTAGAGCAGCGCCGGGGTCGGGCCGGCGCCGAACGGGCTGTTTCCCGTCACCGCGAACGCCAGGACAGCGCCGAAGCTGAACACGTCCGTCGGCGCGCCGACCTCCCGCTGTCCCCTGGCCTGCTCTGGTGACATGAACCCGGGCGACCCCATCACCATGCCGGTGGCGGTCATCATCGACCGCTCGAGCGCCAGCGAGATGCCGAAGTCGATCACCCGCGGCCCGTCGGCCGCGAGCAGCACGTTGGACGGCTTGAGGTCCCGGTGCACCAGGCCGGCCCGATGGATGGCCTGCAGCGCCTCGGCGAGGCCGGCCGCCAGGGCGAGCACGGACTCGACGGGCAGCGGCCCGTTGTCCTCCACCGCGTCGGTGAGCGACGGGCCCGGCACGTAGACGGTGGCCATCCAGGGCAGCTCCGCCTCGGAGTCGGCGTCGACGACCGCGGCGGTGTAGATGCCGCTGACGTTTCGCGCGGCGCTGATCTCGCTGGCGAATCTTGAGCGGAACCCGCGCTCTTCGGCCAGTTCGGGCCGGATCAGCTTGATCGCGACGAGCCGTCCGCCCGGTGACTTCGCGAGGTACACCTGGCCCATGCCGCCCGCGCCGAGCCGCCCGAGCAGCCGGTACGGCCCGACCGACGCCGGGTCACCGCTCTTCAGGTCCTTGATCACCGCAGGCCCCCCGATTCTGGCCGTACCCAAAAACCCCAGCCCAACACAAGCTCCCCCACAGCCCGAAAAGCACGATTTATAGCAGTTAGCGTAGGCCGCCGCGAGGTGCGTCGCTAGGGGGCGGCATTCCCGCGCGAAACGGTTGTTATTTCGTTATAGCGCAACTGCGGAACTTGAAAGGCTGGGGCCGCACCTGCCGCAAGGTAGTGGATCGCTGGGAGTACCCGAGCCACTATGACCGCCGTGCGCGCCGGTCATCGGGGCGCTTCGGGCTCGGTAAGCGCCGCGGGCGAACACCAGCGGCCCGCCGCCATGCTGTGCGGTCACCGGGACTGCCGGGACGTGGCACACGCAACCGTTCGGGATACTCGGTTTTTGATTTTTTCTCTTGATTTTTATGCGACCGGGGCGGATGCTGGGGCGTCCAGGGGGATTACTTGGAACATTGACGGTTCTTCGGCCGGGGTTAGTGCCGTGATGCTGTAGAGCCAGTCGACGAAGCTGTAATCGCGGGTGTCGCGGGCGCGAAGAATTTCGTTGCGGCGTTCCCGCTTTTCGCTGTCCAGGTGCCACAGCACGCCCCAGTCCCGGGACGTGGTGACCACGCGGCGGCAGTGCTCGGCGCGGACGGCCTGGTAGGCGGCCAGCGCCCGGGCGATGTCAGCGTCTGCCCCCGCGGCCAGGTGCTCGGCGAGCACGTAGCCATCCTCGATCGCCATGATCGCGCCCTGGGCGATGTACTGCAGCGGCGGATGGGCGGCGTCGCCGAGCAGCGCGATCCGCCCGTAGACCCAGGTCATGATCGGGTCGCGGTCGAACATGCGCCACCAGCGGTCCCGCCCCATCAGCGGCAGCCCCTTCTGCACGTTCCCCGTCGCCCGCGCGAACGCGGCGTCGAGCTCGTCCGGGGTGCCCCATTCCTCCTCCCCTGCCTTGGCCCTGGGCGACTCGAAGACGGCAACCTGATTGAACATCTCGCCGCCGCGCAGCGGGTACTGCACGAAGTGGCAGCCGGGTCCGACGTAGACGACCACGTCAGCCTCGGAAACGTTGTTCTCGCGAACCTTCTCCATCGGGACCGCGCCCCGGTAGGCGACGAAGGCGGAGTTGACCGGCTCGTCGCCGACGAGTTGCCTGCGGGCGACCGAGTGCAGGCCGTCGGCGGCCACGACGAGCCGCGCCTCGTAGCTGGTACCGTCGGCGAGCCGGACGCGCGCCCCCGCCGGTTCCGCGTTTCCGGGCTCCGCGCTTCCCGTGCTCGTGTTCTCGTACGCGGTCACATGCTGGCTGGTGCGCAGGTCCACGCCGGTGTCCCGGCAGGCCGCTAGGAACAGGTCGTGCAGGTCCGTGCGGTGGATGACCATGTACGGCGTGCCGTAGCGTCGCTCCATGTCCTTCAGGTCGAGGCTGGTGAGCACCGTCCCGTCGAGCGCGTCCTTCATCACCATGTTGACCGGCAGCACGCCGCGCTGCTTCGCCTCGTCGAGCAGGCCGTAGGCCCGCAGGATGCGGGTGCAGTTCGGTGCGATCTGCATGCCGGCGCCAACCTCGCCGAAATCCGCCGAGCGTTCGAGCACCCGGACGCTGAGCCCCTTGCGGGCCAGGGCGTACGCGGCGGACAGACCGCCGATGCCGCCGCCGACCACGATGACGTCCGGCGTCGCGGCCGTCACCGGGCGCCGCCTGCGGCGCCCGTGCTTCCGGTGCCCGTGCTTTCCACGCTGGTGCGGTTGAGCTTCAGCGCTTCGAAGACCGGGGAGTCACTGAACCGGAACAGGTCCAGGGCCTTGCGGTCAGAGTCGGTGGCGCCGGCCTCGGACTTCGCGGAGAACGGCTGCCAGGACGGGACGACGAACAGGTCGCCGCGGCTCACCGACCAGGTCTTGTCTCCGACGGTGACGGTGCCCGACCCGTCGAAGACCGTGTAGACGCTCGACCCGGTCTCGCGCACCGGAGCGGTCTGAGCACCGCGGGCGACCCGGTGGAACTCGACGCGGATCGTCGGGAGCACGTCGCCTCCGCATCCGGGGTCGGTGTAGCGGACGGCGGCGTGACCGGGCTCGACGGTGCCGCCGTACCCCTCTTTCTCGATCGCCAGCTGGTCGGCGAGCGCCCGGTCGGTCTGCTCCCAGCGGTAGGCGAGCAGCGGGCTGCCCGGCGGGCCCGGCCTGGCCGACGCGGCGACCGGGGCAAGGCCCGGGTGGCCCCACAACCGTTCGGACCGAGAGCGCTCCGGCGTGGTCTGCTCGGCCGCGCTGATCTCGTCGCGGCCGAACTCGAAGAACTGCGCCTCGGTCACGTACTGCAGCGGGATGTCGAGGCCGTCGATCCAGGCCATCGGC
>Ga0207707_10001230_pt1 | contig 24019 bp, 15 predicted proteins | sample KBSC83BmetaG_FD_184336 | JGI IMG/M metagenome (GOLD analysis project Ga0207707, IMG submission 184336) | Corn rhizosphere microbial communities from Kellogg Biological Station, Michigan, USA - KBS C8-3B metaG (SPAdes) (version 2) | ecosystem: Host-associated > Plants > Roots > Rhizosphere ... | reverse complement strand
GTGTCCGTCACGATGGTTCCCGCGCGCGCCTGCGTCGTGCCTATCAGCAACATGCTGCCGGCAAAAGCGCACGCCGCCGCGTAGGTGATCCGCCTGAATCGATCACCGCAAGCGCATGTTGCAGGGTGCGGGATAATGTCCATGCTGGTGTCGTACCCTCGAGGTCGCGGCAACGTCAGTCACCGGCGGGATTGGATAGGCCGGTGTGTGCGACGAAGGTGATGATACGCGCGGCACGCCGTGACCGGACATCGGCGTCGCGTAAGGCAACGCAGCTTGCGATAATTATCGGCGAATCTTTCGAGACAGGCTGGTTGGCGTATGTCCAATCGGCGATGGTCTGGTCCGCATTCCCTATTTTGGCGCGGATGGTTCTCTTGGTTTGGGCGAAGCGGAAGTTGGGCTGGAGTCGACGTTACGTTCCAGCGCTTCGAGGAGCGCTGGCGCGAGCGTACGCGCAAACGTCGCTGTCATGTGCCCGGCGTCTGAAAACACGATTTTGCCATCAATTTCGGACCGGCATAGGGCGCCTGGGCAAACCTGGTTCGTCATGTCAACGATTTGCACGTTGGCAAACGGAGTTGCCGCGGCGATCAGCCAGCGAGTGACGTTGTCGAACTGAGCAGTGTGTGCGTTCTCGCTGCAATGTGATTGGCCTGTCAGTGCCGCGTAAAACCGGCCTCGCGGCTCCGCGCACAGTCGACCGTTGAAGGAAAGCTCGGGCGTCGGAAGCATCAGGTAGACGCGTCCGACACTTCCTTCCAAGTCGTCCAGTACTTGTTTCGTGCCCGACACCCACTGACTTTTCGCAAAAGGATAAGTGACGCTCTCACTCATGATGACTACGTCAGGTCGCATGGCGATTACCTTGTGCACCGCCTCTTCTCGCCAGCGCGCGCACTCCGTGTACTCGCGCCGGAGTGGCAGCGCAACATACGGCGCATCCACCATTGGGCACGCCGATTTGGTGATGACGAAAAAGCGCCACTGCGGGCTGTCGAAGATTTGACGGTACGCCGGAAACCAGTGAGCAGCCTTGCTGTCACCGATGAGAATCGCGGTATGTTTTGCGCTCGGATTCCCGAATGTGCAGACTTGAACCTTGGTGGACGCGTAGGAGACGAAGCAACCTTTGGCATAGATGACCGCTTCATCAGTGCGCGCCGCTACAAATGGAGCCAAGGCCGCCGCTTGATCACGGCGCTTCGCTTCAAACTGCCAGGCCCGCAGCGAGACCGCGGCCACAAACATGATCGCGAGCGCTCCCACCAGGGTCCAACGCGGTTTGGCGACGAGCCATTTGCGGCGTCGGATGGGCGTTTCAAAAAAGTGATATGAGATTGTTGCGATCAGCAGCGACAGCAACACGAGGAGCAACCGGTTCCACGCGCTTCTCATGTCCAGCAGCGTGGCGCCCAGCAGCAATACCGGCCAATGCCACAGATACCACGAATACGAGACACGTCCCACCGTTTGCATGGGACGCAGCGACAACATGCGTGTCAGCCCGAAGCTGTTGTTGCAAGCGCCCGAAGCCAGCACCATCGAAGCTCCGAATGAAGGCAGCAGGGCCCATGTGCCGGGATAGGGCGTGGACGGGCTGATGAACCAGGCACTGAACAGGATCATTGCCAGTCCCACCCATCCCAGCGGGCGTAACCATGCTCGGTTCCCGATACCGGAATGAGAACGAAACCTTGGTGACCCAACGGCCAGAAACACGATCGCACCCAGTGCAAATTGCCACGCGCGGGAAGGCATCAGATAAAAGGCGAACATCGGTGTGCGGTGGGTCCAATACAGGGACAGCGCAAAGCTGACCGCAAAGATGCCGACGAACAGCCATTTCAGACGTGCCATGCTTTGCACATGCTTGGCGCCCTTCCACGCATCCAGTACAAGGACGACCAATAGCGGCCAGACCAGATAAAACTGCTCTTCGACACCGAGGGACCATGTGTGCAGGAAAAGTGCGGTGTCCGAGGACGGCGCGAAGTAGTCCACCTTCCAGAAGGCGAACTGGAAATTGCTGAGCCACAGTGCGGCGCCCGTGGCATTCGATGCTTGGCTGGGCAGCTCGGTTGGCGGCAATAGCAATTGAGCGACAGCGCATGCCACCGCCAGCATCAGCAGGAGCGCGGGCAGCAGGCGCCGCAATCGTCGGGCGTAAAATCTTGCGAAGCCGAGGTGGCCGGTCGTCGCGACCTCTTGCACCAGCAAGCCGGTGATCAGATACCCGGACAGGATGTAGAAGACGTCAACGCCAACAAAACCGCCGCGGAGGACTTTGACTCCCGCATGCGCCGCCACGACGAGTAGAATGGCCACGGCACGCAGGCCTTCCACGTCAGGCCGGTATCCGAGGCGATACAACGCTTGATTCTCGCTCACACGTTGCCCCAAGTGCGGCAGCACCGCCGTGGTCCCTGTTTCACTGCCAGTCACGTTCCAGGTGGCTGCTCTGTCATCCCCATCCCCGCTCTAGTGGTGATGTCAGACATCCCGGCGTGGATTGGACAGGCCGGTGTGCGACGAAGGCGATGATACGCGCGGCACGCCCCGGCCGAACATCGGCGTCGCACAACGCAGCTCGCGATAACGCGACGATCATTCCGGTTATCCGTAACGATAAAAGCGACCGTTGCGGTCGCTTTCGTCGTTTACCCGGAAGGTGCGGGTAGGGGAATCCTGATCAAGCCCATTACTCGTCATCCCGGCATAGGCTGGGATCCAGCGCCTTTCGTGCAACGCATTGATACATCAAGGCACTGGGTCCCGGATATCGCTTTGCGATTCCGGGATGACGAGCAAAATGAGAGGCTCCTTAGCGCCTTTTCATGACGTCCGCAGCCGTCCCACGGCGTATGTACCCATATGGACTGACTTGGCGATTCGGCAATGTCACGATGGGCGTGGCCACATTCGCGCGGGCTTTCGCCGCACTCGCCGGGGTCAGGCTGTTGCCAATGACGCGTAATGCCGGCGAGGCAGCAGCTCGCACGGTTGGCGGTTGATAGCTGCGTGAAACCTCGGGCACGAACCAGTTTGCAAAATAGCTTGCTGTTTGGAACGCGGGTCGAAAGATGCGCTCGAGGCCGAAGTAGATTGCACGCCCGGGGAGGATTTCACGCGATCGCACATCGACGGGCAGCGGACTCGTTTTCACGGGCACCGGGCTCGTTGGCACGGGCAGCGGGCCCGTTTTCACGGGCACCGGGTTTGGTTCGGCCTCGGAAGGGTTCACGCCAGCAGCCGGTGGCTGGGCGCTGATCGGCGGCAGCGCTGGATGGTCCACTGGCGCCAGATGTGTGGCTGGAATCCCTGCGGGCGGCGGGATCGGATTGCTGGGTGGCGGAACCGGGTTCGAGGACTGCGTCACGGAACGCGGCAGCAGCGCGAAGTTCGGGAAGTTGTTGTAGGAAACGGATCCACTTGGCTTCACGCTGCGGGTGTCGAAAATGCTCCACGCGGTCGCGGCATTCGGCAAACCGCTGTCGGCCGCGGCGGCGACGCCGATCTGGAAGTTCGCAGGGAAGCCCGTTGCCGAGTTGGGATAACCTGACATTTCACCCGGCTGCCAGGGTTGCTTCTTCAACAGGCCCATGGCCTGCACCATGGCCGGCGAATTGCACTGGAGTCCAACCAGCGTCGGGAACGTCGCCGCATAGGCCGCCGTGAATGAAGGCAACCAGTTACCGGATGCGTCCTTGACTTGAAGGCTGTAGACCGACGCCTCCAGCCAGCAATACCCGTGGGTGGGATTGTTCTGCCAGTCGGTCATCAGCCCGATCTCGAACTTGGCCAGCCAGTTGCGGAACGGCGCGGCGCCTGCGAAGCCAAGTTCCGCGGCGTGTCCCGCCGCCCAGGTCAGGAAGTTGTGCTGCCAGGGGGCGACGCCGTTGTGGGTGCCCCCGTTCATGCTGTACACCGCGCCGCTGTCGATCACATGCAGGGGGTTGGCATTGGGGTTGTTGGTGTAGCGCGTGTTCCAGTCGTTGAGCGAGTCCTCAACGGACGCGGTGAACTCGGCCTTGAGCGGATAGCCGTCCGGCAGCAGATAGGCCGCTTCGGCCATGTCGCGCAGCGTCCAGGCCTCGGCACGCATCGCGCCGTGCGAAGGTCCGATCAAGAACTGGTTGAATCCCCGGTAGGTCTCACTCGCCCAAAGCTCGTTCATCGAGGCGCCGAATGCGAGCTCGGACATGTAGTAATAGTCACCGGTCACCATGTACGGCACGTACGATTCCGCCGGCTGGTGCTCGTTGTTCCAGGAATAAGGGTTGCCCGTGCGATACCCCGCTGTCGTACAGCCCGTGACGACCGCGTTGTTGACGCAGCCCGGGAGCAGATCAGGCCCGTAGAGAGCAGCCTTTGTACTCCCCTGTTGCACCATGCGGTTGGCGTACGCCCAGCCCGCGATGGTCACGTAGGGATGTTTCTGGATGCTGACCGGCCAGCCGGTCGCCGCATCGCGGTAATGGATGCCGTAGGTGCCGAGCGCATCGGTGTTGGCCAGCATCCAGTTGTAGGCGCGTACGTCGGGATAAGTGATGTACACGCTGGTCCAGCGCGGCAGCGGGCCGATCCCGGGTTGTGCGCCGACGTTCGACATGGCCTTGGTCTGGTCGCAATTGTCCAGCGGCGCGCAGGATTGCCGTACGCCATCCAGGAAGCCCGCATCCGGCTGCAACGCCTGGTAGCGCGATACCGCCATGCTGTTCTGGATGTACTGAGTGTCCTGCTGCAGGTAGACCTGCGGTTGCGCGTTGTTCCACCACAGCAGCTTGTGCCAGCGGGTGGCGGTGTACTGGGTGAGCGCGGGACTGGTGTAGCTGGCGCTGCCGGAGGTCAACGTCGCGGTGTACTGCGGCTGCGCCTGCGCGGCGAACGCATTGGTGTTCTCGACGATGATGTCGGTGCGCACGCTTGCGACTGTGCCCGGCGTGCTGCCGGCATAGGCGCGCACGGCGAAGTAAATCCTGAGGTTCGGGTAGGCCGAGCCGGCCGAAGACGTCACCGGGCCGTTCACCACCCACTCACTGGCCAGCGGACCGGAAAGCCACTGGTCGCATTGTGTCTTCCACGTGCCGCACGCGCCCGAAAGGTCCGCGGCCTGCAGCAGCCCACGGGCATTCGCCGAATACGTCGTGCCGCCGAGGTTGACCGACACACTGGCGTCATAGCCGGTCGCGAGCAACTGCGACAGGCTGACCGGCGCGCCATTCGCCATCGAGGCGCTTGGCGATCCCGCGGAAAGCGCCAGTGGCAGGGTTCCCCCGCTCGGCAGCGACGGCACCATCGCCGTCAGCACCGCATGGCGCAGGCTGCCGTCCGGGTTGGTCGCCTTGGCATCTACCTGCAGCGGAATCGACTGGCCGTTGAGGGTCGCCAGAACCGTCGCGTTGGCCAGTACGTCGCCGGCCTTGAATACTTGGCCGAATGTGACCGGAACGCGGGTCTGCGTTTGCGTGGACTGGCTGACGACGCTGTCGGTGACCACCGTGGCCGCCTGCGCCTGCGCCACCCCCAGCAGCAGAGCGCAGGCTGCGCAAGCCGCCCTCAACTTTCCGGGGATCCGCGGAAGCGGGATGCGTTGGTGGAACGCGCGTGGTTGTCGGCCTGTACTCATGATGATTACCTTGCGTGGGATGAATGGCGCCGGAAAACCATCCCGGGGATGGGCCGGCTGCATGGACCGCTCCATATGACCCGCGCAGGATCACTTCGGCCTTTCGATCGGTGGCATCGGAAACGCTGCGCCAGCGAACCCCCTTTCAAGCAGGGGTGGACCTTACACGTTGGAATTTGTGACGAATTGTGACCGCCGCCGCAGCTTGGCCAATCCGCCTGCGGTTTCGACGCATTCGGTGACACGCGACACATAGAACGCATTACGTCAGCACGCGCAAAAGCGTGCTCGGGATACGAGATGAGCGGATTTGTTCCGCGCGCCCGCAGACGCGATCGTTCAAGGTTTGGTGGCGACTCGCGGCGTTCAACGACGGTGGGATTCCTCTGGCAGCAAAGAGGCCGCCGCAGTGGACGATCGGCGCAAGCAACGCTTGGGGCGATTACTTGTCACTGACGTTCACCACCCCACGAGTGGATGGCTTTCGGAAGCGCGGATCGCTGGTGGACATACGCCCGCGCAAGTGAGCGCGGCCAAGCCCACCGCGCTTGGGGATGTTCGGCGCCGGCGTGCTGCTGCTTGGCCTGCTTGCGGGCTTGTGCCGTCGCTACGACTGAAGGCGTGCACCCAATCGGGTGGACAACCCCCGGCAATGGGGGGTCTTTTTGGCTGCGCGCCCGTGCGGGCTGAGCCAGGTCGATCGCCGCCCCATCCGGCACGGTCGAGGGCGCGCAGCCGCCACAAGCTGCGCGCGAAGCCCTGGACAGGCCCGCGCGAATCCGAATCCGAGAGCTTCCAAGGTGTCGGCAAGCTTTACATTTTCCGGTTTCCTTGACTATCGATTTACATAAATATACATATAAATCAATGTATTGCATGAGTGGCACGGGTATTGCTTTGTATAGCCGCCTGACCAGCGTAACCCGACAAATCTTAACCTCACAAGTCGTAACCCAACGGGAGCTGCACCATGAACACCATCAAATCAATCGGGCTCGTCGGACTGGCTATCAGCGCCATGTTTGCGGCCCAGGCTTTCGCAACAACCTGCCCGACCGCCCCAGTTGGCGGATCTGCAACTCAAGGTTCGCCCACCTGCATCGCGACGACATCGCCCGATGCGACCCAGGGTGGATTTGCCGCCGATCTCCAAAGTCAGTTGGATGCGCGGACGAAGAGCGGCACGCCGATCAACGTCTATGACGATCAATACACGCCCAGTGCTCACTGGGAAGCAAGTGTTACCGGCAGCACCAGCAGACTCTTGTTTGAAATCGCGGGTAACGCCGGCGTGAATTCGTTTGGCATCTACAACCCGAGCAAGCCGAGTCAGACATTTCAAATTTTCTCCGGCCCCGACGGCGCCGGCGCGCCGGCGTCCTTGTCGTATGACGGAGCTGGCAACTACTCGTTGCTGAGTGGTAGCGGCACGACCTCCACTACCTTCACGAACAATTCGGGTGTGTTCGGGTACTACTTGAACACGCCCACTGGGTTCTTCTACTCCGACCCGGCATTGAACAATTCGGCGGATGAAGCGGGCAACCCGTATTCGAACGGCATGCATCACATGGTGGCGTTCCAGGGCGGTGGCCAGACGTTCTGCCGGGATACCGCAAAGACAGTGTGCGGACCGCTGCTTAACGACGACTACCTGCTGGCGTGGGAAGACCAGGCGTTCCTGAAGTCGGATCTTGACTACAACGATTTCGTGGTGCTCGTGGAGTCGGTCAAGGCAGTGCCGGAACCCGGGGTACTCGGCATGTTTGGGCTCGGGGTGCTGTTGATCGGTGGCTTCGCGACGCTGCGCCGTCGCTACACCGTCTGAGCTGAGCCCCTGCTCCTGTTGCAGCTCAATCGAACGATGTTCGATACCCATCGGCCCGCCAATCGGCGGGCCGATTTTTTTTTGGCATCGGGGTTGCGTGATCCTAGGCTGCCGACCAGGCGAGATCGTAGCCCGCCCCGCCGGTGATGGCTTGGCGGGAGTCGGTCGTTCTGCACGGATCGATGCCATAACGGGCTTTCATGTAGCCCGCGATCAGGGACCCGCGCAGCCGCTGGGGCTCGAACCCGAAGCGATGCGAGAACGCACTGGCGGGGATCGGGTTGTCGCGCGCATCAGCGAGCCCACATGGCAAGACGTCATTGGCCAGCCGCTCACGCAGACGCAGCCGCAAGGGCACCACCGGGTTGTTTCGCACCAGCGGGTAGCTTGTCGGTGACCCGAATTGCTCGAAGCCGTAACAACGTTCGTAGAACTGGGCATGCCGCGGATGCACGCCAATGACGATGTCGGTCAAATCGATGTGCAAGCCGAAGTGCACGGCCCAGCGCATCATGCTGAACAAGGCCCTGATGCCGCGCGAAGCACACTGGCGACGGTCCGCCAGCATCCCCACTTCGAGCAGACGACGCCCCTTTCGCCGCAATTTATTCAGATGTCGCGGATACACGCTATCCAGCGCAAGCCCCTCGGGACTGTCGCGAAATAACGTCATCGTATAGCCCACTTCCGGTCCTTCCCGCCCCCATATCACGCATGCATGTCGTCCCACGCCGGTGGGAACGGCGTGAATGCCAAACGGGTTTTCGTCAATCAGCCCCATGTGTGAGTAGCGGTCATAGACCAACCGCCAAGCCGATTCGACTTGTTCAAGGCTGCTCGCGCAGCAACACTGCGGTTCGCTGCTGCGCACCTCCGGACGGCTGAGGCGCGCCGTGATGTCGGTGGCTGTTTCTGGTATTTCCAATGATCTGATCAGACCCATGCTTCAATCGCCCATCGGTGTCACGTTGTTGCAAGGCATGCCGTTCCCTTGACGACATGGACGGTGGTTCCCTGTTTGCCGACGTCGGCCGGGACGGCCTTGTCGGTGCTGCAATGGATGCGTTGGCGCAACGCGACCTGCAATGCGTGACTCATCGAACAAAAACCGATGCGGTCCATCGCCCGACGCGCAGCGTCGCGCCGGTTGCGAAGACTCAAGCAGTTTGACGACGCGTGCGGCAGTTGCCGTAACGGCTGCAAGACCGACTGCTGCGGAGCGCCTGGCGGGCAGGCGTCGGCCGCCGATCCCATTACTTGGCTGGGGATGCTTATGCGGTGAATGTGCGCCGTGATCTGCGGACAATGGCCCGAACCGCGTGCGCGGGCTGTCGGAAACTTTCATGGTTGAGCGACGAACCTGGCTTGGCGCACCGCGGGTGAGATCCCTCCCCGCGGTCGCTCAACGACGGCTAGTTTCCGTACTAGCCGATAAATCCCCTGTTTGCATTGTGCAGCCATGCACCTGCTGGTTGTGTGAACTATGTATAAATCCATACACGCCGCACAGAACCTTGATGAAGCTTGTGATCGTCAGCAACCTTTGTTCACGGCTCGCGTCACATGCATCCCCGCGTATAGTTGTTGCCGGAATCAGTGGCAATACGGGAAGAGGCGCGCGCCGTGGACCGGCATACGAAAGAAGGCATTCTGCGCGCCGGCATCGCCGCGCCCTCGGCGGACAACTCGCAGCCGTGGCGGTTTGCGTGGTCCGGCGACGATCTGGACCTCCACATCGACGCGGACCGCAGCGGTCGGGTATCCGACATCCGCTATGTCTTGAGCGACCTGGCCGCCGGCACATGCCTGGAAAACATGATCATCCATGCCCGGTCGCTCGGCTACCTGGCGGACCTGCAGACCTTCCCGCGGCCGGACGAGGAACTGTGGGTCGCACGCATTCGTTGGCGCCACGAACCGGGCGGCCCACCCGAGCCGCTGGCGGGCGCCATCGCCCGGCGCCACACCGACCGCAGCTTTCCCTGGCGCGGCCCGATCACCCCCGATACGCGAGCGCGCCTGGATGCCCAGGCCCAGACGATGCCCGGGCAGCGGCTTTGGTGGCCACGAACCTCGCGTGAGAGAAAAGCCGCACTGGCCGTCATCAGGCAGGCCGAAGCGCTGCGCTTCAGAAGCCCGACGCTGCATGCGGAACTGTTTTCGAGCATCTCCTTTGCCGCGGGCTGGCACAACGTCTGCGAGGAAGGCCTGGCCCCGGCGACGCTCGCCGTGGAGCCACCGATGCGCCCCCTTTTCCAGGCGATGCGCCGTCCCGCGGTGATGAGCCTGTTCAACCGGCTGGGCGCGGCGTCGATGCTGGGGTGGCGCTCGGCGTACCTGCCAATCCGGCTTTCGCCCGGTCTCTGTCTCATCGTGATTCCGTCCGCGGCGCGATCCGATGTGCTCGCGGGCGGCCGCGCCTTGCAACGCGTGTGGCTGCAGGCCACGCTGGACGGCCTTTCGGTCCAGCCGTATGCGGCGGCGGGCGTGCTCAGCCTGGGCTTCGCACCCGTCGAACCGGCCTTTCAGCCGGCACTCTCGGTCTTGGCTTCGGCCCTGGGCGATCTATGCGGGCCGGGGTACGGACTCGTGTTTTTGCGCCTCGGCCACGCGCGATCTGCACCGCGCCAGCGCAGTGGGCGCCGCGCGCTCGCAAGTTTCGGCGCTTCCCCATAGCGGAGTGTCGAAAGGCTTTACAAAAGCAGCTTGCAGCCGGTGCGGGCGGATAAATCCCAGCAAAACAAGTCGTTACGGCAGAACCGGTTTCGATGATCGGCGCTCTGCCGCAGCACCCGCGTCGGAATAGCTTACAGTTTTGAATTGAATTCGGTGATTTTTAGCCTGAATCTCAATATAAAACAATGTGTTGTATTCATGGCACGCTGCATGCTTCGTTGAGAACGAGGCATGTCACTCACGTGCCAGTGCCGCTTGCCCGAACGGGCCCCCAAATTCGAAGGATCTGAATGGATTTAGCGGAGGAAAACAACATGTTAACCAAGAAAAGTATCGGAATCGCACTCGTAGCCGCGCTGGCGTTAGGCGCGAGTGGAGCAGCGTTGGCCACGCCCATCACGGTGGGTGGCGTCACGTGGGATCCTGCCAGCGGGTTCGACCTGAACATCAATGCGTTCAACTTGCGAGAAACCTCGGTTGCGGCCGTCGGCGACGTGTTGCACGGCTACGGCCAGATCGGTTCGATCAACGGCAGCACCACTTTCTGCTCGGGATGCGACCTCACCTTCCAATTCACGTACACGGTGCAGGATCTTGGCCTCAGCGGCAGCGGCAATCCTCAAGCCATCTTCACCGATGGAAGCATCCAGTTTTACACTAATGCTGCCGGCAGCTTCAACATGCAGTTTCCGACTACGGCCGGCCCGGGGACGCCGTGGCTGACCTTGACGGGCCATACCGGTTTGGTGAGCGGTTTCTCGACGACAGGAACGACAGGTCAGCTTTTCTCCAACATCAACGGAACCGTCACGAATCCCTTAACTGGCTCCACTGGCATCGGGTTCCTCGATGCGACGGGTGGTCCGGCGATGATGTACGTCGACTCGCACACCCAAGACGATGGACTGGGCGGATTTGCGGATTTCACGATCAATTCGTCGTTCCTCACCCAGATATTCAAAGGCTGCGGGTCAACGCCCTCGACCGATCTGGACAATGTCTGTGCCTATCCGATTCAGGGAACGGGCAATTTGATCGGCTCGTCGGTGCAGGTACCCGAGCCGGGCGAGATCGGCCTGTTGGGTCTTGGCTTGGGCGCGCTGGGCCTCCTCCTCCGTCGGCGCCGCAAGGAAGCCGAGAAGAAGTAAGCAGGCACCTCCTCCACGCAGTTTGACCATTGATGGCGCCGCTCCCCAAGCGGCGCCATTTTTCTGTGCACTGTTTTCAAGCAGGTGCTATGGTCCCGGTTTGGCAATAGCTTGTCGCGCTCGCGAAGCGCAGGTGTCTCATGATGTCCGATGCAGCGGCCACGACCGAACCGTTCGACTACGCAACGGCATTCAGCCGCACGATCGGCTGGATCACCCAGGCCGAGCAGGTGAAGCTTCGTTCCAGGCGCGTGGCGATTGCCGGACTCGGCGGGGTTGGCGGCAGCCATCTGTTGACCCTGACCCGGCTCGGCATCCAGGCGTTCAACCTGGCCGACCTCGACCGATTCGGTACGGAAAATTTCAACCGGCAGGCCGGGGCGTTCCAGTCGACCGTGGGCCAGCCCAAAGTCGACGTGGTGTCCCGGATGGCGCGGGACATCAATCCGGATCTGGACATCAATGCGTTTCCCGATGGCGTCACCTTCGACAACATGGAGCAGTTTCTGTCGGGGGTGGATCTGTATGTCGACGGGCTGGATTTTTTCGTGCTCGACATCCGCGCCAGGCTGTTCGCCCTGTGCGCCGAACGCGGAATTCCGGCGATCACCGCGGCGCCGTTGGGCATGGGTGCCGCGGTACTGGCGTTCCTGCCGGGTCAAATGACATTCGAAGAGTATTTCCGGCTGGAAGGCAAGCCGAAGAACGAGCAGTTGCTGCGCTTCATGGTCGGATTGGCGCCTGCCGTGCTGCATCAGGGCTATCTGGTCGATCCGTCCGCGGTGGACCTGGCGCATCAGCGCGGACCGTCAACGCCCATGGCCTGCGAAATCTGCGCCGGGATCGCCGGCACTCAGGCTCTGAAAATCCTGCTTGGAAGGGGCAAGGTCATTGCGGCACCCCACGGCCTGCACTTCGACGCCTACCGCAACAAGCTCGCCCACACGTGGCGGCCGGGCGGCAACAACAACCTGCTGCAACGACTGCTTCTGTCCCTGGCGCGCCGCCGTTTCATGCGCCACTAAAAAGCACGCGCACCAACAAGCGGGTGGCGAAGGGAACCTGGTGGAGCGCTGCCGGTCAACTGCATCAATCGGCATGCAAAATGCAAGCAACATCGACTGATACACTGGATGCGACAAGGGACTCGAGGGGTGCCGGCAATGCAGCGGCTGAAGATTGACTTGATCGCGGCCGCGCGGCCCAACTTCATGAAAGTCGCACCGCTGTTTCATGCGCTGCACGGGCAACCATGGTGCAAGCTGCGACTGGTGCACACCGGCCAGCACTACGACGCCAACATGTCCGATGCATTCTTCCGCGACCTGAGATTGCCCTCGCCCGATCTGCACCTGGGCGTGGGCAGCGGCAGCCACGCGGCGCAGACGGCCGGGGTAATGCTCGCCTACGAGGAAGCTTGCAGCGCGGACCGGCCGGACCTGGTCGTGGTGGTGGGCGATGTCAATTCGACCATCGCCTGCGCGCTGGTCGGCTCGAAACTGTGGATTCCCGTGGCACACCTCGAGGCCGGCTTGCGCAGCCGTGACCGCCGCATGCCCGAGGAAATCAATCGGCTGGTGACCGACACGCTGGCAGACATCTTGTGGACGCCGTCGCCGGACGCGGACGAGAATCTCGCCGCTGAAGGCGTGGCGCCCGAAAAGATCACGCGCGTCGGCAACATCATGATCGATTCCTACGAACTGATGCGCGAGCGCATCCAGGCCAGCGACGAGCGCCGGAGACTGGGCCTCGAGGGACGCGAATACGGGGTGGTGACGCTGCACCGGCCTTCCAACGTCGACACACGCGCGCCGCTCACGGCACTTGTCAATCAACTGACGGGCATCGCAGCGCGGTTGCCACTGGTGTTTCCCGTGCACCCACGCACCCGCAAAAACCTGGAGACCTTCGGCCTGTGGACGCGGCTCGCGAATGCGCCGGGGATGCAGGTCGTCGACCCGCTGGGCTACGTGGGTTTCATGAACCTCGTGTGTGGCGCGCGCCTCGTCATTACCGATTCGGGCGGCGTGCAGGAAGAAACCACTTATTTGGGCATTCCGTGCCTGACGCTGCGCACCACCACCGAGCGGCCGATCACCATAACCGAAGGGACCAACCGGCTCGTGACTGTCGCCGACCTGGCTTCTACAGTGGATGAGATCCTCGCCGGCTGCGGACACCACGGACGCAAACCGGAACTGTGGGACGGGCACACCGCGCAACGCGTGGCCGCCGACATTCGCCGGCGCCTGTTGGGCGAGCCGGATGCAACGGCGGTGCCCGAAGTCAGCGTCCGGCAAGCGGTGGGCAGCACCTGAACCGGGAAGCGTCGCGCGGCCGGCACGCGTACCGTAAAACATCCAGCCATGCCCACGATTGTCATCGCCAGCTACCTGACCGCCGCCTGCGCGTTCCTCGCCGGTGCGACGTTGCTGATGGCCGGCTGGCGCGGCCAGCGCACCGGCGCGCTATTGATTCTGGCCACGCTGGTTTCGGCGTTGTGGGGCGTGCTGCTGGCGTATGCCGAATGGCGACGCGACATCGCCACCAACTGGGTGCTGTTGGCCGAGGCGCTGCGCTATGGCGCGTGGCTGGGTTTCACGGGTGCGCTGGTCGGAGCCCTGCCGGGGTCGGGGTTGCTGCGCGATTTGCGCGTCGCCGCCCACGCGCTGTGGATTCTGCTGGCGCTGTACTGCCTGTGGCCGGTAACGGGGCTGGCGCAAACCTCCGTATTGCAATTCAACATCGCCGTGCCGTTGTTCGGCACGCTGCTGCTGGCCCTGATCGGCGTGGTGTTTCTGGAGCAGATCTACCGCAACGTCGATCCCGAACAACGCTGGGCGCTCAAGTTCCTGGTGATCGCGCTGGGCGTGATGTTTGCTTACGACGTGATCCTGTATTCCTACGCGGTGCTGTACCGGCAGGTCAATCCGGGCGTCTGGGCGGCGCGCGGTTTCGTCGACGCATTGGTGGTGCCGCTGCTGGTGGTGGCGGCGGCGCGCAACCCCGAGTGGTCGCTGGATGTGCGGGTGTCGCGACGCGCGGTGTTTTATTCCTCGAGCCTGCTGGTGGGGGCGTTCTACATCATCGCCACCGCGATCGGCGGCTATTACGTGCGCCGGTACGGCGGCGACTGGGGCCAGGTCGCGGAAATCACGCTGGTCTGCTTTGCGCTGCTGGTCGTGTTGTCGCTGGCGTCGTCCGGACAAGCCCGCGCCCGCCTGCGGGTGCTCCTGCACAAGAACTTCTTCAGTTTCCGCCACGACTATCGCGAGGAGTGGCTGCGGCTGACCGCCACCCTTTCGGGCGGCGACTCCGATCTGCCGTTGCGCGTGGTACAGGCGCTGGCACAGACCATGGACAGCCCCGCGGGCGTGCTGTTCATGTGCGGTGAGGCGGACGAGTTGCTGCCCGAAGCGCACTGGAACCTGTCGACGCCGCCGGGTTTCACGCTTTCGGCGCACGCGCCCGCCTTCGAATTCATGCGCGAGCGCCACTGGATCTACGACCTGACCGAGCCGCCGCCACTGGACGACGAGCGTCTGCGGGCGCCGGGCGAGCTGGCCGCGCTGCCGCGCGCATGGCTGCTGGTGCCGTTGCTGCTGGGAGACCGGCTGATCGGCGTGGTACTGCTGGCCCAGGCGCGTGCGCGCCGCGCGTTCGACTGGGAGGACATCGATCTGCTGCGGGCCGCGGGCAGCCACGTGGCCGGTGTGCTGGGGCAGGCGTCGATCGCGCGGCGGCTGGCCGAAGCGCGCCAGTTCGAGGGATTCAACCGGTTGACCGCATTCCTGATGCACGACCTCAAGAACGTCGCGGCCCAGCAATCGTTGTTGCTGCAGAACGCCGAGCGCCACAAGGGCAACCCGGAGTTCATCGAGGACATGCTGGCGACGGTCGCCAATTCGGTGCGCCGCATTTCGCGCCTGCTCGAACAGTTGCGCAGCGGCGCGGTGCCTGCCGCGCAGGGGCGTACGCAACTCGCGGCGGCGATCGACAAGGCGCTGGGAGAGTGCCGCGCGCAGCCACCCAAACCAGACTGTCGGGGCGTCGTGGAAAACCTGTGGGTACGCGGCGACACCGACCAGCTTGCCACCGTGCTCGGACACGTGCTGCGCAACGCGCAGGACGCGGCACAGACGCACGGCCATGTTACGCTCGTGGTGAAACGCGCGGCTGGCGAGGCTGTGATCGAAATCGAGGACGACGGGGGGGGCATGGATGAAACGTTCATCCGCGACAAGCTGTTCAAGCCGTTTTACACCACCAAGGCCAGCCGGGGCATGGGCATCGGCGCGTATCAGGCGCGCGAGTACGTGCGCTCGCTGGGCGGCAGCGTGAGTGTGGACAGCGCGCCTGGCCGCGGCACCGTGTTCACGATCCGGTTGCCGTTGGTAGAAACCGCAGTCGAATCCGCGGCGACCGATGGCAAGTTGGCGGCGGCACCATGAGCGACCCGCAACGCTGCCTCATGATCGTCGAGGACGATATCGGCCTGCGCAGCCAGTTGCGCTGGAGCTTCGAGGACCACGACGTCGTGATGGCGGGCGACCGCGCTTCCGCGCTTCAGATGCTGGAGCGCCACAAGCCGGCAGTGGTGCTGCAGGATCTGGGCTTGCCGCCGGACCCGGGCGGCACGACCGAGGGCTTCGCCGCGATCGCGGAGATTCAGGCGCAGGCGCCGCACACCAAGATCATCGTGGTGACCGGCAACGGCGACCGCGACAACGCCGTCAAGGCCATCGGCTGCGGTGCGTTCGATTTCTGCTCCAAGCCGCTGGATCTGGAAGTGCTGCGCCTGATCGTGAGCCGCGCGTTCCGCGTACACGAGCTCGAGGCCGAGAACCGCATGTTGCGCGGCCAGATGACGATGGCGCTGGATGGCATCATCGGTACCAGCGAACCCATGCGCGACGCGTGCCGGCTGATCGAGAAGGTGGGCCCCACCAACGCCAGCGTGATGCTGCTCGGCGAAACCGGCACCGGCAAGGAATTGTTCGCGCGCGCCTTGCACCGGCTGAGCGCGCGCAGCGACGGTCCGTTCGTGGCGATCAATTGCGCGGCGATCCCCGAGCCGCTGCTGGAAGCCGAGCTGTTCGGCTACGAGAAGGGCGCTTATACCGGCGCGCACAAGCAGACCAAGGGCAAGATCGAAATGGCCGTCGGCGGCACGTTGCTGCTCGACGAAATCGGCGACATGCCGCCAGCGTTGCAGTCCAAGCTGCTGCGGTTCCTGCAGGAGCGCGTGATCGAACGCATCGGCGGCCGCGACCCAATCCCGGTGGATGTGCGCATCGTCTGCGCGACGCACCAGGACTTGTCGGCGATGATCGGCCAGGGACGCTTCCGCGAAGACCTGTTCTACCGTGTCAGCGAGGTGAGCATCCGCTTGCCGCCGCTGCGCGATCGCGCGGGCGACGCGGTGCTGCTGGCGCAGCATTTCCTGGAACAGGCCGCGAGCCGGCATCGGCGCGGAGTGCGCGGTTTTTCCGCCAAGGCGATCAAGGCGATCGAGGCGTATCCTTGGCGCGGCAACGTGCGCGAGCTGGAAAACACCATCAACAGCGCGGTGATCATGGCGGACGGCAAGCAAATCGGGCCTGGCGATTTGAGCCTGGGTGCGATCGGCGGCGCCGACGTGCTGGACCTGCGCCAAGTGCGCAGTGAAGCCGAGAAGCGCGCGATCCAGAGAGCAATGGCCAACGTCGGCGGGAACCTCTCGCGGGTTGCCGACCTTCTGGGCGTCAGCCGGCCGACGCTGTACGACCTGTTGGAAAAGTACGGCCTGAAAAAACCCGCCGATGCGGACTGACCCAGGGAACGAGAACGAGGACATGCGCATGATCAAGCTGAATTCCTGGACCACGCGCCGGCGCTTTGCGCTGCTTTGCGTGGGCCTGCTGCTGGGCGGCTGCGGCTTGACCGGGCGGCACGGCAGCTTGGCCGCGGGCAACAAATATCAAGCCAGCGGACAGTACCGCGCGGCCTACATCGAGGCCAAGAAGGTGCTGCAGCGCGAGGACAAGAACGGCGACGCGTGGCTGCTGCTCGGACAAGCTTCGCTGATGCTCGGCAATCCCAAGGATGCCTTGAACGAGTTGCAGAACGCGCAGGCCAACGGCGTGCCGCAGGCGCGCTGGGCGGTACCGATGGGACGCACCCTGCTGGTGACGCAGCAGTACGACAAGTTGCTCAAGATGCTGCCTTCCGACAATGGCTTCGAAACCGCGACCAGGGCCCGCGTGGACGTGCTGCGGGGCGATGCGCAGCGTGGCCTGAAACAGTTCGATCAAGCGCAGCATTCCTATCAGGCCGCGTTGAAACTGCAGCCGAAGGACCCGCTGGCACTGGTCGGGCTGGCCAAGGTGGCGGTCCACACCAAGGACACGGCTGCCGCCGCCAACTACGTGCAGCAGGCGCTGGCCGCCGCGTCGGAAAATCCGCAGGCCTGGGTGGCCAGGGGCGATCTGGCTTTCGACAGTCAGGATTTTGCCGCTGCCGCGACGGACTATCAGAAGGTGCTGGGTTTCAAGAATGCGGATTGGTTGCCGCAGGAACACTTCTATACGCTGGCGCGCCTCGCCAATGCGCAGGCGGAACAGAACCAGCTTGACGCGGCGCTGACCAACATCGAGTCGCTGGAAAAGATGGCACCGGGACAACCTTATCCGCATTATCTGCACGCGGTGGTGCTGTACAAGCAGGGACATCTGGACGACGCGATTTCGCAACTGCAGCAGGTGCTCAAGGCGGCGCCCGACAACGCCCAGGCGCAAATGCTGATGGGCGCGGTCAATTATGCGCAGGGCAACTACGGCCAGGCCGAGATGTACCTGAGCAACATGATGGGCGTCGAGCCGCAGAACCCCAACGCGCGCAGGATGCTGGCGCTCACGCTGTACCGCGAGGGGCGCTCGTCGCAGGCGCTCAGCACGTTGCGGCCGGCCATCTCCGGTACACCCACCGATGCGGAACTGCTGGCGCTCCTCCAGAAGGAAGTGGCCGCGGGCGCGGGTACGCCGCAGGCGAAGGCGTCTGCGGCCGGCAGCAGCACCGCTCAGCCCGAGGCGCAACGCAACCGCATGCTGGTGATGAACTACGTGCGTGACAAGCACCCCGACCAGGCCGTCAAGGCCGCCGCCGCGTATGCGGCGAAGCATCCGGATGACAGCGACGCGCACCTGGTTTACGGCACCGCGCTGATCGCCGATGGCAAGCGCGACCAGGCGCGCACCCAGTACGACCAGGCCAGCAAACTGGATCCGAAAAATATCGCCGTGTTGCTCAGCCTTGGCAGCCTGGATTCACTGGAAGAGCATTACAAGGATGCCGAAGGCCGTTACCAGACGGTGCTGAAAATCGATCCGCACAACGCGATCGCCATGACCCAACTCGGTCACCTCGCCGCGGCGCAGCGCGACAAGGCCGGTGCCATCAAATGGTTCAAGCAGGCCATTGCCGCGGCGCCGAAGTTCGCCACGCCGTATGTCGGACTGATCCTGGTTTACAGCGAAAGCGGCCAGTTCGACGAAGCCACCAACGCGGCCAAAAAACTGGCGGAAGTCGACCCCGGCAATCCGGTGGCGCTCAATGCCGTCGGCGCATCCGAACTCAACGCCGGACATTACCGCGAAGCGCTGCAACCGTTGCAGCAGGCGGTCAAGGCTGCGCCAACGGTGATCCTGTACCGCACCAACCTCGCGCGCGCGCAGGCGCTGAACAAGGACAACAAGGGTGCCCAGGCCAATCTCGAGACCGTGCTCAAGGCCGATCCCAACCAACTGACGGCCGCGGGGCTGCTGGCGTTCCTCAAATTGCAGGACCACGATCTGAAGGGCGCGCTTGCGCTGGCGCAGACGCTGCAAAAGCAAGCCGCCACCAAGGTCGCCGGCTTCTCGCTGGAGGGTGACCTGTACATGGCCGACAAGGCGTATGCGAAGGCGGCGGGCGCCTATCAGCAGGGATTGAAGATCCAGTACGACCGGTCGTTGGTGATGAAGAGTTTCATGGCGCAGAATGCGGGCGGAGCGAAGAGCCCGGAAGGCGTGCTGCAGGCATGGCTGGCCAAGCATTCCGATGACGCCGCGATGCGCCTGATGCTGGCCCAGTATTACCTCGACCATACGCAGAACGCGCAAGCGGCCGAACAGTACGAAGAAGTGCTGAAGGCTTATCCGACCAACATCGACGCGCTCAACAATCTTGCCTGGATTTACACCGAGCAGAAGAATCCCAAGGACTTGGCGTTGGCGGAGCGTGCGCACAAACTGGCGCCGACCTCACCCGGCATCATGGACACCTACGGCTGGGCCTTGCTTGCGCACGACCAGCCCAAGGCCGCGTTGCCGATTCTGGAGAAAGCGGCCAAGGCGGCGCCCAAAACGTCGACGATCCAGTACCACCTGGCTGTGGCGCAGGCACGCAACGGCGACCGGGCGGCTGCGCGCGCCACGCTGGAAGCGTTGCGGAAAACCGGCGCGAGTTATCCGGAAAAACCGGAGGCGGAAAAGTTGTACCAGGAAGTGGGCGGCGCTAAGGGAAAAACCGGCCAATAGTTTCCGCAGATGTTTCAGTCGCCGGCCCCGCTTTCGCGTGCCAGCGGATCGTGCGCGTGGATTTGCTTGTAGCGGCCGCTGAAGAAAATCAGCGGCTGCGCCTCGGGACCGTGCGCGAGATATTCGATTTCGGCGATGAACAACAGATGATCGCCGGCGGGGTGAATGTCCACCACCCGCGCCACGATCTGGGCGAGGCTGCCGTCGAGCAGCGGCGTGCCGGCGCGATCCGAGAACCGCGCATCGACGTCCTGCTCGGGACGATTGGCGAAGCGCGGCCCGAGATGGCGTTGCTGTTCGGACAGGATGTTGATGCCGCAGCGGCCGCCAATGCGGACGTGTTCGACGAAACGGGATGCCTTGCGCACCGAGATCAGCACCAGTGGCGGCTCCAGCGAAACCGACAGAAATGCGTTGACGGTCATGCCGGCCGGCCGACCGTCGCACAGGAAACTCACCACGGTGACGCCGGTGGCGAAACGCCCCATGACCCGCCGGAACAGTTGTGGATCGATGGTTTGCACCGAGGCATCGCCCTTGGGCATGCATTCGACAAGACAAGAATGATTCTCAATTACAGCATGGACGCAAGGTCAAGGTCAATCGCGCAAGTCCGGTGTGGCCGGGTTGCCCACGGGTTCGGGTGGGGCACAGGTTGTCGCGTATAAACTTCCGGATCGGTCGAGCCAGGGAATCAGACATGGACAAGGTACATGGATAAGGATGCGTCACGGCAAACCATTCTCGTCACCGGCGGCGCCGGTTACATCGGCAGCCACGTGGTGCTGCAGCTGGTCGAGGCGGGCGAGCGCGTGGTGGTGCTGGATGACCTCTCCACCGGTTTTCGCGAAGCGGTGAGCGGCGCGGAGTTGATCGTCGGCAATGTCGGCGACCGGGTGCTGGTGACGAAGACCCTGCGCGAACACGGCATCGATACCGTGATGCATTTTGCCGCGCGCACCATCGTGCCGGAATCGGTGGCCGATCCGCTGCGCTACTACGGCAACAACACCTGCGCCACGCGCAACCTGCTGGAATGCTGCCGCGACGCCGGCGTCAGGCAGATCGTGTTCTCCTCGACCGCCGCGGTGTACGGGATTCCCGAAAGCGGCACGGCCAGCGAAACGACCCCGACGGCGCCGATCAACCCCTACGGCTCATCCAAGCTGATGAGCGAGTGGATGCTGCGCGACCTCGCCGCCGCGGGCGGCCCGCGCTACGTCGCGCTGCGCTATTTCAACGTCGCCGGCTGCGATCCGGAGGGCCGCATCGGGCAATCGACGAAAAACGCCACGCTGCTGGTCAAGGTGGCCTGCGAGGCCGCGCTGGGCAAGCGTCCGCGCCTGTCCATTTTCGGCACCGATTACGACACGCCCGACGGCACCGGCGTGCGCGACTACATCCACGTCGACGACTTGGCGCGCGCACACCTGGATGCGCTGCGCTATTTGCGTGACGGTGGCACCTCGACCACGCTCAACTGCGGCTACGGCCATGGCTATTCGGTGCGCGAGGTGCTGGCCGCGGTCGGACGCGCGCACGGCGCGCCGGTGCCGTGCGTGGAAGAACCGCGCCGCGCCGGCGACCCACCCTCGCTGATCGCTGCGTGCGACCGAATCCGCAGTACGCTGGGCTGGCAGCCGCGCCACGACGACCTCGATTTCATCGCGCGTACGGCGCTGGCGTGGGAACGCAAGCTTGCCGATGCGGGCCGCTGAATTTGACAGCAACGAGCCTGGACGGATCGCACAGCATGTCGTTTCCGATATGGGCCACGTCACCCTTGCTCTATGCCGTGGTGCTGCTGGTGTTGCTGCTGGCAGGCTGGCATTGGCTGCCGACGAGCTTGCGCTATGCGTGCGTCGCGGTCGAGGTGTTGCTGGTCGCATCGATGACGCCGCTGGGTGCCACGGCACTGACCCGGGCGGTCGCGATGCGCGCGGCGTCAGCGCGCGTATGCCCGGCGCCGCACCCTGACACGATCGTGGTGTTGGGCGCGGGGTTCGAGTACTCGCCACGCTCGCCCGACGATTACGCAGCCCTGCATCAGGCCGGCCTGCAGCGTTTGTTCACCGGGGTCGAACTATGGAAAAAGCTGCCTGACGCGCGCCTGGTGATCGCGGGCGGCGCGGGTTGGCAAATACGCGAGGCGGTGCCGATGGCGAATCTCGCGATGCAATTGGGCGTTTCGCAAAGGTCCATCGAAATTGAAAACCAATCCCGCAACACGTGGCAAAACGCGCGCAATGTCGCGGCGCTGTCGCCCGCGGTGCCGAGACGCATTTGGCTGGTGACCTCGGCCGTGCACATGCCACGTGCGTTGGGTGCGTTCCGTGCGTGGGGATTTGAGCCGTGCGCGTGGCCTAGCGGCTGGCCCGAAACACGCATGCATGTCTGGCCGGGCGCCTTCGTGCCGCAGGGAAGTGGAGCAGGCATGACCAGCATCGCGTTGCACGAGCTGATCGGCGGCGTGGCTTACGCGATTCGGGAATGGTCGCATGCGCGCCACCCGTCCGCGAAAGCGGGTCAGACGCCGTAATAGCTCCGATACCACTCGACGAAGCGCCGGATGCCCGTCTCGATCGAGGTGTCCGGCTTGTAGCCGGTGTCTTGCATCAACTCGCTGACTTCTGCACTGGTGTCGGGTACGTCGCCGGGCTGCAGCGGCAGCATTTTCTGCTCGGCCTTGCGGCTCAGGCAATCTTCCAGCACCTCGATGTAATGCGAGAGCTGGACGGGATGGCTGTTGCCGATGTTGTAGACGCGGTAGGGCGCCGAGGAGGTCGCGGAGTTCGGGTGCAGCGGATCGTAGGCCGGGTCGGGGCCGGGCACGCGATCGAGGGTGCGGATCACGCCTTCGACGATATCGTCGATGTAGGTGAAGTCGCGGGTGTGATGACCGTGGTTGAACACGTCGATCGGTTCGCCCGCCAGGATCTTGCGCGTGAACAGAAACAGCGCCATGTCGGGCCGGCCCCACGGGCCGTACACCGTGAAGAAGCGCAGGCCGGTGGTCGGCAGGTTGTACAGATGGCTGTAGGTATGCGCCATCAACTCGTTGGCTTTCTTGGTCGCGGCGTACAGGCTCACCGGGTGATCCACCGGATCCTGCACCGAGAACGGAAGCTTGCGGTTGGCGCCATACACCGAGCTGGATGACGCGTACACCAGGTGCTCGACCTTGCCGTGCCGGCAGGCTTCCAGGAGGTTGATGAAGCCGACCAGGTTGGATTCGACGTAGGCGTAGGGATTTTCGATGGAATAGCGCACGCCGGCTTGCGCGGCCAGGTTCACCACCCGTTGCGGCCGGAAACCGTGGAAGGCTTTTTCCAGCGCCGGCCGGTCCTCGATGCCCAGCTTGGCGAACTTGAAGTTCGGGTGCGGCGTCAGGCGGTCGAGGCGCGCCTGCTTCAGGGCGACGTCGTAGTAGTCATTGAGATCGTCGACACCCAGCACCTCGTCGCCACGCGCCAGCAGGCGCAGGCTCAGGTGGGATCCAATGAAGCCGGCGGCGCCGGTGACGAGGATGCGCATTTTGTTGTCCCTGACTCAGTACGTGAATGGCGCAGCAGTTTTACTCCAGCGAAGCACACCTTTGCTCGTCATCCCGGAATTACACGCGCCATCCATGGCGCTCGCGCTACGCGCCGCCTTCGGCGTTCGCGTTTGCAATTCCCGGATCAAGTCCGGGACAGGCTCTGCAAACGCAGTCGCGAAGCGATATCCGGGACCCAGCGCCTCTGCAAAAGTCACTGGGTTCCCGCTTTCGCGGGAATGACGACAAAACAAGATGGCCAGACGCGTTTTAAAGCCTGTCGTCCACGGCCTCGCGTGGCAGCACGTTCTTCACGTCGAACAACACGCAGTCCGGTTTGCCCAGCGCGCGCAGCGCCGCCGCGCCCATGTCGGTGAACTGGTGGTGCGCGACGGCCAGCACGATCGCGTCGTAGGTGCCGGGACGCAAATCGGGTGTCAGGTCGAGTCCGTACTCGTGCTTGGCCGAGGTCGCATCGACCCACGGGTCGTACACATCGATGTTGGCGTGGCAAGTGCGCAGCTCGTCGATGATGTCGGTGACGCGGGTGTTGCGCAGGTCCGGGCAGTTTTCCTTGAACGTCAGGCCCAGCACCAGCACCTTCGCGCCCGCGACGTTGATGCGCTTTTTCAGCATCAGGCGAAC
>Ga0207707_10001229_pt1 | contig 24021 bp, 23 predicted proteins | sample KBSC83BmetaG_FD_184336 | JGI IMG/M metagenome (GOLD analysis project Ga0207707, IMG submission 184336) | Corn rhizosphere microbial communities from Kellogg Biological Station, Michigan, USA - KBS C8-3B metaG (SPAdes) (version 2) | ecosystem: Host-associated > Plants > Roots > Rhizosphere ... | reverse complement strand
TGCGCCTATCAGGTACCTCGGTCTCGACAACTACCGCGATATCCTCACTGACCCCGATGTGTGGCACGCCATGCAGGCCACCGCTCATTTCGTACTGTGGTCGATCGCGCTCGAATTGGTGCTCGGATTTGGCCTGGCGCTCCTGATCAACCGCCGTTTCCGCGGTCACAGTTTCTGGACGACCATCATTCTGTTGCCGATGATGCTATCGCCGGCGGTCGTCGGCAATTTCTGGACCTTTCTGCTGCAACCGCAGATCGGGCTATTCAATAGCGCGATCGCACTCCTGACCGGCCTGGATCCGAGTTCGTTTCAGATGATCGGCGACGTACGGCTGGCCCCTTGGTCCATCATCATGGTCGATACCTGGATGTGGACGCCCTATGTCATGCTCATCTGTCTCGCGGGATTGCGTTCGATCCCCGATTACATCTACGAGGCGGCCGAGGTCGATCGCGCATCCCCCTGGCGGCAATTCTGGTCCATCACGCTGCCGATGGTGATGCCGTTCTTGATGCTCGCCATTCTTTTTCGGGCGATCGAGAACTTCAAGATGTTTGACATGGTGAATCTGCTCACCTCGGGCGGCCCGGGATCTACTACGGAGGTTGCGTCAATCACCTTGAAGCGCGAGGCATTCGAGAAATGGCGCACCGGCTATTCATCGGCCTTGGCTATCATTCTCTTCGTCACCGTCTTTGGCGCCGCCAATATCTACGTAAAAGCCCTCAACCGGGTGAAGCAGCGATGAAAACGCCCGTCAGCGCCCATTCAGTAGCCGAGCCGTCGTCACGGTCGAAGATGTTCGCCTCGTTCATCGTCGCGACCTACGCGATCGTAACTATCCTGCCGTTGCTATGGATATTCCTCACCGGATTTAAGACCCCGCCGGATTCGATCGCGTATCCACCCAAAATTCTGTTCGAGCCTTCCGTCGAGGGTTACGTCAACTTATTTACAACGCGCTCGCGGCAGACGCCCGAATTCCTGGCAAGCCTGCCTCCGCCACAGACCTGGTATGAGCGTCTCGTACGCTCTCGCAACATGGTGATCGGCGGGCCCTCAAAGGTGGTGCCGCGCTTTGTCAACTCGATGGTCATCGGCTTCGGCTCGACCTTTCTTGCCGTTTGCTTCGGCACCATCGCGGCCTATGCATTTTCGCGATTTCGCGTGCCGCTCGCCGACGATTTGCTGTTCTTTATCCTGTCGACACGGATGATGCCGCCGATTGCGGTTGCGATCCCGATCTATCTGATGTTCCGGTATCTCGGGCTCACCGATACCAAACTCGGTATGATCCTGTTGTACACCGCCGTGAATGTCTCTCTGGCGGTGTGGCTGCTGAAGGGATTCATGGATGAAATCCCGCGCGAGTACGAAGAGGCCGCGATGGTCGACGGCTACACGCGCCTGCAGGCATTCTTCAAGGTGGTGCTCCCACAGGCGACCACCGGCATAGCGGCAACCGCGATCTTCTGCCTGATCTTCGCCTGGAACGAATATGCCTTTGCGGTGCTGCTCACCAGCGGGGACGCGCAAACCATGCCGCCGTTTATCCCGTTCATTATTGGCGAGGGTGGCCAGGACTGGCCCGCGGTCGCAGCCGCGACGACGTTGTTCTTCGTCCCGATCCTGTGCTTCACCATCTTGCTGCGCCGCCATTTGTTGCGCGGCATCACTTTTGGGGCCGTGCGCAAATGACGGAGAAGATCGCACGTCACGCATCAAGATGGCCGCTATGGCTCCGTCGCGGCCCTTGCGAAGCCGTTGCGATGGCGCTGATCGGCCTTGGAGCTCTGATGCTGATGCAGCCGCTGTCCTTGAACCTGTATAGCTATTCCTTCGTCACGATCCTGGCCGGAACTCTGGGGTTTGTGATCGTCAGTCATTTTCCGGATTAGCGCCATGGCAGAGATCAAGCTCGAAAGCGTTGCCAAGACATTCGGAACGTTTGCCGCCGTCAAGGGTGTGACCTTCACCGTCGATCACGGCTCGTTCTTTGTCATTCTGGGCCCTTCAGGCTGCGGCAAGACGACAACCTTGCGCATGATCGCGGGCCTCGAGCTGCCGACCGCCGGCCGCATCCTGCTTGATGGCAAAGACGTCACCGCGCGGCGCGCTTCGGCGCGGGACATCGCCTTTGTGTTTCAGCTATTTGCGCTCTACCCGCACATGAATGTACGCCAGAATATCGGCTTTCCGCTGCGATGCCAGAATTACGCGCGCGCCGAAATCAGGCAAAGCGTTGAGGAAACGGCAAGACTGCTGAGAATCGATCATCTGCTGGAGCGTCGGGTCGGCGGGCTCTCCGGCGGCGACCGGCAGCGGGTCGCGCTCGGCCGCGCCATCGTGCGGCGGCCCAAGGCTTTTCTGATGGATGAGCCCCTGGGCGCGCTCGATTCCGAATTTCGCAGGTTGATGTGCGGCGAGTTGCGTGAATTGCACGACCGCATCGATGCGACCACCGTCTACATCACCCACGACCAGCTGGAGGCAATGGCGATGGCGGACCGCATCGCCATCATGAATCAGGGCCGTGTCGAGCAGATCGGCACGCCCCAGGAGATCTACGATCGCCCCAGTTCGATGTTCGTGGCGGACTTCATCGGCGCGCCGCCAATGAGTTTTATCGGCGTCCAGGCCGCACTGCAGCGCGGCGATCGCAGTATCAGGATCGACGGCGTTGCTATCGAAATGCCGGAGGTATTCGAGGATCGTGCTGAAGGCAAGTTCGCGCTTGGTGTGCGGCCCGAGAATGTATCATTCGCCGACGCCTCGCCGCTGCGAGGTCGTGTGATCGGCGCCGAATATCTGGGTACGACGCAAATCGTCACGGTGATAACGGCCAGCGGCCAGCTAAAGGCTCGACTGCCGTCAGGCAAAACGGTCCGGATCGACGAATCGGTCGGGCTCGCGCTGCGGCCGGATCGGCTCTCCCTGTTCGATGCAATGAGCGGACGGGCGCTGCCCTCGGCGCTTTATGCAGGAGGATCCCGTGGCTGAGGTCGCACTATTAGAGGTCAGCAAGAGCTACGGTACCGTCGAGGCGGTCCGTGATCTTTCGCTCTCCATCGCGCACGGTGAATTTGTCGTGCTGCTTGGCCCGACCGGTGCTGGAAAGACGACGACGCTGCGTTTGATTGCCGGCCTGGAGCGGCCCGATCGCGGCAATGTGCTGATCCAGGGGCGCGTGGTGACCGACGAAGTGCCGGCCGAACGCGACGTCGCGTTCGTATTTCAGCAATATTCGCTTTATCCTCATCTGACGGTCTACGACAATCTGGCCTTTCCACTTCGTTCTCCGGCACGACGCATGAATGAGAACGTGGTGCGCCGTCGGGTCCAGCAGGTAGCGGAGCTGCTTCATATCGAGCATAAGCTTGGCAATCGGGCGACCGCTCTTTCCGGCGGCGAAATGCAGCGGGTTGCCATCGGCCGAGCGCTAGTCCGCGAGCCTGCGGTCTATCTGATGGACGAGCCGCTGTCCTCGCTGGATGCCAAACTTCGCGCGGAATTGCGCCTGGAGCTCAAGCGCATCCAGCGCGAGTTGGGGACGACGATCCTCTATGTGACGCACGACCAGATCGAGGCCATGACCATGGCGGATCGGATCGGCGTGATGAGCGAGGGCGTTCTGATTCAACTCGGCACGCCGCGCGAAATTTATGAACGGCCCAACAGCGCCTACGTGGCAAGCCGGCTCGGCACCCCGGCTATCAACCTCATCCCCGCCGAGCTTCTGGGTGCCGATGCGGTGCCGCCGCAGGTGCGAACCGTGGGCTTACGGACCGAGCATATCAGGATCTCTTCGGTGGATCGTCCGGGACCGCTCGCAAGGGTCCATTGGGTGGAGCATCTCGGCGACCAGAACCACGTCCATCTCAAGCTTGATACCCATTCGCTGGTAACGCTTGCGGACCCGGTCCAGCCGCTCAAGGCAGGGGATCAGGTCTCACTCGAGTTTACTGAACCGCTTTATTTCGATCAGGCCGGTAACCGGGTCGCTGCTGACGCATTCCGGGGGCATGCATGATGATCGACCGCCAGGCGCGCAAACTCCTGTTTGAAACCGTGGCGCAACGCGTGATTGCGAGCGCCGACGAACTTACCGATCTCGATCGCGCCATTGGCGACGGTGATCACGGGGCCAACATGCGCCGCGGCTTTGAAGCTGTGCTGGCCGCGGTCGATGAACTCGCCGCCAAGGACCTTGGCGAATCCCTGAAGGGCGTGGGGACGACCCTGGTCATGAAAGTTGGCGGCGCGTCCGGCCCGCTTTACGGGACCCTGTTCATGTCACTCGGCAAGTCGCTGCACGATGAGGTGAGCTGTGACCAGGCCGCCGATGCCTTTGCCACCGCAATCGAAGCGGTCAAGGCGCGCGGCAAGTCTGACGTCGGCCAAAAGACCATGCTCGACGTACTTTTTCCGGTGCTCGCCGTTTTGCGCGAAGGCGGGGCCGGGCTACCGGTGCGGCTGAAGGAAACCGCCAGGGCCGCGGCGCAGAAAACGATTCCGATGCGGGCGATCCGTGGTCGCGCGTCATTTTTGGGCGAGCGCAGCGTCGGTCACATGGATCCCGGCGCACGGTCCTCCGCGTTGATAGTCGACGCGGTCGCAGATGTTATGGAAGGCCTAGCATGAGCGAAAATGTTGGAATTGTCATTGTGTCGCACTCGGCGGACGTGGCGCGGGGCACTGCGCTGATGGTTGAGCAAATGGTCGGCCATGAAGTGCCGCTCGGCTGGTGCGGCGGAGATCCGGGCGGCGGATTGGGTACAAGCGTCGAAGCGATCATGGCGGCGATCGACCGGGCGTGGTCGGAGAGCGGCGTCGCCATTCTGGTCGACCTCGGCGGCGCAGAAACCAACAGCGAGATGGCGATCGAAATGTTGCCCGAATCGCGCCGCGGCCGCGTCGTGGTTTGCAACGCGCCCGTGGTCGAAGGGGCAGTGATGGCGGCGACCGAAGCAGCTTCGGGGGCGACCCTTGAGGCCGTGCGTCGCACCGCTGAAGAACTGACGCCGGTCTGATGCGGGGCAAGCGCCATGAATAAGGTTCGGGCATCGGTGCTGATGCGACATGAGGTCGGGTTGCATGCGCGGCCGTCGGTCAAGTTGACCAAGCTTGCGAAGGCCTTTGAATCGCGTATCGATCTTGGCCTCTCGCCGGATGGCCCGTGGGTCGACGCAAAGAGCATCGTCAAGGTAATGGCTACGAAAGCGCCGAAAGATTCGACCATTTATTTTCGCGCGGAGGGGACCGATGCGAAGGACGCGCTGGACGCGCTGGTGACCCTTGTCGACGGAGATTTTCAGGATGGACGATAGGACGCATCGAGCTGCTCGTCGCATCGAGGGGAGGTCGGCCGCTCCCGGAATCGCGTTGGGACCGCTTGTGTGTTTGGCCTCCGTGAAACACGATGCCCGACCATGCGGATCTGCGGCGGAGGAGCACCAAGCCCTCGTCGATGCACTCGCGGCGTCGAAAGCGGATCTCGGCGTGCTCGCGCGCGAAGCAGGGGAAGCTGACGCGGAAGCTATTCTTTCTTTCCAGATAGCGCTGCTCGAAGACGACCATCTTGCAGCGCCGGCATTTGCGCTGATCGCCAGTGGCGAGGCCGCCAATCAGGCGTGGAGCGCAGCGATTGACCCGGAAATCGCATCGTACGATGGGGCCGATGATCCATATTTTCGCGCCCGTGCATCCGATTTGCGCGATCTCCGTGATCGCGTACTCAGACATCTGGCAGGTGAGACCGATCAGGTCGTGCCGGCTGGAACTATCGTCGCGGCCGACGATATGCCGCCTTCAATGTTTTTGGCCACCGATTGGCAGGACGGCGGGTTGGTATTGCGCCGGGGGAGCCCCAGCAGCCACGTCGCAATTCTCGCCAGATCGCGCGGCGTGCCTATGGTTGTGGGAGTAGATGTCGATCGTCTTGAAAATGGGAGGGACGCTCTGCTTGATGGAGGCGCGGGCCTTCTCGTTGTCGATCCCGACACCGACATGCGGGCGACCTATTGTCTGCGTCGTGCCGAGCAATCGCAGGTTCGGCAAGCCGTTGCTTCATTCAGTGGCCCCGCGCTTACGGCCACCGGCGAATTGGTTCGGGTGATGATCAATGTCACCGGCCTCGCCGAGCTCAACGACCTCGATCCTGCCCACGTCGACGGGATTGGCCTGATGCGGACCGAGTTTCTGTTTCAGGGGCGCGAAAAGCTCCCAACCGAGGAAGAGCAATATCAGATCTACAAGCGCATGGTGGAGTGGGCCGCCGGCCGACCCGTGACGATCCGCACGCTCGACGCTGGAGGCGACAAGCCAATCGCCGGTTTGACGCAACCGGGAGACCTCAATCCATTTCTCGGCGTGCGCGGGGTGCGGCTGTCACTGCGGCATCTGGACGTATTTCGCGAGCAGTTGCGGGCGCTGGCGCGCGCCGCAGTAGCAGGGAACCTCAAGGTGATGATTCCGATGGTCACGGTGCCGGAGGAACTCGACCAGTGCCGCGCACTTCTCGAGCAAGCCGTCGAGGATCTGCGTCGCGAGGGCCGGGAAGCGCAAATGCCGCCGCTCGGCATGATGGTCGAGGTGCCGGCGGCAGCGCTTACCATCGAGGACTTCAAGGCCGACTTCTTTTCAATCGGCAGCAACGATCTCATCCAGTACGTGGCGGCGGCGAGCCGGGACGAACCGCAGCTCGCTGATCTCGCGCGTCCCTCTCGCGCGGTGTTCGGCCTGATCGGGCATGTCGTGAAATACGCCGATGGCGCCGGCCGTGAAACGAGCCTGTGCGGCGATCTTGCGGGCGAACCCGCGCAAGTCGCAGCACTTCTCGATCAGGGCTTGCGCACCTTTTCGGTAGCGCCGGGAGCGCTGGGGCCGGTAAAGGCTGCGATCGCCCGTTATGCCGGTTCTGCCGCATGAGCACGCAAGCAACGCCTGCCGGTTCGCAGGACCTTATCGCGGCCTACAAGGCTATCCTTCGCGACGTGCTGGATCGACGGCCTTCCGGCATGCGCCAGCGTTTGGCCGAAGCGCTCGGCAAGAACCGGAGCTTCATCACCCAGATTGCCAACCCGGCCTATCAGACGCCGATCCCGGCCCAGCACGTTCACCCCATCATTCAGGTCTGCCATTTCTCAGTGCAGGAGAGGGACAAGTTTCTCGATGCCTACCATAGGGCCCATCCGCGGCGGTTGCTTCTGCTCAAGGAGCGTGAGCGCAGTCGGCGTCTGACGTTGATGCTTCCCGATCTCGGAAGCGAACAAAAAAACCACAAGCTGGACTCACTGCTGAGTGAGTTCGCAGAGAAAGTCGCAAGGCTGATCGAGGACACCTGATGCCGGCGGAATCTTATCGGGGGAGGCGAGGATGAAGAAGCTGATCAACGCCGTCGACAACGTGGTGAACGAAAGTCTTGCCGGATTCTGTGCGGCGCATTCCGACATCGTGCGGATGGGGGAGCATGCGCCGTTCGTGCAGCGTCGCCAGCTCAAGCCCGGCAAGGTTGCCTTATTGTCGGGTGGAGGCTCCGGACACGAACCGCTTCACACCGGATTCGTCGGGTACGGAATGCTGGATGCCGCGTGTCCCGGCCAGGTCTTCACCTCGCCTACGCCCGATCTCATTCTCGCCGCTGCGGAGGCAGCGGACACGGGGGGAGGCGTGTTGTTCATCGTCAAGAACTATGAGGGCGACGCCATGAACTTCGATATGGCGCGCGAGATGTCGGGAAAATCGATTGCGACGGTGATTACCGATGATGACGTCGCGGTAGAGACCTCGACCTTTTCGACTGGACGGCGCGGCGTCGCCGGCACGCTCATCGTGGAGAAAATCGTGGGGGCGGCTGCCGAAGAGGGTCGCGACCTTGCTGCCCTGAAGGCGCTGGGCGATCGCGTCAATGCGGCCACGCGCTCGATCGGGATCGCGCTGACCAGTTGCACGGTTCCGGCGGCCGGCAAGCCGACTTTCGACATCGCCGAGGACGAGATGGAGGTCGGCGTGGGGATCCACGGCGAGCCGGGGCGCCGGCGCGTCAAACTCAGGCCGGCTTCCGAGATCGCGGCAGAGATGGTCAACGCAATCACTACCGATCTAGGCGAGAGCGCGCGCGGCGAGGCGATCCTGTTGATCAACGGCTTCGGAGCAACGCCGCTTTCCGAGCTTTATCTGATGTATGACGCTGTCCGCAGACTGCTCGAGCCAGCCGGCATTGTCGTTACACGATCTCTCGTGGGCAATTTTGTCACCTCGCTCGATATGGCCGGCTGTTCGGTGACCGTGTCGATCCTTGACGAGGAGATGAAGCGCCTCTGGGACGCGCCAGTTCATACCCCGGCCTTGCGCTGGGGCATGTAGTCTGTCGCGACGACAAATCGAGCTGCACTCACTGGGGCTGAACCACAACGCGCCCAGCTACGTTGTGGGCGTCGGATATTCAGTGCGCTTCGATGAGTTGTTCTCCGTCAGGCGAAGCAGCGTCTTGATCGTTCCCCGCAGTTAGAAAGAGAATTCGGGCGGCGGTCCGACCGCACCGGGCATGGCCATTTGGCGGAACGGTGTGATGCTCTCTCTTGTCGCAACAAACGAGTGAGCGGGAATAAATCGAGCGCTGGGCCGGTCCTCCCTGACGGATGCCGGATCGCTGCCCGGACCATCGCTGGCGGGTCTGGCGAGGCCGGCGGAATTCACAAGTTCACGCCGTGGTGGTGACCGGACCCAAGATATAGGAGACTCTTGTGAGTGTGCATTCGTTTTCCGAAGCCTCTCTTCATTCGGTGTGGGCAAGATTACGCACGGTCGCTTTGAATCTTCAGACCGCCTTCTGGGGCGGATCGGCCCGGCAATACCGGCCTGAAGCCCACTATATGCGCGGTCCCGGCCCGAAATGGCGCGAAAAGCATGGACGGAACGGAGAAGCCGTCAGCTTCGTCCAGAGGCCGATAATCTTGGATGATAAGTGGGATTCGTAGTGGCCCTGGCAAAAGTGACCAAGCCGTCACGTGTTGGTAGCCACGGCGTGATCTGAAAAATCGTCAGCAGACCGAGCTGTACCCTCTTGATTCGCCTTCGCGTTGTCCTGCGAAATTTAGCCGGTGACGCCGGTGAATCGTGCAAGGCGTGCCACCGTACCGGCAGCGAGTTGCAACAGGACGCCGAGCGTCCACCAGAAGCCGATCCCAATTATCCAAATGATGGGCGGCATCTCGTCAACAACGATCATAGAGACCGACAGCAGCGCCGCAATGGCGGCGAGAAATGTGCCGGCGGCACCTACCAGGGCGAGCGGGCTGGTCGTCGGAACCAAAGCACCATCGGAAACAGCGCGGTAGGGCCTGCTGGAAGGCGACGGAGGAATGTTGATGCCCAAATAGAAGCCGACAGAACCATAAAGGATCACCGAGAAGAGAACTCCAATGGAATTGATCTCGACAATATCGGCTTTAGCCACGAACGCTGCGACGTAAAATCCGCATAGCGCGCCCATGATCGCGAGACCGGACCTCTCGATGACTTGAGCAAATCGATTTACGGGATAACCGTTGATCGCATCGGTATCCATTCCATGCACCATGACCGGATTCCTTCACCAGTTGGGGGTTCCGTTCAGCAGACTGGATCGGGGACCGCTTGATTCCTGCAAGCTCGCTTCGATCAGGCAATCGTGCGGACGATCGACCGTTTGCCGATGGAATAGATCGGCATGGATTGGAAATATACTCGAATGTCACACGATAGGTATGGCGTCGTCCCATGCGAGCGAAGAAAATGTGGGAATAAAACACACCCGCAGGAAGTCTCCTTTGTGATGATAGCAATCCGTGTTGTCGAACTTGAGTTGGCACGCTTCACAGAGCAGCGTTTCTCTGCTCTTCGATACAGATCCGATTTTCTGCGATGTTTGCTGCGCCTGGCCCCGGCTTTTCTCCCGAAGCTGGGGCCCTTTTTTGCTGGCGTCGCTGGGGCGGCCATCTGTGTCCGGAGCGCCCGTTCTTTCCAAATTGGATTGCTACGCTGGGCCGAGCACGATTGGGCGGCCCCAAAGGAACCAGAAGCGACCGCGTTTGGGAATATCCGCAAAGACTTGTGAGTCTTTTGCATCAGAAGGAAAGAAGGAGCCCCCGCATCAATAGATTCACGAACTTTGAAATCCGCGGGTGACCTTCAACTTGCTTAACCTCCAAGAAGTGTCTCAGTCATGCCCGGCTGAGACTCTTTTTCGATCGCTGTTGTTGCGTGTCGCAACCATTTAAAAAATGTTCACCCGCGCGGGAATTTCATCACGCGACTTTCAGTCTTCTGTGCGAGGCGGCGCGCATGCCAAATCCACAGGCATTGCGTTTAAAAGTTTTTGCCGCCCTCAGAGCAGGGGGTTCAAGTGAAGTTGATAAAGGGGATTCTTCTTGGGATCGTTGTGCTGGCAACGAGCCAGACAACAGCCAGAGCCGATGATGGTGCGGCGACCGAGATCCGTCTGCTCAAGGCGCAACTGAGAAAGCTCGAGCAGCGCGTCGATGCGCAGAGCCAGAAGGGCGCTGAAGCGCGGGGAAAACTGGCTGCTGCCACACCGCCCGGCACCTATAAGGCGCCACCATCGATTTTTGATCCCTGTGCAGCGGGCAAGGTTTGTTACAAGGGCGTTACGCTTACGCCGGGCGGCTGGATCGATCTTGCCGGGATCTACCGGAGCCGCAACCTTGCCTCCGACACGGGCTCGGTCTACGCGTTCATTCCATTCCGCCAGGCCAAGAATTTCAACACTCAGGAAGCGCGCTTTTCAGCACGCCAGACCAGATTCTCCCTGTTGGCGGAGGCGGACGCCGGCGCCAATACGCATCTTGCCGGCTATGGCGAAATCGATTTCGAGGGCGCGGCGCAGACGGCGAACTCCGTCGCCACCAATTCGTTCAACCCGCGAATGCGCCAGGCCAGCGTCGAAATCGACAGAACCGATCTCGGTCTGCATTTTCTGGCCGGTCAGTCGTGGTCGCTCATGGCTCCCAGCAGGGTCGGTATTGATCCCAGAGCTGTCGATGCGCCTGGCGTGATCGATTTCGAATCCGTTCCTGGCTTCCTTGCGGCCCGACAACCCGGCATTCGCGTCTGGCAGGACTTTGGACCGGACTTCAAGGTCGCGCTTTCAGCCGAAAATCCTCAAACGTCGTTTGTCGGCGGCAACGTCCCGGCAGTCGGTACCCCGGCAGTGGGACCGCAGGGGGTATTGAATCCCAATCTGCTGGTCAATCTGACCGGACCCGGCGGAAGCTTCTTCAACAACGCGAACAACGTCAGCCTGAACCGCTTGCCGGATTTCACCGTAAAAGCCGCCTGGGATCCGATGCTCGGAGCCAACAAGTTTCATATCGAGGGGTGGGCTCTTTATCGCAACTTCTATGATCACTTCAATTTCGAAAACCACGACGTGAGCAATGTCAGTTTCGGCGGTCACCTTGCCATGGAGATCGTTCCCAAAACACTGGATTTCACGGCCTCTGTCGCCTACGGCGCGCTCGGTCGCTTCACGGCCGCTCCCTTCTCGGATGCCACGCTGCGGCAAGACGGCTCAATCCAGCTTCTTCCGATCACGGCGTTTCAGGCCGGCGCGGTCTGGCATACGACACCCGCGCTGGATCTCTACGCCTATGCAGGGCTGGAAAAAACGCGCGCCACATTCTCCAATGTCGGCACGGTGCCATTCGGTTTCGGCAATCCGCTCTACAACAACACCGGCTGCAATATCGAAAACTCGCCGGCCGCTACCTGCAACGGCAACACCTCGGAGGTTAGACAGTATACCGCCGGGTTTTATGACACGGTTCTCAAGGGATCGTTCGGGGCGATCAAGGTCGGCGCGCAATACTCCTATAACCAGCGTTTCGCTTTCGCGGGCGTCGGCGGAGCACCCAAGACCGACGATCACATTGTAATGACCCAGCTGCGCTACTACCCATTCTGATGGGTACCTCTACCGGGGGGCGCGATGACCGCGCGCCTCCGGCTGACCGCTCTAACTAGACGAGGAGATTGGCTTTGACAGTCCGTGACTCCCTGCAATTCGCGACAAACCCGGAAGCGTGCCTCGGAGACGTTAGTGGCAAGCCGGCAAGTGTTCTGCGTGCTTTGAGACTGGTCGTCCTGTTCACCGCTCTCACGTCCACCCCTTGCCTGGCGGAAGACCCGAATAATGCCGCCGCCAACCCGGTGGTAACCGTGGGCATCGACCATAACACTTTCATTCCCGGCGAAATCACCGTCGCGCCCGGCACCACGGTGACCTGGGTCAACAATGAAGCCATGCCCCACACCGTGGTCGATCAAAACAAGGAGTTCCGATCGAAGATAATCGCCAAGCAAGCCACATTCTCTTTCACTTTTACAACCGCGGGCGACTATGACTATTTGTGCTCGATCCATCCGAACATGAAAGGCAAGGTCATCGTCAAGCCGGGAGCCAGCTGACGGTCTTGCTCAACGACCTGATGCGCACCGCGATGTTCCCGCCGCTTAGCCCCGAATGCAGGATGCGTAGGGCAGGTCCTTGTTCGGAATGGGAGCTTGCTCTCCATGCGTTTTTCGACGGAGAACTGGACGCGGCAGATTCGCAGAAGTGCGAGCAACATCTTGGGCAATGCCAGGGTTGCTCGATCGAAGTGAAAAATTTGAAATCCATGAGACGGAGAATTAAACGCTCCGCCATGGATTGGCTTGTGCCGATCGCGTTGCGAAGTCGAATTCGCTAGTCGGACGGCATTTCGACGGGCCGTTTGCCGCCGATCGACTGGCCGGCGCGGTCGACTGCTACCCTGGTCAACCTGACAGAAAACCCGGCGCCGGGTCAGGCGCAGTCTCCGAAATGGGCAATTGTGGCGGGGAAATTCGCGGATCGAGAAATTGCATATTGTTTGGGAATAAAGCCCGAAACGCTCGAGTCTCCTGATTAGCGGCGCCGTTTGGAGCCGTTTGGCCACAGGGAGATGTGACATGGCTAAAAAGGGCTTTGACGATCCTGGACAGGGATTAGGCCGCCGGGAAGTGCTGGAATGCATGGTCTGGGCGGGTACCGGCGTGCTTTGGGCCGTCAGCGGCGGCGTTCCACACTCGGTGGGGCTGATCGGCGATGCTGTTGCCGCCGAACCCACCGGATTTACCTTTCTGCAGATGAGCGATAGCCACATCGGCTTTGATAAGGCGGCGAACCCGGATGCGCTTGGCACGCTGCGCGAGGCCGTCGCCAAGGTAAAGGCGATGCCGATCAAGCCGTCCTTCATCATTCACACCGGCGACATCACGCATCTTTCCAAGCCTGCCGAGTTCGATAATGCGGACAAGGTGTTCGGCGAGACCGGCGTCCAGATTCACTTTGTGCCTGGCGAGCACGATATTATCGATGAAGAACGCGGCAAGGCCTATCTGGAACGTTACGGCAAGGGCTCGAAGGGCGCTGGCTGGTACAGCTACGACGATCACGGCATCCACTTCATCGGCCTCGTCAACGTCGTCGATCTCAAGGGCGGCGGTCTAGGCAATCTCGGCGCCGAGCAGCTGGCATGGCTCGAGGCGGACCTGAAGGACAAGTCGAGCAGCACGCCGATCGTCGTGTTTGCGCATATCCCGCTGCAGGTGATCTACAAGGAGTGGGGCTGGGGTACCGAGGATGGTACGCAGGCGCTTGCCCTGCTCAAGCGCTTCGGTTCAGTCACCGTTCTCAACGGACACATTCATCAGCTGGCGCAGAAGGTCGAAGGCAATATGACCTTCCACACCGCCTTGTCGACGGCTTTTCCGCAGCCGGCTCCCGGCAGCGCGCCGTCGCCAGGCCCGATGGTTGTCCCCGCTGACAAACTTCGTACCTTGCTCGGATTGTCCAGCGTCACGGTGGTGCAGGGCAACAAGCCGCTCGCGATCGTCGATAAGACGTTGGCCGGTTGATCGAGGATTTTGCATGCCAAGTTTGATCAGCCAACTCCGCCTCGCAGCGACCCGGTTTGCCAACAACCGCGGCCTGATCGTTGCGTTACTTCTGGGCCCGGTCGCCGGGGCGATGCTGGCGTTTGGTGCGGTAGCCGCGCAGGATGCCACGGACGTGATCACGATCGACAATTTCACGTTCACGCCCAAGGAATTGACGGTTGCCGTGGGAACGACGGTCAAGTGGGTCAATCACGACGACATTCCGCATACGGTGGTTGAGAAGACGACGACCTTTCGGTCGAAGGCGCTCGACACCGACGACTCGTATTCGTTTACCTTCACTAGCGCCGGCACGTTCGACTATTTCTGCGGTCTACATCCGCATATGGTCGGGCAGGTCATCGTAAAGTAGACGCAGGAGGCTCGAATCCTGGTGTGCCAAACATGATGACACCCTTATCGGTACGTCGGTCGGACTTCCGGCGTACCGAGGTCAACGAAGTCGTGTTAAAAGAACGGTTGAAAGGCCCAGATCGTTTGTCTGGCCAGCAGCAGGCGTCGGTCCCAATTGTGCAGAACAAGGATGAACGCGCAGTGTTCGATGAAGTCTTTCTGCCACACATGGCCGAAGCCTATCGTCTCGCGCAATGGCTCACCGGAAATGCATACGACGCCGAGGACGTGGTGCAGGATGCGGCGTTGCGCGCATTTCGCGGCATCAAGAGCTTCGGTGCCGTCAATGCTCGGGCGTGGTCCCTGACCATTGTGCGCAATACCGCCTACAGCTGGTTGATGAAGAACCGGCCAAAGGCTGTTGTTTTCACCGACGACCTGAGTTTTACGGAGCAACAGGAACTCGAGCATGAGGGCCCGCAAGGAGCGAGGGTCGAGACACCCGAGGAGATCGCTCTTTTCAAGGCCGATGCCGAGGAGGTCCAGCACGCATTGGCACAGCTGCCGGCGCAGTTTCGCGAAGTGATTGTTCTGCGGGAAATGAATCAGTTGAACTATCGCGATATCGCAGAGATCACCAACGTTCCAATCGGCACAGTGATGTCCCGTTTGTCCCGGGGCAGGCAGCTTCTGATCGCTCTACTCGGAGACCGAAAGTAGAACTATGATTGCATCCATAAAGGATAACGACGAACTGCAGCTGAACGCCTATTGCGACGGCGAGCTCGATCCAGCTTCCGCGATCGAGTTTGAGCGGCGGCTGGCTGACGATGAAGCCTTGAAGGCCCGATATATCCGCTTGCTGTCGTTGCGTCGCGCCGTTCGTTCGCTTCCGCAACTTGAGGTGCCTGCAGGTCTGCGGGCCCGCATCAATTCGAAACTGGATGCGGATCGTGTCGGCCAAACCGGACGTCCAGGCCAGGCGGCGCGTCCGCGTCCGCGAAGCTGGTCGTTTCAGGCGTTGGCTGCGGCAGCGGTGTTTGGCGCGGTGATCTCGAGTTCGGTCATGCTGACGATCGAGCGCTACGATCTGCGCGAGGATGTCGCCCGCCAGGTCGTGGCAGGCCATATCCGGGGTCAATTGGCTTCGCAGCCTTTCGACGTTGCGTCTTCCGACCGGCATACGGTCAAGCCTTGGTTCACATCGCGCTTGCCGGAATCGCCCCAGGTGCCCGACCTCGCGGCGCAGGGCTTCACGCTGGTGGGCGGCCGCGTGGATGTCGTTGGCCACGATCCGGTTGCAACGATCGTCTACAAGCATGCCGCGCACACGGTCAGCCTGACGACCTTGCCGCCCGGTCAATCCGTCTCCGATCAGGCGATTGCCGGATACAACGTCCGCAGCTGGAGCGATGCGCAGTTCACCTACGTTGCCGTCTCGGACTTGGCCAGCGCGGACCTCGCAACCTTCGAACGCGCATTTTCCGCGGGATCGCCGGTGCCGGAAGTCAAATAGTCGAGCGCGGTCGTCTAGTCCTCCGCTGGAACGTCCTGACCCCAAACCCGCATTCAGTGGGCAACAGGATCACCAAGTAAGAAGCCACGCTGCGCAGCTCTCTATCTTTCCGGAAAATCGGGACAGCGCCACGCAGAAGTCCAACGAACACAGGGGGATGACCCGGTGTCTCGTTTTATTAACCAACTGTTATGCCTACCAAATTAGGTAACGCGTCTTTAATGGCCCGGACGTAGGGTTTGTGTTGCGCGACCCAGGATGGGCCGCGCCGCCGTCCAGAATGGCCGGTCGTTCGCGTGCGCGTTGGAGTTTCCCATGGATATCATGACGAGCGTTGGGTTGGTGTTCGGCACCGCCGTCGTTGGTTTGATAATGTTCATGGGCGGCGATCTTCATATGTTCATCAGCGAGCATGCGGTCATCATCGTCATCGGCGGATCGATCGCCGCTACCATGATCAGATTTCCGCTCAGCGCGATCCTGCACGGCCTGCCGCTCGGCGCAAAGTTTGCCTTCACGATAAGCCGGCTGTCGGCGCGCGATCTGGTCGACGAACTTGCCCGCATCGCCGAAATCGCCCGCAAGCAGGGACCGGTCGGCCTGGAAAAGGTCGAGACCGACGAACCGTTCCTGGCCAAGGGAATTCGTTACGTCGCCGACGGCTACGATCTCGAATTCATCCGCGACAATCTCGAACGGGACCGCGACAATTTTCTGATGCATCTCGACGAGGGTGGGAAAATCTACCGCGCCATCGGCGACTGCACGCCGGCGTTCGGTATGGTCGGCACGTTGATCGGCATGGTGCAGATGTTCGCCAACATGACCGATCCTTCCAAGCTCGGCCCGTTCATGGCGACCGCCTTGCTGGCGACGCTTTACGGCGCGGTGGTCGCGAACCTTTTCTGCCTGCCGATCGCCGACAAGTTGCATGGCAAGCTGCTCGACGAGGAGACCAATCGCACGCTGATCATCGACGGCATTCTGATGATCCGCGATTCCAAGAGTCCGACGCTGGTGCGGGAAATGTTGCTGGCCTACTTGCCGGAAAAACACCGCCAGGAAGAAGGCGAGCCGGTCCCGGCGTAAACGGCTGACCTCGGTCCGGAAAATCAACAATGGCCAAGAAGAAGCGTGGCGGCGCGCATGCAGGAGGACACGGCTGGTACGTGTCCTTCGCCGACCTCATGGGTCTGATGATGAGCTTCTTTGTGATGCTGGTCGCATTCTCCACCATGGATAACAACAAGCTCAAAATCGTCGCCGGCTCGATGCGCGATGCTTTCGGCGTGCAGACCGAGGCGCGCTATACCGGGATCATCGAATCCGATGGCCTGCCGACGCGGCCGAAGCTGAAGAATGCCGCGCACATTCCGCCCGAGGAAGCATCCAATACGCCGACCCCGGATGAACAGGAGCGGAACCTTGTTGCCGGCGCCCGCCTGAAAGTCGATCGTGAATTCGCACTCGCCTCGGCGTCGCTGCGGCAGGCCTTGCAGGACCTGCCGGAACTGACCGAAGTTTCGAAACACATCATGTTCGAGGAGACCAAACAGGGCCTCAATCTGGAAATCGTCGACCAGGATGGCCGGTCGATGTTCGCCGACGGCTCCAAGGTACCCCTCGATCGCACGCGCCGGTTGATCGAAAAACTCGCGGTTCCCCTGAAGTCGACGCCGCTGCGAATCGCCATCGTCGGTCACACCGCGGCGGGCTTCGTGCCGACGCGAAGCGATTACGGCGCGTTCGATCTTTCGGCGGATCGGGCTAACGCGGTGCGTCAGATCCTCGAGAGGGAGGGATTGCCGCCAGCCCACATTTTTGCGGTGTCCGGAAAGGCCGACAGCCAGCCGCTGTTTCCCGACGATCCCTCGCTATCGGCCAACCGCCGCGTGACCATCACGCTGATGCGGGAAGATCCGCCGCTGCCGCCCGGCCTGAAACCGTAATTCGGTCGCACTACCTTATTACCCTCACAAAAAGCCCGCTTTGCGAGGAAGTCGGGAATGGTCGGCAGTGCTATGGTTGATCGGTTGACAGGCTTTCCAGGAAGGCGTCGATAGCCCGCCTGGATCAAATCAACCAAGAGAGCGTTTTCCACCGTCATGGCTGTCAGCGTCACATCAACCGAAGCCCATGAGGGGCCGGCCACCACCGGGTTTTGGGCTCTGACGCTGGGAAGTATCGGCGTGGTCTTTGGCGATATCGGAACCTCGCCGCTGTACGCGTTTCGCGAGGCCGTCGCCGGTGCCGCGCAGGGCCAACCGGTAACCCCGGTCATTGTGCTCGGCGTTCTGTCGCTGATCCTGTGGGCGCTTTTTATCGTCGTCACCGCAAAATACGTGCTGCTGCTGCTGCGCGCCGACAATAACGGCGAGGGCGGCACGCTTTCGCTGATGGCGCTGGGTCAACGTGCGCTGGGCCGCAGGAGCTGGCCATTGCTGGCGCTAGGGGTCCTCGGCGCTTCGATGTTCATCGGCGATTCCATGATCACGCCGGCGATTTCGGTGCTGTCTGCGGTCGAAGGTCTCAAGCTCGCCACGCCGGCGCTCGAGCACTATGTGGTGCCAGTGACGGTTTGCATCCTGGTCGTGCTGTTCTCGGTTCAGAGCGGCGGCACGGCTCGCGTCGCATCGGCCTTTGGACCGGTCATGATTGTGTGGTTCGCCACGCTTGCGGTGATGGGCTTCGTTCATATCAGCGACGATCCATCGGTGCTGGCCGCGATCAATCCCTGGTACGCCATTCATTTCCTGCTCACCCACGGGACCATCGGAATGGTGACGCTGGGAGCGGTATTTCTCGCGGTCACGGGCGGGGAGGCGCTCTATGCGGATCTGGGCCACTTCGGACGCAAGCCGATTCAGGCCGGATGGCTTTATTTCGTGCTGCCTTCGCTGCTGATCAACTACTTCGGCCAGGGCGCGCTGGTGCTCTCCAATCCTGCCGCGATTGAAAATTCCTTTTATCGGATGGTTCCGGAGATACTGCTGCTGCCGTTGGTGGTGCTGGCGACCGCGGCGACCGTGATCGCGAGCCAGGCGGTGATTACAGGCGCCTATTCGCTGACCCGCCAGGCGGTGCAGCTCGGTCTGCTGCCGCGCTTCGAGGTCCGCTACACCTCGGAGACCCATGCCGGGCAGATTTATCTCCCGCGCGTAAACAGGCTGTTGCTGGTTGGCGTGTTGCTGCTGGTGCTTTTATTCCGAACCTCAAGCGGATTGGCCTCCGCCTATGGCATCGCCGTCTCCACAACCATGGTCGCCGACGGCATCATGGGATTCGTGGTGATCTGGAAATTGTGGAATTGGCGCGCGGCCACCGCGGCGGCGCTGATCGTGCCGTTCGTCGTCGTCGACATGACGTTCTTCAGCGCAAATCTCTTGAAGCTGCTTGAAGGCGCGTGGGTGCCGCTTCTGTTCGGGTTTGCCATGGCGATCATGATCTGGACCTGGCGCCGGGGGGCAGCGATCCTGACCATGAAGACCCGACGTATTGAAGTTCCGCTGAAGGATCTGATCAAGAGTCTGGAAAAGCGTCCGCCTCACATTGTCAAGGGCACCGCGGTTTTTTTGACCAGCGATCCAAATTTCGTGCCGACGGCGCTTCTGCATAATCTCAAGCACAACAAGGTGCTGCACGAGCACAATGTGATCCTGACGATCGAAACTGCGCAGACACCGCGCGTCGACCTGGCCGATCGGGTCCGGATGGAAACCATCAGCGACAAATTTGCGACCGTCCGGCTGCGCTTCGGTTTCATGGAATCTCCGAACGTTCCGAAGGCGCTGGTGATCGCGCGAAAGCTCGGCTGGCAGTTCGACATCATGGCGACATCGTTTTTCGTGTCGCGGCGCTCGCTGAAACCATCGGCGCAATCGGGAATGCCGCTGTGGCAGGACCACCTGTTCATCGCGCTGAGCCGGTCGGCGAACGACGCCACCGACTATTTCCAGATTCCCACCGGGCGGGTGGTTGAAGTCGGCACCCAGGTAACCATCTAGCGTTTCATGCATTTTTGCATGGCGTGGGCCCGAAATCGGGCTTGGCTATGCTCCCGGCGCGGGACTATAAGCCGCTTCGCTTTGCTATGGTGCAGTGAAGCATTTTGAGGCCCTAACCCCCAATGACCACCGATGTTGTAGCTCCCGCCCCGGAAACGGTGGCGGCTAATGGCCATGGCGATGCGCATTCCACCGCCGGGTTCAAGGCGCTCACGCTCGGCAGCATCGGCGTGGTCTATGGCGACATCGGTACCAGTCCGCTGTACGCGCTACGCGAAGCCGTCGTTGCGGCCAGTGGGTCAACCGGGACCGTCACGCCGCAGGCCGTACTCGGCGTTCTCTCCCTGATCCTGTGGGCGCTGATCATCGTGGTGACGCTGAAATACGTGCTGGTTCTGCTGCGCGCGGATAACCACGGCGAGGGCGGAACGCTGGCGTTGATGGCGCTCGCGCAACGCGCGGTAGGCTCGGGTGCCGGCAAGATAGTTCTTCTCGGAATTATTGGTGGTGCTTTGTTTTATGGCGATGCGGTGATCACGCCGGCAGTCTCCGTGCTCTCCGCAATCGAGGGAATGACAATAGTCACCGCCGCGTTTGAACCGTACGTGGTGGCGCTGACGGTAGTGATATTGCTCGTGCTGTTTGCGGTGCAGTCGCGCGGCACGGCGCGAGTCGCTGCTTTTTTCGGACCGATCATGTGCGTCTGGTTCGCCGTGATTGCAGTGGCGGCCTTGCCGCAGATCGCACGACATCCCGAAGTGCTGCTGGCCTGTAACCCCGGCTATGCCGTCTCGTTCATGATCCATCACGGCGTTATCGGATTTGTTACCCTCGGGGCCGTCTTCCTTGCCGTGACTGGGGCGGAGGCTCTCTACGCCGACCTCGGACATTTCGGCAAACGTCCGATTCAGATGGCGTGGCTTTTCATCGTGCTGCCGTCGCTGGCGCTCAATTATCTCGGACAGGGTGCACTTGTTTTGGGAAATCCCAAGACGCTCGAAAATCCATTCTTCCTGATGTTTCCGGATTGGGCGTTGTTTCCGATGGTTGTACTTGCCATCGTTGCCGCCGTGATCGCGAGCCAGGCGGTGATTACGGGCGCCTATTCGTTGACCCGTCAGGCCATTCAACTGGGGCTGATGCCGCGGTTTGAAATCAGGCACACCTCGGAATCCCATTCCGGCCAAATCTACATCCCCCGCGTCAATATGCTGCTTTCGATCGGCGTGGTCCTGCTTATCGTCCTGTTCCGTTCATCGAGCGCACTGGCATCGGCCTACGGAATCGCGGTCACCGGAACCATGGTGGTTACCGCCATGATGGGTTTTGTCGTCATCTGGAAAGTCTGGAAATGGTCGCCGTTCGCGGCTGCGGCGCTGATTACTCCATTTCTGTTTCTCGATCTCATCTTTCTCGCGGCGAACCTTTTGAAGGTATTCGAGGGCGGCTGGGTGCCCTTGGCGCTGGGCGCCGTCGTGATGCTGCTGATGTACACCTGGCGGCGCGGCAGCCGGCTATTGTTCGAGAAATCGCGCAAGCTGGAGTTTCCGCTGGCCGATCTGGTGGCGATGCTGGAAAAGCGGCCCCCGCAACGGGTTTCCGGTACCGCGGTATTCCTGACCAGCGATCCCGCCAGCGCGCCGACGGCGCTGATGCACAGCCTGAAGCACTATAAGGTGCTGCACGAGAAGAATGTCATTCTCACCATCGAAACCGCGCCAACGCCGCGGATCGACCCGGCCGAGCGGGTGCGGCTGGAGCAGATCAGCGCGACCTTCTCCAAGATAACGCTGCGGTTTGGGTTCATGGAATCGCCCAACGTGCCGAAAGCGCTGGCGATCGCGCGAAAGCTGGGTTGGCAATTCGATATCATGTCGACGTCGTTTTTCCTTTCGCGGCGTGCGCTCAAGCCGGCCGCGCATTCCGGGATGCCGCGCTGGCAGGATCATCTTTTCATCGCGCTCAGCCGCACCGCCAATGATGCCACCGACTATTTCCAGATTCCAAGCGGACGGGTGGTCGAGGTGGGAACGCAGGTGACCATCTAGATTTTCGGGTGTTTTCTCAAACCATCTTCGGCGCTTGATTTTCGCCGCGTGAGGGGCGAGGTTGGCGCCGAAGGGCAAGCAATCGGTATCCGCCGTTGCCAGTTTGCTCGTGCTCATCGTTGGGAGGAATCGCGTGGCGGACCAGGGTCATCAGGTACACGATTTGACGCCGGAAGACGTATCACAGGGGATGGCGGAAGGGCGCTATCTTCTCGTCGACGTCCGCGAGCCGAATGAGGTTGCCGTCGAAGCCTATCCGGGCGCGGTCGTCGTTTCGCTTTCGGGCTTCGACCCGCAGGACATTCCGGATCCCCAGGGCAAGGAGGTCGTGTTTGCCTGCCGCTCGGGAAAAAGGTCGGTGACAGCATCGCTGGCCGCTCAAGCCGCCGGCTTGGCTTACGACAAGCACCTGGCGGGCGGCATGTTGGCCTGGAAGGCTGCGGGATTGCCGACCAAGACCGGCGGCTGACCGTCCCATGCCTTCCATGAACAAGGTCTTTGCGGATCTTCCCGTTACTATTTTCGAGGCGATGTCGCAGCTCGCGCGCGACAACAACGCTATCAATCTCGGCCAGGGTTTCCCTGACGATCCCGGCCCGGAAGACATCCGCCGCGCGGCGGCGGACGCGGTCATGGACGGCTACAATCAATACCCGTCGATGATGGGCATCCCGGAATTGCGGCAGGCGATCTCGGCCCATTACGGGCGCTGGCATGGCCTCGTGCTCGATCCCATGACCGAGGTGATGGTGACATCGGGCGGCACCGAGGCGCTGACCAGCGCGATCCTTGCCGTGGTCGAGCCCGGCGACGAGGTCGTCGTTTTCCAGCCGGTGTACGATTCCTATCTCCCGATCATACGCCAGGCCGGAGGCATACCGCGTCCGGTGCGCCTTGAACCGCCGCATTGGCGGCTGACGGAAGAGGCGCTGCAAAGCGTCTTCAACCACAAGACCAAGGCCGTGCTCTTCAACAATCCGCTCAATCCCGCCGCGGTGGTCTATCCGCGCGAGGACCTCGAACTGCTGGCGCGGTTCTGTCAGGAATTCGATACGATCGCGATCTGCGACGAAGTCTGGGAGCATGTGATCTTCGATGGCCGCGAGCATATTCCGCTGATTACCATTCCGGGAATGCGCGAGCGCACCATCAAGGTCGGTTCCGCAGGCAAGATTTTTTCACTGACGGGCTGGAAGATCGGTTTCGTCTGCGCGGCGCCGCCGCTGTTGCGGGTCGCTGCGAAGGTGCACCAGTTTCTCACCTTCACCACCGCGCCGAATCTTCAAGCCGCGGTCGCCTACGGCCTCGGCAAGCCGGCGGATTATTTTTATCAGATGCGCAAGGAATTGGCGCGGAGCCGCGACCGTCTCACCGAGGGACTCGAGAGCATCGGATTTCCGGTGCTTCGCTCGCAAGGCACCTATTTCCTCACGGTCGACCTTTCGCCGCTGGGTCTTAACGAGACCGACGAGGCGTTCTGCAAGCGCATCGTAACCGACTACAAGGTCGCGGCTATCCCGGTGTCGGCTTTCTATGAGAGAGATGCGGTAACCTCCGTCGTGCGTTTTTGTTTTGCCAAGAAAGATGCAACCCTCGACACCGCACTGGAACGTCTGTCGGACGCGGTGCACCGCCGATAAGAGGTGACCATGATGGGTGGCCACGTCCGCCATCGAACCCGATGTGTTGTCGCGATTGCCGCGGTGCTCGCATTGCTGTCGTCTTCAGCAAAGGCGGAAGAGCGCACCGTCAATTTCTACAATTGGTCGAACTACATGGCGCCGGGGGTGCTCGAAGACTTCACCAGGGAAACCGGGATCAAGGTCGTCTACGACACATTCGATGCCAATGAGACGCTGGAGACGAGATTGCTCGCGGGCAAGTCCGGCTACGACGTTGTCGTCCCCACGGCTTATTTCCTGCAACGCCAGATCGCGGCGAACGTTTTCCAGAAGCTCGACAAGTCGAAGCTGTCGAACCTTGCCAACGCCTGGCCGGTGGTGACGAAACGGCTGGCCATTTATGACCCCGGCAATCAATACGCCGCCAACTATATGTGGGGCACGACCGGCATCGGCTATAACGTCAAGGCGGTGCAAAAGATCCTCGGAGCCGACGCCAGGATCGACAGTTGGGATAT
>Ga0207707_10001227_pt1 | contig 24068 bp, 19 predicted proteins | sample KBSC83BmetaG_FD_184336 | JGI IMG/M metagenome (GOLD analysis project Ga0207707, IMG submission 184336) | Corn rhizosphere microbial communities from Kellogg Biological Station, Michigan, USA - KBS C8-3B metaG (SPAdes) (version 2) | ecosystem: Host-associated > Plants > Roots > Rhizosphere ... | reverse complement strand
ATGTCGGGGCGGATTGCGTTCGAGTTCAGACGAGCCAGGGATCTCTGTCGGCCCGACTGGTGGTCGGGGCGGATGGCGCACAGTCGGTCGTCCGCAAGACTCTGGGACTCACGGCGGAGTCTTCCGACTACCGCCAGACTGCGATCATTGCAAACGTGGCGACCGAGAAGCCCCACGAGAAGACCGCTTGGCAACGGTTCATGCGCGACGGCACGCTCGCTCTCCTGCCTCTCGCGGATGGCGCAAGCTCGATCGTTTGGTCCGCGGACGATTCGGTTGCGACTGAACTTCTCGCCGCGACTCCCCCACAGTTCGAAGCGCGGCTGAACCGCGCCTCCGACCTCGTGTTGGGACCGACGCGGCTCGTCAGTGACCGCGTTTCATTCCCGCTGCGTCGACTGGCGGCGCATCGCTACGTCGCCAATCGATGCGTCCTCATCGGCGACGCCGCCCACGTTGTGCACCCGCTGGCGGGGCAGGGGGTCAATCTGGGATTGCTGGATGCAGCCGCGCTGGCGCAGACGCTGTTCGGAGCTCTCGAGGAGAAAGAGGATGTCGGGGCTGAGCGCGTGCTGCGGAAATACGAGCGCTGGCGCAAAAGCGAGCTTGCCTTCATAGGCACGGCGATCGATGCGTTCGATCGCTTCCTGTCGCATGGCTCCGGTCCCGTGTCGAAGCTCGCTCAACAAGGGCTTGCGTGGGTCAATCGAAGTCAGGAGATGAAGCGGTTCTTCATCGGTCGGGCGCTGGGCCTCAGCGGGGAGTTGCCGGACGCCGCGCGCCGGGCCGCAGGAGCGTAGAGGTGCAGCGCGGCGAGGAGTTCGCCGAGGCTCGGCACGCCGGCGAAAACCAGCTTTTCGCCTGCAGCGTGGGCTGGCTGAGGGCCTCACCTCCGCGAAAATTTCCCGGGGCGCGTAGCCGCAGGAAATTTTCGCCAATCAAAGCAGATCGATTTTAGCTGCGCAGATGAAGTCGTTCTCGGAAAGGCCTTTGATGGCGTGCGTGGTGAATTGCACGCGGCAGTAGCCGTACCCCACTTCCAGGTCCGGGTGGTGGTCCTCGATGTTCGCAATGTGAGCGAGCGCGTTCACGAAGCTCATCGTCCGGTAGAAATCCTTGAACTTGAACTCCCGACGAAGGACGGGAGCTTCCTTCGACAGGACCCAGCCGGTGGCGAGCTTGCCGAGCAGCTGCTGTGCTTCCGCGCCGCTAAGGGGAGGAACGCCCCCCTCACAGGGTTTGCACCGTTTTGAGGTGAGATCGTTCATAGGGTTCACACGGCTACGCTCTTGCGCGAGAACTTTCGCGCCACGTAGTCCTCGACCATTTCCTGAAATTCCTCCGCGATCCGTTCACCCTTCAAGGTGACGGTCTTCTCGCCGTCGACGTAGACCGGAGCGACAGGTCTCTCGCCTGTGCCCGGCAAGCTGATGCCGATATTCGCGTGCTTGCTCTCACCGGGGCCGTTGACGACACAGCCCATCACGGCGACGGTCATGTCCTCCACGCCGTCGAATTCCCGTCGCCACTCGGGCATGCGGTGCCGGATGTGGGACTGAATGCGCTGAGCAAGCTCCTGGAAGAACGTACTCGTCGTGCGACCGCAGCCCGGGCACGCCACCACCAGCGGAGTGAAAGAGCGCAGGCCCATCGTCTGCAGGATCTCCTGCGCGACGATCACCTCCTGCGTCCGGTCTCCTCCGGGCTGCGGCGTGAGCGACACCCTGATCGTGTCGCCAATGCCCTGTTGCAATAACACGGACATGCCAGCGGTCGAGGCGACGATGCCCTTGGAACCCATGCCCGCCTCGGTCAGGCCGAGGTGCAGCGGATAGTCGCACCGGCCGGCGAGGCTCCCATAGATCGCGATGAGGTCCTGGACGCCGCTGACCTTGGCCGAAAGGATGATGCGGTCGTGGGGGAGGCCGAGGCCTTCGGCCCGCTGAGCGCTCTCGAGCGCCGAGAGAACCACGGCGTTACGCATGACCTGCTGAGCCGTGAGCGGCTCGGCACTGGCGGAGTTTTCGTCCATGAGACGAGTGAGCAAATCCTGATCCAGGCTGCCCCAGTTGACACCGATCCGCACGGGCTTGCCGTAGCGGCAGGCCGTCTCGATCATCTCCGCGAACTGGGGATCGCGCTTGCTGCCCCGGCCCACGTTACCCGGATTGATGCGGTACTTGGCCAGCGCCTCCGCGCATCCGGGCTGCTCGCGTAGCAGCTTGTGACCGTTGAAATGGAAGTCGCCGATGAGCGGAACGCTCACGCCCATCTGGTCGAGCCGTTCCCGAATAGGCGCGACAGCCGCGGCGGCCTCGCTGCTGTTGACGGTGATGCGAACCAGCTCCGAGCCGGCCCGCGCCAGCGCTTTGACCTGCTGCGCGGTGCCTTCGATGTCGGCCGTATCGGTGTTCGTCATCGACTGAACCACGATCGGGGCGTTGCCTCCGACCTTGATGGACCCTATCTGAACTTGAGCGGACAAGCGGCGAGGCGCGGACATTCAAAGCTACCGGGGATGAAGGGGGGGTCGATTCTACAGGGTTGCCGCCCCACTGGCGGCCGCGGGGGCCTAAGATAGGGGTCCAGTTACGGAGGTGCGCGATGCTGGAACCGGGCGGGCCGGCACTGGGCCGGGTAGATACCGTCATCGATGCGGCGATTGCGGAGAAGCGCGTGGTGGGGGCGGTCGTGCTCATTGCCCATGACGGCAAGATCGTGCATCGGCGCGCCGCGGGGCTCAGCAACCGGGAAGCGCGGACGCCGATGAATGCGGAGCGGATCTTCCGGCTGTCCTCGTTGACCAAACCGATCGTCTCGGCGGCGGCCATGGCGCTCATCGAGCGGGGCAAGCTGGGGCTGGACGATCCCGTTACCCGGTGGCTGCCCGATTTCCACCCGAAGCTTCCCGACGGGCGCGCGCCGGCGCTCACGATTCGGCAGCTGCTGACTCATAGCGCCGGGCTCGGTTACGGATTTGCGGAAGGTGCCGATGGGCCGTACCACCGGGCGCAGATTTCCGACGGCCTCGATGAGTCGACGGTGTCGTTGGAGAAGAACCTGCGCCGCCTCGCCTCCGTGCCGCTGCTCTTCGAGCCCGGAACGACCTGGAACTATTCACTGGGAATCGACGTCGTCGGTGCCGCGATGGAGCGGGCCGCCGATGCCCCGCTGGCCGATGTGGTGAGTCAGCGTGTCACCGCTCCACTGGGGATGAGCGATACCGCGTTTTATTGCCGCGAGCCTTCACGCCTGGCTCTCCCCTACGTCAACGCACAGCCGGAGCCGGTGCCGATGTCGGATCCAGCCGTCGTCACGCTCCTGCCGGGAACCAACATCCGCTACTCACCGAGTCGCGCGCTGAATTCGCACGCGTTTCCTTCGGGCGGTTGCGGAATGGTGGGCACCGCAGAGGACTTCATGCGCTTCCTGGAGACACTGCGCAAAGGTGGCGCGCCGATCCTCGAGCGCCGCACCGTGCAGACGATGATGAGCAACCAGATCGGCGCGCTGACGAGCCTGCTCGGACCGGGAACCGGCTTCGGCATCGGCGCCGCCATCGTCACCGACGCACAGGCGGCGCTGACTCCTCAGTCGGCGGGCACGATCACGTGGGGCGGTGTGTATGGCCACAACTGGTTCGTCGATCCGCAGCGCCGCCTGTCGGTCGTGTTGCTCACCAACACGGCGCTGGAGGGAATGAACGGCGCGCTGCCAATGCAGTTGCGTGATGCGATCTACAGCTGAGGCGCGCTTCGGTCTCCCCCGCGCCCGGCTGCCCGGCGGTAACCGGCCGGCTGTGGTACGATGAGGCCGTAAACGCGATCAGTCTGTTCGGAGAGAGTCCGCCGCGAGGGTCGATCCTCGATTGACCCCTGGCCGGAACGCCGAAGGCGCAATTCCGCCCGGAAACGCTCAGGCAAACGAACGGCAGACTGCGGAAAACACGGCGAGGCCAACGACGGTCACCCGCCGATTTTCCTAGCGAGCTCTGGAGAGCGATGGGTCGTGGGCGATACGCCCGCCCATCCACCGAAGGGGAGCGGCGCCTGCTCGGTCAAACGGCCAAGGGCGCCTGATCTCTCAGGTCACAGGACAGAGGGGCGGCAGGTACGAAAGTGCCTGCCGCCTTTTTTGTTGGTTCTGCGACGGGAGAGACCATGGGACGCCGTACACCGCTGTTTGCGCTTCACCAGGAACTGGGCGCCCGCCTCGTCGACTTCGGCGGTTGGGACATGCCCGTCCAATACAGCTCGCAGATCGCGGAGCATCACGCTGTGCGTCGTGCCGCCGGCGTGTTCGATGTCTCGCACATGTGTGTGGTCGATCTTCACGGCGCTCGCGTTCGTGCCTTCCTGCAGCGCTTGCTGGCGAATGACGTCGGCAAGCTGCGGCAACCCGGCAAAGCCCTCTACACCTGCATGCTGAACGAGGCAGGCGGGGTCCTCGACGATCTCATCGCTTATTTCCTGTCGGAGACTTTCTTTCGCCTCGTGGTGAATGCGGGTACCCGCGACAAAGACCTCGCCTGGATCCGCCGACAGGCAGGCGAGTTCGACGTTGATGTGCGCGAGCGGGTCGATCTGGCCATGTTGGCTGTGCAGGGCCCGGAAGCACGCGCTCAGGCCACCCGGTTGTTGTCGAGCGAAGCGGCAACGGGCGCTCTCGCGCTGCAAAGCTTCTGTGGCGCGCAGCTCGATCGATGGTTCATCGCGCGCACCGGCTATACCGGCGAGGACGGATTCGAAGTCATGTTGCCCTCCGAGGAAGCGACCGGCGCGTGGCGCAAACTAAACGAGCTAGGCGTGGTCTCCTGTGGGCTGGGTGCGCGTGACACCCTGCGTCTTGAAGCCGGCATGAATCTCTACGGCAACGACATGGATGAGAGCACCCATCCGCTCGAGTCCGGGCTGGCGTGGACTGTCGCCATGCGTCCGGACGATCGTCGCTTCATCGGCCGCGAAGCGCTCGAAGGCATCCAGGCGAGAGGCGTGAGCGCCCGCCTGGTGGGCCTCGTGCTCGAGGATCGCGGCGTGCTGCGCAGTCACCAGCGAGTGCTTGTGCCCGAAGCGGGTCCCGGGTTGGAGGGGCAGGTGACGAGTGGAACCTACTCCCCCACCCTCGAGCGCTCCATCGCTCTCGCGCGCATTCCGGCGGCCGGCCAACCGGCGGCCACCGCGGCCCGCGTTCAGGTCGATATTCGCGGGAAGCTGCTCGACGCGCGGGTCGTGAAGCCTCCTTTCGTGCGCCTCGGCAAATCTTTGTTGAATTGAGGAGCCCCCGATGAGCCATGTGAGCAACGTGCCTCCCGACCTTCGCTACACGAAGACCCACGAGTGGCTGCGAACGATGCCCGACGGGAGCGTCGAGATCGGGATCACCGATCACGCGCAGACCGCTCTGGGAGACCTCGTTTTCGTTGAGGTGCCCGAAGCGGGTCGCAGTCTCAAGGAGGGAGAGGCCTGCGCCGTGGTCGAGTCGGTGAAAGCCGCCTCGGATGTCTACGCGCCGATTGCCTGCACGGTAACGAGCGGCAATCCGAAGCTCGCGAGCGAGCCGGAAGCGGTCAACGGCGATCCGTATGGCGCGGGGTGGTTGATGCGGGTGCGCCCGGAAAACGGCGCTGCAGTGGCTGCGCTGCTGTCGGCGGCCGACTACACGAATTTCCTGGCCACGGAGGGCGAGTAATGGCGTTCATTCCCCATACGCCCGAGGATGTCGAGGCCATGCTCGCCACCATCGGGGTCTCCAGCGTGGAGCAGCTGTTCGAGGAGATTCCGGCATCGCTGCGGATCCGCTCGCTGCGGGGCGTTCCAGCGGAGCTGAATGAGATGGAGATCGGGCGGCTCATGAGCGAGCGCGCCCGAATGGATGGGCGACCGTGCTGCTTCATAGGCGCAGGGGCCTACGAGCACCACATCCCGGCCGCTGTGTGGGCCCTGACGACACGGGGCGAGTTCTACAGCGCTTACACGCCGTACCAGGCGGAAGCGAGCCAGGGAACCCTGCAGCTGATCTACGAGTACCAGACGATGATGGCGAGCCTCACGGGCATGCAGGTCTCGAACGCATCGCTGTACGACGGCGCGTCGGCTGTTGCCGAAGCCAGCCTGATGGCCGCACGTGCGAATCGTAAGTCGAAGTCCCAACGGATCTTGATACCCGCGACCGTGCATCCGCACTACCGGCGCGTGGCATCGGCCGCCGCGGGGAACCAAGGGCTGCGCTTCGAGGAGGTTCCTTACTGCACGCAGGAGGGATCGACTCTCGTTGGGGCGCTCTCTCGCTACGAAGGGGAGGACATCACGGCTCTCGTCATCCAACAGCCGAACTTCTTCGGTCGCCTCGAGGATGTCGATGCGCTGACGGACTGGGCGCATGCTCGGGGCGCTTTGGTCATTGCCGTCGTCAATCCGACTGCGCTTGCCGTGCTGAAACCGCCGGGCGAATGGGGAAGTCGCGGTGCGGACATCGCTGTCGGCGAAGGTCAGCCGCTAGGGGTGCCGCTGTCCTCGGGCGGTCCGTACTTCGGGTTCATGACCTCTCGCATGGAGTACGTTCGCCAGATGCCCGGCCGCATCGTGGGACGAACGCTGGATCTCAATGGGCGCCCCGGGTTCACGCTGACGCTTCAAGCCCGCGAGCAACACATCCGCCGCGCGAAGGCGACCTCCAATATCTGTACCAACCAGGGCCTGCTGGTGACCGCCGCGACGATCTACATGTCGATCATGGGCGCGGAGGGCCTGGAGCGCGTTGCCGCCGCTTCGCATGCACGAACCCGCGAGCTGGTGACCGCATTGACGCGTCTCAACGGGGTTCGCCTGGCGTTCGAGGGACCGTTCTTCCATGAGGGCGTCCTGTCTTTCGACCGTCCAGTTGCGCCGTTGCTCGCAGCTCTCGCGAGCCGAGGCATCCTCGGGGGCCTGGACTTGTCCGAATACTATCCGGAGCTCGGGGGCGCCCTTCTGGTGTGTGCCACGGAAACGAAGACCTCCGAGGACATCGACGCCTACGCGACTGCGTTGCGAGAGGTCATGCAGGGCGCGCCGTTCGCCGCGCACGAACGGCCCGCGACCGCGGCTTGAGGTGAGTCATGCAGAATCGAGAGAAAATCATCTTCGAATATTCCCGACCCGGCCGCGGGGCCCGCGATCAATGGCCGCACACGCCCGTGGCAGCGAGCGGCGATCTGCCGAATGCGTTGCGGCGGTCGCGGCGGCCTTTGCTTCCGGAAGTGAGCGAGCTCGATGCGGTGCGGCACTTCACGCGCCTGTCGCAGCTGAACTTCTCCATCGACACGCACTTCTATCCGCTGGGGTCGTGCACGATGAAGTACAACCCCAAGGCCTGCAATCAATACGCGATGCTGCCCGAGTTCCTCGGCCGCCATCCGCTGGCGCCCGAGTCCCACGGCCAGGGTTTTCTGGCGTGTCTGTACGAGTTGCAGGAGATGTTGCAGGAAGTCACCGGCATGCAGGGCGTGGCGCTGAGCCCGATGGCGGGCGCCCACGGCGAATTTGCCGGAGTGGCCATGATTCGCGCCTACCACCGCTCACGGGGCGATCTGGCGCGCAATGAGATCATCGTGCCGGAGGCGGCACACGGAACCAACCCGGCCACGGCAACGATGTGCGGCTGCGTCGTGAAGGAGGTTCCTGTCGACAGCCAAGGCGACGTCGATCTCGAGGCGCTGGCTGCGGCTGTCGGTCCGCAGACGGCGGGCATCATGCTCACCAATCCCTCGACCCTCGGCGTGTTCGAGCGGCGCATCGAGGAGGTCGCGCGCATCGTGCATGCGGCCGGCGGCCTGTTGTACTACGACGGCGCCAATCTGAACGCGATTCTGGGCAAGGTGCGCCCCGGCGACATGGGCTTCGACGTCATCCACATGAATCTCCACAAGACCTTCTCGACGCCTCACGGCGGGGGCGGTCCCGGTGCGGGGGCGGTGGGTGTGAGCAGCCGGCTGTTGCCCTATCTCCCGATCCCCGTGGTCGGCAGAGACGGCGAGCGTTATTGCTGGCTTGCGGAGAAGGATCGCCCGCAGTCCATAGGGCGGTTGTCGGGGTTCATGGGTAACGCGGGGGTGCTGCTGCGCGCCTATATCTACATGCGAATGCTGGGACGCGAAGGCATGAGTCAGGTAGGGGAGTACGCCACGCTCAATGCCAACTACCTGCTGGCACGTCTGCGCCGGGCAGGCTTCGATGCCGCCTATCCCAGCAGGCGCGCGAGCCATGAATTCATCGTTACCCTCAAGCGCCAGGCGCGGGAACTGGGGGTCACCGCAATGGACTTTGCCAAGCGTCTGCTGGACCACGGCTTCCACGCCCCCACGACCTACTTCCCGTTGCTGGTGCCCGAATGTCTGCTCATCGAGCCCACAGAGACCGAGAGCAAAGACACCCTGGATGCCTTCGTCACGGCCATGGAGCAGATCCTGAGCGAGGCCACGCAAGAACCCGAGCATGTGACGACCGCTCCGCATACCATGCCGGTGCGGCGTCTCGACGACGTTCGGGCGGCCAAGCAGCTGGATCTCACGTGGAAGCCAACGGCACAGTCGTAGATCGTTACAAACCTCGAGGCGCTGCACGCCTCATACGGGCCCTCGGCGCGAGCTGGCGCGGGCTGATCGGTGCCTTTCGCGAGGAGGCGGCCTTTCGGCAGGAACTCGCTTTTGCGGCGCTCGTCATACCCGTTGGCCTGTGGCTCGGGCACACTGGGGTTGAGCGCGCGCTCCTCATCGGTCCGGTGCTGCTCATATTGGTGGTGGAGCTGATCAACAGCGCGATCGAGGCAACCGTGGACCGCATCGGATTCGAGCGGCATGCCCTGGCCGGTCTGGCCAAGGACCTCGGCTCAGCGGCGGTACTGATGTCGTTCGTGCTGTTCGGTGTGGTCTGGCTCCTCGTTCTGCTCGGCCGGTAGACGAAGGAGCGGGCAAAAACCACGCGTTTTGGCCGCGGGCAGAAAGCGCCGAAGGCGACTTTCTGCAATGGAAGGTACAGTGACTGTTTCGGCCGCGCGGCTATCCATTTTTTTGGCCGTTTTCAGGAACCCTATGCGCTTCGGAAGACTGCTTTGTCTGTGTCTGCTCGCGTCCGGAGCCGGAGTGTGCATCGCACGCGATCCTTCGCCGGCTGCACCCAATGCGGTGCAACAGGGGGCCCGGCCGAATGCCGCGGCGCCCACGCCGCCGCAGCAAGGCCCTTCACAGCCGCTTCCCGTTCAGCCGCCCACACCCGTGCCGCCGGGCGCCGCGCAGCAGGCTGCGCAGGTCGCTCAGCAGGCGGCGGCCGTGGAGGAGAATCCTGACTGGACTTCCACGCTGGAGCGCATTGCAAGCAGCGTGGTCTCCATCAACATCGATGCGACGCGGGCCTTCGACACGGAGTGGAACGCAACCGCGCAAGCAACCGGTTTCGTGGTGGATGCGGAGCGCGGCCTGATTCTCACCAACCGTCACGTGGTGACTCCCGGCCCGGTGACTTCCGAGGCCACGTTTCTCAACCGCGAGGAAGTGCAGCTGTATCCGGTGTACCGCGACCCGGTGCATGACTTCGGCTTCTACCGATACGATCCCAGCAAGCTGAAATTCATCAAGCCCAAGGCCCTGCCGCTGTATCCCGAAGGGGCCCAGATCGGGCGCGAGATCCGCGTCGTCGGCAACAACGCCGGCGAGCAGCTGTCGATCCTCGCTGGCACGCTCGCAAGATTGGATCGTGAAGCGCCCGAATACGGACTGGGCAAGTACAACGACTTCAACACGTTCTACCTGCAGGCGGCTTCGGGTACCTCCGGCGGCTCCTCCGGCTCGCCTGTCATCGATATCCGCGGCCGCGTCGTCGCCTTGAATGCCGGTGGCGCCAATGGGTCGGCGTCGAGCTTCTATCTGCCCCTGGGGCGTGTGCGGCGCGCTCTGCAGCTCGTGCAGCAGGGCAAGCCGGTCACGCGCGGAACCATCGAGACGGTCTTCAACTACACCCCCTATGACGAGCTGACTCGACTCGGACTGTCGCCCGGTACCGAGGCCTCGGTGCGCAAGCTCTTTCCGTTGTTGACGGGCATGCTGGTGGTGACGGAGTCGCTGCCGGGCTCGCCGAGCCAGGATGTGCTGCAGCCCGGTGACGTGCTCACGCGCGTCAACGGCCAGTACGTCACGCAGTTCGAGCCTCTCGAGGAGGTGCTCGACGCTCAGGTCGGCGGAACGGTCGAGCTGGAGTTGGAGCGCGGCGGCAAGGCGATCTCGGCCAAGCTCCCCATCTCCGATCTGCACAAGATCACGCCGAGCGCCTACGCCGAGTTCAGCGACGCGGTGGTCAACACGCTTTCCTATCAGCAGGCGCGGCACTTCAATGTGCCGGCACGCGGCGCATACGTCGCAAACCCCGGCTATGCGTTCAGCTCCGCCGGTATTCCGCGCGGCGCTGTCATCACGATGGTGGGGAAGCGCGAGGTCAACAGCCTCAGCGATCTGGAGGCGGGCTTGCAGGAGCTCGGCGATGGCGATCGCACGACCGTGCGGTTCATCACCATCGACGACCCGAATGGCAGTCAGCTGCGCTCGCTGCGAATGGATCGCCGCTGGTTCCCGGCGCAGCATTGTGAGCGAGACGATGCCAAGGGCATCTGGGATTGCAAGCCGCTCGCGCCCGGGCCGGCGTCGAAGCCCGTGGATGTCGGCTCAACCGAGTTTCCGAAGTACAAGGACTCTTTGCTGACGACGCTGGCGCCTTCCCTGGTCATGGTCACGTTCGATATGCCGTATTCCGTTTCCGGCATCACCGAACGCAACTACCACGGAACCGGGCTGGTCGTAGATGCCCAGCGTGGCCTCGTGGTCGTCGATCGCAACACGGTGCCGGTGGGGGTTGGCGACGTGACGATTACGTTTGCGGGCACCGTGCAGGTGCCTGGGCGTGTCGTCTACATCCATCCGGAGCATAACCTCGCTGTCGTGGCCTACGATCCGAAGCTGATCGGCACTACTCCGGTGAAGTCTGCGAAGCTGACACCGCGAGACATGGTCGCGGGCGACAGCGTATGGGTCGTCGGGATGACCGGAGACAGCGAGTTACGAGATCGCAGCACGCAAGTCGCGAGCGTCGACCCTCTCGAGTTGCCGTTGTCGCGCACGATGCGGTTCCGCGACAGCAACATCGAAGCGGTGCAGCTGGTGAATCCGCCCACCGAGTTCGATGGCGTGCTGGCCGACAAGAACGGCGGCGTAGTCGGTCTGTGGTCGAGTTTCGCTTACGAGAGCGGACGGGAGCTGGCGCAGGATAACCGCGGCGTGGCGATCGATATCGTCGCGGACATGCTCGATCGCGTGCGCAGCAATCGACCCTTGCACTCGCTCGAGGCCGAGTTCACCGTCCAGCCGCTGGCCAATGCCCGCGAAATCGGACTCTCCGAGGAGTGGACCAAGAAGCTCTCGCAACACAATTCCACACAAAGGCAAGCGCTCTCGGTCGTGCGGATGGTCGGGGGCTCCCCGGCTGCGCGATTGCTCAAGCAGGGCGATCTCGTACTCGCGATCGACGGCAATGTCGTGACTCGCTTCCGCGAGGTTGAGCGTGCGACTGCAGATAAAGCGAGCGTGAAAGTGACCGTCTGGCACAACGGAAGCGAGCAGACGCTCGACGTGCCGACTGTCGAGTTGCCAGGCTCGGACATCGACCGGCTCGTCCAGTGGGCAGGCGCGACATTGCAGGCTCCGCACCGCGCGATGAGCGCCCAGCGCGGCATTCCTCCCGTGGGCGTGTACGTCGGATACTTCGCCTACGGCTCGCCGGCTACGCGCTACGGGCTGTATCCGGGTCGACGCATCATCGAGGTCGATGGCGTACCCACGCCGGATCTCGACGCCTTCCTTGCCGCCGTACGCGGCAGGCCGGATCGCTCGTCCGTGCGTCTCAAGACGATCACCTGGAACAACGCTCCGGAAGTGATCACCCTGAAGCTCGATGAGCATTACTGGCCCACCTACGAGCTGCTTCAGACACCCGCCGGATGGGAGCGCCGCTCGCTACAATAGTCCCAGCTCAGCCGTGGCCGTAGTGACGGTCGGATGTCGGCGTGGTGCGACGTTCACGTGGCGGCCGAACAACAACCCGCGCGGCCGAACGGCGGGACGACAAGGAATTTGTGGAGCAGATCCGAGGCCTTGGAGACGGCTCAGCGAGCCGCGGCCGGCGACTGCTAGAATTCGGGGATCATGGTGCGAATCGTCAGGGCTACTCAGGTCGAGATCGAGACCGCCGTTCAGGCGTTGCGCGACGGCGAGCTCGTCGCGTTTCCGACGGAGACCGTCTACGGGCTGGGCGCCAATGCGCAGAACCCCGCTGCCGTGCGCAAGGTGTTCGAGGCGAAGGGCCGCCCACTCACCCATCCCGTCATCGTCCATCTCGACAGCCCGCGTTTCCTGCATCGCTGGGTCAAAGAGGTTCCCGACACCGCCACGCGTCTCGCCGAGCACTTCTGGCCGGGTCCCCTCACGATGGTGTTGCCACGGGCGCCGAACGTTCATGACATCGTTACAGGCGGGCAGGAGACTGTGGCGATCCGAGTGCCGCAACATCCCATGGCCCAGCAGCTGCTCACCGCGTTCGGAGGCGGCCTTGCCGCCCCTTCAGCCAACCGTTACGGCCGGCTCTCGCCGACGCGTCCGGAGCACGTGCGCGACGAGCTCGGCGATGCCGTCAAAGTCATCCTCGATGGCGGGGAATGCCAGATCGGCCTCGAGTCGACGATCGTGGCCTTCGAGGGCTCGGCCGTCCGGCTGCTGCGGCCGGGAGCGGTGACGGCCAGTCAGATCAGGCAGGTGGTCGGTGAGCTGCAGATCGGCGCGAATCTGGAATCGCCGCGCGTGCCGGGAGATGCGCGCTCGCACTACGCTCCCTTGACGCCGATGACGATCATTCCTGCGGGGGAAATCGATTCGCATGCCGCCTCCTTGTCGGAAGGCGGCCGCCGCGTGGCCGTACTTTCGCAGCGCTTGCCGCTGAAGTCCCACAAGTACGTTACGTGGGTCAATGCAGGCCGGCGGCCGGAACAGTACGGCCACGACCTGTACGCCAACCTCCGCACGCTGGACAAAGCAGGCTGCCAGCAGATACTCGTGCAGGATGTCCCGGAGGGCGAGCGTTGGGATGCCATCCGGGATCGCTTGCTGCGCGCTGCCACCAGCGTGAGTGAAGGGGACGACAGCGGCGTGATGGCCGTGCTTCCGTAACAACAAAATGAAATGAAACGCCGGGTTCGCCGCACAGCCTGCATCGATCCTTTTCAGCCTGCAGAGATCCGCCGCCTGGTCCGGGAGTTCGGCTCACCTCTGCTCGTGCTCGATTGCGAGCGTGTGCGCGTGCAGTTCAGGAAGCTGCGCAAGGCGCTGCCGGGGGTCGATCTTCACTATGCTCTGAAGCCCATGCCGCACGCAGCCGTGGTGCAGACGGTGCTCGCGGAGGATGGCTTCCTGGATCTCGCCACGACGGGCGAAGTGCAGCTCGTTCAGCGCCTGGGCGTGGCCCCGGATCGGTGCATCCACACGCATCCGATCAAACGCGAGCAGGACATTCGTAACGCCATCGACTTCGGTGTCCGGACTTTCGTCGCGGACAATCCGGATGAGGTGCGGAAGTTTGCTCGACATACGGAGCGCACGGAGCTGTTGCTGCGTGTTTCTTTCCGCTCCCCCGGCGCCATGTGCGACCTGTCGCGCAAGTTTGGCTGCGATCCCGAAGATCTGCTGGCCCTCGCGCGGCTCGCGGCGGAGCTCGGCATCGAGGTCCGCGGACTGTCGTTTCACGTCGGCTCGCAGGCCGTCGATTCGGCCAAGCATGTCGAGGCGCTCCAGGCGTGCACGAAGCTGATGGCCGCCGCGCGCAAGGAGAGGCTCGGCCGCTTCGACACGCTCGATATCGGCGGCGGATTCCCGATCGACTACGGCCAGCCCGTTCAGGATATCGGGCGGTTCTGCGCTCCTTTGCGGGCGGCCCTCGCCAAGATACCGAAACGCGTTCGCATCATTGCCGAGCCCGGCCGCTACATCGTCGGCCCTGCGGCCATCGGAGTGGCCTCCGTCATGGGCCGGGCGCGACGGGAAGGTCACTGGTGGTATTACCTGGATGACGGCCTGTATGGCTCGTTCAGCGGACAGCTTTACGACCATGCGCGTTATCCGGTCGAACCACTGCGCGATGGAGGCGACGAGCGACTGCCCTCGGTGCTCGCCGGTCCTACGTGCGACAGCATCGATGTCATTGCGGAGAACCTGATGCTGCCGGAGCTGAAGGCGGGCGACCTGATCGTCGGTCGTGCGATGGGCGCATATACCTGGGCGAGCGCGTCGGAGTTCAACTTCTTTCCCAAGGCGACGGTCGTCGCTGTCAACATGCAGGCAGGCGATGGGGGACAAGTCGTCGACAACGCCTGATCGGTCCCGGCGCGAGCTCGTGCTCGTGGCGTTGGGGGCAGTGTCTTTGATTCCCGCCTGGGCGGGCGCTCGCGCGAGCGCCGGCGATCGCTGGCTGGAGCTGCGGAACATCCATACGAAAGAGGTCCTGAAGACGACTTTCCAGGACGCGAACGGCTTCGTCGCGGATGCGCTGAGCCAGTTGCAACACCTGCTGCGCGACTACCGCACGGGAGAAGAGCACGAGATGGACCCCGGCCTCTACGTGCAGTTGAGCGATCTCGCGCGGGCGGCGGGCGTCGAGCCGCGCTACGAGGTCATTTCAGGCTATCGATCGCCCACGACCAACAGCATGCTGCACGAGACCGGGCACAATGTGTCCGAACACAGTCTGCACATGCAGGGGAAGGCCATGGATGTCCGCCTGCGCGGCTACGATCTTGCCGCGTTGCGTGACCTGGCACTCGCCGCGAAGCGCGGCGGTGTCGGATACTACCCGCATTCGAACTTCATCCACGTCGACACCGGCCGGGTGCGAAAGTGGGAAGGCAAATGATCCACAACATTGTGTTCGACGTCGGGCGGGTTTTCGTGGAGCTCAATCCGCAGCCGATCATCGAGTTCCTGACCGCGCACGGGGTCGAGGTGTCCACCATCGATGGGCTGTGCCAGAGCGTCATGCTCGACGATCACGAGTGCGGGCGGCTCGATGGACACGGCCTGCTGGCGCGCATGGCTGCGCTCTCGCAGCAACCGTTGGCGCTGGAGCACCTGCACGCGAAATGGGTCGACATGTTCGAGTTGCAGCCGGCCATGGTCGACCTGGCGCATCGCCTGACCGAGCACTATCGGGTGTATCTCCTGTCGAACGTAGGGGATCTGCACTGGGCCCATCTGTCGCGGGAGTATCGCCTGCATCGGATCGGACATGGCGTTCTGACTTCATACCTCGCCGGCGTGATGAAGCCGCACGCGGGGATCTACGTCGAGGCCGAGCGGCGCTTCAATCTGACGCCCGCCCAGACGGTCTTCATCGACGACCGCTCGGAGAACGTGAGCGCTGCGCGAGCGCGCGGCTGGCACGGCATCGTGCATTCCGGCTACGAGCCGACGATTGCGGCACTGCGCTTGCTCAAGGTGGATTGCTGACTGCGAGGAGGGGAGATGCCCGCCGTCGTACCGACGACTCTGCTGTTGATCGGCTCGAACGTCTTCATGACATTCGCGTGGTACGCGCATCTGAAGAACCTCTCGGGCCGCCCCTGGTACCTGGCCGCCCTGGTGAGCTGGGGCATCGCCCTGTTCGAGTATCTGCTGCAGGTGCCCGCCAACCGGATCGGGTATACGCAGATGTCGCTACCGCAGCTGAAGATCCTGCAGGAGTGCATTACGCTCACGGTGTTCGTGCCGTTCGCCGTTTTCTACATGAACAAGCCGCTCAAGCTGGATTACTTGTGGGCGGGTTTGTGTATTCTGGCAGCGGTCTACTTCGTGTTCAGATCGCCCGAGGCCGCATGAAGAACGAGCCATTGCTGGAGCCCGAGACGCCCATCCACCGCCAGGTGAGCGATGCGCGGGAGGGGCGTGAGCCCCGGGTCATCACACGGTTGTTCTCCGGCTGGGCGCTGTTCGGGGAGCGCCAGTTCGTGCGCGGGTATGTGTTGCTCATGCCCGATCCCGTCGTGCCGACGCTCAATGCGCTCGGAACCAAGGAACGCACGCAGTTCATGCTGGATATGACCCGCGTGGGCGATGCGCTTCTGAAGGCCACCGGGGCCATTCGCATCAACTACGCGATCTTCGGCAACCAGGATCCGGCGCTGCACGCGCACATCATTCCGCGGTATCTGGATGAGCCGGAGAAATTCCGCACCGCGCAACCGTGGGCGTATGACTGGGAGGCCGCGCCGGCTTTCGATCGTGCGAGCTTCGCAGGGCTGGCGGAGACCCTCCACCGCGAGCTCGCGCGCATGGGCGTTACGAAACCCATGCGATTCGATCCGGGGGCGAATGTAGGGTCGCCGCCGCCGTTGAAATAGGCGGCGGCGACGCTCAGCGATCGCTGGCTACTTGGCGGGTGCCGGCGTCGACGGAGCGGGATGCGGTGCCGCGCCTGCCGCCGGCGTCTTGGGCTTCACGCTCACCAACTCGACGTCGAACAGGAGCATCGATCCCGGCGGGATGGAGGGCGGGGAGCGCTCATCGTAAGCGAGCTTCGGGGGGATGAAGAGCTGGTACTTGGCGCCGGGCTTCATCAGCATGAGCGCTTCCGTCCACCCTGGGATGACCTGACCGACGCCGAATGTGGCCGGTCCACGGCCCTCCGTCTGATCGAACACCGTGCCGTCCAGAAGCGTGCCTTTGTAGTTGACGACCACTTCATCCGTGGCCGTGGGCGCGGCCCCGCTTCCGGGCGCGACAACCTTGTACTGCAGGCCGCTCGCGGTCGTCTGTATGTCTTTCTTCTTGCCGTTTTCGGCAAGGAACGCCGCTGCCGCACTGTGGTTCTTCTCGACCTGGCCGGAACGGGCCGCCATGATCACTTCCCGGATGTTGTCCTGATCGGCCTGAGTCATCTTGGCCTTGCCTGCCAGGGCATCGCGGATGCCTTGCGCGACCCGCTCGACCGCGATCGCATCGGGCGACAGGCCGGTGGACTTCATCTGCTCTCCCATCGAGACACCGATGCTGTAGCTGGCCTTCGACTTGGCGTCGCCGGCGGCCGGAGCGGCGGCGGCGGGTTTGGCTCCCGCGGCAGCCTTCTTGGCCCCTGGCGCGGGAGCGGCCGGCTTCGAAGCGCCCGGTTCCTGAGCTTGTGTGTGCACCGCGCCCGCGAGCAACGTGCACGCGAGCATTGCGCAGACCCACCCCCGGCGGGAGCCCGGCGCGCGCATCGCCCTTCGCTGTTCGACAGCAACGTTCATGTGGATTCCTTCTGCTTGGTGGAGGGTTCGGCTGACTGGGTCGCAGCGGGCGCACAGTTTCGCCTATCGGCCTTAGCCGTGCTGCGGTTTTTGCGCAAGGCCGGTGACGCCAATGCCCTACACCCGGCGGCAATGTAAACTCCCTGCGCACCAGCTTCCTTCGCGTGGCGGCGCCCTCAAACTGCTTACCATTCGTCAGCTCTGCCGTGCCTACCGCCAGGGCGATCGTATTCACCGTGTACTCGACGGTGCCGACGCACAGGTGCAGGACGGCGAGACGGTGGCGATCCTGGGTCGCAGCGGCTCGGGCAAGTCCACGCTCCTCAACCTCATCAGCGGCATCGACCGCCCCGATAGCGGTTCCGTCGAGGTCGACGGGGAGGACATCTCCCACCTTGGGGAACCGGCGCGCACGCTGTTCCGGCGTCAGCGGATCGGCTTCGTGTACCAGTTCTTCAACCTCATTCCGACTCTGGATGTGGAGGAGAACGTGCGGCTCGTCCTCGAGCTCAACGGTGTGCGCGGCCACGATGCCCGACGTCGCAGCGAGGCGATGCTCGAGCAGGTGGGGCTCGGAGACCGCAGTCGCAGCTCCATCGATACTCTCTCCGGAGGTGAGCAACAACGTGTCGCGATCGCCCGGGCGCTGGTGCACGAACCCTCGCTGATCCTGGCGGACGAGCCGACGGGAAACCTGGATGAGCAGACCTCCAGCCAGGTGATGCCCGTATTGTTGTCGCTGACGCGATCGAAGGGGGCCAGTCTGTTGATCGTTACGCATGACACTGCGTTGGCGCGCGGCACCGATCGCATTCTCGAGTTGCGCGACGGCCGGCTGCAGCCGGCGGGAGAATGAATGCGGACATTGTGGGCGTCCAGCCTTCGATATCTGCTGCGCCATCCCGCGCAGCTCTTTCTCGCGCTCGTCGGATTGACGGTTGGAGTGGCCACCATTGTGGCCGTGGATATCGCGACGGCGAGCTCGCGACATGCGTTCGAGCTCTCGATGGATGCTGTCAACGGAGCTGCAACGCATCAGATAGTCGGCGGCCCCGATGGCATCGACGAGCGGCTGTATGTGGAGCTGCAGACGAGCTTCAATGTGCCGGGAATTGCCGAGCCGCCGGCATTCGCTCCCGTAGTGGACGGATACATCACCATCGGCGGTCGCGCGCTGCAGTTGATCGGTCTCGATCCTTTTGCCACGGTAGATCTCGACGCGCGAGAGGCCGAAACCCCGGCCCAGTCGTTGAAAGTGCAGGATGCAGACCTTCGCTCGTGGTTCACCCGATCCGGTGCGGTTGTCATGGCGGCGCGTACAGCCTCGGACCTTGGACTCGCCAACAAGCAGTCCTTCGACGTGGATGTGGGCGGCAGGATCTTCTCAGGCGTGCTCGTCGCCACCTTGAGCGATGAGAATCGCGGCTACGACGCCCTGCTGCTGACCGACATCGCCCAGGCGCAGGAGTGGATGGGAATGGCCGGGCATCTGTCGCGAATCGATGTGCGGATTCCAGACGGTCCGGACTCCTCGAAGATCCTCGCCGCGTTACGGTCCAGGCTCCCGCCGGGGCTCGAGCTGCAGGAGACGCAAACGCGCTCCCGGGAAAACCTCGACATGACAGCGGCCTTCACGACCAATCTGCAAGCCATGAGCCTGCTTGCGCTACTCGTGAGTACGCTGCTGATCTACGGAGCGATCAGCTTTGCAGTCGTGCAACGCAGGCGAACCATCGGAATTCTTCGCGCGCTGGGAGCTATCCCGATTCAGGTGCTGGCCATCGTGTTGACGGAAGCCTTCGTGCTGGGCGCGATCGGTGCCGCGCTCGGGGTATTGCTGGGGCTCGTCATCGGCCGGGAGTTGATTCACCTCGTCTCGCGAACGATCAACGATCTGTACTTTGTCGTCGCGGTCAATTCGACCACGCTGCCGGCCGGCACCATCGCGAAGGCTCTGATCGCGGGTGTCGGTACAGCCCTCGCGGCGGCGCTACTGCCGGCCTTCGAAGCCGTTAGCAGCACTCCGCAGCTCGGCCTGCGGCGCTCTGCGTTGGAAGAGCGCGCTGTCGATCTGGCACGCAAGCTCGTTATCGTCAGCGTCACGCTCGCGGTCGCCGCCGGAGCGGTCGTTTTCTCATCCACTCGCAGTCTGTTCGCCGGATTCATCGCGCTGTTCATGCTGCTCATCAGCGTGGCTGCACTCACTCCCGCCGTGTTGCGCTCGCTGGCGCGAGGGATTGCTTCCGTGTTGGGCGGTGCAAGCCCGATCGCTCGCCTCGCCTTCGGAGACATCGCCGCTTCGCTGAGCAGGACGGGCGTTGCAGTAGCTGCCCTGGGGATGGCGGTTGCCGCGATGATCGGCGTTTCGATCATGGTGGAGAGCTTTCGCGAGTCGCTGCACGACTGGCTGGAGCGGACGATTCGCGCGGATGTCTACGTAACTGCGCCGGGAGCGGGGAGCGGTCGGCCGGAGAGGCGGCTCGATGCGGATCTGCTGAGATCGCTGTTGACCACCCGAGGCATTGCCAACTACAGCCTCAGCCGCAGGGCCGTCGTCGAAACGGAGAAGGGACCCGTTGCCGTGAGCGCGGTCCAACTTTCTGCACCCAGTTATGGAACGTACTTGCTGGCTGAGGGCGAGGCCGCCAGCACCTGGCCCGCGTTCAAGAAAGGGGGCCTCGTGATCTCGGAGCCGCTTTCGTGGCGCCTGCGGCTCAACGTCGGCGATCGGCTCGTCGTGACGACCTCCTCGGGCCCGCATTCGTTCCCTGTCGCGGGTGTCTATCGCGAATACGGCAACGATCGCGGCGACATGCTGATGGACCTGGCCACGTATCGCGAGTTATGGCACGACGATGCGATTACCTCGGTGGGGTTCTACCTGCAAACGGGTGTGCCGGTTGCGGGTGTCATCGAAAAGCTGGAGGCCGCTTCCCGCGGCCGGCAGGCTCTCCTCATCGCCTCCAATGCCGATATCCGCACGCTGTCCATGCGCATCTTCGATCGCACTTTCGTCATTACCCGCGTGTTGAATTGGCTTGCGGCAGGCGTCGCGGCCGTCGGGCTGATCAGCTCTCTCCTGGCGTGGGAGCTGGAGCGCTCCCGGGAGCTGGCGATCGTCCGCTCACTTGGCCTGACTCGCGGTGGCACCGCCGTGCTCATCGAAGCGCAGACGGGGTTTATGGGAATTGCTGCAATGCTGGCGGCCGTTCCTGCCGGTCTGTTGACTGCGCTCGTCCTGATCGACGTCATCAACCGACGCGCCTTCGGTTGGCGCATAGATCTGCACCTGAACGCGTCTCAATTCACCCACGCGCTCATCCTTTCTCTGGCCGCTGCGTTGGCGGCCGGGATCTATCCGGCCTGGCGAGCCGCTCGCGCGCCCATTGCGGCGGAGATCCGGGAGGAGTGATGCGTCGGGGGCGCACACTCGTGGCGGTCATGCTCGTGGCGCTCTCAAGCGTAGCGGTTGCGCTCGCCGCCGCGGTGCCCGATGAGGCCCTCGATGCGTTGCGACCCAGCGCGCAGGGGCCAGCAGGCGACGGTTTTGCAATCGCTGCGGCGCCTCACTCGTTCGTGTTTCCCCTCGATCACGGTCCTCACCCGGAGTTTCGTCAGGAGTGGTGGTATCTCACGGGCAATCTGATGTCGGCCGATGGCCAGCGCTTCGGATTCGAGCTGACGATTTTTCGGGTTGGATTGACACCCTTGGCGCCGGTGGCGCCGGCCGCGAGCGCGCGTTCCTCGCCGTGGCGTGCCCGCCAGGTATATGTCGCCCACTTTGCCGTCACAGACGCCTCCCGCAACACGTTTCGTTTCGCCCAGAAGTACGAGCGCGACGCGCTGGGGCTTGCCGGTGCGGCGGCGGAACCGTTCCGGGTGTGGCTCGACGATTGGCAGATCGGCGGCGGCCCTCCCTGGATCGTGCACGCACAACAGAAAGACTATGAGCTGAAGCTCGAAGTGCAATCGCTCGCGCCACCCATTCTCAACGGAGATCGCGGCCTGAGTGTGAAGGCCGGCGATCCGGGGGCGGCGAGCTACTACTACTCGATTCCTCGCGTCGTTGTGAGAGGACAAGTGGTGCGCGATCGAGTGCCTATCGATGTGAGCGGCACCGCATGGCTGGATCGCGAGTGGGGTAGCGGTTCGCTCGGCTCGAAGGAGGCCGGTTGGGATTGGTTCGCGCTGCAGCTCGATGACGGCAGCGCGCTAATGTTCTACGCGTTGCGCAACAGGGATGGCAGCCGTGAGATGCACAGCTCCGGAACGTGGGTCGATCCGTCCGGTGTGGCCCGTACGCTCCCCAGTGCGGACGTTGAGATCACTGTGGGCGATCACTGGGATAGCCCGCGGGGCGGGCGTTATCCATCACGCTGGCGCGTGCGGGTTTCTTCGTTGTCGCTGGACGTCGACGTGCGGCCCGTGATCGCGGATCAGGAGCTTGGGACCAGCCCAAGGTATTGGGAGGGCGCCGTGGACGTGAGCGGGTCACGCTCCGGGGCGCGCGCGGTGGGGCGCGGGTACGTCGAGCTCGTGGGGTATGCGCGATGAAGCGCTGGAGCGCTCGACACGCGAGCGCCTACGCCAGGTCGGCCAGAACCGCAGGCACGTGGCGCCGAAGCAGCGCGTTCTTCCACTCCCACTGTTGCTTTTCGTCGGGCGCGGGTGTGCCGGGGCTCGTTTCCATGAATCGGACCTCTCCTCCGGCCAGAGTCGCGACGGGCAGACCGTCGCAGTAGAGCACGCGGTTGCCGCTCAACGCAGGCAGTCGAGGGCCGGGTGTCAGAATACCCACGAGATTGAGGGGGTCTGCGCCGGACAACGACACGAAGTGTTGGGATTGCGGTTTACGCCGTGCCTCGCGAAGCAACCCGATCGCCTCCGGCAGCGCGTATTGTTCACCGGTGAAGCCGGCGACGAACCGGCCGCCGCGAATCTCGCCTCTCGCTTCCAATCGTCGATAGCACATCAAGAGGTCGCGCCACGGTGGCAACCAATCGGCTTCCCGCGCTAGCACGCGCCAGAACACCACACCCCAGCGCTTGAGCAAACCTTTGGCGATGTGCTCGATCGTTTCGTCGTCCTGGCGGATCGCCTGAGCGCGAGCGGCGAGTGGGCTGGGCGCCGGAGAGGTGGACGGTCCCGAGGTGGCCATCGCAGCGGGGGCGGTGACACCCGGTGCGGTCGCGGTCGCGGCGGCGGCGGTCGTGGCGGCGGTGGCGCGGCGATGGACGAGCGCCCAGCGGCCGGCCGTGTCCATGGTGAACAGGGCGACACGTCGCCGCCGCTTGCCGCTCGCGCCTGGCCTGCGACGGTCCGAAGGTACCAGCAAGGCGCGCAGGCCGCCAAAGCTGTCCGAGTTGACGATGCCGAGCGCCACCAGCTCGGCCAGCGCTTCCTCTGCTTGGCTGGGAAGGAGCCCGGCGCCTTCGGCCAGCTCGTCGAAGAACGAAGCGCCATGAGTCGCGATGTAGTCCGCCACGCTCTGCGCCTTCGACGACAGGTGGACGCTCTCAGTCGCTTCCGTCAACGAAGACCAAACGCGCAGGTTGCGCCTGGCGACCAGTGTGATCGGGGTCGCGCGCACGGGTGCGACGCTGCGAGTGGGATCGCTCTTGCGCGGCGCCAGGCGAGTCCAGACAAAACGACCGGACAAACACTGCTCATCGAGCCAGCCAGGCTCGTACTCGCCGATACGAGCCGGAAGGATCTCAGTCTCCCAGGCGCTTGCAGGAGCCTCAAAGCCCTCCAGTTGACCGAGGACCGCGCCCACGGCGTCCGGCCCTTCCATTCGACCGTCGGGCGTGACGCGCTGCCATTCCAGCAGGAAACGAAGGAAATCGCGCGCTGCGATGGGCTCGATCTCTGCCCGCAAGCGCTTGACGGTGTAGCGATGGATTCGGGCAAGGAGACGCCGCTCGCACCACTCAGGTTCGGGTTCCGCGGGCGTCGTGAACTGCCCTTGCATCGCGAAGCCTTCGGCTTGCAGCGCGGCCAGAGCGACGTCGATGCGGGACTTCGCAAGTGAAATCGAGTGAGCGAGGCTCGACGCAGTGACCGGCCCGAGCCCTTCGAGTCTGCCGCGGACGATCTCGACCACTGCGGTATCCGCATCAACGTCGGACGTTGTAGCTGCGGACGCCGAGGCTGCGGACGGTGAGGGTGTTGTGATGGCATCAGGGAAGACGGCGCGGAACAGGGGCAGGCGCTCGACAGCTATCCAGACCGACGCCGGCACCTCCAGGCGTGTCACCCGTCGCTGCGCTGTCAACTCGCCCAGCAATTCCGCCCAGCCGGGGTGACGATCTACTTCCAGCTCCGTCAAGAACGTGAGCCACAACAGTGCATCGTGCAGCTCGTCGGCATTCGTTGCGTCGGGCCACGCCTCATCACGCACACGTTGGATAGCTTCGGGGTCGAGCTTGCCGATGTCGGAGGCGCTTTGGGGATCCAACCACCGGCGGCTCATGACGGCTTGCGTGCGGCGCTCTTCGAGCGGTGCGTCGTCGAGGTAAGCGTAGGGGCGTGCCGACAGAACTTCCAAAGCGAGCGGCGAAGGCTCTGTCAGGTCGCGGGCCACGACGTGAATCTCGCCAGTCTCGAGGCCACGCAGCAGCTGCTCGAAGCCATCGATATCCATGGCCTCTTCGAGGCAGTCTCGAACGGTCTGTCGCACCAGCGGGTGATCGGGGATCTCGAGCTCGCCGGGCAGGTTCTCGGCG
>Ga0207707_10001226_pt1 | contig 24076 bp, 19 predicted proteins | sample KBSC83BmetaG_FD_184336 | JGI IMG/M metagenome (GOLD analysis project Ga0207707, IMG submission 184336) | Corn rhizosphere microbial communities from Kellogg Biological Station, Michigan, USA - KBS C8-3B metaG (SPAdes) (version 2) | ecosystem: Host-associated > Plants > Roots > Rhizosphere ... | reverse complement strand
GAAGATGAGCAGCTCATCCTTGTCGTTGGTCTTCGTGGTCGTCTTGAACACGTTGCCGAGAATCGGGATGTCGCCCAGGTAGGGCACCTTGGTCGTGGAGTTGCGATGCGTCGTCTCGAGAATGCCCCCGAGGACCACGGTCTGCCCGTCGTTGACGAGTACCTGGGTCGTGATGGTGCGCGTATCGATCGAGGGTACGTTCACGCCACCGGAAGTGACCACGATCGTACCGATACTGTCCTTCTTGACGGACAGGTCGAGGATGATGCGGTTGTCCGGGGTGATCTGCGGGGTCGCCTTCAGCGACAACACCGCCTTCTTGAAGCTGACGGTGGTAGCGCCGCTCGAAGCCGACTCCTGATACGGAATTTCCGTGCCCTGCTCGATGGTCGCTTCCTTCTGGTTGGCCGTGATCACGCGGGGCGAGGAGATGACCTCGCCGCGGTCCTCGGCCTGCGCCGCCGACAGCTCCAGATCCACCAGATAGTCCGACCCGAGCACGCCCAGGGCGATGCTGCCGGCCGGGCTCGGCACCGGCAGGTTCACGTTGTAGCGGTTGGCAGCGCCCGTGCCGGCGACGCCGGCGCCTCCCGTCGGGATCTGCACCGGGAAGAGAGGTTTGCCCGCCGCCGCATTGGCCAGCGCCGAGCCAACCACCGTGTCGGTGCTTTGCGCGGTACCGCTGGTCGTCCACAGTCCGTTGTTGCCGTTCGCCTGTGCGGTGGTGAATCCCAGGCGCGCGCCGAGCTGGCGCTGGAAGTCATCGTTGACGATGACGATGCGTGTCTCGATCTGTACCTGGCGCACTGGAATGTCCAGCGTCGCCACCAGGCGCCGGATGTCAGCCAGGCGCTCGGCAGTGTCCTGCAGCAGCAGGGTGTTGGTGCGCTCGTCGACGGCGACGCTGCCGCGCGGCGACAACAGCGAGCCACCCTGGGATTTGATCAGGGCGGCCATGTCGGAGGCCTTGGCGTAGTTGACCTGCACGTACTCGGAACGCAGGGGCGAGAGCTCCTGCACGTCCTTCTTCGCAGCCAGCTCGGCCTTCTCGCGCGAGGCCAGTTCCGCCTGCGGCGCGACGATGATCACGTTGTCCTGCTTGCGCTTGTCGAGGCCCTTGGTGCGCAGCACGATGTCGAGGGCCTGGTCCCACGGCACGTTCTGCAGTCGCAGCGTGACATTGCCGGTGACGGAGTCGCTGACCACGATGTTCTGCCCGCTCGCGTCCGCAAGCAGCTGCAGCACGGCGCGCGTCTCGATGTCCTGGAAGTTCAGCGTCAGGCGCTCGCCGGTGTACACCGGCTTGTCGTCCTGCACGGCGGCGGTCTTGTGGGGCGGCTGCACCTCGACGACGTACTGGTCGTCGGACTGGTACGCGAGCTGCTCGTATTCGCCGTTCGCGGTGATCGAGATGCGCACGCCGTTGCCGACCCGCGAGACGTCGAAGCCGTTGATCGGCGTCCCGAAGTCCTGGGCGTCGTAGCGGCGCAGGAATTTCGGCGCGATGTCCGCGTCCAGGTCGACGACGATCTGGTTGCCCACCTGGCGCAGATTGATGTGCGTGTGCGGGTCGGTCAGGTTGACGATCACACGGCCGGCACCGTCGGTCCCGCGACGGAAGTCGATCGAGCGGATCTCACGCGGCGCCGTGGCGCCGCCGCCCTCGCCGACGCGAGTCGGTGTCACGGTGTTGGTGGCCGTAGCGCTCGAGCCGCCCTGGCTCGTGCCGAGCATGACGACGATGTTGTTGCCGTCGACGCGGGTCTCGTACGGGACCATCTTGTCCAGGTTGAGCACCAGGCGGGTGCGATCCTTGGTCTCCGCGGCCACGATCGAAGTCAGCCCGGAGGTGTTCACGTCGATGCGCCGCGAGGGCAGTGCGATCGTCGTGTTGGGCAGGTCAAAGGAGATGCGTGCGGGATTGTCGATGGTGAACGACAGCGGCGTGGGGGCCGGGCCCGACAGGCGCATCGTCAGCTGCAGCTGCTGGCCGGGCAGCGGCTGGACGTCGACCGTCTCGAGCTTCGGTCCGTCGGCGGCTTGCACGGGTGCGGCGGCGAAGGCCACGAGCGCAGCGGCCATCGCCACCCAGGGGGTGAACAAGGCAGCCAGGATCGGATTCGTCGGGCGATGGGGTTTCATTCTGTAGCTCCCTGGGGCGCAGGTCACTGGTTCAGGGCGATGCCGGCGGGGCGCTCGATATACCCGCCGACGCCGTCCGGAACGATTTCGGTCAAACTGATCTTGGCAGCGGTGATCCCGGTGATCTTGCCGTCCGCCTGGCCGAGGTAGTTGCCGGTGGTGACGCGATGGACCAGGCCATCTTTCGTCTGTACCAGGCCGTACATCCGATCACCCAGACGCAACGTGCCGACCATCCGCAAGGTGTCGAGCGGAAACTGTTCGAGGAACTCCCGATTGCGCTTGGAGTCCGGCCGCAGCCCCCCGTTGCTGGTGCCCGGCACGCTCGGCATGAACGGCGAGCGCAGATCGGCCGCGGAATAGATGAACGTCTCGTAGGGCTTCACTTCCGGAAGCGGCTCGACGCGGCCGCCGGACTCGTGCTTGGTCTCATCGATGAAGCGCGTCAGCTCGTCGTCGGCGCTCGAGCAGGCCGCGAGACCCACGAGCAAGCTGCAGGTGAAGCTGCTCAGAAGGACCAGCCGGCCGACGCTGAACGGCGCGCGCGCGAGCCCGAGCTTTGCAGCTGCGGCTCGACCCAGCCGGTGCCAGCGCCCGCCGGGCGCGATGTAGGTTGTTGGTTGCATAATGACCGCCCCGAGCCTGTTACGGATCAGCGCCTCCCCTTCTTGGGTTTCTTGGCAGCTTCCGCCGCGGCAATCTCATCGTCATCCAGATAGCGATAGGTCTTGGCCGTCACATCCAGCTGCAGCTGATCGTAGGCATCGCGCGAGTCGGTCTTGATCTCGATGTCGTGCAACGTGACGATGCGCGGCAGTGCGGCGATGCCGCTCACGAACTCGCCGAACTGGTGATAGCTCCCGGTGAGCCGGATCTTGATCGGCTGCTCGGCATAGAAGTCCTTCTTCACTTCCGGCTGCGGCTGGAACAGCTTCTGCGACAGTCCGGCGCTCTGGCCGGTCTGCGAGATGTCCACCAGCAGGCTCGGCACTTCGGTCTTGCCGGGGAGCTGGCGCAACAGTGCGCCGAAGGAGCGCTCGATGTCCTGCAGCTGCTGCTTGTAGACCACGAGGTTCACCGCCTTGGCGTGCTTGGTCTTGAACTCGCTGCGCAAGCCGTGCTCTTCGGTCTTCTCGCGATCCAGCTGCGAGCTCATGTCGTTCCACACGAACAGGTAGGTGAATCCGACCGACAGCACGACGAATGCGAGCGCGACCGCCGCGACGTGCACCACCAGCGGCCAGCGGCCGGGGTCGCGCGGGTCCAGGGACCGCAGTTCCTCCATCAGGTTCATGGCTGCGCTCCCCGGCTGGCGACGACCCGGTTGCCCGGCAACTTGCCCTTGCCCGGACCCTTGCCCGCATCGTCGGTGGCGGTCGAGACCTGGTCGGCGAACAGCGTGAAGGCCTGACCCGAGCTGCCCTTGGAGGCGGTCTGCACCACCTGCAGATCCGGGTGCTGCAACCAGTCGGAGCTGGCGATGTTGCGCATGAAGGTGGACACGCGCGTGGCCGACTGCGCCACGCCGTCGAAGCGGAAATGCTTGTCGGTCTGCTTCACACCGGTCAGGTACACCCCGTCCGGCAGAGTGCGCACGATCTCATCGAACACGTGCACGATCTCCGGCCGCGAGCGCTGCAGCTTCTCGATGATGTCCATGCGGGCGACGAAGTTCTGCTTGGCGGTCTCGAGGTTGTTGATCTCCTCGATCTGCTTGTCCAGCAGCTTGATCTCCCCGCGCAGGCGCTCGTTGCGCTGCTGCTGCGACTCGATCGCGGCGTTGAAGGTGAGATAGGCGGCACCGGTGACGAGCAGCGACAGCACGCACGCGCCGCCCATGGCGACCATGAACCTGAGCTTGCGCTCCTTGCGCTGTTCCTCGCGCCAGGGGAGTAGGTTTATGCGTGGCATGTCAGTCGAAGCTCCGCAGTGCGAGGCCGCAGGCAGTCAGGAGAGCCGTGGCATCGCGTTGCACCGCCTGCGCCTTGGCGCGGGATGACAGCTTCATCTGGCCGAGCGGATCGCCCTTCTCGGCGGAGATGCCCACGCGGCTGGAGATGACATCCGCAACACCCGGGATGTTGGCGCAGCCGCCGCACACCAGGATCTTCTCCGGCTGCTCGCGGCCGGAGCCGGAGGCCAGATAGAACTGCAGCGAGCGGCTGACCTGCTGGGTCATGTCGTCGATGAACGGATCGAGCACCTCGGACTGATAGTTGCCCGGCAGTCCGCCTTCCTTCTTGGCGCGGCCGGCCTCCTCCATCGACAGCCCGTAGGTGCGCATGATCTCCTCGGTGAGCTGCTGCCCGCCGAATGCGAAATCGCGCGTGTACACGACCTTCAGATTACGCAGCACACTGAAGGTGGTGCTGCTGGCGCCGAAGTCCACGACCGCGATCGAGCGGTCGATGCCGCCGTCGGGCATCTGGTGGGTCATCAGCTTGCAGGCGTTCTCGAGCGCGAAGGCCTCGACGTCGACGATCTTCGCCGTCAGTCCCGCGGCCTTGACGGCCGCCTGGCGCTGCTCGACGTTCTCGGTGCGCGTCGCCACGAGCAACACGTCGTTGCTCTCCGGATCCTTCTCCGAGGGGCCGAGGACTTCGAAGTCGTAGCTCACCTCGTCCATCGGGAAGGGGATGTACTGGTCGGCCTGCATCTCGACCTGGGCTTCCAGATCGTTGGCGCGCAACGCGCGCGGCATCTGGATCACCTTGGTGATGGCGGCATCGCCGCTGATCGCGACCGCGACCTCGCCACTCTTGGCGCCGGCTCGCTTGACGGCGCGCCGGATCGCTTCCCCGACCGCCTCGGCATCCACGATTGCCTTCTCGTTGATGGCATTCTGTGGCGTAGGCTCGGCCGCATAGGCCTCTACCCGGTATTGGCCGCCCGCCATCGCCAGCTCGATGAGCTTCACCGACGAAGTGGTGATGTCCAAACCGAGATAGAGGCGATGGTTGCGCTGGAAGAGCAACATTTTTATATCCTTTTCAGACAGTTACGCCTGAAAGCGCCCGCCCCGCTTGAATTTGCCTCGCCACTATATAACAGCGCTAAGTTAAATTGAATGTGAGCCTGGTCACGAGCCGGGCGCAAGCGCTCGCAACGTTGCGCCGGCGCATCAGCCGAACGCCGGGCGGCACTTCCCAAAGGAGTCAACGAATCGCGCTGCAGGTTGTCCAATCGCTGTTCGGAGACGTTGGGCCCACCGGGCGAATCTGCGGGATCGAGGCGGCCGTGCAAAGCGAGGATCGGTTGCGAACGTCGGTGCGCAGCTGCGCGCCGCTCTTCCCGGGCTGCGCGGTGGTCGAGACCACAAGCACGCTCGAGTGAGTTAACGTTCGCTTCCGGCAACCCCGCTGTCGTAGGCACTCGTGTCCCGTAGACCGGAGGCTTTGCGTCCCCACCTTTCGGTGAGTTTGCCCTTGAAACGGCGGGTACTATGCATAGCGGTCGCGGGGAGCGCAAGCCAAGAGAGTTGAATTCTGTGAAACGGAAGTACTTTCGGATCGGGGGCGCGGTGTTGGCGAGTGTGATGTTGGTCACACTTCTGGCCGGCTATGCGCTGGCGTGCAGTTTTGTCTACCTGGAGCCCTCACTTCCCACGACGCAGGCGATGCGCAACATCGAGATGCAGGTGCCGCTGCGGGTCTACTCGCGCAGCGGCGGCCTGATCGCGCAGATCGGCGAGCAGCGGCGCATTCCGGTCACCTACGAGCAGATTCCCGATCTGGTGAAGCACGCTTTCCTGGCCGCCGAGGACGACCGCTTCTTCGAGCATCACGGCATCGACTACATCGGCGTGGTGCGCGCCGCGCTCGTCGACCTGATCTCCGGCAACAAGACGCAGGGCGCCAGCACCATCACGATGCAGGCGGCGCGCAACATGTTCCTCACCTTCGACAAGACGATCCGCCGCAAGCTGCAGGAGATGTTCGTCACCTACGAGATGGAGCATGAATTCACCAAGCAGGAGATCTTCAGCCTCTATCTCAACAAGATCTTCTTCGGCCAGCGCGCCTACGGAGTCGCCGCGGCGGCGGAGACTTTCTTCGGCAAGAGCCTCGATGAGCTCAGCGTCGCGGAAGCCGCGACCATCGCCGGCGTGCCCAAGGCACCTTCCATCTACAACCCGATCGTCAACCCGCGGCTCGCGATGGGCCGGCGCTCGTACGTGTTGCGGCGCATGCGCGAGCTGCACTTCATCGACCCCGCGACGGCGGATGCCGCCAACAGTGAGCCGATGCAGGCGCGCCAGCATGCGCTGCTCTACGACGTCGAGGCGCCCTATATCGCCGAGATGGCGCGCCTCGAGGTCCGCCAGAAGTTCGGAGCCGAAGCGGAGAGCGAGGGCTACAGGGTCTACACCACGATCGACGGACGACTGCAGGCAGCTGCGGTCCGCGCGGTCCGCATCGGGCTGATCGAGTACGACCGCCGCCACGGCTGGCGCGGCCCCGTCGGCCACGTCGACTCGGCCGAGACTGCCAATCCGGCGCAGTTGGAAGAGCAGATCGGCGAATACGGCTCGGTCGGCGATCTGACGCCGGCGATCGTCGTCTCCGTTGGCGACAAGAGTGCGCGCGTCTACGTGAAGTCGCGCGGCTTCGCACAGATCGACTGGGATGGTCTGTCCTGGGCACGCAAGGCCCAGGGCGAGACTGTCGGGCCGGCTCCGAAGAGCGCCGGCGAGATCGTGAGCCGCGGCGATGTCGTCTATGTGGTGATCGGCGGCGGCACCGTGGCACAACTCGGCCAGATCCCGGAAGTGCAGAGCGCTCTGGTCGCGCTCGATCCGCGCGACGGCGGCGTTGCGGCGCTCGTCGGCGGCTTCGACTACTTCACCAACAAGTACAACCGGGTGACTCAGGCACGGCGCTTCCCCGGCTCGGGTTTCAAGCCCTTCCTCTACTCCTCGGCGCTGGAAAACGGCTTCACGGCGGCCAGCGTGCTGCTGGATGCGCCCTACGTGCAGGAGGGCGGCGAAGAGTCATGGCGGCCGAAGGAGGATTCGGGGCATTTCGGCGGCCCCACCCGCCTGCGCGAGGCGCTGGTGCACTCGCTCAACATGGTCACCATCCGCCTGCTGCACGACATGGGCATTTCCTACGCCTCGGACTACGTCACGCGATTTGGATTCGACAAGCGCGATCTGCCGCAGAACATGACACTCGCCCTGGGGACCGTGCCGGCCACTCCGCTGCAGGTGGCAGCCGGCTACTCCGTGTTCGCCAACGGGGGCTACCGCGTGTACCCGTACTTCATCGAGCGCATCGAGAATGCGAGCGGTCAGGTGGTCTGGCAGGCGAAGCCGAAAATCGCGTGCGAGCAGTGCGCCCAGCAGGTGAGTCTCGCCGATGTACCGCTGAAGGGGGCGACGGAAGAGGATGTCCTGCAGAGCGCAGATGCGGTGCGCGGCGGTGCGGGCGCGCTGCCTGCGGATCAGATCGCACAACGCGTGATCAGCCCGCAGAACGACTACATCATGACGGACATGATGGCGGATGTGATCAAGCGCGGCACCGGCCGGCGCGCCATGGTACTGGGGCGCTCGGACCTCGCCGGCAAGACGGGCACGAGCAACCAGGCGGTCGATACCTGGTTCAACGGCTTCACGCCCACTCTGGAGGCCACCGTGTGGGTCGGCTACGACCAGGATCGCCCCCTCGGAGCCGGCGAGGAGGGCGCCCACACCGCCCTGCCGGTCTGGATTCACTTCATGCGCGAAGCGCTCAAGGGCGTGCCCGAATATCGCCGGCCGATGCCCGATGGAATCGTGCCGCTGCGCATCTCGCGTGAGACCGGCACGCTGGTGAGCAATGAGAATCCGGACGGCATGACCGAGCTGTTCATGAGCGATCACCTGCCGGCGGCAACCGAGGCCAACTCACCCACACCGGCCGGCGAGGGACAGACGACCGGCGGCTCGGAGACGATCTTCTAAGCGCTGAGGTTCGAATCTCCCGTCGAGCCGTCCCCGCCTCAGGGCTGCAGGGCCTTGTGGGGACGGGATGCCCCCGCGATGCTCGAAGCGACCATGACCAAAAGAAATCCTTCCCGTACCGATAACCTGCGGCGTGCGCTCGCACAGGAAGCCGCCCGCATCATGGCCGAGCACGGCATCCGCGACTTCCGGGTCGCCAAACGCAAGGCGGCCGAGCGACTGGGTGTCGACGACGGCTCCGCCGTGCTGCCGAAGAACGTGGAGATCGAGACGGCCCTCGCGGAGTATCAGCGCCTGTTTGGCGGCGAGACTCACGTGGAGACGCTGCACGCGCAACGCCAGGCAGCGCTGCACGCGATGCGTTACCTGCGCGAGTTCGAGCCACGCCTGGTGGGTGGTGTGCTCAGCGGCACCGCCACCGAACACTCGGAGATCCAGCTTCACCTGTTTGCCGACTATGCCGAGGCGGTGACCATGAAGCTGATGGACGCGGGCATCCCGCACGAAGTCACTGAGAAACGGGTGAAGATGAACTCGGAATGGTTGCTGCCCTGCCCGGGAGTGCGCTTCGAGATCGACGATCTGGCGGTCGAGGCCACTGTGTTCCCGACCGACGGCATCCGCCAGTCACCGGTGAGCCCGGTGGATGGCAAGCCGATGCGGCGGGCCAATGCCTTCGAGGTCGAAGCGCTGCTGGATGCGCAGTAGCGGCCACTGACGGCACTACGCACGGGCGGTCAGGGCGCAACCCAGACCGCGGTTCCTTCGGGCCCGCGAGCCGCCGCTATTTCCGGCTGCGCATCTCCACATAGTCCCGACGCGTCGCGCCGGTATAGAGCTGGCGCGGCCGGCCGATGCGCATGTTCGGGTCGGAGATCATCTCCTGCCAGTGAGCGACCCAGCCGACCGTTCTGGCAATGGCGAACATGACGGTGAACATCGAGCGCGGAATGCCGATCGCGCTGTAGATGATGCCGGAATAGAAATCCACGTTCGGATAGAGCTTGCGCGCGACGAAGTACTCGTCCTTGAGCGCGATCTCCTCCAGGCGCAGCGCCAGCTCGAACAGCGGATTGTCGGCATTGCCGAGCTTCGCGAGCAGCTTGTGGCACATCGCGCGAATGATTTTCGCCCGCGGATCAAAATTCTTGTACACGCGGTGGCCAAAGCCCATCAGCCGGAAGTGGCTGCTCTTGTCCTTCGCCATCGCGAGGTACTTCGGAATGTTCTCCACCGAGCCGATCTGCTCGAGCATCGCGAGGACCGCCTCGTTGGCGCCGCCATGCGCGGGACCCCACAGCGCGGAAACGCCTGCGGAGATCGCTGCATACGGATTGGCACCGGTGCTGCCCGCCAGCCGCACCGTGGAGGTGCTCGCGTTCTGCTCATGATCCGCGTGCAGGATGAACAGCAGATCCAGCGCCTCGGAGGTCGTCTTGTCGATGTTGTACGGCTCGCACGGCACTGCGAAGAACATGTTGAGCATGTTGCTGCAGTAATCGAGGTCGTTGCGCGGGTAGATGAACGGCTGACCCTGCGAGTGCTTGTGGGCCGCCGCCGCGATCGTCGGGATCTTGGCGATGATCCGGTGCGCGAAGATCTCGCGATGGCGCGGATTATGGATGTCCATCGTGTCGTGATAGAAGGCCGACATCGATGCAATCACCGCCGACACCATCGCCATGGGATGCGCGTTGTGGTGGAAGCCGTTGAAGAAGCGCAGCAACGTCTCGTTGATCATCGTGTGATGACGGATGTTGCCGGTGAACTCCTCGAGCTGCTTCGGCGTCGGCAGCTCCCCGTGCAGCAGCAGGTAGGAGACCTCCATGAAGCTGCTCTTCTCCGCGAGCTGCTCCACCGGGTAGCCGCGATACAGCAGCACGCCCTCATCGCCATCGATGTAGGTGATCTTGCTCTCGGTCGCGGCGGTGACGCCGAAGCCGGGATCGTAGGTGAATACGCCCAGATCCTTGGGAAGCTGCGCGATGTCGAGCACCGACGGACCGATGGTCCCGTTGCGCACCGGCACATCGGTCCTGCGATTGCCGGCTCGATCGGAGATCTCGAACTTTTTGTCGCTCATTTCAGGTGAAGCTTTCGGTAGTAAAGAGTGGCGGCGGCCGGACAGGCTGCGCCGACCGGCATGGGCAGCAGCGCAGGTTTACACGGTCCGCCCGCTTCAATCAAGGCACTGGGTTCAGCGGATCGCCATCGCATCACGGTGCGGTGATTGAGTGAGAGCGTTACCCGTGAGTAGGTTCGACGGTGCTGTGCGCTCATCGTCCGAAACTGCACCGCGGACAAGCGGCGCGAACGGGACCACTTGCACTTTCACGCGTGAAAGGCGCGCTTGTGCGCAGGGATTGCACGCTGTGCGCTAGTGCACGGTCTTCTAATCGCCGGGCTTGGGCTCGCGATTCGGGAGCCCGGCCGGTTTGATCCCGCGCGGCCTGCGCAGGCAGGACATGAAGACTCCGTCATCTACGGAGACATCGCGCAGCGGTGTTGGGCAAGGTGACTTGCCCGCAGGCGTGCTCACGGCCGGCACGCCCGGGCTTGCAAGGGCTACCTGCCGGCGGCGGCGGCGTACTTCTTGCGGAACTTGTCGACGCGGCCGGCGGTGTCCACGATCTTCTGCTTACCCGTGTAGAAGGGATGGCAGTTCGAGCACACCTCGATCTGCAGATCGTGCCCCAGGGTCGAGCTCGTCTTGAACGTGTTGCCGCACGTGCAGCTGACGGTGATCTCTTTGTACTCGGGGTGGGTGGAGGCTTTCATGGGGGCGCTCGCTTTGCGGAAACGGAACTTGCGCCTGGAGATGGGGGCGTCCGTCCGGGCCTGCAAGTTAAAGATAAAGGGCGCGGGAGTGTAGTGGCTCAGCGGGCTTCCCTCAAGCGCGGGCTTGTCGGCCCGCCGCCCGCCGGCGCGCTGACCGCCGAGCAGGGGTTTTGGGGGTCAGTCACGAGCTGTTTCCTTATCCACAGAACCTGTGGATAAATCTGTGGACACATTGACCCGCCCGGGTGCGATTTGCCGTCTAGATTGCATATTTGTTACCTTGGTCAAAAAATGACCATGGTATTTCACCCTGTTATTTCAATCACTTATAGCCCTGACATCGAGCAACATGCCCGCTTTGGCGCGTAATGTACTCATTTGACGACCACGGGCCTCGCGCCTGTGTATAAAGCCGTTGGAGCTGCTGTAACGTAGCTGTCAAAGAGCCGTTGACAATCCAAAACTACCGGTCGTTTTCGGGCTTTCCTCAAGAAAGCTGAGCAGCACGTCGTTGAGGAACTGCAACCCTCGAGCGCTGGCGCGGCACATCGTCCCCTGGTTTTCAAGTAGACCGCGTGCCTCGAGGGCCGCGACGCGGCCAGCCACCGCGTCCCATGCAAGGCCAGTGCGCTCGCGAAAGGCACAGCGCTCGAACCCTTCGACCAGGCGCAGCGCGTTCAGCATGAACTCGAACGGCAGTTCCGCGGGCGCCACGGTCCTGCATGCGAGCTGCCCGGTTGGATTGGCGATAAAGCGGCGCGGATCGCGCGTCTGCTGCGTACGCACGACGGTGCCATCGACGGTGAGCTTGCCGTGAGCTCCAGCCCCGATGCCTAGATAGTCGCCGAACTGCCAGTAGTTCAGATTGTGGCGGCACTGCCGCTCCGCAAGCGCATAGGCGGACACTTCGTATTGGGAGAAACCCTCCGCGCTCAGACGGCTCCGGCAGACGGTGAGCATCTCCGCAGCCGTATCGTCCTCCGGAAGCGGCGGAGGATTTCCGGCGAACACCGTTCCCTGCTCGATCGTCAGCTGATAGTGCGACACGTGGGCAGGACGCAGCTCCAGAGCCTGTTCCACGTCGCGCACCGCCGCAGCGACATCCTGGCCGGGCAGCGCATACATGAGGTCGAGGTTGAAATTCTGCAGCCCGGCTTCGTGCAGCTCCTGCGCAGCGCGACGCGTCTCATCGGCAGAATGGATTCGCCCCAAGGCCTGCAGGTGCGGGTCGGCAAAGCTTTGTGCTCCGAGGGACACTCGGGTAATGCCGGCGGCGCGGTATTCGTCGAAGCGACCCCTTTCCACCGTTCCCGGGTTCGCTTCCATCGTCACTTCCACGTTCGCCGGTACGCGCAGGTGGCTATCGACCGCTTTGATGACGCGCCCTATCGCCTCGGGCGAGAACAGGCTCGGCGTCCCTCCCCCCAAAAAAATGCTGATGACGTCCCGCCCCTGCGCGCCACCCGCCTGAGCCTCGAGGTCTCTCTCGAGCGCCTCGACATAGGAGGCCTCCGCCAGATCACCGTGCAGGGTGTAGGAATTGAAGTCGCAATAGGGGCACTTTCGCACACACCAGGGGAAGTGGACGTAGAGCGACAGGGGTGGCAGGGGCAGGGCGGGCATACCGCCTATGGTAGACCTTCGAGTTTCGCCACCAGCGACCTGAGCGCCTTGCCTCGGTGACTGACCGCGTTTTTTTCTGCGGGGGCGAGCTGCGCTGCCGTCCGATCGCTGCCATCGGGCACGAACACGGGGTCGTAGCCGAATCCGCCAGAGCCTTGCGGCCGCAGTCCGATGCGGCCTTCCCACGTGCCTTGGGCGATGATCGGCTTGGCGTCGTTTGCATCGTTTACGAGCACAATGACGCACTGATAGCGGGCTGAGCGTTTCGCCGGCGGAACACTGCGGAGCTCGTCGAGCATCTTCTCGAGATTGTCGCGGTCGCTCGCGCCTTCCCCTGCATAGCGAGCCGAATGGATTCCCGGGCGACCCTGCAAGGCGTCCACTTCGATACCGGAGTCATCGGCCAAGGCGGGGCGGGCCGCGATCCGGGCAGCGTGGCGGGCTTTCAGCAGCGCGTTCGCTACGAACGTGTCGCCCGTCTCCGGAGGAGTCTCGATGCCGAAGGCGCTCTGGGCACTCAGCTCCAGCCCCAGTGGCGCAAGCAAAGCCTCCAGCTCGCGCAGCTTGCCCGCGTTGCCGCTGGCCAGGACGATGGGTTTCACCTGATCACGGTGCCGAGCGCGCGCGGCCTTTCCCCGATGCCGCGCCCGTGGTGCTGGCGGTGGGCGGGGCGGATTCGAGCGCCTGCAGCTGCAGCGTAAACAGTTGCGCCGTTCCGGACGCGGCCAGATTGAGCATGGCGTCCAGCTCATGTCGGCGGAACGCGTGACCCTCCGCGGTTCCCTGAACCTCGACGAACGCGCCTCCGTTGTTCATGACGACGTTCATGTCGGTCTCCGCCTGCGAGTCCTCCACGTAATCCAGGTCGAGCACCGGCATTCCCCCGACGATGCCCACGGAGATGGCGGCCACCTGGCCATGAATCGGGTTCGCTGCGAGTGCGCGGCGCTCCAGGAGCCTTTCGCAGGCGTCGGCCAGGGCCACGTAGCCGCCGGTGATGGACGCCGTCCGCGTTCCTCCGTCGGCCTGCAGCACGTCGCAGTCGATCGTGACCGTCCGCTCGCCGAGTGCTTTCAGATCCACCACCGCGCGCAGCGATCGCCCTATCAGGCGCTGGATCTCCTGCGTGCGACCGCTCTGCTTCCCTTTGGCGGCTTCACGCGCCGAGCGTGTGTGTGTGGCGCGCGGCAACATACCGTACTCGGCCGTCACCCAGCCCTGGCCCTTCCCGCGCAGAAACGCCGGGACGGATTCCTCCACACTGGCTGTACAGAGCACTCGCGTGTCCCCGAACTCGACGAGCACCGAGCCCTCGGCATGTTTGGTGAAGCGACGCGTGAAGGTCACGGGTCGCAGCTCGTGGGGACTGCGACCACTGGGTCTTGTCATAGAGGAGGATCCTCGAGTGATTAGCCGAGCCAGCGGAGTGCGGCTGCGGTGGTGTTGTCGCTCGCGATGCCCGCTCGGGTCACGGCACGCTCCCCGAGCTCGAGCAGTTTCTGCCGCAACGGGAGATCCGACGATGCCAGCTCCGCGGCAATCTCCGAGTCCTTCAGCCCGCCCCACATGCCATCCGTGCACAAGAACACCACGTCCTGCGGCAACAGGGCGCGCCGGCGGGCCAGGGTCATGTCCGGCAGGATCGGATCGCCCCCGAGGCAGCATTCCACGAAGTTACGCTGCGGATGCGTCTGCGCCTGCTCGGGCGTGATGAGGCCCTCTCGCAGCAAGAGCTCCACGTGGCTGTGATCCCGCGTGCGCATGAGCATGGAGCCCTGCCGGAAGTGGTAGATGCGGCTGTCGCCGACGTGCGCCCACCACGCCGCTCCCTGCTGTACGAGGCAGAGCGCGCAGGTCGCCCTCGGCCTCTGCTCTATGGGTAGGTGTGCGCCGAGCTTCACTACCTCTTCGTGCGCTTTGCCGAGCGTGAGGTGCAGAAAGCCGAGCGGATCGAACAAGGGGTGGGGCGTGTGCCAGAACGCTTCCAGGACCGCCTGCTGCGACACCTCAGCCGCCTTCGCGCCGTTGGCATGCCCGCCCATCCCGTCGACGACGACGAGCAACGACGCATACTCGGCCGTGGCTACGGTGACCCTATCCTGGTTCTCCTCGCGCCCGCCAAGGAGGCTGATATCGGCGTACTCCACCCGCAAGAAGAAATCCGCGCATCTGTTAGACTTGGCGTGCTTTATATCACCCTGACCACCCTGAGCGTAGTTCCCGCGACGCTTTGCCCACGGCAGTGAAGCCCAATCCGCAGTCTGCGTCACGAAAAACGAGCGAGACCCTCACAGAATGATTGCCAGCATGACCGGTTTTGCGCGGCGCGAGGTAACGGGCGCCTGGGGGTCACTGGTTTGTGAGCTGCGCAGCGTCAATCACCGCTTCCTCGAGCCCGGCTTCCGCCTTCCGGACGATTTGCGCGCGGCCGAGCCCGACTTCCGCCAGCGGCTGACTCGGGAGCTGAAGCGGGGCAAGGTCGACTGCACGATCAGCTACCGCCGCGTACCGGGGGCGGAGACCGCCCTCGAAGTGGACTCGGAGGCACTCGAGCGCCTCCTGCAGCGCGTTCGAGACGTGTCCAAGCACCTTCCCCAGCATGCCGTGAACGTCCTGGACGTCCTGCGGTGGCCGGGGGTTCTGCGCGATGACACCGATGCCGGCGAGGAAGTTGTCGCGGCCGCTCAGTCGCTGTTCGGCACTACGCTCAAGGAGCTTGTCGCTGCGCGCGCCCGGGAGGGCGGGCGACTGCGCGAACTCCTCGAAGCGCGATGCGCCGGGTTGGAAGGGCTCGTCGCAAACGTCCGTGCGCGCCTGCCGGAAGTTCACGCGCGCATTCGTGGCAAGCTGGAGGAGCGGCTCGCAGAGCTGCAGGCGAACGTGGACCACGACCGGCTGGAGCAGGAGCTCGCATTGCTGCTTCAACGCCTGGACGTCGACGAAGAGCTCGACCGCCTCGCCGGTCACATCGTGGAAATCCGTCGGGTCATCAACGGCAGCGAGCCCGCAGGCCGGCGCCTCGATTTCCTCATGCAGGAGCTCAATCGCGAAGCCAACACGCTGTCCTCCAAGTCGCAGGACCTGGAGACCACCCGCAGCGCGGTGGACATGAAGGTCATCATCGAGCAGATGCGCGAGCAGGTGCAGAACGTCGAATAGGTGTTGGGTGTTGTCCTGCGCCGTCCTGTCTCGCCCCTCAGCCATTCCTTTGTTCTTCTTCGTCTTTCGCTGTGCCCTCAGCGAGTGTCCACGCTGCCGCGAACATTTCTCGATGCGTGCACTGTGGCCTTTTGCTCAGCGACACAGCGACTGCTCCTCGAGTCGCTCGTTAGGCATCGACCAGCGAACATAGGGCCTGCGACCGTTGGACCTTCACCCGCCGAGGAGGCGCCGCGACAACAGCGATTGCATGTCACGCCTTCCATCGGCGATCACATAGATGATTACCCGCCGGTCGAGGCAGCGATAGATCACGCGATAGGGCTTGAAGAAGATCTGGCGGTACTCCTGAATTCCGAGCGCGCTGAGCTCGCGAGGATAGACACCGCGATCGGGAGACGTCGCAAGATCGTCGGTTACTTCTACGAGACGATCGAGGACGTAATCGGCCTTCGCGCGCGAGTCATGTTCTGCGATGTAGGTGTAGATGTCTTCGAGGTCGCGCTCCGCATCCTCCGTGAGCAGAACTTCGAAACGCATCAGTCGCCCGCAGTGCGCTCGCGCAGGCGCTTCACCACCTCGGCGACAGGCTTGACCTTCCCCTGTGCGACCTGCCGGCTACCGAGAGCCAGAATCTTCAGCAGTGCCAGCGTCTCCTGAGTCTCCTCGTAGGAGGCGACGTCCTGGATAACAGCCTTGGCCTCACCGTTTTGCGTGATGACCATTGGCTTGCGCTGTTCGGCAAGCTCCTGAAGCACCTCGGCAGCGTTTGCCTTGAGGTAGCTGATGGGCTTGATTTGGGTTGAGTAACGCATGGTCGTACGAGATTGAAACGATCGGACTAAATATAGTCCGATAATGGTCCGATGGCAAGGGTGGTGCGCGGGAATCGTCCCGAACGTGCAATTGCCGGTGGCTGCGTAGCATCCTGCGTGCGCGTATCGAGTTCGAAGCCCGCCAGATCCATTCCGGCGGTATAGCTCGCGGCTCGATCGATGGCATCCAGAATGTGTTGCAGGTACTCCGGGATGCGCTCGGGGTGATTCCGCTTCATACAGGAACTGCTTCGAGCAAAACCCTGTCACGGAATCGTTGAGGAAGGCTATTCGGCGTGAGCACGTCGACGGGCACTCCGAGCAGACACTCGAGCTCGATCTGAATTGCGGCCAGCGTCATCAGCGTCGTCTGGGATGTGGGGTCGATGAGCAGGTCGAGAGCTCTGTCGGGCGTCCTGGTTCACCCCCGGGGTCTGACCGCGCCTCGGTTCACCTTCGCATTCCGCTGATTCCATGAACACCTCCACCGACCGAGAACCGCCGACCGCGTGGTACCTTCGCATCTCATCGCCCCAGCGAGGAGACCCGCTCCATGCGCGCCCAGCCGATGCTCCAGCTGCGTTCATCAGGGGCATCCAGCCCCGGGTTTCCGCTCCTCATCGACGGCCAATGGCGTCCAGCGCAAAGCGGTAGCGTATTTGCCGCGCGCGACCCTTTTATAGAAGAGGACTGGGGCGCGATCGCCAGCGCTCAGGCGGCGGATGTTGACGCAGCCGTGACCGCCGCAGCGCGTGCGTTCGCGGATGGGCGCTGGTCGGGCCGTCTGGCGGGAGAGCGGGCGCGCGCGCTGTTTCGTCTGGCCGATCTGATCGAACGCGAAGCCGACGCACTGGTCCGGCAGCAGATCTTCGAGAACGGCAAGCTCGTCTCCGAGATGGGGCCCGGAATAGGAGCGGTCGCGGCTGATTGCCGATTCTTCGGCGGTCTCGCCGAGACGATGAATGGCACGACGGTACCGTCTCCGCGGCCGGGGTTCACGACGTTCACGCTGCGCGAGCCGGTGGGCGTCGTCGCAGCCATTACGCCATGGAACACGCCCCTCGGCCTGCTCGGCTGGAAGCTCTTTCCGGCCTTGGCCGCCGGCAACACGGTCGTCATCAAGCCGTCCGAGGTCACTCCCACTTCGACACTGATGCTCGCCGAGCTCACGCGCGAAGCGGGCATTCCCGACGGCGTCGTCAATGTCGTGACCGGCGGGCGTGAGGCGGGCGCAGCCCTGGTCGCGCATCCGGGAGTCGCGAAGATTGCATTCACGGGCTCCACGGCCACAGGTCAGGCAATCGCTTCCGAAGCAGCCCGGCGCAGCGTCCGGGTGACGCTGGAGATGGGCGGCAAGTCTCCCAACATCATTTTCGCCGACGCCGATCTGGATAACGCCGTGAACGGCGTGATGGCGGGCATCTTTGCGGCGACTGGCCAGACCTGCATCGCCGGCTCGCGTGTGCTCGTGCAGGCGCCGGTGTACGAGCGTGTGTGCGAGATGCTCGCGGAGCGCGCCGCCCGCATGATCGCCGGCGACCCCCTCGAGGTGAGCACCCAACTGGGCCCCGTCGCCTCGCAACCGCAGCTGCACAAGGTACTGTCCTATTTCGCGATTGCCCAGGATGAGAGGCTCACGTGCATCGCAGGCGGCAAGCGTCTCGAGCGACAGGGGTACTTTGTTGCGCCCACGGTGTATCGCGATGTGCCGCCCGACAGCCGCATCGCCTGCGAGGAAATATTTGGCCCGGTGGCAGCGATGCTGCGCTTTTCGAGCGAGGATGAGGCGGTGCAGATCGCGAACCACACGCGCTATGGGCTGGCCGCCGGCATCTGGACGGAGAGCCTGCGCTGCGCACACCGAATGCTCCAGCGAGTTCGGGCGGGCACGGTGTGGGTCAACAACTACCGCGTGCTCGGCCACACCTTGCCCTTCGGTGGCTTCGGCCAGAGCGGCATCGGGCGCGAGATGGGCTCGGCGGCGCTCGATCCCTACACCGAGCTGAAGAGCGTCTGGATCGACACCGGTAACAAGGTCGACTTCAAGGTCGGGCCGGCAGGGGCACACCGATGAAAGGTGACCCGCTCGTGAAGGACGCGCCGAGGCAAGATGATGCCGGCGCGGTCGTGGCTGAGGGACGCGCCGATGGAACATGACCTCCTCGTGATCGGTTGCGGCGCCGCCGGACTGGCCGCCGCCGTGGCTTATGCCGACGAGGTGGGATCGGACGCCCGAATCGCCGTGCTCGAAAGAGCCCCACATGAAGGCCGCGGGGGTGCCACGCGCTGGACCAGCAGTTGGTTTCGCATCACCGCAGACCGGCAGTTGGACCCCAGCTTCATCGAGACGATGGGTCGCGTTTCCGGAGGCAAGGCCGACCTCGATTACTGCCGCGTGTTGGCGAGCGAGGTGCCTGCGACGTTCGATTTTCTCGACCGCCATGCCGTGCCCTGGATCTACTTCGAGCAGCCGTTTGCCAACCGCAACACCGGCGGAGGGTTAGGCATGCCGGTCCCGGGCGGCGTCGCTCTCGTGAATACGCTGACCAGCGTCATCGACGGCTTGCCGAACGCGAAGATCCACTATCAGACCGAAGCGGTCGCGCTCAGCACCGACGGCAACGGCAAGGTGACTGGTGTGCACGTGCGTGATCCGGCGGGCAAGCGACATCTCGCAGCGCACGCTGTGGTCATCGCATGCGGCGGTTTCGAAGGCGCACCGGATCTGCTGCGCCACCATATCGGCCCGCGGGGAATCGAGCTGCCGTTGATTGCACCCACGCTTGCCAACAACCGTGGCGACGGCATCCGGCTCGCGCAGCCGCTCGGCGCCGATCTCGCCGGTCAGTTCGATATGTTCCACGGCGAGCCGGTCGACCGGCGCTCCTCCAAGCCCGATGCCGTGGTCTATGCCTATCCGTTCGGCATCCTGGTCAACGCGGCCGCGCAGCGTTTCTTCGATGAGGGCGCCGACAGCTTCGATGCGACTTTCGAGCGGCTGGGGTATGAGATCTGGGCGAACCAGCAGCAGCAGGCGTACTTCATCGCCGAGAAAGCCATTCTCGACTGGCCGAATGTCGCCAACATCATTCTCACGGACCAGCCGGCCATCGAAGCCGATACGATCGAAGCACTGGCCGGGAAGCTGGGACTGGATGCGGCGGCGCTCGTGGCCACCGTGACCGGCTACAACGCCGCAATCGGGCCCGGCGAGACCGACCGCAGAATTCGCGACGGCAAGGCGACCGTCGGGCTCATCCCGCCGAAGTCGAATTGGGCCACTCCAATCCATCATGGGCCCTTCATCGGCTATCCATTGACCTGTGCCATCACGTTCACGTTCGGCGGTCTCCGCAGCGACGCTCGGGCGCGAGTCGTGCGGCCCGACGGCACCCCGATCGTCGGCCTGTACGCGGCCGGTGAGGTCACGGGGCTCTACTACAACGCCTATCCGGCGGGTACGTCCGTGCTGCGAGCGCTGACCTTCGGGCGCATTGCCGCGCGAGAGGCTGCCCGCGCGAGGAGTTGACCGATGGACGTCGTTCACGCCGCCGAGATGCCCTGGGGTGAGAGTCTGGTCGCACACCGTGCCGGCGGTGATGTTGCTCACAAGCGCTTGTTCGAGGGAGAGGACGGCAGCCCCGACAACTACATGCTCGTCATGTCGAAGGAGCCCAAGAGCTACTTCTCGCCTCGTCATCGCCACCCCTGGGATCAGATCCGCTTCTGCCTGGAGGGCAGAATTCCGATCGCCAGGGGATTGTTCGTCGAAGGAGGCGAGATCGCGTACTTCCCCGAGAGCGCCCACTACGGCCCGCAGGAGGGAGGCGATGACCGGATCGTCGTGCTGCTGCAGTTCGGGGGTGCCAGCGGCCAGGGGTTCATCGGCGTCGACCGACTCAACCAGGCGCGCCGCGAGTTGGCCAAGCAGGGACACTTCGAGGGAGGCGTCTATACCCGCGAGGTGACCGAAGGGCGTCGAAACTGGGACGCCTATGAAGCCATCTGGCTACACGTGATGGGAGGAGAACTGTCCTACGCACCGCCGGCGTACAAAACACCCATAGTGATGCGTCCGGAAGCGTTACAGTGGACGCCTGCGTCCGAGCCCGGCGTGGCGTTGAAGCGTGTGGGAGTCTTTCCGCATCGGGGGCTGATCATCAACGCGTGGTGTGTGGAGGCCGGAGCCCGGCACGAGATTGCCGGCAGCGGTCAATTGAGGCTGCTGTTCGTCACTGAGGGTCAGGGCAAGGCGGGGAGCGAGGAGCTGAGACGCTGGAGCACGGTGCGACTGCAGCCGGGTGAAAGCGTGGATGTCGTCGCCGGTAGCCGGTTGGAATGGATGGAGCTTTCGGTAGAGCCTGTGGGAAGTTGACGCCACACGACGGCCATTCCCGTAGACGACGTACAGTGAAGCCGACGCCAGGCGGGGGCGCCACCACCAGCGTCACGCATTCTGCCGGCCAACCTGCAGCGGCTGCGGCGACACCGCTGCTATCCGCTCGCGAGCAATCTCCACGTAAGCCGGATTGATTTCGCTGCCGACAAAGCTGCGCCCGCACTCGAGCGCGGCAACGCACTCCGACCCCGACCCGACGAACGGCACCACCACCCGCTCGCCGGGGTTGGAGAAATGCTCGACCAACCTCCGCGCCAGCGCCAACGGCTTCTGCGTCGGATGCTCGGTCCGCTCGGCGGCGAAGCGCCGCCCCGCGAGTGTCGGGAATCGCCACACATCTCCCGCCTGGCGGCCCTCGGGATGGGGAGTCCAGACCTTGCCGTTCTTGATGATGGCGTGCCGCAGTCGAGCCTCGCTCTTGTACGGCTCGCGGATCACATGGAAGGTCGAGGTGTTGCGATGGGCGAACCAGAGGATCGGCTCATAGTGGCAGGCAGGGCCGTTGCGATACCGGGACCAGCCGTTCTCGTAGTGCCAGATGATCTGGCGGCGATACACGAGGTCGATCTCGTAGAGGTAGGTCTGCAGAAAGCACGAGTGGTGGTGGATCGCGTAGACGAACAGGTTGCCCGTCTCCTTCAGGACGCGCTTGGCCTGCAGCAGCCACAGCTTGCACCAGCGAAGCCATTGCTCGCGACTCTCGAAGAAGGCGCCCGCACCGAACTCTCGATCCTTATCCAGGCTGTAGGGCGGATCGGCAATGATGAGATCCGCCGAAGCATCCGGCAGGGAGCACAGAAACGCCAGCGCATCGCCGTGGTGCACGCTGTTGTCGGGGATCATCTGCGCAGAATTACTACTCGCTTCCTCGCAGATCAAGGCCTGAGCTTGAAAGCCATCACCAGCGGCGTCACCGACTCGACGGCCTTGCCCGCCTTTTCGGCCGGCAGGTAGGCGGCCGTCTCGATCCACTTCAGCGCCGCCTCATCGAACTCGTCATAACCGGAGGACGCGGCCACGGCGACCTCTTTCGGACAGCCCGAGCTGTCAACCTTCACCGAGAGGATGACCATGCCCTCGATGCCCAGCCGCTTGAAGCTCGTCGGATAGAAGTCCTCCAGCGAGGTGGTCACCGGCCGCAGCTTCGGCTTGCCTCCACCGGAGGTCGCGGAGGCCGCCGCGGGGCAAGGCGACTGTCGCGGGTGATAGGCCGGCGGGTGTGCGGTGTCGTCTGCGGCCTCGTGTTCCAACCGGGCCAGCTCCTTCCCGTAGGCCTCCTGCAGCGAGCGGGCGCTGGAGACCCACTCCTCGGTGGGCGCGCCGCCTTTGCCCACGAGAGTCGTGAAGCTCGTCTGCGCGGACAACACGGCAGCCTCATGCGCGGTGTCGGCTGGCAAGTGATTGTGAGCCAGGAATGTAGGCCACAGATCGCGCTCCTGGGCGACGCCGAGCGCGATGCCCCAGTAGTCCTGGAGAACATGCACTCGCTCGGCGAGGGTCGCCTGCAATTGCGGCCCGGTTTCCCCAGCCGCCGAGCCGGTCTGATAGGCCTGCTGAGCAGGGGCGATGAGGTAGTCCTCGACGTCCTGGCTGAACACGCGGCCGCGGATGTCCTTGCCCTGCTGGTCGAAGAATTTCGCCGCCTGGCGCACCTGGTCCAGAGAGCTTTCGGCCTGATGCGCGAGCATCGCCGGCGGGGAGGACGGCAGATCCGGGCCCGCCGCCCGCTCCAGAATCGCTGTGCTCTGCACGGCCAGCTGCTCATTCAGCCCGACCTGCGCGGGCGAGGGATGCCCGTCCAGACGCATCGTCAGGGCATAGGCGACAGCGGAGGAGGCTGTTCCCTCGCGCGTGCCTGGCGCCTGCAGTCCCACCGATACGTCGAACGAGTCGCCGGAAGTCGCCACCGGCAGGCCGTCGTAGGGACTGTGGCGTGCGAGCAGATCATCGAAACGCGTGCGCAGCTCCAGTCTGGCCGTCGCCGGCGGCCGCGGCTTGCGTTGCAGCCCGACATAGGCCTTCTCCTGCGCGTCCCGATACCACCACACGCCGCCGGTGTCCCACACCACCTGCGATCCTGCGTACCCGTAGTTCATGCTCATCAGCAGCTCGCTGTGAGCGTCGATCTTCATGAGCTTCGCGGGCATGGCCATCGTGAAGCGATGGGTGCGCAGGGTCCAGCCGGCGTCGTCGGAGTCCAGCTTCACATCCTGCAGCGCCTTGGGCAGCAATCGGCGCCGCAGCAGAAACGTGCGCCACTGCGAGATGCTTCCCTGGTATGTCAGGGTCACCTGATTCGCCAGCAACGCCAACTGTGCCTGGGTCTCCTGCAGCAGCGCCGAAGGGGCATACTCGATCATCCCGACATAACCATCCGGCGTCGGCAACAACTGCGCCACGATGTAGACGTCCAGGAACGGCAGCGGCCAGACCCGCCGTTGCCACACTCTGCCATACACATCCGTCTGGATCGCATCCGCTGAGGCGCTCCCCAGAGACACCACCTTCACGTGATCGGTACCTACGGTGCGCCGCACATTGAGCGCTTTCAGCGCAATGTCCATGAAGGACTTCGAGTCGGCGTAGAAGGCGTCGTCGCTGGCTGCATCGCTACGGTGAAGCGCGAACAGGGCGCCGCCTGCAGTGACCGCGACCCCGATCCTGCCGTCCCCGGCAAGATCGGTGACCTGAAACTCCGGGGTCCTGATCGCCCAGTTCCCATCATCCTGCTGACTCACGAGCGCCGGCTCGCGGTTCGTAGTGTCAGGTCCGTAGAGAATGTCTTCCACGCCGCCGCCCCGCGGGAACAGCGACGACGCGTAGGCGGAGAGAAGCGCTGTACGCGCCTCATCGAGGTGGCGCGTCAGAAGTGCCTGATACGTCTGGACGAATTTCTCCCAGCTCAACGGCAGAGCGAACTCGTCCTTCAGAGTGTACGTCTTCGAGCCCTGCGCAAAGGGCAGCTTGGTGAGCAGGCGCTGATCGAACCGGGCCTGCGACGGCGGAGCCTCCAGCACATTGCCGATCGGCAGGGCGTAATTGAGATTCTCGTTGGGCGACTTGGCGATCACCACCCCGATCAGGTTCCCTGCGGCATCCAGCAGCGGTCCACCGCTGTTGCCGGGCGAGGCGGCCGCCGAGAAGCGGATCCACTTCCAGCGACCGTCCTGCTCTTCCGGGGTCTCCGAAGTGAACAGACCATCGCGGATCACGATG
>Ga0207707_10001225_pt1 | contig 24089 bp, 22 predicted proteins | sample KBSC83BmetaG_FD_184336 | JGI IMG/M metagenome (GOLD analysis project Ga0207707, IMG submission 184336) | Corn rhizosphere microbial communities from Kellogg Biological Station, Michigan, USA - KBS C8-3B metaG (SPAdes) (version 2) | ecosystem: Host-associated > Plants > Roots > Rhizosphere ... | reverse complement strand
TCCCGTGCCGCCGACGGAGAGATTGCCTACGCTCAGCACAGGTGCCGAGAAATCTTCCGATCGGAAGAGGCCCTTGTCGTATAGCCAACCCCTCGACGCGACGACCCCGCGATAGCCAAGCTCAAATGGAGAAAGGAGCGTCCGCGCCGCGCGAGCGCGCTTCCCGCGGCCGCGCCACACGGTTTCTATTATTGCGCGAACGTCAGCCACCGGTCAGGCCGAGGGTATCGGTCATCAGCGTCTCGAAGCGCGGAGCCTCGTCCGCCGCGGCGCGCGAATCAATCGCCTCTACTTTTGTTGGTACACCGTAGGCTATGGTCACGCGCGCGAATGGCTTGGGGATCATGAACCGATCCCAGCTCTTCAACCGCCACGAGCGGCTGGCGGAGACTGCGACCGGAAGAATAAAAGCATCGGACCGCTGAGCGGCGACCAATGCGCCAGGCGCGAACTTCCCAGCCGGTCCACGGGGCCCATCGGGCGTGATCGCGATCTCGTGACCGGCGCGCAGCTCGCGCACCAGTGAGATCAATGCGCGGCCGCCACCTCGCGTGGTCGATCCGCGAATCAGCCCGTAGCCGAGGGATTCCGCCGCGCGTGCGACGATTTCGCCGTCGCGATGTTCGCTGATGAGAACCGTCACCCCCTCATCCCGGTGATGCCAAAGCCCAACCAGCAGGTGGCCATGCCAGATCGCAAAGATGAACGCGCTTCCATTCTTGCGCAGCATTTCCACGCGCTCCCCGTTCACAACCCGCATGCGCCAGGAATGCCCAAGTAGCTGCAGAAACCCTCGCCCCAACAATAGCGCTGCGCGGGCGCTCCAGGGGAGGATTTCCGGATCGTCCGTCATCCTCTTGTGCCGATAAGCTCGCTTGCCATTCGTGCGACGCGTTCCGCCGCGCCGGGAGTGCCGAGCTTGCTGCGAACATCGGCCAGCCCAGCCAAAACCTCGGTGCGCCGCGGATTCCCCGGCTGGAGCAGATCGATCATCTCGTCGGCGATGACGCCGGGGACGATGTCATCCTGGATGAACTCGCGGGCGACCTCGCGGCCCGCAACCACGTTCACCAGTCCGATGTGCGGAATCTTCACCCAGTGTTTGGCCAGCGTGTACGAAATTCGTCCGGTCCGATAGGCGACCACCAGCGGACAGTCGGCGATGGCGGCCTCGAGTGTGGTGGTCCCACTCTTACAGATCGCGGCGTCGGCCGCGCGCAAAACGCTCAGCGATGCCGAATGCACGAGCTGAAATGGGCACCGTTCGGAGTCGAGCGCCACCGTGGAAGCGACGCTGACGACGACCTGCAGCCCCGTCACTCGGCCCTGAAGCTCCTTCGCCGTCGCGACGAAATCGTCAATGTGGCGATCTATTTCCTGCTGGCGGCTACCAGGAAAGAGCGCGAGCACCGGTCCACTCGGCGCGAGACCCAGCGTCTCTCTCGCTTCCTGCTTCGTCGGCATGTTGGCGGTTCGATCCAGCATCGGATGGCCGACGAACGTCGCGTCGATTCCGAATCCCCGCAACAGCGGCTCCTCGAACGGCAGGATGACGGCGGCCTTCGTTATCAGCTGCGCGAGCTTCGGTATTCGGCCCGCGCCCCATGCCCAGACCTGCGGAGTGACGTAGTAGAGAACGGGAACGTCCAGGCTTTTCGCGATGGCTGCGACCTTCATGTTGAAGCCCGGGTAGTCGACGACGACGAGCAGGCCCACCTCCGCCCGCTCCATCATCGCCCGAAGCTGCCGCAATAACAAAAAATGACGCGGCACGTGCTTCAGGATTTCGAGAAAGCCCATCACCCCCAGCTGGCTGTCGCGATAGACCAGCTCGACGCCCTGCTCCGCGAGCCGCGCGCCGCCGACAGCGACGAGCTCTAGCTCGGGCCTGATTCGCTGGAGCGCCGCGGCTACACCCGCTGCGTGTAGATCTCCCGATGCCTCGCCGACAACGAAAAGAACCTTACGCATGGTGGTGTACGTGCCCGACCAGCGAAGGGAGAGTAAGCTCAATCTCCTTCACGATCTGAAGCGCGACACCAAGGGCAAGCCTTCCCTCTTCGCCGGTCACAACCACCGGACTTTCGTCCTTGAGCGCGGCGACGAAGCTCTCGAGCTCGAGCTTCAGTGGCTCACCCGCTGGCGCCTCGAGCTTGATTCGGTCCACGAACGCCGTGATGTCCGCTGGCGCCGCGCGAATCGCCAACGGGTCGATATCAGACTTGAGGCGGAAGAATTCTCCCGTCCCCGCCGCCAGATCGAGCGACAGATACCCACTCTGCTGAAAGATTCGAATCTTGCGCTTTCGCTCGCGCGAGATGCGGCTCGACGTGATGTTCGCGACGGCGCCTGATGTGAACGTGACGCGGGCATTGGCGATGTCCAGCATTGGCGTCAGCACCGGCACGCCAACAGCGGAGATCGACTTCGCTCCCGAACCGACGAGCGTGAGGAGGAGGTCGATATCGTGGATCATGAGATCCAGCACGACCGCAACGTCGGAGCCCCTCGGACTGAAGGGAGCGAGGCGCTCGCTGTCTATGAACCGCGGCTTGCTAACATACGGCAGCGCGGCCCGCACGGCCTGGTTGAACCGCTCGATGTGACCGATCTGTACCATGACGCCCTTCTGCCGGGCGAGCTCGAGTAGCGAGTCCGCCTCCTCCAGCGTCGTCGTGATCGGCTTCTCGATGAATACATGCCTGCCCCTGCCGATTGCGGCAGTGGCCGCCGCGAAGTGCCCGGACGTCGGCACGACGATGATGACCGCGTCGGACGCCTCGAGCAGACTCTCCAGCGTCGGATGTCCGGTGACCCCGAGCTCCTTCGAAACTTCCACTGCCCGCTCGGGCTTGCTCTCGAAGAAGCCGGCGAAATGGACGCCGGGAAGATCGCGCAGAATTCGTATGTGGTGGAACCCGAGGCTGCCCGCGCCGACGACGCCAACGCGTGGGATCTCCGTCAAATCACGACCCCGCGCACGCTCGCCTCGACAAATCCGACGAGCTCCTTCACTTCGGGCAATGGCTCGAGCTCGGTGTGCGCGCGCTCGATCGCCTGTGTGACGTTGAGGTCCGAGCGGAAGAGGAGTCTATAAGCGCGCTTGAGCTCTCGAATCGTGTTCTCGTCCATTCCACTGCGCTGCAGTCCAATGGTGTTGAGCCCGTAAAGCTTGACCGGATTTCCCACCGCCTTCAGAAAAGGCGGAATGTCCTTCGACACGCGAGAAAAACCACCGATGAAGCTATGGCGCCCTATTCTCGCGAATTGATGCACCGCGGAGACTCCCGAGATGATCGCCTTGTCCTCGATCGTCACGTGCCCGGCGAGCTGCACCACGTTGGAGAGAATGACATTGTTGCCGACGTTGCAGTCGTGAGCGATGTGCACGTAGGACATCAGCAGACAATGGTTGCCAACGGTCGTCTTGAATGAGTGCGAGGTTCCGCGGTTGATCGTCACGTATTCGCGGATCACCGTTCCTTCACCTACCTCGACGGTCGTTTCTTCGCCGGCGTACTTGAGGTCCTGCGGCGCGCCGCCGAGGATGCTCCCAATCCCGACTTTGACGTCAGGGCCCGTGGTGACGTTGCGCTCGAGCGTCGCGCGCGGCGAGATCACACAGCCGTCACCGACGATGCAGCCTTCACCAATTATGGCGAAGGCGCCGATCTCAACGTTCGACCCGATCTCAGCGTCGTGAGAGATTATGGCTGTCGGGTGGATCCGCGACGCGCTCATCGGTCGCGAATGGTGGCAGCCATGTCTGCCTCAACGACGACATCGCCATCGACCTTTCCCAATCCGCGCATCTTGCACACCGTGCCCCGCAGCTGCACGACCTCCAGCTCGAAGCGCAGCTGATCGCCCGGCTTGACGGGCCGCCTGAACTTCACGTTGTCGAGCGACATGAAGTAAACGACCTTGGTATCAGGATCCGGCACCGACCCAAGAAGCAACATTCCACCCACCTGTGCCATCGCCTCGATAATGAGCACGCCGGGCATGATCGGGTGTCCCGGAAAGTGTCCCTGAAAGAAGGGCTCATTGATGGTGACGTTCTTGATCCCGACGATCCGCTTCTTCTCTTCTATCTCGATGATTCTGTCCACGAGCAGGAACGGATACCTGTGCGGCAGGACCTTCATGATGTCTTCGATGGCGAACGCAGTCTTTTTCTTCTCTTCCATCCTCTTCTCCTTGCTTGCGGCTTTCACCAACTCCCGCACCAACGTTACGGTTCCGCGGTGGCTCGGCTTCACCGCCACGATTCGTGCGCGCACTCGCGCGCCGGCGAGCGCCAGATCCCCTACACAGTCCATCGCCTTGTGACGCACGAACTCGTCGTTCCAGCGAAGCTCGCCACTAAGAATATCGCTGTCATCGAGCACAATCGCATTGTCGAGCGTCGCCCCCTTGATGAGGCCCATCCCCCTCAGAGCATCGACCTCATGCACGAAGCCGAACGTCCGTGCCCTCGCCATCTCCGCTTTGAAGCAATCCTGGGTGACGACGAAGTGGCGCGACTGGCGTCCGATCAGCGGGTGCGGAAACTCGATCGTGACGTCCAGCTCCAGATGATCCGATGGGTATGCCTCATAGACCGAGGCGCCATCGATGATCCTGACCGGCTCGGCGATGTCCAGAAAATCCGGCTCGCCGTCGAGGCTCGCAATCCCCGCCTCCGATAGCGCCGCGATGAAAGGGGCGGCGCTTCCATCGAGTATGGGCGGCTCCGGACCATCCATGTCGATCGTGACGTCGTCGATGCCCATTCCAGTCACGGCGGCGAGAACGTGTTCGACTGTATGGATCGCGTGCTCACCATTGCCGAGCTGGGTTCGACGCTCGCTCGCGCTTACCTCGCTGACGTGCGCCTTGATGAGCGGAAGTCCCGCGCAGTCGGTGCGACGAAATACGATTCCCTGCCTCGACGCGGCCGGCTGAAACGTGATCGTGCACCGCACGCCAAGGTGTAGTCCGATACCCTCCAGCACCGCGGGCCGGGCGACAGTCGTCCGGCTCACTTCGTTTCCGTGCCTGCCAACAGCTTCTCCAGCCCCCGCACCATGCCGGCCAATTTAAACAGAGCTGCCGACGCGCGAAGCGACTCTCGATGCGGGCGGGCCGGATAACCCGACCACGTCTCGCCGGCCGGTATGTCTCCGAAGACGCCGGCCTGCGCCGCGATCCTCGCGCCGGCGCCGATCGAGAGATGACCGCTGATGCCGGCCTGACCGGCCAGGATTGCGCCATCCCCGACGGTCACGGATCCCGCGATGCCGACCTGGGCCATTATCAGGCATTTCTGCCCGATGCGCACGTTGTGCGCGATATGGACGAGATTGTCGATCTTGGTCCCGTTGCCGATCACTGTGTCGTCAATGCTGCCGCGATCCACGGTCGTGTTGGCGCCAATCTCGACGTCGTCGCCCACGATGCACCGGCCGACGTGGGGGATCTTGTGGTGTGCTCCGTCGCGAAACACGTAGCCGAATCCATCGGACCCGATCCTGGCTCCCGAGTGGATGATCGCTCGCGCACCTACACTCGCTCGAGGATAGATCGTGACATTAGACCAGAGCCTCGTGCCGTCCCCGAGAGCGGCGTTCTCACCAACAACGCAGTGCGCAGCGACGACTACGTCGTTACCGAGCGTTGCATCGGGACCGATGATCGCGTACTCGCCGATCGAGACCCTCTCGCCCAACAGCGCGCCTCGACCGATCCGGGCGGTCGACGCGATGCCGGGTTGCGGGCGCGTCTCGGGATACAATCGCGGAAGCAGCGAGAGAAGTTTCTCGAGCGGCTGCTTGACGATGATGCGCGCTGCCGGCTTTCCCGCGGCATCACGAAATTCGGGATCGATCAGCACAATCCCCGCGCGCGTGTTCGCCAGCATGGGCTGGTACTTCGCGCTCGATAGAATGCTGATGTGGTTGCCCTCGGCGCGATCGAGCGGGGCTACTCCGGTTACCGATACCTTCCCGTCTCCGATCAACTCTCCCGAGACGAGGGCCGCAATAGCCTCAGCGGTGATGGTGCTAGCACCATCACCGCTGATTGAGTTGCGAGAGCCTGGTGGTGGACTCACTTCTTCGGCCGAGTCACTCCCGCGGGCTGAGGCACCGCACCGCTGGCTGGCGTCGTCGGCGGCACGCCCTGCGACTTGAGGCGTGCAAGCACGCGATCGGTAAGATCGAGTCTCTTATCGGCGGCAACGACTACGCTCGCCTGCGCGCCTACATCGAGGATCATCGAGTAACCGTCTTCCTGGCGGATTGACTCGATCACGGCCTGGACGCGCTCCATGATCGGTTTCACCAGCTGCGCCTGCCTCGCCTGCATCGTCGAGTCCAAGCCACGGGCCCGAGCCTGATATTCGGTTTCACGGTCGCGGATCACCTTGCCCCGCGCTGCGCGCGCGGTGGTATCGAGCTTGGCGGCATCGCGATCGAAGGCAGCCATCAGCGTATTCAGCGAATCATTCATCCGCTGAAGCTGAGTCCGGTAGGCGCCGACCTCGCGGTCGAACTGCGCTTCCGCTTCAGCACGCCCGGGGGCCTCCTGAAGAAGCTGCGCAGAATTGATGTAGCCGATCTTGACTGTTACCGGAGCCGATGCTGGCGCTGTTTGCGCGCCCGCGGCTCCGATTGCGATCAGCGATGTGGCCAGTGCGATCGAGCTCGCACGGAGAAGCACACGCATTATGACTCCAGTGTTAGAAGAATTGTCCAAGTTTGAAATGGAGCTTCCAGCCTGGTGCTGGCCGCCCCTGGGCGTCGGTCTTGTCGAAGCCATACCCGATGTCCACCCCCAAAGGTCCGAGGGGACTTAATGTACTCACTCCGACGCCGGCGCTCCTGAACAGCCTCGTCGGGTCGAATTCCCGTGGCTTGTTCCAGTCGTTGCCGCCCTCGAAGAAGGTATTGAAGTACAGGGACTGATTGAGCCTCAGGCCGAGCTCGGCGGTCCCCACAAAGAACGCGTTGCCGAACGAAGAGACGCTTGCCTGGTTCTGATCGGCGTTGGGGTCGAATCCGTTGGGTGTGATTGAAAACTCGTCGTATCCGCGCAGCTGCTCCCCGTACTGGGTTCCGCCGACGGTGAACGCCTGGGAATAGAAGAACGGTCCGGTGCTTCCGAACACCGCCCCTGCGCGAGCCGAGAGGCCGACGACGAACATCATGGGCTCGCCACCGAGAAGGCTGCCACCGATGTGGCCGATGGGAGCGAACGAACGCAGCTCGGTCGTATACCGCTGAAAGGCCGCGGTGCCACCGAGAGGTCCGCCATTGAACTGCGCGTTGAAGGTCTGGAGGCCACCATCGGCGGGAAACGGAAGGCCGGTTCTCGTGTCGTGGGTTACGGTGAAGCCAAGGGTCGACCGGAAGCAGTTCTTGCACGCATCGGCGATTGTCCCGAGGAGTCCGTCGCTTTGGTACTTGACCTTCTCGCCGCCATAGGAGACGAAGACCCTCGTGTAGAGCGAGTTCGGCACCGGAAACCCGAACTGGAGCTGGCCGCCGGTCCGCGTCGCGCCACCGAGCTCGGCGATCTGGAAGCGCGAGCGGCTGTTGTAGGCCGTGAGGCTTCCAGATATTCGCGACTGCCTGATGTTGGGATCGCTGTACGTCGCGTTGAAATCGTTGATGTACTGACCGAACTGCCACTGTACCTGCGCGCGCTTGCAGCGGCCGAGGAGGTTGGGCTGATCGAGTCCGATGAAACCACCGAGACCGGTGCCCTGCCCCATCGAGGCGCCGAAATTCACATTGCCGGTGCGCTTCTCCTTCACGTTGAAGATGATGTCCACGTCGCCGTCGTCGCCACTGGGCCTCGTTTCGGGGGCCGCCATCGGCGTCTCGAAGAAGTTGAGGTTGCCGATGTTCTGATAGCTGCGAATGAGATAGCTGCGGTTGAACACCTGGCCCGGCGCGAGCACGATCTGCTCGCGAATGCACGACTCATGAGTGTAGTCGTTGCCGGTGATCTCAATGCGATTGACGATCGCCGGAGTCCTTTCGTCGATCTCCCAGCGGAGATTCACCTTGCGCACGGAATCCGTGCTCGGCACGCGCTCCATCACCGGGCGCACCTGCGCGTAGATATAGCCCTCGTCGTTGTACGCCTCGGCGAGCTTTTGCTGCGCGTCATCCCACTTCGCGGCATCGAACGTGTTGGGCGGATTTACATAGCTGCGGCGAATCGTGCTGAGGGCGACCTGCGTAATCGTAGCCTGCTGATTCGCGCCGAAGGGATAGAACGCTCCGATCTGCTCGGTGGAGAAGCGCCGGTTTCCGAGCACCTCGAAGTTTCCAACCGTGTAGCGGGGTCCTTCGCTCACCGTGATGTCGATCAATCCTTTGCCTTTGGCGCGATCGACGATCAGCGTGTCCTGGAGGATCCGGAAATCGATAAATCCACGACTGCCGTACAGCTGCGGAATTTTCTCGCTCAGATCGCTGGCGAACTTGGCATCGTCAAACTCGCCGTTGCGCGTCCAGAGAAATCCCTCCGGCTTCGTATCCATGGCCGCGACGATGTCCTCGTCGGAGACATTCTTGTTCCCATTGATGCGGATGCCCGAGATCGCGAGGCGACGACCTTCGTCGATATTGAAATCGATTGATAGCTTGCCGTCCTTGATGGTCGAGTCGGCTTTGATCTGAGCAAGGTAGTAACCGTTGCTCTCGTAGAGCGAGTCAGCGCTCGCGATTGCTTTGGCGATCTTACCGGGATCTATGGGGCTTCCAGTGGCGAAGGCTAGTTTTTCCTTCACGTCCTTGGGCGAGACCCGGTCGGCGCCGATGACGCGATAGCTGGTGAGGATCGGCCGTTCCTTGACCTGAATCACCAGACCCGCTTTCCCTGTCGTCGGCTCGACGTGGCAGACGATCTGCACGTCGTCGAACTGCCCGGTGGCGTACACCGCTTTGATGGCGGCCTGGATGTCCTTGACGCTCAGCTGGGTGCCGGTCGAGAGCCCCGCGCTCGACCGTACGGCCGCCGTATCGACCCTCGAGCTGCCGCTTACTGTTATGGCTTCAGGCGTCGAACAGGCACCGGGCGCGGTCTCCTGGGCATACAAAGGAGCCGCGCTCGCTGCGACGATCGCCAACACAAACAACACAAATTTCCGCATCACACAAATATACACTATTGCGTTTTCCAGAGGTCCCGCCGGATAGCGACTACCGATTAGACAAAAAGGCTGCGGGAGAGTTGCCTCTCCCGCAGCCTTTTGAATCGGGAAATCTTCTTACGCTTTCGGCGTACCGCTGAGAACGCGGAAGTCCAGCCTCTCGCCGTCGGCGGCAAGATCGACCTCGATCTCGTCACCCTTCGCGAACTCGGCGAGCAGGATCTTCTCCGAGAGAGGATCCTCGATGTACTTCTGAATCGCGCGCTTGAGCGGACGGGCGCCGAACTTCTCGTCGTACCCGTGCTTCACCAGGAATGCCGATGCTGGCTCGGTGAGCTTGAGCGTCAGCTCTTCGTCGCCGAGGCGCTTCTGCACATCCTTGAGCAGGATGCCGACGATCTCCGCAATGTGCACTTCCGAGAGCGGATGGAAGACGATCACGTCGTCGAGTCTGTTGAGGAACTCGGGGTTGAAGACGTGCTGCATCTCTTCCTTCACCTTCTCAGCCATGCGCTCGAAGCTCGACTTGGTGTCCGGAGCGTGGAAGCCAAGTCCGCGTCCCTTGGTTATGTCGCGGGCACCGATGTTCGACGTCATGATCACGACGGTGTTCTTGAAGTCGATCACGCGACCATAGTTGTCGGTGAGGTGTCCTTCATCCAGCACCTGCAGCAGGATGTTGAAGACGTCCGGGTGCGCTTTCTCGATTTCATCGAGCAGCACGACGCTGTACGGCTTGCGGCGCACCGCTTTCGTGAGAGTGCCCGAGTCCTCATAGCCGACGTACCCCGGAGGCGCGCCGATGAGGCGCGACACCGAGAACTTCTCCATGTACTCGCTCATGTCGACGCGAATGAGCGCCGACGGATCGGCGAACAGGAACTTGGCCAGTTGACGGGCGACTTCAGTCTTTCCGACGCCGGTCGGACCCGAGAAAATGAACGAGCCGATCGGCCGGTTGGGATCCTTGAGTCCCGCGCGGCTGCGACGAATCGAGCGCGCGAGAGCCTTGATGGCCTCTTCCTGCGCCACCACCGATTGATGGAGCTCCTCTTCCATCCGCATCAGTCTCGCCGTCTCCGCTTCCTGGAGGCGCATCACTGGGATGCCCGTCCAGCGGCTGACGATGAAGGAGACTTCCTCCTCGCCGAGCACTGGCCGGTGCGACTGGCGATGCTTCTCCCACTCTTCCTGCTTGCGACGAATCTCGCCCTGCAGCTCGCGCTCGCGGTCCCTGAGTGAGGCCGCGCGCTCGAAGTTCTGATCGCGCACGGCTGCTTCCTTGTCCACGTTCACGGCGTCGAGCTGACCTTTGAGCTCGGCAACAGCTGGCGGCGGCGACTGGGTCGCAAGACGCGCGCGTGCGCCAGCCTCATCGATTACGTCGATTGCCTTGTCCGGCAGGAATCTGTCGGTGATGTAGCGCTCCGACAGCTTCGCTGCTGATTCAAGCGTTGCATCGGGAATGGTGACCTTGTGGTGTTCCTCGTACTTCTTGCGAAGTCCCTTGAGGATCTCCACCGTCTCGTCCACCGAAGGCGGCTCGACGATGACGGTCTGGAAACGACGCTCGAGCGCTCCGTCCTTCTCGATGTACTTGCGATACTCGTTGAGGGTAGACGCGCCGACGCACTGCAGCTCGCCGCGCGCGAGCGCGGGCTTCAGCATGTTGCTGGCGTCGATTGCGCCTTCGGCTGCGCCTGCTCCAACGAGCGTGTGCAGCTCGTCGATGAACAGGATGATGTTCTTGTTCTGCGCGATCTCGTTCATGACCGCCTTTAGGCGCTCCTCGAACTGGCCGCGATACTTGGTGCCGGCGATTACGGCCGCCATGTCGAGCGACAGCACGCGGTTGTCACGCAGCGAATCGGGGCACTCGCCGTTGGCAATGAGCTGCGCGAGTCCTTCCACGATCGCCGTCTTGCCCACACCCGGCTCTCCAATGAGAACAGGGTTGTTCTTCTTGCGACGCGTCAGGATCTCCATCACGCGCTCGATCTCCTTGGCCCGCCCGATCGTCGGATCGAGCTGGTTGTCGGCGGCGAGCTGCGTGAGATCTCTGCAGAAGTGGTCGAGCGCTGGTGTCTTGGACTTCTTCTCGCCCTTGCCGGTCTGGGGCGCGCTCGTGCCTGGAGCTCCCTGCGGAGCAGCCGGAGTTCCGCCCTGCGGCATCTCAGTGCCCAGGAGCCGGAGCGTCTCCGCCTTTGCCGCGTCGAGATTCACGCCTGCGTCGGTAAGTACCTGCGCGGCGATGCCCTTCTCTTCCCGAAGCAACCCAAGCAGCAAGTGCTCAGTGCCTACATAACCGTGGCTGAGATCGCGGGCCTCGCCCATCGCCAGCTCGAGCACCTTCTTCGCTCGCGACGTGTACGGCAGGTCCGGACCGGTCGCGGCAGCGGCCTTTCCCTTCTTGACCGTCTCCTCGATCTTCTGCTGAATCTCGTCGAGGTCGACGCTGAGGTTTTGGAGGACCGCGGCGGCAACACCTTCGCCCTCGCGGATGAGGCCGAGCAGGATGTGCTCGGTGCCTACGTATTCGTGATGGAGGCGCGCAGCTTCCTCACGAGCCATGGCGAGAACTTTTCGTACTCGCTCTGTGAAGTTGTACCCGTTCATCTTGCAATCCTCAGTGCGGGAGCCAGTTCCTTCGCGTGCAACTACTATCGAACCGTCAGGTCCGACGTGGCGCGCGTGATTACCCGCTACCCCTTACTCCGCCTCGTTAGCTAGCGTTTCCCGCACGTATCGAGCGCGCGCGACATTCGCTTCGCTTTCTGTCAGCGCCCTTCCCTCGGAATTGCCGAGGTGCGCCAACTGACTAAATATCAGGAGCTTGTTGAGAGTATATACACTGAGACCGCTTATCAGTTTCAAGCCGACAGCCAGTCGCACGCCGCTCATGTAGTTCATCGCTTCATCGAAGCTCAAGCTGCGTGCATATCGCAGCGTGCCAAAGGCACGCCAGAGCTTGTCTTCAATAATATAACCCGCATCGCGCAACAGAACTCGTCGCGCTTCTTCTTCGCGCTCGATTACATGTCTTACGACGCGTACGAGGTAATCAAGTAACTCGCCTTCCGATCGGCCGAGCGTCGTCTGGTTGGAGATCTGGAAGAAGTTTCCGACAACTTCGCTCCCCTCTCCGTACATACCGCGGTAGGTCAAACCAACCTGCTGCAGCCCCGCGAGCACCTTGCCGATCTCCTTCGTGAGAACCAGCCCTGGCAGGTGGATGAGGACAGACGCCCTCAGGCCGGTGCCGACGTTCGTTGGACAGGCCGTCAGGTACCCGAACTCGTTATGGAAGGCGTACGGCACCTTGTTCCCGAGCTCCGCATCGAGTCGCTCGATGACGCCAAACGCGTCGGAAACGTGGAACCCCGAGTGGAGGGCCTGAAGGCGGAGATGATCCTCCTCGTTGACCATGATCCCGACGCCGCGCGACAGATATACCGCCGCGCCAGTCCGCACCGGCTGCTCATTGAGCCCGGCGAGCTCTTTGCTCACGAGATGCCGTTCGTGCAGCAGCAGACGGTCTTCCGGCGGAAGCTCATCCACGCGCAGAAGCACGCCGTCCTCGATCGACTGAAGGCTGCCGAAAGCCTCGCGCACCTGCGTTAGAATCCGCAGACGCTCACCGTCGCGCGCCCTCGGCGTGAACGCGTACCCCTCGAGATTGCGCGCCAGCCGAATACGAGTGGAGATGACGATGTCAGCGTGCTCGCCCGACGCGTCGAGCCAGCTCGCGCCGCCGTCGGGAAGCAGTGATAGATCGAGCATTACTCGACGCCCCGCAGCTTGTCGCGCAGATCTGCCGCCAGCTCGAACTGCTCGGCCTCAATGGCTCGCTTGAGTCGATCACGCAATTCCGTCGCGCTCGACACGTGCGGCAGCTCGGACAGAAGCGGCGCGACGTACCGGCGGCCGATGTGGCGCGAATTTCCATGGACGCGCCGCAGCAGATCCCGGAGACTCGTCTCAAAGGATTCGTAGCAGTGAGCACACCCGAGCCTTCCCGTTGCGCGGAAATCCGCGAGGGTCGCTGAACAGAACGGGCAATGCACGGGCTCGCCCTTCGCGCCCGGCATCTGCTCGTGAATTGTCTGGAGGAAGTTGTTGATCTGTGGCTTCGCCGAATTGACGGTCGTCTCGACCCCGCGTTCCGCAGCGCACTTCTCGCATAGATGCAGCTGTCGGACCCCGCTCCCCTCGATTTCAGTGAGCTGGATCACCGCTTCGCCATCCTTGCACAGATCGCAAACCATTTATACGACGACCTCATCGACTGCGGTACGACTCAACCGCCCTCCCTCGAGCAGCAGCACCTGATTCGCGCGCGCCGCGAGAGAGCGGTTATGAGTAACGACGACCATCCCGATCTCGAGGTCATTGACAACCTCGCTCAACAATTCGTGCAGATTCTCGGCGTTCGAGCGGTCCAGATTCCCCGACGGCTCGTCTGCGAGCAGGATCTGTGGATCCATCGCCAGTGCGCGCGCGACGGCGGTGCGCTGCTGCTCGCCGCCGGAAAGCTCACCCGGCCGGTGGGTCATGCGGGCGCTCAAGCCCACCCTCGCCAACAGCTCGGCGGCGCGGCCACGCGCTGCGCTTTCATCCCGGCCACCAATCAGCATCGGCATCATCACGTTCTCCATCGCCGAGAATTCGCGCAAGAGATGGTGAAACTGGAAGACGAAGCCAACAGTGCGATTCCGGAGCTCGCCGAGTTCCGTCTCGTTGCGGCCATGAACGGGCTGGCCGCCGATCACGACGTATCCCTGCGTGGGCTTGTCGAGTGCGCCGAGGACGTGCATCAGCGTGCTCTTGCCCGCGCCGCTCGCGCCGACGATCGCGATCATCTCCCCGCGCTGGACGGAGAGATTCACGCCGTTCAGTACGTTGAGGATGTTCCCGTCGCCGCCGACGTAGGTCTTGTAGACATCATGCGCTTCCAGAACGGTCATTGTCATTCGTGTCGGATCGCCTCGATCGGAAAGAGTCGCGATGCCTGCACGGATGGATACACCGTTGCGACTGCCGCGATCGCGATGCTCGCGAGGATGATCCACATCACATCCATCGGCTGCGTCGTTACGGGCAGATGGTCGATGAAATACACAGTAGGATCGAGCTTGATGAACTGGTACTTGTCGAGGGCCAGCGCCGCGGCGAATCCGACGATGAGACCGCCGACGGTGCCAACAAGGCCGATCACCAGCCCCTGGGCGAAGAAGATGCGGCGGATCGAGCGGGCCGGCATTCCCATCGCCTTGAGGATGCCGATCTCTTTCGTCTTGTCAGCGACGACCATTGTTAGCGTGCTCACGATGTTGAACGCCGCAACGAGGACGATGAGGAGCAGAATCACGCCCATCCCCAGCTTCTCGAGCTTGAGGGCCTGGAAGAGCGAGTGATTCTGCTCCTGCCAGTCGACAGTTCTGTATGGCCAGCCGAGCGCGGCGACGAGACCGTTGGCCACGCCGGCAGCCTGCCAGCGATCGGCGGTCTTCACCTCGATGCCCGTGACGCCATCACCGAGCCCCGCCAGCTCCTGCGCTTTGTCGAGGGCGATGAAGGCGTAGGCGTTGTCGTACTCGTACATCCCCGTCGAAACGATTCCTGTAACCTCGAAGCGGTCGACGCGGGGGACGATGCTGCCCGTCACCGGGTTTGGTTTCCCGCTTCCCGCGGACAGCAGCGTGATGCTATCCCCAAGCAGTTTGTTGAAACGCGCAGCGAGCAGCTTCCCGAGAACGACGCCCCGCCGTTGGCCATCGGAGCTCGCGAAGCGAAAGTCGCCGCTCTCCGCGTGAGACCTGATCGACGTCACATCGGGGACGCCCCTTCCCTCTGGGAGAAGTCCGACGACGTACGTGCCGCCCGAATAGTCGTGGCCGCCCGTCATCACCGCTTCGGTGAGAACGAACGGCGCCGCGGTCACGACGCCCGGTTGTTTCCGAACCTTGTCGAGCACCTTCTGCCAGTCCGTGATCTTCAGGTCTTCGCCGAAGCTGAGGACACGGATGTCCGGGCTGCCGACGAGAATCTTCTCGCGTAAGTCGTGCTGGAGGCCGTTCATCACACCGATTATCACGATGAGAGCGCTAACACCGACGAGCACCCCGCCGATCGCGATGATGCTGATCAGCGAGAGCAGCTTCGACCCGCGACGGCTCCGCAGATAACGCCACGCGATCTGCAACTCGAGTTTTGTCACTCCGGCCTCATTGTCGGAAAGAGAATCACGTCGCGGATGTTGGTAGCGCCCGAGAGGTACATGAATAGTCTGTCGATCCCTATTCCTGCACCGCCCATCGGCGGCATGCCGTACTCCATGGCGCGCAGATAATCTTCATCTACACCGGAGGCCTCGAGATCGCCACCTGCCTTCAGCCTGGCCTGCGCCTCGAACCGGCGACGCTGGTCCAAAGGATCGTTCAGCTCACTGAAGGCGTTGGCCATCTCCTTCCCATTCGCAAAAAGCTCGAACCGCTCGGTCAGCTCCGGATTCCCCCGCTTCGGCTTGGCGAGCGGTGACAGCTCGACCGGATAGTCCACCACGAAGGTTGGCTCCTGAAGCTTCGACTCGACGAGCGCCTGGAACATCTCGTCCAACAGCTTTGGCCGGCTCAGCCCCTCAGGCTTGTCGACGCCGACGCGCTGCGCCATCGACCGGAGTGCCTGGTCGCCAAGGGCCGTCACATCCACTCCCGCCGCGGCGTTGAGCGACGGCATCCACTCGACGCGCTTGAATGGCCTTCTGAACACCGGCACCTTCGGCGCAAGCTCCGCGATGGTGCGCACAGCGCCCGCTGCTTTTTCGAGAAGCTCCTCCACAAGCTCCATCATCCCGGTGTAGTCGACGTATGCCTGATAGAATTCCAGCATCGTGAACTCGGGATTGTGCGTGCGGTCGATTCCCTCGTTTCGGAAATCGTGGCCTATCTCGTACACGCGATCGAGCCCGCCGACGACAAGCCTCTTGAGGTAGAGCTCGTCGGCGATTCGAAGGTACAGTGGCATGTCCAGCGCGTTGTGCAAGGTCGTGAACGGCCGCGCCGCCGCGCCGCCATAGAGAGGCTGCAGGATCGGCGTCTCGACTTCGAGGAAATCGCGGGCGTCGAGAAAGCTTCGGATCGAGCTGATCATGCGCGATCTGGCGATGAAGAGCGCTCTCACCTCGGGGTGGACTGCCAGGTCTGCGTACCGCTGCCGATAGCGCTGCTCCGGATCGACGAAGCCGGAATGCCGCACGATCTGCCCATTCACCTCTTCTTCCTTCCCGAAAGGAAGTGGTCGCAGCGACTTGGCGAGCAGCTCCACGCGATCTACCCGCACCGTGACTTCGCCCGTGCGCGTCCGAAAGAGAGGCCCGAGCACTCCGATGATGTCGCCGAGATCGAGATGCGCGAGCAGTGCGTAGCTCGCGTCGCCGAGTTGATCCTTCTTGAAGTACAGCTGGATCTTACCCGTCGAATCCGCGAGATGCGCGAAGGTAGTCTTCCCATGCGATCGCCACGCGACCACGCGACCCGCGAGGCTCACTGGAGGACCTTCCTCGGCGTCGCCTAAGAGGGTCTGTGCCTGAGCAGCGGAATTCTCTCGCGCGAATGCGTAGGCATATGGCGCGACGCCGGAGGCTTCGATCGCCTGCAGCTTCTCTCGCCGTGCCTGCAAAACGAAGTTCAGGTCTTCGCTCACGCCGCCGCCGGGGCCGAGCCCGTTTGCTTCAGGTAGGCTTCAATGAATGGATCGATGCCGCCGTCCATCACTTTCTGGACATCGGGAATCTTGAGCTCGGTACGGTGGTCGTTCACCATGGTATAGGGCTGGAACACGTAACTCCTGATCTGGCTGCCGAAGCTCACGTCGGATTTCGTCGCGTCCAGCTCGGCCTTGTGCGCATCGCGCTTCTCCACTTCGGCCTGATAGAGCTTGTTCTTCAACATCTTCATTGCCGTCGCTTTGTTCTTGAACTGCGATCGCTCCTGCTGTGATCCGACCACTGTTCCAGTCGGGAGGTGCGTTATCCGAACGGCGGAGCTGGTCTTGTTGACATGCTGGCCGCCCGCGCCGGACGCGCGGTACACGTCGATTCGCAAATCCTCCTCGCGGATCTCGATGTTGATTTCCTCGTTGACGATCGGATACACGAAGACCGACGCGAAGCTGGTATGGCGGCGCGCGTTGGCGTCGAACGGAGAAATCCGCACGAGACGATGGACACCGGTCTCCGGACGAAGGAATCCGTAGGCATACTGCCCGCTGATCTCGAGCACCGCTCCCTTGATTCCGGCTTCTTCGCCCTCGCTCTGGTCGAGAATAGACACCTGGAAACCGCGGCGCTCCGCCCACCTTATGTACATGCGCATGAGCATCTCCGCCCAATCCTGCGCTTCGGTTCCACCGGCGCCGGCGCTGATTTCCAATTGAGCGTCGCGGAAGTCGTCGGGACCGCGCAGTAGCGATTTTACTTCGAATGCGCCGAGATCTTCACGAAGCTGCGCGGCTTCCTTGTCCAGCTCGCGCTCCATCTCGGGCTCCGAGCCTTCCTGGATCATCTCGTCGAGCTCGAGCGCGCTGACCACTCTGCCATTCAGCTTGTCGTATGGATCCACCCAGCCGCGCAGCGTCTTTATTTCCTGAAGTGTCGCTTGCGCTTTTTCCTGGTTATCCCAGAAGCCGGGATCTGCCATCGCGGCGTCGAGAGTGCTCAGGCGAGCACTTTTGCCGTCGATGTCAAAGATACCTCCGCAACTCCGCCAGTCGGTCCCCGGTCTGCTTCAGACCGCGACTGCGTTCGCTCTCCGCCATTTCGAACCACCCCTCCAAACCCTAGAAAATTTTCTTGCCGGCCGCGAGCACTTCGTTCAGTGCTTCCTGAAAATATGTGGTGCCCTCGGCGAGGGGCTGCCCCACCTGAGCAATATACTCTTCGAAGCTCTTTTTTATCTCCTCTCGGAAGAGCTGCTTGAGAGTTCCATCGCGGAGGCCTTCGGCGTGCTTGGCAGGGTGATAGGTGATGATGTCGGAGACGAGAGCGCGGGCGAGTCGCTTGGCGCGCTGATTGGGATCCTTGGAGAGAAAGGGATTGAGCGGACGTCTGGCACCGGCATCGCCAGTCGCGGGCGTGGCGGTCGAGGATGGGGTTGAAGGGCGAGGCGGCGTCGTGTTGAACGGTGCGGAAGGGCTAGCGCCTGGCCGGCTCGATGAAGGGGGCGTGGCGGGACGGGGCGAACTCGGCACGAATGGAGGTGCGCCTGCCTGGCTTGGCGCTGGTGGCGCAACGGGTGTCGGGCGTGGCGCGATTCCCGAGGGCTTGAAGGGCGGGTGCGCCGGCGTCTGCGGGGCTGGCGTGAATCCTGGAAGTCCCGATGCAGGCGAAGGTGGTGTTGCGGTGGCGGCAGCAGTGGTCCGCTCAATCGATTCCGGACGGGGGCGCGGCACAGCGGGCACGTCTGCGGACCATGGTTGCTGTGGCGGTCCGGCGGGACGCGGAGCGGACGGCGCGGACGATGACGGCGCAGCGGGAGTGCGCTGCGCCGTCTCTCCAAAGATTGCCGTGTTCCAGTCGCTCTTCGGCGGTGTCGGCCGTGGCGGCGCCTGCGCAGGCTCGCTTGAAGACGGAGAGGTGCGTTGGCTTCCCGTTGGCGGCGTGCTCTGACCCGTGGGCGCCGGAATGGAGATCACACCGCCGCAGACCGAGCAGCGCGCGCGGACTCCGGCAGGAGGGACCTTTGCAGGATCGACGCGGAAGATCGAGCGGCAATCCGGGCAGCTGACGTTCATTCATTCTCTCCGATCTTTCGCGGCTCGCGTATCGCAGGAAGCTCCTGCGGAGTTGCACGTTCGTCGCTACGTCTATCCACAGTATAAACCGAGCCAGGAAGGCTCTTGGCGTAGGTTTTCATTTCTGTCGCAAGTTGGCTCGCCTGCCGTGCGGAGGTCAATGTACGTCGGAGGTTTGTGACGACGCCGATGGACAGGGTCATCAATGGAACGCGATCGAGGTGCCCTCTCCGGTCCTTTCCGAAAAAATATCCCGCCCGTCGATCCTGTTCCGAATACTGATAGGGCGCCAGCAGGTCGAACGTTGCTACGATTTCGCCGCACACGGAAGGAATCGAATTGTACGGTATGATGAATATGAAGTCGTCGCCGCCAATGTGTCCGATGAACCCGTTTTCGCCGCACGTTCCCTTCACGACGTCGTGGAGAAGCTTTGCGAGGATGCGGATCACCCGGTCGCCTTCGTTGTAGCTGTAGCGATCGTTGAATTCCTTGAAGTGATCGAGATCGGCGTAGCAAACCGCGAAATAGTCTCCGAGGGCGAGTCGCCTGCCGATTTCCGTTTCGATCGCCGAGGTTCCCGCGAGTCGCGTCGACGGGTGCACGATGAGATCGCGCTCGGACCGGATCAACATCGCGCTCAACCTGCGGACCGCTTCCGGGCCCGTCATGCCATCGCGAATGACTTCGTCGGCGCCGGCGTCGAACGCAGCCGACAGGGCGTCGGTATTCTTGCTGGTCAGCACGGCGCACGGAACGACCGCGGTATATGAGTCTTTCTTCACCCGGTGCAGAGCGGCGAGCACGGGCTCGGGTTCGTTTCTCGCGTCGAAAACGACAAAGCGTGGACGCGCGCGCAGGCCTATGGACATCAGCTCGTCACCCGAGCTCAGGGTGACGACCGAAGCCTCCTGCTCCGCAATCCAGGCGCTCACATGCGCCGGGAGAGAAGCACCGTCAGGGGAGAAGCGTATCGCGTTTGGCTGCTGCAAATCGTGGTTGTCCGGTCGCCGGTGATTCTGCTCTGTCAAAAGAAAAAGAACGCCACTGCCAGTACCGCATAAGCCAGAAGCAGGAACGCTCCCTCGAGCCAGTTCGATTCCGCATCTCGGATCACTGATGTCGCCACTAGCACAGCCAGAGCGATGCTCGCCACTTCCATCGTCGAGAACGCGAGATCCATCGGCTGATGAAACGCCATTCCAAGCAGCACCAGCACCGGCGCGATGAGAAGCGCCACCTGAACGCTGGAACCAACGGCGATGTTGAGCGCGAGATCCATGCGGTTACGCATCGCCATTATGATCGCGGAGCTGTTCTCAGCCGCATTGCCGATGATGGGAATCAGGATCAATCCGACAAAAAACTCGGACAAACCCAGCACCTTCACCGCCTCTTCCGTCGCTGACACCAGCACCTCTGCTACCACCCCAATTGCAACGGCCGACGCAACCAGCACAACCATTGCCTTCTTTGACGACCATTTTGGGGCTACAGTCACGGCCGGATCGTGTCTGTCAGAGGCGAAAGTGGCGGAATGGGTCCATAGCGAGAAGACCAGCCAGGCCACGTACCCCACGATCAAGAGGAAAGCGACGTAGTGGGACATCCTCACCGTGGCCACCCGTTCGGGGTCCGGATGGAGGGTGTGGAAGAGCGCCGGAACGACCAGGCCGAAGACCGCGATCAACAGCACCGTTGTGCTCAAGCCCGCCAGATGCTGGTTGAACTTCTGCACCTTGTACTTGAGACCCCCCGCGAACAGCGCAATTCCGAGCACCAGCAGGAGGTTCCCGAGGATCGATCCGGTGATGGACGCCTTGACCAGGTCTATGAGCCCTGCACGCAGCGCCACGGACGCGATAATCAGCTCAGCCAGATTTCCCATGGTGGCGCTGAGCACGCCGCCGATGGCGGGGCTCGTATGGTCGGCCACAGCCTCGGTTGCCGCGCCGAGCACTCCCGATAGAGGAATGATCGCTGCTGCGCTGAGCAGAAAGACAAAGATCGGCGGGGCGTGGAGCAGCCGCGATAGAATGGCGATCGGGACAAAGATGAGGAGTGCGTAGAGGATCTTCATCTAACGAGTCCGGTGCGCCCAGGGCGGGTGCGCTTCAAAACAGATATCTGAGCGAGATCCAGACGGGCGAGTGGCCGGTTTCGTCCGGAAGCCCGCCGAATGTCCACGCGATGTCGAACACGAATCCGTTGCTCTGGAGGCCGAATCCGAGCGAGGCGCTCGAGTTGCCACGCCGGTCGTGACCGATGAACCCGGCACGCAGGTGAACCGCGCCCTGATAGACAACGTCGGTGCCCAGCCGGACGGATTTGCCACCGAATGATCGCGTGTCGACCCAGCTCCCCGCTGCGTGCCATTCCGTGTCCTTCACGTAGTGATCGAGAAACTTGAGCCTGTACATTGCGCCGATCTCGAGCTGGGTCGGCAGCGGATCGCGTTGATTGGTTTCCTTGGAGTTCAGCTTTCCTCCGAGATTTCTGAGGGCTACTCCGAAGACAAGCGGCGCCCCAGCCTCGACGCGGTATTGCGCTCCCAGGTCTACGGCCCGCGAGCTCTGGACCTCGTCGCCCACCGATGTACACTGCCCCGTGCAATCCACTCGCACCTGGACAATCTTGTAGTTGAAACCCGCGTTCAAGCGATTTGTCACTTGAGCGGCGTAAGTGGCTGCGAGAACTACGTCTCTGGGAAAGATGACACCGATCGGCTGACCCAGAACGTCGGTCAGTTGCTGCTGGCCAAGATCGAGAACGCTGAGCGACAACGCCGTTGTTCCGAAAGAATGCGATGGATGCACGAACGAGAACGCGTCCGACACGCCGGAAACCGTCTTGGAGTAGTGGATCGCCAGCTCACGCTTGTCCTGCGCGGCCATCGAAGCCGGATTCCACCAGATCCCTTCGCTTCCGGGAGATGCAGCCACCATCGCCTCACCCATTCCGACGCTCTGCGCTCCGGTCGGCAGCAGGAGAAAAAGCGCCCCTTCGCTCCCGGTAACGGTCTGCGCTCCGGCACCGATGGCACTCAGGGCCGAGAGCGCGGCGCTAAAAAGGAGTTGCCTCATCGATCAGCATGATGGGAATGTCATCGCGGACGGCATAACGCAGGCGGCACTTATGGCAGATGAGAACCTGCTCTGCTTCGCGATACTCGAGCTCCGTCTTGCACTTGGGGCAGACGAGAATCTCGAGCAGACGTTCGGACAAGCTCATTTCCTTTTTCCCGTTTCAAGTTGGTACCCGAATCTGGACAGGCTGCCCGGATTCTTGCGCCAGTTGGCGAGGACCTTCACCCACAAATCGAGGTACACCCGATCACCAGTGAAAGTCTCGATCTTTTTCCGCGCGGCCTCGCCGAGGCGGCGGATCTGCGCGCCCTTGCTTCCGATGATGATCGCTTTCTGGCTGTCCCGCTCCACATAAATTACTGCCCTGATGTAAAGTGGGGAGCGATCTTCCCGATATTCTTCGACCTGAACGGCCACGCTGTACGGCACTTCATCATGCAGTTGCTCGAGCACGGTCTCACGCACCAACTCGGCGACGAAGAATCGAACGGGCTGAGTGCTGATCTCATCCTCGGGATAGAGGAAAGGACTTTCGGGCAGGTGCTTTACGATCGTCTCCATCAACTCGGGAATTCCATCCCCCGTCAATGCCGAGACCAGCACCGCGTTCTCGAGCGCGGCCAGCTCGCCACGACGGACCGGATGCAATGCATCGGATTTGTTGAGCGCGAGGATGACGCGTGCGCGCGGGGGCCTTTCGAGACCGGCGGCATCGACCAGAGTCGGCGGAACTCCCTCGGTGGCATCCGTCAGATAAACGATGACGTCGGCCTCCTCCAGTGCACGGACAGCGGTCGATCGCATTGCCTCCTGCAGCGGATAGGCCGGATTGAGAAGCCCTGGCGTGTCGAGAATCACCATCTGCGCATCGGCAGTGCTGTGGATTCCGACCACTCGATCGCGTGTCGACTGTGGCTTGGGGCTGGTGATGCTCAGCTTCTGGCCAACGATGCGATTCAGAAGCGTCGACTTGCCCACGTTCGGTTTTCCGACGACAGTCACGATTCCAGCTCTTGGCATCACGGAAGATACACCGGGCAGGAGTCGTGAAACAAAAAAAAGCCACCCAGAAATACTGGGTGGCCCTTCATCGAAAGCTGGGGCGGCAGGACTCGAACCTGCAACTTCCGGATTAACAGTCCGGCGGTCTGCCAGTTGACCTACACCCCAATGCAAGCTCGCCAGAGACAACATATCAGCATTTCGAGGATGACAGTAGATTCGGCCGCATCGAAAATGCCGAATCGAGTCCACCATGAGCGCGAGTTCCCGGTCTGCGCTCGTTCAACGCATAGGACGAATGGTGCGCGCAAAAGTCTTTCCCGATCATCCGTTGAGTTGGTACCTGGCTAGAGGAGCGCTCGTCGGCGCAGGCATCGGTGTGGGCCTCGGACTCCTCCTGGTCCTGTTCAACAGCGGCATGGGTGATGGCGGGGGTGACCCAGCCGGGATGATTGCAGACGACGTGCGCAGCCAGATCCCGTACGTCGTGGGTTGGGCGTTAAATGGTTTCGTGCTAGGGCTGATTTGGTGGGCCGTTGGCAAGATGCTCCGGCGGTCATCTTCCTGACCCTGCGCTGTCGCCGAAATTCGCGGCGATTCCGGCGAGAACAAAAAAGGCCACCCAGAGCTTCTGGGTGGCCTTTCATGAGGTGCCGGCGACGGCCTACTCTCCCGCGTCCTCTCGGACGGAGTACCATCGGCGCTGTAGGGCTTAACGACCGTGTTCGGAATGGGAACGGGTGTGGCCCCTACGCTCTAGTCGCCAGCGATTATCAAAATGACTTTGGATTGTAGTAGTGATCGTGTGATGTTCGAATCAACCGTTAGATCGCTTGGTTACTGCTAGTCGGTTCGAGTCGACTACAAGGAATAACTCGAACCATATAAGGAGATCAAGCCTCACGGGCGATGAGGATCGCTTCGCTTGAAACCGGTTGCCCGGCGTCCACGTGCGACCTCTTGACGGGATGGTCTCTCCCGGCCCTTCAGGGAGCTCAAGGCTCCAGGGAAGATTCATCTTGGGGGCAGCTTCCCACTTAGATGCATTCAGCGGTTATCTGCGCTTG
>Ga0207707_10001223_pt1 | contig 24113 bp, 19 predicted proteins | sample KBSC83BmetaG_FD_184336 | JGI IMG/M metagenome (GOLD analysis project Ga0207707, IMG submission 184336) | Corn rhizosphere microbial communities from Kellogg Biological Station, Michigan, USA - KBS C8-3B metaG (SPAdes) (version 2) | ecosystem: Host-associated > Plants > Roots > Rhizosphere ... | reverse complement strand
GGCTCCAACTACATCGTGTTCGAGTGGTCATACCAGCGCGACGCCGGCGATCCGGTCCTCAATCGTGCCACGATGGGCGGCAGCGCGATCGCACGTTAGTCGGGTAGTCGATACGCAGCGCCGTCATCGCCGCTGGCGCGGCGATGGCGGCGCTGCGTACATTTTCCCCACATGACACAACCGATCTTGCTCGACGGCGACTCGCTGACCGTCGACGCCGTGTATCGCGTGGCCGTCGGGCGTACGCCGGTAGCCTTGTCGGATCGCGGCCGCGAGCGCGTGGCCCGCGCTCGCGCCGCCGTCGTCCAAGTCCTCGAGCGCGGTGACGTGGTGTACGGCGTGACCACCGGCTTCGGCAAACTGTCCGAGGTTGCGATTCCGCACGACCGCTTGCGCGAGCTGCAGGTGAACGTCGTGCGCAGCCACGCGTCGGGCGTCGGTCCGCTGCTGCCGGAGCGCGAGGTGCGCGCGATGATGCTGCTCCGAGCCAACGTGATCGCAAAGGGCTACTCGGGCGGACGCGCCGAGCTCATCGACCTGTTGACGGGCATGCTCAACGCCGGCGTGACGCCGGAGGTGCCGGAGCAGGGCAGCGTGGGTGCGAGCGGCGATCTCGCTCCGTTAGCACACCTGGCCGGCGCGATGATCGGCGAGGGCATGGTGCGTCGCGACGGCACGCGGGGCTCGTCGGCCGATGTGTTGCGCGCGGCGGGCCTGCGGCCGGTGGTGCTCGAGCCCAAGGAAGGCATCACACTCATCAATGGGACGCAGGCGCACACCGCGATCGCATCGCTCGCGCTCGTGGACGCGCTCCGCATCTGGCGCGCCGCGCACGTAGCCGGTGCGATGTCGCTCGAAGGATTGATGGGTACGCCGGTCGCGTTCGACGAGCGCATCCAGACCGCGCGCGGGCAAGTTGGGCAGATTGAATCGGCCGAGCTCCTGCGGGCGCTCCTCGCCGACAGCGAGATCCGCGAATCGCACCGCACGGGCGACCCGCGCGTGCAGGATGCGTACGCACTTCGTTGCATGCCGCAGGTGCACGGCCCCGCGCGCGACGCGCTCGCGTTCGCGGAGTCGGTCATTGCGCGCGAGCTCAACGCGGCCACGGACAATCCGCTCGTCATGGATGGTTCGGAGATGCTGAGCGGCGGCAACTTCCACGGCCAGGCGGTAGCGTTAGTACTCGACGTCATGGCCATCGCGCTCGCCAACCTGGCGACGATCGCCGAGCGGCGCATCGACCGCGTGTTGCATCCCGATCTCAATCACGGACTGCCGGCATTTCTGGCGCGCGATGCGGGCGTGAACAGCGGATTCATGATGGCGCAGGTGACGGCGGCCGCGTTGGCCAGCGAGTGCAAGGTTCTCGCGCATCCCGCGAGCGTCGACACGATTCCCACCGGCGGCGGCAAAGAGGATGTCGTGCCGATGGCGATGGGCGCGGCGTGGAAGCTCCGCCGCTCCGTCGAGAACGTGCGCAACGTCCTCGCGATCGAGCTCATGTGCGGCGCGCAGGCCGTTGAGCTCCGCGCGCCGCTCGCGCCCGCGCGTCGCGTGGGCGACGCGGTGGCGATCGTGCGGAGCGTTGTGCCGCCCCTCGACCGCGATCGCGCGCTGAGCGCGGACATCGCCGCGCTCAGCGCCACGATCGCGTCAGGTGCCTTCGACGCCGTCGCCTTGGCTTCGCCCAAGGCGACGGCTGGTTCCCGTTAGGCGGCACGCCGCGCCGTCCGCCGGTCATGCTGTCGTCCCGCTTCGCGCCGTGGCACGTGCCGCTGTTCGCGGCCAAGTACGCGTGGCTCACGCTCCGCCGCCGCCCGATCCTCGTGCACTTCGAGGTCACGATGCGGTGCAACGCACGCTGCGACTTCTGCGACTACTGGAAGACCGATCCATCGGCTCGCGCGCAGGAAGCGCGCAGCTTCGCCGACGCGGCGCGCTTCTTCTCGCCGATCATGATCACGTTCACGGGAGGCGAGCCGCTGCTCCGCCGCGATCTCGAGGACCTGGTGGCCGGCGTCGCGCGCGCGGTTCACCTCCGCTACATCGCGCTCATCACGCACGGCGGGATGCTCACGGTCGAGCGCGCCCGCTCGCTCTGGGACGCCGGCCTCAATCAGTTCAACATCTCGCTCGACTTTCTCGACGAGCGACACGATCGCGCGCGCGGCGTCCCCGGACTGTCGCGAAAGATTCTCGGCCTCGTGCCAGGCCTCCGCGCCGCGGGCATCGACAGCATTCGGTTCAACACGGTCATCAAGCGCGACAACCTGTCGGAGATTCTCCCGATCGTTCGCCGCGCGGAAGAGTTGGGCGTTGGCGTGTCCTTCAGCACCTACACGGATCTCAAGAACGGCAACGGTGTGCATCGCCTCGAGTCCGGCCAGTGGCCGGAGCTCGATGAGGTGATCGCCGAGCTCCTGTCGATCAAGCGGCGACGTCGCGGGATCATCGTGAACTCCGACCACTATCTGCGGGAGATTCCCCGTTATGTGCGGGGCGAGATGCACGACCCGTGTCTCTCCGGCCGGCGCACGATCCACGTCAACCCAATGGGATACGTTCGCCGGTGCCCGGACTTTCCCAGCGACTTCCACTGGACCGAGTTCCGCACGTACCAGGCGATCGACTGCAACGCGTGCTATTACGCCTGCCGGGGAGAGTCGCAGGCGCCGCTGACCATCACGCGGGTCCGCGACATCATGGCCTGAGGGCCGGAGGGCTCGTTCATAGCGGGCGTCGGCGTTACGCGGTGAGTAGCGCAGGAGTCCGTCGTAGGTGGACTAAGCCAAACCTTGTCGCCAGCGCAACTTACCGGTAACTTACGTGGCCTTCGCCACGCCGGAGCGCGACGCGAAGCCGCCTCGCACACGGAGCCCACCACGCGCTGATGTCGAACGTCGCGAAGCTCAAGAAACGAGCGCTCGAATACGAGCAAAAGAAACAGTTCGACAAGGCGCTCGAGTCGTATGCGCAGATTCTCGATGGGTTGGGCGACCATGTCGATGAGGCCGACGTGGCACTCTACAACCGCGTCGGCGATTTGCTCGTGCGCCGTGGCGACGTACCGGCAGCCGTAGACCACTACGAGAAAGCCGTCGACCTCTACACCGACGGCGGGTTCTTCAACAACGCGATCGCCCTCTGCAACAAGATCCTGCGCAATGCGCCGGGTCGGACGTCGATTTACTACAAGTTGGGCAAGATCAGCGCGAAGAAAGGCTTCGTGAACGACGCGAAGCAGAACTTTCTCGAGTACGCCGATCGGATGCAACGCGCCGGCGAGTTGGAGGAAGCGTTTCGCGCGCTGAAGGAATTCGCCGATCTCTGTCCCGACCAGGACGACATCCGGCTCATGCTCGCCGACCAGTTGGTCCGGAAGGACCGGAAGGGCGAGGCGATCGAGCAGTTGCAGGTGTTGTACGAGAAGTTCCAAGCGGAAGGGCGCACGCGCGAGGCGCGGGCGACCGTCGACCGCATGAAGGCGTTAGACCCGGAGCTCGAGCCGAAGGCCGGACCGGGTCGCCCAACGCCCAAGGCGAACGATCTCGTTTTTCTGGACGTCAACTTCGACTCGCCCCGCGCGGGCTCGGCCGGCGCGCGCGCCAAGGCGGCGCCGCCTCCTGCGCCTGCAGCGCCCGCGAAGCCTGCCCAACCTGCGGCACCGCCGCCGGCACCCGAGCCGGAGCCGGAAGAAATCACGCTCGACGTCGATGTGCCGTTCATCAATTCGCAGGCGGAGATCGAGCCGTCGCCCGACATCGAGCCGGTCGAAGGACTGGAGCGCGCCGACAGCTTCGGCGAGTTGCCGGCCGACGACATGCCGCAGTCGGACCAATTGGTGAGCCACCACGACTCGGACATCATCGTCGGATTCGAGCAGACGACGTTCGATGCGCCGCCCGATGCCGAACCGGACGTGGCGCCGCTTGCCGGTCTGGAGCCGACGCCGTCGGCGGACGACGCGATCCTGTCCGGTGATCCGTTAGGCGGGTTGGGCGAGCTCCAGCTCGACGATTCGGACGATCCCACGCCGGGCGATGGGTCCGAGTCCGAGTCCATCGATCTGCCGCTGCTCGAGATCCCGGTGGACGACGTCGAGGTGCCCGAGTCCGTGGGCGGCGACCTGACGTTCATCTATACCGGCGACACGACGCCCGATTTGTCTAACGACGAGGTCGAGTCGGCCGCGCCCACCGCGGACGTGACCGGATTCGGCGACGATCCGCCGTTCCTCTCCGATCCGTTCCCCGACACCGACGACCTCGATCAGTCGATCGACGCGGCGCTCGACCACGCGAGCGTGGATGCGGACGCCGACCCGCTCACCGGGCTCCCGGCCATCGATTCCGAGCCGGCCGATGACACGGCCGACCTGCCGCCGTTGCCGCCCATGGACGAGACGGTCCCGGCGGTGCATCACCCCGCCGCCGATGCGGCGGTGCAGCGCCTCCGCGCCGTCGTCGAGCGTTCGCCTAACGACTTCGATCTCCGCCGCCAGCTGGCCGAGGCCCTCCTCGAGGAAGGCGAACGCGACCTCGGCTTGGCCGAGCTCGAGCACGCCATGTTGGGCTTCGAGACCACCGGCAACCTGCGCAGCGCCAGCGCCATCGCCGAAGAGATGATCCGCGTCGAGCCGGCCAGCGTGCGGTTTCATCAGAAGCGCGTCGAGTACGCCGTGCGCGCCAACGACAAGGCGCGGCTCGTCGATGCGTATCTGTCGCTGGCGGAGTGCCTCTTCGGCAGCGGGCAGCTCGACAAGTCGCGCGCCGTGTACAGCCGCGTTGTGGAGCTCAATCCGGCGGACGAGCGCGCGCGCTCGGCGCTGGCCGCGTTAGGCGGAGATGCCTTCACCGCGACGCCGGGCTCCTCGACGCCCATTTCGCGGCCCGCCGTGCGTCCGGCGCCCGTCACACGCGCGGACGAACGCGAGGTCGCCGCCACGGCCACACCGCCCGGCGGCTCCGACGCCGACTTCGTCAACCTCGCCGACTGGCTGCGCGAAGACGACACGGCCAAGAGTACTCGCATGGTCGTCGACGTCGGCGAGCCCACGGTCGATCAGCAACAAGTCGATTTCGCCGAGATGTTGAGCATGTTCAAGCAGGGCGTGGCGGCGAATGTGGATGAGACGGATCACGAGAGCCACTATGACCTCGGCGTGGCGTACAAGGAGATGGGATTGTTGGACGAGGCCATCTCCGAATTCCAGAAGGCGCTGCGTGGAACGGAACACCGGGGCCGCACGTACGAGGCACTGGGACAGTGCTTCGTCGAGAAGCGCCAATATCAGATCGCGCTGACGATTCTCTCGCGCGCCCTGACGGATCAACACGCGACCGACGATCAACTCGTGGGTGTGCTCTACCTGTTGGGGTACGCATCGGAAGCGCTCGGACGGTTCCCCGACGCGCTCAAGTTCTACGAGCGCGTGTTCGCGGTGGACATCCAGTTCCGCGACATCGGGGATCGATTGGCCGCGGTGGAGCGGAAAGCTCGATGACGGCCATCGCGCAGTCGCGCTCGCGGCGCAATCCGACGTTAGGCGACGTGCAGCGTCCCGTCCGGGAGCCGCTGGCCGCCGTCGGCGAAGAGCTGCAGCGCATCGTCACAGCCGACCTGCCGCTCATCGGTGAGGTGAACGGGCACCTCTTGCTCATGAAGGGCAAGATGTTCCGTCCGACGTTGGCGCTGCTCGCGAGCAGCGTGGCCGGCGATGCCGACGAGCGCGCGGTGACACTCGCTGCGGTGGTCGAGCTGGTGCACCTCGCCACGCTCGTGCACGACGACTCGGTGGATCACTCGACGCTGCGCCGCGGCATGCCGACGATCAACTCCCTGTTCACCCATCAGATTTCGGTGATCATGGGAGACTTCCTGTACTCGCGGGCGGTGGTCGAGCTGGCCCGGTTAGGCGACTGGGATGTGCTGCGCGTGCTCGCGCGCGCGACCAACGAGATGACCATCGGCGAGATGCGCCAGCTCACCGCGCTCGATGCGCTCGCGTTCGGCGAAGGCGATTACGAGGCGCTCATCCGCTGCAAGACCGCGTCGCTGCTCTCGGCCACGTGCGAGATCGGGGCGATCGCGGGCGGCGGTGCACACCGCAAGCGCTTCGCGCATTATGGTGAGCAGTTAGGCATGGCGTTCCAGGTCGCCGATGATCTGCTCGACTACACGGCGACCAGCGCCGACACCGGGAAGCCGGCGGGCCTCGATCTGCGCGAGCACAAAGTGACGCTGCCGCTTATCGCCGCGCTGCGCACCATGCCGGCGTCGTCGCGGCGTCACGTCGAGGCGTTGTTCGCGACGCCCGAACCCACCGATGCGGACATCGAAACCGTCATCGCGATCGTAGTCGAACACGGCGGACTCGACTACGCGCGCCGGCGCGGCGTCCAGTACGCACGGGACGCGGAACGGGCGCTGGAGGGTTTGCCCAACACGCCCGTGCTCGCCGCCCTCCACGACGCGATCGCTTACGCCATGGATCGGAGACATTGATGGCTCAAGGCTCGTCCAAGCACCGCCCCGGATTCCACGCGCTCGTCCTCACTATCGGCTTCATCGTCGGCGGCCTCCTCACCCAGGTGGCGCGCCGCTTTTTGCCCGCCGGCGCCGTCAAGGAGTTTCTCACGTCGGGCGTGACGCCGAGCTGGGGACCGCTGCCAATAGACCTGATCATCATTAAGTTTGCGATAGGCCCGATCGCGCTCGATGTGTCGCTCCTGAGCCTGCTCGGCGTGTTGATCGCGTACTTGATTGCCAGATCCCTCTTCTAGGGGGCGTCACCATGGGCTTTGGAAACCTCGGCTTCGGCGAAATCCTCGTCATCGTTCTCATCGTACTGCTGCTCTTCGGTGCGAAGCGCATTCCGGAGATTGCGGGCTCGATGGGGAAGGGGATCCGCGAATTCAAGAAGAGCATGACCGACGTACAGACGTCGATCACGCAGGAAGTCACGCCGCGCGATGATCGCGAGCGCCTCCGCGCGCCCGATGCGCAGCCGCGCGCCGAGGAAGCGCGGCCCGAGCCGAAGCGCCTCATCGACAGCTGACGTTCGGACGAAAGACCCGCGCGCCGAGGTTCCGCGCGCGGGCTTTTTGCGTCCAGTGGACTCAATCCGATATGTTGTAGCTTTGGTGGTGCCGTGCGAAGGCACGTGTACTCCGATGATCGAACTTCGTCTCCGTCGAAAAAAAACTGCAACGGCTTCAAAGGAAGCCGTTGCAGTTTTCTTAACGAACCCACTGCGCGGACCGTGCTTTCCTGCTAAACCGCGCCACCGCTCCCTTCGCGCAAGAAGAGAGCGCCGCCAACCGTCTTGGTGGACCAAGACGGCCGTGCGATCCGGAATGCGGACACGATCAACGAATACTCTGCGTTAGCTCGCGGCCTGCCGGTTTTGCTGCTCGACCTGCTTGCGGCGGTCGTCGATCTTGGCGCTCTGGCGCAGGTCGGCGAGGTACTCCTGCACGCGCTGCTGGCGCAGCCGCTGCAGCAACTGCGTGCGCTGCTGCGTTTTCTGCTTCTGCCATGCCGCGCGGTCGGCATCGACGCGGCGGTCGACCTTGATCACGAACACCGCATCTCCCGATTTCACGGGCTCACTCACCGTGCCGGTGGGCAATCCGAAGGCCGCGCCGACGACTTCGTTCGCCTGCCCCATGCCCGGTACCGGCGAGACGCGCGAGAAGGTCGGGCTCTGCGTTACCGTTAGGCCCGCGGCTTTCGCGGCCTGGTCGAACGTCTGTCCTTTCGCGTAGGCGTCGGACACCTGCTGCGCCTTGGGCACGAGCAGGTCGAGCTTCCTCTGGCGAATGAGCTCCGTGCGAATGTCGCCGGTCATGGATGCGACGGTCGGCTTGCCGCCGGGCGTGACCGAGTCGAGTCGCGCGAGGTAGTACGCGTCGTCGGCGTCGATCAGGTCACTCGTCTGTCCGACCTTCGCGGTGAACGCCCACGCGCTGACGCTGGGCACGTTGTGTCCATTGAGAGTCAGCGGGTCTCCTTCGGTGGCGTCGACGCGCGTGGTGGTCACGCCGAGCCGCTTCGTGATCACGTCGAATTCGGCGGGGTTATCGAGACTCGCCGCGTGCGAGAGCGAGTCCGCGCGGCGGTCGCTCACGGCCGCGGACGAGTCTCCTTGCTGAATGCGGAGGAGAATGTGGCGCACGGCGATCGTATCGCCCTTGCGGTCGTCGACCTTGATGAGGTGATAGCCGAATTGCGTTAGGACAGGCGGCGACAGCTCGCCGGGCTTGAGCGAGAACGCGGCCGAGTCGAACGCATGGACGAACTGGCCCTTGGTGACGCGACCCAGATAGCCACCCTTGACGGCCGACGCCGAGTCTGCCGATTCGCGCTTGGCGACGTCATCGAACTTTGCTCCCCCGAGAATCTCCTTCCGGAGGTCTAAGGCATGCTGGTAGACGCGCTCGCTGTCCGCCTTGGTGATCGGGCGGGGAATCATCGCGATCGTCACTACGGCGCGGCCAGGCCGGTCGCCAAACTCGGACTTGTGCTGGTCGAAGTACTGTTGGATCTCGCCCGCGCTCACGTGCACCGCGGAGTCGGGAATCGTCTGCGGGTCGAAGCGCACGAACGACACCTGCGCCGAGTCGTGCGTGTCCTGCCACGCGCGCCACAGTTGGGCATCGGTCACGTAGACTTGCGAGGCGATCTGCTCGAACAACTTCTCCCGCGGCAGCTCGCCGCGATAATACTGCTCGAGCTGCAATCGGATGCCGGATTGCTGAGCGATCGGACTGGCCAGGTACCGCCGGTACTTGTTGAGGTCGAACTGACCCTCGGTCTGGAATTGCGGGTCCTGTAGAATTTGCGGCGGCGGTTCCTCGAGCGCGGCTTGCTGGATTTCCTCATCCGACACGGTGATGTCGCGCTTCTTGTATTCCTGCTGGAGCAGGATGTTGTTCACCATGTCGTTGAACGCGTCGTCTTCGACGCGCTGCTGGTCATCTAGCGACAGCTCTCCCGCGGTCTGTTGTTGGGCGCGCTGAATGGCCTGCGCGCGAACCTGGTCCCAATCGCCGTAGGTGATCTCGGTGCCGTTGACCTTGGCGATGGTGGTGCCCCGCGTGATCGGACCCTGATCACCGAGCCCGGATTGACCGATGTAGACGAACCAGATCAGGAAGGCGGGGACGACGAGATACCAGATCCACTTGGCGTGCGCTCGAAAGACGTGCAGCACCGGAAGTCACTCCGTGTCGAACAGGGGAAGTCTCGCGGACAAGGGGTCGCTCGACGGCCCTCCGCGAACCGCGAAATCTACCGGCTGCGGCGGCGTAAAAGCAAGACAGCGTGTCACTTCCGATTGACTTGAATCGTCCATGAGTTGTATCTTGAGCCGCCTTTAACCGCCTCCCTGGGCGCCATTCCCGAGGGTTTTGAATGGCCAGTTCCGCGCTGATCGACGACCTCCTCAAACAATTCGCCGAGAATCCGCGGCGCGTGTTTGCACGTCTCGCGAACGAGTATCGCAAGCGAGGTGAACTGGACACAGCGATCGAGATCTGCCGCGCGCACGTGCCGCTGCAGCCGACGTACATCTCCGGCTACATCGTGTTAGGCCAGGCGTTGTACGAGACGGGCCAACTGGCTGAAGCGCAGAGCACGTTCGAGACCGCGCTCGGCCTGGATCCCGAGAACCTGATCGGCCTCCGTCAGTTAGGCGACATCGCGCGGTCGAAGGGCGACGCCGACGGCGCGCGCGGGTGGTACCGCAGACTGCTCGAGGTCGATCCGCAGAACGACGAAGTCGAGGCGCTGCTGCGCGAGCTCGACGCGCCTGCCGTGGCCACCCCGGCGCCCGCGCCGCAGGCCGAGCACGAGTCGGTTTCGTGGAACGACATCAATCCCGAGAACTCGAAGGCGGCCGAGCCGCCGCCTGCCGCAGCCCCAGGAGCTGAGCCGAACGCAGAGCCTGAGAAGAAGCCGCTCGACTTCGACTACGATGTGCTGTCATCGTTCGGCGACGTGGAGGCGCTGCCGTCGTTCGAACATCCGGAGGCGGCTGAAGTGGATCACGCTGAAATTGCCGCCATCGAGTCGGCGATCCCGGAGACCCCGGCGCCGGTTTCGCCGACTCCTCCCGCCGCACCGACGCGTCCCTTCGTCGAGGAGGCGTCGTCGTCGCACGATGAGCCGCTGCCCGCGGCATTCATCACGGAGACGATGGCCGAGCTCTACCTTCAGCAAGGACATCGCGAGCAGGCGCTCGACATCTATCGGTTGTTGCTCGCGCAGCGTCCGGGCGACGTGTCGCTGCTCAATCGCATCGCGCGCCTGGAACAGCCTGCGCCGGCGGCGCCCGTCGAGCGCACGGTGCGCGCGTTCTTTGGCCGCTTCGCGAATCGTCGGCCGCCCGGTACGCGCACCGAGACGGACATCACGCCCATCGCGATGCCGGCGGTGCCGGAGCCGGCAGCGGCCGTGGTACCGGCTCCGTTAGGCGAGTCAATCGAGGCGCAGGCGCCAGCGACGCCGAGCGAGACCGGCGAACCGGAGGCGGCGACGCCGTCGTTCGAGCCCGTGACAGACGAGCCGAGCATCGCCGACTTCGCGTCGGCGGAAGCAGAGGCCGCGCCCGAACCTGAATCGGTCGCTGCGCCCCAGGAACCGGAGCCCGTTCGCGAGCGCGAGCTCGCGACGGGCCGGGTGCTGTCGTTCGCCGAGTTGTTCTCGGGACGTGCGACGTCGCCCGCCGATGAGCAGGCGGCCACGACGCTCGCCGGCGCCTATGGCTCGGACGCGAGCGTGCCTAACGGAGCAGGACACCCCACGCGGGCCGCCGACGACGCGCTCTCGCTGGACGACGTGTTCGGGGGCGGCGCCCACGAGCACGAGAGCGCACCCGTCACCTTCGATGAGTTCTTTGCGTCGCGCGATGCGGGCGCGCAGCCCGATGCGCCGGAGGGCGGTGCCGAGTCTCGCTCGACGTCCTCGCCCTCGGCCCGGCGCGCCGATGATGCGGACCTCGAGCTCTTCCATCAGTGGCTCGAGGGCCTGAAGAAATAGTGCGCATCGCCGTTCTGAACGGCCCCAATCTCAATCTCCTCGGCGTTCGGGAGCCGGAGTTGTACGGACGCGACTCGCTGGCCGACATCGAACAGCACCTGCGCGGCGTCGCGCGCGAGTTGCACGTGGAATTGGAGTTCGCCCAACGGAACGGAGAAGGGGAGCTGGTGGATGTGATCCAGTCGCTGCGCGGCCGCGCCGATGGCGCTCTGATCAACGCCGGCGCGTACAGCCACAGCAGCCTCGCCATTCGCGACGCGTTTGCCGCGGTGCAGGTACCGTTCGTCGAAGTGCACCTGAGCAACATCTTCGCGCGCGAGCCGGAGCGGCGCCATTCGATGCTCGCCGCGAGCGCGCTCGCCATGGTGTGCGGTTTCGGCGCGCGCGGCTACGAGCTCGCGCTCCGCGGCATCGTCGCCTCCCTGACGCGTGAGTGACCGTCGGTCCGAGCGCGTGGCGGCGCTCGCGGCCGCGTTGCGAGCAGCGCATCTCGATGCCTTACTGGTCACCAGCCTGCCTAACATCCGGTACCTGACCGGATTCTCGGGATCGAGCGCGATCCTTGTCGCATCCGAGCGCGAGCTGGTGTTCGTCACCGATTTCCGATATGCCACGCAGGTGAGTGAGGAAGTCGGCGATCTCGCGCGCGTGGCGATCGAGCCGCAAAGCCTGTGGAATGGCGTCTGGCGCCAGATGGCCGACATCGCGGGCGTGGAAGTCGTCGGGTTCGAGTCGGCGCACATCGTGCACCGCGACTTCGAGCGGTTGCTGAGCGCGGGCTCGCACTGGCAGTGGCGCGCGACGACCGACGTCGTCGAGACGCTGCGCGAGCAGAAAGATGAAGGCGAGATCGCGAACATCACCGCCGCCGCGCGCGTGGCCGAGCGCGCGCTCGACCGCACGCTCTCGACAGTGCGCACGGGGCAGACGGAGCTCGCAATCGCCGGCGCACTCGAGCGAGCGCTGCGCGAGGAAGGCAGCAGCGGGTTTCCGTTCGAGACGATCGTGGCATCGGGCGAGCGATCGGCGCTGCCACACGCCAGGGCGGCGGACCGTCCCGTTCGAGCGGGCGACTTCCTTCTCATCGATTTCGGTGCCATAGTGGACGGCTATTGCTCCGATATCACACGGACAGTAGTCGTTGGCCGCGCGACCCAGGAGCAACACGACGTGCACAACATCGTGCGCAGCGCGAACGAGCGCGCATCCAGTCTCGTTCGCGCGGGTATGAGCGGCAAAGATGCCGATGCGTTGGCTCGGCGCTACATTGAGGAGCGCGGTTTGGGCGAAGCGTTTGGGCACAGCCTCGGACATGGAATTGGAATCGAGGTGCACGAAGCACCACGACTCGCGCGCACGACGGAAGCGGTGCTCCCCGAGCGCGCCGTCGTGACGATCGAGCCGGGGGTGTATCGCGCTGGGTGGGGCGGAGTGCGCGTCGAAGATGACGTCGTGCTTGGCCGCGACAGCGCAACCATTTTGACGAATTTTTCGCGCGAGCTCCTCGAGGTCGGCTGACGTCCGGAGGGAGTCATCTCTGACACACCTATGATTGACCTGCGCTACGTGAAGAAACTCGTCGAGCTGCTCGACGGGTCTTCGGTGGATTCGATCGAGATCTCGTCCGACAAGGGCATGAAGATCCGCATCTCGAAGACGCCGCAGCAGAGGGGAATCGCGACGACCGCGGCGCCGGTTCAGGTGGCAGCACCAATGTCGATCCCGACGTTGATCCCGACGGCAATGCCGGCCACGCGCATGACACCCGCCGATGGCGTGCCCGTGACGCAGGAAGCGGCACCATCCGCGCCGGCGGAGCCGGCCAGGCCGAAGCTGCTCGAGGTGAAGTCGCCGATGGTCGGGACGTTCTATCGTTCGCCCGAGCCAGGTTCGCCTGCGTACGTCAGCGAAGGATCGCGCATCGCGAAGGGCGAGATCCTGTGCATCATCGAGGCGATGAAGATCATGAACGAGATCGAGTCCGAGTACGCCGGCGTCGTGCGTGAAGTGCTCGTGAGCGACGCGCACCCCGTGGAGTACGGACAGGTCCTCTTCCGGATCGACCCCAATGGCTAACCCAGCCGTCTCGACCGCGTCCGAATCGCCGAGCGCACCCACTCAGCAGGCGCCGGCATTCAACTTCAAGGCTGTGCTGCAGCGGATGATTCAGCAGAATGGCTCCGACCTGCACCTCAAAGTTGGGCGTCCGCCCGTGCTGCGTGTGAACGGCGATCTGAGCTCGCTCGATGTGCCGCCGCTCAGGCCCGAAGAGCTCAAGGCGCTCGCCGAGCAGATCATGACGCCCAAGCAAGTGAAGGACTTCGCGGAACACAAAGAATCGGACTTCGCGATCGGCGTGCCGGGCATCGGACGATTTCGCGTGAACGTGTACCAGCAGCGCGGCACGATTGCGTACGCGCTGCGGTCGGTGCCGTATCAAGTACGCACGATCGAGGAATTGAATCTCCCGCAAATCATTTCGGATATTTCGCTGCGTCCGCGCGGCCTCGTGCTCGTCACCGGCATCACGGGGTCGGGCAAGTCGACGGCGCTCGCGGCGATGATCCAGCACATCAACGAGAAACGTCACGCGAACGTGATCACGATCGAAGATCCGATCGAGTTCCTGCACCGTGACATCAACTCGAGTATCAATCAGCGCGAAGTCGGCGCCGACACCGGGAGCTTCGCTGCGGCGCTGCGCCGCGTGCTGCGCCAGGATCCCGACGTGATACTCATCGGCGAGATCCGCGACATTGAAACGCTGGAAGTGGCGCTCAAAGCCGCCGACACGGGACACCTCGTGTTCTCGACGTTGCACACGACAGACGCGACGCAGACCATCAGCCGCGTGTTGTCGTTCTATGCGCCGCACCAGCAGAACGAAGTGCGATTCATGCTCGCGAGCGCGCTGTCGGCGGTGGTGTCGCTGCGTCTCGTGCCGCGCGCCGACAAGCCGGGGCGCGTGCCGGCCTGCGAGATTCTCATCAACACCGCGGCCGTGCGCGATCAGATCCGCGACATGACGAAGTCGCTGAACATTCCGGACCTGATCAAGGAAGGCACGGTGCAGTACGGGATGCAGAGTTTCGACCAATCGCTCATGCAGTGGTACAAGAAGAAGACGATCTCGTACGAGAGCGCAATGTTCTACGCGACCAATCCGAGCGAGTTCGCGCTGCGCGTCCAGGGTGTCGAGGGCTCCAGCGACCAGAGCTGGGATGCGCTCCAGGGCGACATCACGTCGTGAGGGCGCCCCACGGGCGCCCCGACTCCAGGTCCACTAACCGTCGCGCATGTTCAAGAAAGTATTGATCGCGAACCGCGGCGAGATCGCGCTGCGCGTCATTCGCGCGTGTCGCGAGTTAGGCATTCAGACGGTCGCCGTCTATTCCGAGGCCGATCGCGAGTCGCTGCACGTGCGGTTCGCCGACGACGACGTGTGCATTGGTCCCCCGCCGGCGCGCGATTCGTACCTCAAGATTCCGCGGATCATCGCGGCGGCCGAGATCACCGGCGCCGACGCGATTCATCCCGGCTACGGATTTCTCGCCGAGAACGCCGAGTTCGCCGAGACGTGCGCGGCATCCAACATCGCGTTCATCGGGCCGACCGCCGAGCAGATTCGGGTGATGGGCGACAAAGCGTCCGCGCGGAAAGCGATGGCCGCGGTGGGCGTCCCGATCGTACCGGGAACGCCGGGGCCCATCGAAGATGTGGACGAGGCGTTGGGCTTTGCGCGCGAGATCGGATTCCCCGTGATCATCAAGGCGGCGGCGGGCGGCGGCGGGAAGGGGATGCGCGTGGCGAACGACCCCGAGGACTTCTCGCGTGCGTTCCAGTTAGCACGCTCCGAAGCGCTGTCGGCGTTCGGCTCGGGCGACGTGTACGTCGAGAAGTATCTCGCGCGTCCACGGCACATCGAGTTCCAGATCATGGGCGACAAGCACGGGCGCGTGATTCATTTAGGCGAACGCGATTGCTCGGTGCAGCGCCGTCACCAGAAATTGATCGAAGAGGCGCCGAGCCCCGCCGTTGGGCCTGCCTTACGCGAGCGGATGGGACACGATGCCGTGCGCGGCGCGAAAGCCATCGAGTACGTGGGCGCCGGCACCATCGAGATGCTGCTCGACGAAGACGGCTCGTACTACTTCATGGAGATGAACACGCGCATCCAGGTCGAGCACGGCGTGACCGAGATGCTCACCGGCGTGGATCTCGTGAAGGAGCAGCTGCGCGTGGCGGCGGGCGAGCCGCTCTCGATCTCCGAGTTGCCGCCGCTGCGCGGACACGTGATCGAAGTGCGCGTGAACGCCGAAGACCCCGCGCGCAATTTCCAGCCGTCACCCGGGCGCATTGACGTGTTTCATCCGCCCGGCGGTCCGGGCGTGCGCATCGACTCGCACATCTACACCGGGTACACGGTGCCGCCGTTCTACGATTCGTTGCTCGCCAAGCTCATCTGCCAGGGCCGCGATCGCGCCGAAGCGGTGAAGCGCGTCCAGGTGGCGCTCGAGAGTTTCGTGCTCGAAGGCGTGACGACGACGATTCCGTTCCTCGCGCGCGTGATGCAGAACGCGGCATTCCAGGCGGGGCAGGTGGACACCAAGTTTCTCGAGCGCGAGGCGTCGCTGTTGCGGGAGCCTTGAGGATGCGAATCGATGTGTTGTTCGGACCGTCGATGCTGTCGCCGGCGGCGGTCACGGGACGGGTGGTCGCGGTGATCGATGTGCTGCGGGCGTCCACCACCATCGCGACGGCGCTTGCCAACGGCGCGCGCAAGGTGGTACCTCTGGAAAGCGCCGACGCCGTGATCACGCGCGCCAAACAGTTCGAGCGCGCCGACGTGCGGACGGCCGGAGAACAGAAGATGCAGCCGATCCCGGGATTCGACCTCGGCAACTCGCCGCGGGAGATGACGCGCGAGGCCGTGGACGGCAAGACGGTGCTCTTCACGACGACCAACGGCACGGCGACGTTGCTCGCGGTGCAGGGGGCGCGCGACGTGGCGATCGCGTCCTACGTGAACGTGGCCGCGGTGACGTCCCTCCTGCGCACGGCCGCGCGCGGCGGCACCGACATCAGCATCGTGTGCGCGGGGCGCGATCGGCAGCTTTCACTCGAGGACGCGGCGTGCGCCGGACGCTACGTGCGCCTCGTCACCAAGCAGATCGAGGGCGCGGAGTTCGGCGACGGCGCGTTCGCGTGCACGGTGCTCGACCGGCGCTACGGCGACCGGCTGGACAAGCTGTTCGCGGACTCCGAGCACGGGCGCGCGCTCGCCGGCGCTGGCTTCGGCGAAGACCTCGTCGCGTGCGCCGCGGTGAACGCGCACCCGGTGATCCCCATCTACCAGGACCGGCAGATCACCCTGCTCGGCCCGGACCGGGAGCGTTAGGCAGTGACGACGTCGCCCTCGCACCGGAAGCGCGAAGCGGCGGGCGTCGCGTTGTTGGCGCTGGCCCTGTTTCTCGCGTTTTCGATCGCGTCGAGCCGGTCGGGCGCCGGTGGCGCGTGCCATCAAACGCGATCGCTCATGGGGCCCGTGGGCGCGTGCACGCGCGCCGGCCTCGTGTGGTTGGTCGGTGTGCCGGCCGCGTTCCTGGTCCCCTTGCTGCCGGCGGTCCACGCGCTGCGCTTGTTCGGGCGCATGCGATCGGACACCGATCGCAACTGGCTCCTCTTCGTGTTGGGCCTCGTGTTGCTCCTGCCCGTGGCGATCGCACTGGCGATGCGCCTGGGACATGGATGGAGCGACTACACGGGATTCTGGGGCGGGTTCTTCGCGTTCTACTTGTCGCAAGCGCTGCTCTGGGGCGCGTGGATCTTCATCGGGCTCGCGTTCAGCGCGCTCACGATCTTCACGCTGGCGTGGAATCCGGTGCGCGCTTTGTTAGGCACGCATCCGGCCGCGGTGCTGCGGCTGCCGTGGCGTCGCGCCGCTTCCGCGTCGGCGCCCGAGGTCAACGAGCCGACGCCGGAGGAAATGCCGGCCATCGAGCCGTATGCGCCGGAGCCGGCCGGCGTCGATGGTGCGACCTTCGACATGCCGCGCGGAAAACGCCGCAAGAAATCGAAAGCGGAGATGACCGCGGAGCACGACGAGGAAATTGCGGCGGCCATCGATGCGTCGGCCAATCCGGACGTCGCCGACGACGAGCTGCCGCCGGCCGACCTCCTGGCCCCGCCGCCGCCGCACAACGCGGAGACGAACCGCCGCGAGCTCGATGCGATGGCGGTCAAGCTCAAGGAAGCGTTAGGCACCTTCCGCGTGGATGCCGAGATCACGGGGCGGACGACGGGGCCGGTGGTGACGCAGTACGAGGTCGAGCCGGCGCCGGGCGTGAAAGTGCGGCAGATCGCCAACCTGTCCAACGACCTGGCGCTCGCCATGCGCGCGGCGAGCATCCGCATTGTGGCGCCGATTCCGGGCCGCGGCGCCGTCGGCGTCGAAGTGCCCAACCCGACGTCGGAGATCGTCGCGTTCCGCGAGCTGCTCGAGTCGCGCGAATTCCAGACGGCGCGCGCGGCGCTGCCCATTGCGTTAGGCAAGGACCTCGAGGGCAAGCCGGTGATCGCCGACCTGGCCAAGATGCCGCACCTGCTCATCGCCGGCGCGACGGGCTCGGGCAAGTCAGTGTGCGTGAACACCATCATCACGGGGCTCATCTACCGCCACACGCCGCGCACGCTGCGGTTCCTGATGGTGGACCCGAAGATGGTCGAGCTGTCGGTGTACAACATGCTCCCGCACCTGCGGCACAAGGTGATCACCGACAACCGCGACGCGGCGTCGGTGCTCAAGTGGGCCAAGGACGAAATGCAGGAGCGCTACGAGCTGCTCGCGGCGAACCAGTGTCGCAACATCCAGGACTTCAACCGCCGCCTGCAGTCCGGTGCCACGCTCACCCGGCCGCGCACGCCCGATGTGGCGTTCGAGGATCTCACGTACACGGGCGGCATCCTGCCGTACATCGTGCTGGTGATCGACGAGCTGGCCGACCTGATGATGACGGTGCAGGCGGAAATCGAGACGCCGCTCGCGCTCATCGCGCAGAAGGCGCGCGCGATCGGCCTCCACTTGATTCTCGCCACGCAGCGGCCGAGCGTGAACGTGATCACGGGGTTGATCAAGGCGAACTTTCCGAGCCGGATTGCGTTTCGCGTCGCGTCGCAGGTGGACAGCCGCACGATCATCGACGGCGTGGGCGCCGAGACGTTGTTAGGCAACGGCGACATGTTGTTCATCCCGCCCGGCAAGTCGGAGCCGTCGCGCCTGCAGGGCGCGTTCATCGGCGGCGAAGACACCGAGCGGCTCATGCGGTGGTACGAGGAGCGCAAGACCGCCAAGCGCGCCGCGCTCGCGGCGAAGGGCCTCGCCGCCGACGAAGTGTCCGAGCCGGACATTCTCGAGATCGTGCGGCAGAAGGAGGCGGTGGAGTCGGGCCTCGCGTCGCTCGACGCCGACGATCCAGGCGACCGCGACAAGTTGTTCCGCGATGCCGCCGAGGTCGTGATTCAGCATCAGTTGGGCTCGACGTCGCTGCTGCAGCGGCGGCTCAAGGTCGGCTACGGACGCGCGGCGCGTATCATTGATCAGCTGCACGACGCCGGCATCCTGGGCCCGCCCGACGGATCGAAGCCGCGCGACGTGCTGATGGGGCTCGAGGATCTCGATCGCATCTGCGGTCCGCGCGTCTAACGGAGCCGCGCTGGGGCGCGGGTACGGGAGGCAGGAATGACGGTCAAGTGGCTCGTCCCGGTGGCAGTGGCGGCGCTCGCTCTGGCGGCGCCGGCCGTCGCACAGTCGGCGGATGCCGCCGCGCCGCTCGCCCAACCGGCCACCATCGCTCGGCTCAAGCCGATGAAGTGGCTCTATGTCATCTCGCTCGTGACGGGGGAGAGCACGCCGCAGCGCATCGGCTTCCGCACCCTGAGCCTAACGGACACGACCTACGCGGGCACGCCGGCGTGGCTCGTCATCGATTCGCGGCAGATGCAGACGGTGACGTACGCCGAGTCGCTGTTCGTGGCGCGGGCGGACCTCAGGCCGCTCTATCGCGTCGAGCACACGCCGACCGGGCAAACGGTCTCGCGGTACGCGGCCGACAGCATCCGGACCGTGTTCGATGACGACAGCGGGCACGTGGCGGTGGCGATGGCGGCCGAGCGCGGCGCGGTGCCGACGCTGTATCTGGTGGAGGGGCTCATCGGCGCGTCGTCGTTAGGCCCGCGCTGGGCCGCCACGACCCGCATGACCGCCATCGGCCGCGACAGCAGCGGCGTGGTGTCGATCGCCCTGCGTACCGTCGGGCAGGAGCGAACCAACGTGCCGGACGGGTCGTTCGACGCGTGGGTCCTGTCGCTCGCGTTAGGCAAGAGCGAGGAGACGCTGTGGGTGCGCAAGAGCGACGGCGTGGTGCTGCGCGAAGAGCTGCCGGTATCCGGCATGGCCGGCGCCAGGGTCCAGATGCTCCTCGGACTCAACGGGGTCCAAACCGCTCGCCCGTAGCGCCCGCACGATTTTGCACCGGTCTGCGTTCTTTTGAGCCTGGCTTTGCCGCGAGCTGCTCTAGATTCGCGCCCATGTCGACACAGGCACTAGGACTCGCCGGCGAAGCCTACGCCGCCCAGTGGCTCGAGCACCTGGGCTGGACGCTCCTCGATCGGCGTTTTCGCAATGGCCATCGCGATCTCGACCTCGTCGCTCGCCGCGGCGGCGTGGTGGTATTCGTGGAGGTCAAAGCGAGGCGAGGCAGCGAGTTCGGCGATCCGGTTGAGGCGGTCGACTGGCGAAAACGACGCGAGCTCATCCGGTCGGCGCACGTCTGGGTCGACCGGTTCGGAAAGTCGACCGACAGCTACCGATTCGATGTGATCGGCGTGCTCGTGGACGGCGGTCGGGTCCGGATCCGGCACGTGCAGAACGCGTTTTCGGTCGCGTAGACAAACTTGACGCGCTGGCTGGCGCTTCGTATTTTGTTCGGTATGCGAATTCCCGAAGATTTCGGGTAGATTCGAGAGCCGGCCAGATCAACCAGCAGGCTCACCATCTCTCACCGGGACACACGAGAATGGCGGTTTCCACTCTGCAAGATGAGAAGAAGAAAGCGTTGAATCTGGCCATCGCGCAGATCGAGAAGAGCTGTGGAAAGGGCTCCATCATGAAGATGGGATCGGACAGCGCTCGGGTGCGCGTGGAAGCGATTCCAACGGGGGCGATCAACCTCGATGCGGCCATTGGTGTGGGTGGTATTCCGCGCGGGCGCGTCACCGAGATCTACGGTCCAGAGTCGAGCGGCAAGACTACGTTGTGTTTGCACGTGGTGGCCAACGCGCAGCGGGCCGGCGGCGTCGCGGCATACATCGACGCGGAGCATGCGTTAGACACGGACTACGCGTCGAAGTTGGGCGTGGATGTCGAGAATCTGTTGGTCTCGCAGCCCGACACGGGTGAACAGGCACTCGAGATCTGCGAGATTCTCGTCCGCTCGGGAGCGGTCGACGTCGTGGTGATCGATTCGGTTGCCGCCCTCGTGCCCAAGGCCGAAATCGAAGGCGAAATGGGCGACTCGCACGTTGGGCTCCAGGCTCGGCTCATGAGTCAGGCGCTGCGCAAGCTCACGGGTGCGATCGCGCGATCCAAGACTTCAGTCATTTTCATCAATCAGTTGCGCGAGAAGATTGGTGTGATGTTCGGCAATCCCGAGACGACCACGGGTGGTAAGGCACTCAAGTTCTATGCGTCCGTCCGCCTCGACATTCGCCGCATCGGGCCCGTCAAAGAAAAAGAGGATGTCATCGGCTCGCACGTTCGCGTGAAGGTGGTGAAGAACAAGGTGGCGCCGCCGTTCAAGCAAGCCGAATTCGACATCATGTACGCGGAAGGCATCAGTCATACGTCGCTGCTGGTCGACATCGGTGCGGAGTCGGGCATCATCGAGAAGTCGGGCGCGTGGTACAGCTACAACGCGCAGCGCATCGGCCAGGGACGTGAAAACGCCAAGTTGTTCCTCAAGGACAATCCTGTGATGCTCGCCGAGATCGAGGAGAAGGTGAAGGGTGTGCTCGGCATTCGGTTGGCAACGGGCGCGGAGGGCGATCTCGTCGAGGAATGACCCACACGCATCACTCGGCGTTGGTGCCGAGGGGGTGGAACGCCGAGATGAGGGGTACCCGGAAATTACTCCAATCTCGCGATTTCCTCCCTCGGCACTTTCTTTTTGCCGTGCGTCACGGAGTCGCGGGCACGGTGTGAGGGACGCACGGTGCGCGTGGTGGGTTTCGTGAAAAAAACGGCAACGGCTTCAAAGGATAACGAAAGTGAAACAAGAGGCGATGACGAAAGTGATCGTTCTGCGCGGAGGGAAGAGCGTTGCCTCATGGCTAGAAATGCTTTTTGTTGTTGAACAACAAGACACATTTCTTTACCGTTAGGCAACTCACTCACCTCCGCGCAGAACGATCACTTTCGTCATCGCCTCTTGTTTCACTTTCGTTATCCTTCCAAGCCGTTGCCGTTTTTTCGACGCGGAGAAGACCACTTATTGTGCCGGATCGGAGATCGAGGATTTGTCGGTGCCTACCGTAACTGCTGTCACGCCGAGCATCCGCCGCGCGCAGCGACGTTCGGGCGCGCGCGCCGAAACGGGCGAAAGCGTCAGCAGCCGGTACAGCATTGCCGTGGATGGCGCGACGTTGGGCGATCTGTCGCTCGACGCCATCGAGCGTCTCGACATCCATGTGGGCGCGGAAGTGTCGGATCGCATCATCGCCGAGATCACGCGAGAGACGCAGACGCTCCACACGTACGATCGCGCGGTGAGTCTGCTGGCCGCCCATGCGCGCGCGTCCAAAGAGCTCGAGCGGTTGTTGGTCAAGAAGGGCGAGCCCGCCGCACTCGCAAAGGCAGCCGTCGCACGCCTTACTGAACAGGGATTCCTCGACGACGCGTCCTTCGCGCGGCAGTTCGCGCGCACCAAGCTCGCGGGCGGATTATCTCGGCGACGCATGCAAGCCGAGCTCGCGCGGCGCGGTGTCGCACGCGACGTGTCCGACGCGGCCATCGACGAAGTCGTGATCGACGAGGAGGTCGATGAAGCCGGCGCGTGCGAGAAGGTCGCCACGCGCAAGATGCGATCGCTCCGAGATTTGCCGCCCGACGTGCAGCGGCGGCGCCTCTATGCGTTTCTGGCGCGCCGCGGCTACGAGCTGGACGATGTGCGCGCAGTGGTGGACCGACTCGTTAGATAGCGCGGCGCGCGCCCTACTGACTCGCACGCCTTCAGTACGAGTATATTGTTGCGTTATGCGCGCTTCCGAGATTCGCCAGCGCTTCCTCGACTACTTCGAGCGGAACGGCCACGCGGTGCGTCCCAGCTCGTCGCTCGTCCCCAAGGACGACCCGACGTTGTTGTTCACCAACGCGGGGATGGTCCAGTTCAAGAAGATTTTCCTGGGGCAGGAGCAGTCGTCGTTCGGTCGGCGCGCCACGACGGCGCAGAAGTGCGTACGTGCGGGCGGCAAGCACAACGACCTCGAGCAGGTGGGTCACACAGCGCGTCACCACACGTTCTTCGAGATGCTCGGCAACTTCTCGTTCGGCGACTACTTCAAGCGCGACGCCATCCGATTCGCGTGGGAGTTCGTCACCGAGGAACTGGGCGTGGACAAGCGACACCTGCGCGTGACCGTGTACGAGTCGGACGACGAAGCGCGCGCGCTGTGGCGTGAGGTGACCGGTCTGGCCGATTCGCGTATCTATGGACTCGGCGAAGCGGACAACTTCTGGCAGATGGCGGACACCGGTCCGTGCGGTCCGTGCAGCGAGATCTATGTCGACCTCGCGCACTTCGCACCGGACTGGGCGTTTCCCACCGGCGCGACCGGCGAATGGACTGAGCTCGATCGCGCTGAATTCTCGCGCGACGCGTTCGTCGAAGGTGCGGAGGCGGGCCGGTTCCTCGAGATCTGGAACCTTGTGTTCATGCAGTTCGACCGACAGGCGACCGGCGAGCTCAAGCCGCTGCCTCGTCCGTCCGTGGACACGGGCGCGGGACTCGAGCGCATTGCCGCAGTGATGCAGGGCGTCACGTCCAACTATCACACCGATCTGTTCGCGCCGTTGCTCGAGGCGGCGGAGCAGGCGGTGGGCATTCCGTATCGTGGCCGCACCTCGGACGACGAGTACATCGGGCAGGCGGGGTCGCGCCGTGTGACCGTGCAGCCGGCGTCGTTCCGCGTGCTCGCGGATCACGCGCGTGCGGTGGCGTTCCTCCTGGCGGACGGTGTGTATCCGTCCAACGACGGGCGCGGCTACGTGCTGCGTCGCATTCTGCGCCGCGCGGTGCGGCATGCGTGGTTGTTAGGCAGGTCCGAGCCGACGCTGGTGCACGTGGTCGAGCGCGTGGTCGACACGATGCGCGTTGTGTATCCCGAGCTCGAGGCGCGTCGCCGATTTTTGCTGGACACGACGCGTGCGGAAGAGGAGCGCTTCCTGGCGACGATCGAAGGCGGCATGCAGCGCTTCGATCAGCTCGCACCGGCGCGCAGCACGCAAGGTTCGATTGCGCTCCGCGGGACCATCTCCGGCGAGGATGCGTTCCGGTTGTACGACACGTACGGATTCCCGATCGACCTCACGGAGCTGATGGCGCGGGAGCGCGGGTACACGGTGGACATCAGCGGCTTCGATCGCGCGCTCGATGCCCAACGCGAGCTGTCACGGGAGGAGCGTCGCGCGCGCGACCTCACCGTGACGGCGGACGTGCTGGCGGACGCGTCGCAATGGGATCGGGCGACGCCGGCGCAATCGCCGTCGCGGTTCGTCGGCTATGACATGGTCGAGATCGAGACGCAGGTGACGGCGGCGCGCCGCCTCGACGACGGGCGCATCGCCGTGATGCTGCGCGAGACGCCGTTCTACGCCGAGTCGGGTGGGCAGATCTCGGACGTCGGTGAGATCGTTGGGCACGGCTGGCGTGTGGACGTGGACGACGTGCGCAAGGTGCATGGGACTAACGCAGCGGTCGGCACGCTGGTCGGCGAATTCCGGTTCGGCCCCGCCGTCG
>Ga0207707_10001222_pt1 | contig 24136 bp, 23 predicted proteins | sample KBSC83BmetaG_FD_184336 | JGI IMG/M metagenome (GOLD analysis project Ga0207707, IMG submission 184336) | Corn rhizosphere microbial communities from Kellogg Biological Station, Michigan, USA - KBS C8-3B metaG (SPAdes) (version 2) | ecosystem: Host-associated > Plants > Roots > Rhizosphere ... | reverse complement strand
CTGGCCCATGCGGCGATCGATCTTGTACTTCGCCTCACTGCGCTTGGTCATCGCGTCCTCTTTCAGGTCTAGAGTTTGAGGAAACGCGCCCTCCTGTGCATCCGGCCTGGCCGGTGCCGACAGGTCCAGCCCCCAAAGCTTGAAGGGATGGACCACGGGTCGCGAAACGCATCGCGGGCCGAAAGCGGCCCGCGAGCAGGGCGGTTCTTACGGGAGAAACCGCTGTTGTGTCAATGACAAAGGACTTACTTTTCAGGCGCCGGCGTGGCCAGCGCCTTGGATTTGTCGACGATGTAAACCGCTAGCACTTTCAATGGCTTATCGCCGGAAACTTTTGCGTCATGGGGGACTCCGGCCGCGATTTGCCAGGAATCGCCCGCCTTCACATGGCGCGTCGGCTGTCCCTCGACGATCAGCTCGCCTTCGCCTTCCATGACATAGCCGAGCTCGACGCCCGGATGGGTGTGACGTCCCGGCGCTGCCGCCGCCGGAATCTCCGCAATGCCGCTGATGCTGTTGTAGCCCTCCGGGAATTCGGCCTTTTGCAGCGGCGTGCGTTTGATCCCGCCTTGCTGCGCAAGTGCGCCCGTGCAGGCAAGCGCGATAACGGATAGTGCGAGCAGAATTTTCTTGATCATGATTTTCCTCCCAGTGACACGAGATTAGCACACCGATCGCGGAAGAGTATTCCCGCGCTATCGCCTGATCCCCTGGAACGCCGCGGCGATGCCGCGCTGGAACAGCGACCAGTCGAAGCCGAGCGCGAGCGCCAGATAGCCGCGGTCGATCATCGCATTGGCCTGCTCGGCGGTACGCGCCACACCGCCGATCGGCACGCCGCTCTTCAAAATCCCTGCCTCGGCGCGCTTGATCAGCGCCTGGACCTCGGGGTCGTCGATCAGGCCGCGCTTGTTGATGGAGGTGGCGAGATCGCCGGGGCCGATGACGGCGACGTCGATCCCGGGGGTTGCCATGATCTCGTCGATGCGGTCCACGGCGTCGGCGTGCTCGATCGTGATCATGCAGATCATGTCGTCATCGGCGGCCGCCATGTATTCGGGCATCGATACGCCCCACCGGAAGGGGGCATGGAATGGGCCCCAGAAGCGGTCGCCCTTCGGCGGATAGCGCAGGCTGCGCACGGCCTTCTCGGCATCAGTGCGGCTGCAGATCATGGGAAAGTTGATGCCGAGCGCGCCAATGTCCATCGGCGCTTTCGCAAGCCAGGGCTCGTTGGCGGCGATCCGCGCCAGCGGCACGCAGGGCGTGCCTGCGGTGGCCGTGATCATCGCATGCGCGGAGGTGAGATCGATCGGCCCGTGCTCGAGGTCGACGATGATCCAGTCGAGCCCGGAGCGGGCCATGATCTGCACGGTCGCAATGCTCGGAATGGTCGCGATCGCGCCGAAGGTCGGGCGCTTCTCGCGCCATTCCTTGCGCAGGCGGTTGAGCGGGGCAGGTGCGGTCGATGTCATTCCGGGCTCCGTCGAATGAGGCGGGCCGGAAACTAACAGCGAGCCGCGACGCGGGGAAGGATCAGGCCTTACCTCAGGCCGGCACGCGGCCGCCGAAGAACGGCATCAGGGCCTGGCTCAGCGCATGCGGCTTGTTCGAAGTAAAGACCATTTCGGCGCCCGCGGAATCGGCTTCGCCACCGGGCGGCCCGAGCAGGTCCGAAACCCGCCGCGCGATCGCCGGCGCCGGATCGATCCAGTCGACCGGCCACGGTGCAAGGCGGACAAAGCGATCGAGCAGCAATGGATAATGCGTGCAGGCGAGCACGACCGTGTCGGTGCGCGATGCCTCGTCCTCGCCGCCGCCGACAAAACAGGGCGCGAGCTCGGCAAAAATATCGTGATCGCTGACGTCGTTGCCGCTCAAAGCGCTTTCGGCGAGCGAGGCCAGCTCCGGCGAACCCACCAGCGTCACCTCGCAACCTCCTGCGAAATCGCGGATCAGCCCCCGCGTATATTCGCGCTGGACCGTGCCCCTCGTGCCGAGCACCGAAACCCGGCGCGTCCTCGACTGCGCGCAGGCCGGCTTTATCGCCGGAACCGTGCCCACAAAGGGAATTTTATAGGCCTCTCGCAGATAAGACATCACGAGCGTGGAGGCGGTGTTGCAGGCGATCACGACCAGATCGGGCGCGTGGCGGTCGATCAGGTCACCGATCAGCGGCACCACGCGCGCGATGATTTCATCCTCGCCGTGATGGCCGTAAGGAAAGAAGGCATCGTCGGCGACATAGACGTAATGGGCGTCGGGCCGTGCGGCGACGATTTCGCGCAGCACGGTGAGGCCGCCGAGGCCGGAATCGAATACCAGGATGGAAGGGGGAATGGTCACGCGGCAATCCTAGCGCATGATCCGGAAAAGTGTGTAGCGGTTTTCCGAAAAGCATGCCTTCGGGCTCGACCCGAGGGATCAGGCGCAAACAGGAATCCAACCGAGGTTATCATTCAGTTGTTTTCGTCGCATGCGAAGCTGTCGGGGTTCGTGAAGAGGGAATGGGATTTGGAACGATTCAAATCGCCATTAACTGCCTTGACCGCTATCAGAACTTGGCCGCTACCAGAATATGCTGAAAATCAGGGAAATTGGCGGGAAATGTTGAGAAATACGTCCACGAACTGGGGCAGCCTCTCCAGGTGGTTTCACTGGATCCTGGGCATCACGATCATCGGCATGGTCGCCTATGGCTGGTGGATGAACCATTTTCCGGCGCGGGCGGACCGTTTCTTCTATCGCTCCATCCATGCCGATATCGGCTATGTCGTGCTGCTGCTCACCGTGATCCGGCTGATCTGGCGCGGCATCAACCCGACACCGGCGCTGCCCGACGACACCCCGCGATGGCAGCAGATCGCCTCGCGCGTCAGCCACTGGGCGCTCTATCTCGTCACCATCGTGGTGGCGATGCTGGGCTGGGCGCATTCCGGCGCGCGTCCGCCAAACCAGAACTATGCGAGCTTCTTCGGCCTCTTCAACGTGCCCCAGTTCACCTCGCCCGACAAGGTCGCGGCCGGCGCCTACGAGGATCGGCATATCCTCTTTGCCTATGTGCTGCTGGCGCTGATCGTGCTCCACGTCGCCGCCGCCGCGTGGCATCATTTCGTCCGCCGCGATCGCGTGGCGATGCGGATGATGAGCGGCACACCGGCCGAGCAATCTTAGAATTCCTCCAATAATTCCGCGTCTTTTTGCCTCTTTCCGATGGAGCAAACGGAAGCGTATGGCTTCGTCCGGCATCACCCATCGAGAGAGCATCCATGTCCTTCACGCGTATCGTTTCGAACATTTCCCTTGTCGCGTTCATCGCGTTTGCAGCGGCGGGCTTCGCGCGTGCCGAAAACAGCGTCGAGATTGTGCTGAGCTACAAGGACAAGAAATTCGATCCGCCGGAAATCAGCGCACCGCCGAACACGGTGATCGTGATCAAGTTCCGCAATCTCGACAAGGACGCGATGGAGCTGGAAAGTGACTCGCTGAAGATCGAGAAGGTTGTCGCCGCCGGCAAGGACGCCACCATCAAGGTCAAGGCCCAGAAGCCCGGCCGCTACGAATTCTTCGACGAATACAACGAGAAGACCGCCCGCGGCGCGCTGGTGGTGAAGTAACCGAGGGCCGCCTAATCGGCCGCGCTTCCTCTGATTGTATCTTGCGCGAAATGCAATTTCGCGCAAGCATGCCGCTTTTCAGGCATTTGAAGGCGGTGGCGTTTCATGTCGAAGAATATCGTCTTGCTGTCGGACGGTACCGGCAACAGCTCGGCGTCCGTCTTCAAAACCAACGTCTGGCGGCTGTTCCAGATTCTCGATTTGCGCGATCCGGAGCGTCAGATCGCCTTTTACGATGACGGCGTCGGAACGTCGTCGTTCAAGCTGTTCGCAATCCTTGGCGGCATTTTCGGCTTCGGGTTGAAGCGTAACGTCATTGCGATCTACGGCTTCTGCTGCCGCAACTACGAGCCGGGCGACCGCATCTATTGCTTCGGCTTCAGCCGCGGCGCCTTCACCATCCGTATCGTCGCAGGACTGATCGCGTCCCAGGGGCTCGTCAGATACGACGACAACGAAGCCGAGCTCGCCCGCTTCGCTGCGGACGCCTATCGCAACTACCGGCGCCGGTTCGATAGCGGCATTCTCAGATATCTTGGCCGTATTCACGTCGACCTGCGCGGCATCCGCGATGCGATCATTCGCGGTTGGCGAAGGATTCGAGGGCTGCGGCAGGTCGCGCCGGCAATGGACCCCGTCGAAAGCATTCACTTCGTCGGCGTGTGGGACACCGTCGACGCCTATGGCGGTCCGATCCAGGAAATGACGCGTGCGATCGACTACTGGATCTGGCCGCTGTCGATGCCGGATCGCTTCATGGGCGCCAAGGTCCTGCGCGCCTGTCACGCCCTGTCGCTCGAAGACGAACGCGATGCGTTCTCCCCCGTGATCTGGGATGAACGCTATTTGCGTGCCAGGGCCGACGTCGGCGGTATCGAAAAGGACTGGCTGTTCAACGTCGACCGCGATCCGCGCAGCCCGGAGGCACAGGCGCAGGAACCGCTCCCGCAGGCGCGGGAGAACCTTCCACCGGTCGATCGCCAGCGCATCAGCCAGGTGTGGTTTACCGGCGTGCATGCCGATGTCGGCGGTGGCTATCCGCAGAACGGCCTTTCCTTTGTGGCGCTCGACTGGATGATGGATCGCGCGGAAGCCTACGGGCTCCACTATCTCGATCCGCAGCGACGGCTGCTGATCGACCCCCAGATCGATCCGACCGACAAGCTCAATGATTCACGAAAGGGGCTTGCAAGCTATTATCGGTACAAGCCGCGCAACCTGAAGGAGCTTTACGAAGCGCCGCCGTACAAACCCTCGATTGCAGATGATTGGCGCACGATCAAAAGGCTGGCGAGCGGCAGAGAGGATATGCATCCTGAAATCCTCTCCGAGTTGCACCCGAGCGCGGGCAATACGTTGCTTCCAACGCCGTTGCCGATCATCCACGAATCGGTATTCGGGCGCATCGCCGGCGGGACGGATCGCTACGCGCCTGTCGTGATCCCCGCGTCTCGGTCCTACAAGCTCACCGGCAAGGATGGTGCGATCTCCAATGGACCGCATCGGGCCGATCCAGGCGATTGGCGATCATCCGTTCAGGACGATGTCTGGAACTGGATATGGCTGCGCCGCGTGGTGTATTTCCTCACGGCCTTTGCTACGGCCTTTGTCGTCTTCATTCCATTCTTCGTGATCTATTGGCCGGAATTTGGTCGCGGTGCTGTCGGCGGGTTGGTCAATCCGGTTGTCAATGCGGCGGCGTCGTTTCTGCCCGGCTTCCTCGAACCCTGGTTCGTTGCCTTCCGCGACGCGCCCGGATTTGTCCTGATCGGCGCCATCGCGGTCGGCGTGCTGATGCTGATCGGAAAAAATCTTCAAGAGACCATTCACGACGCGTCGCGCGTCGCCTGGCACGCGGCTGCGGGGTATGTGAGGCTGGCGGGGTGGCGCGCCGCAGTCTATGAGTTGCGGCGATACCGGGCTTACCGGGTTTTCTTCTACGTACTGACGCACTGGATCGTTCCCACCGCCATCATGTGGTGGCTATTCTGGTGGCTGGCCTTCGGCACGGCAAATACGCTCGGTCTGTTCTGCAAGCCGACCGGGCATGCGCTTGACGTGACCGAACAGGCTGTCGCGGCGCAAAAATCGGTCGGATACGGCGACATGTTCTTCACCAGCGAACTGTGCCACCCGACCGGGCTCAAGGTCACGCATGGCGAGAAATACAGGATCACGCTGGCCATACCGCAGGGTAGTCCATGGATCGACAAGGATATCCCGGCAGACCCAAGGGGGTTCGCGCTTGGGAGCTGGCGGCAGCTCGGTGGCATTCCCTTCAAGCGCCTGATCTGGTCGAACTGGTTCCGGCCGATCGTCCGCGTCGGTAGCACCGGACTGGAAGAGCACCTTCCGGACTTCGCGCAAGAGCCGGGCGACAAGACCCGGTGGACCGCCGAATTTATCGCTCGCGGCGACGGTGAGGTCTTTGTCTACGTCAACGACGCCTCGATCTTCTTGCCGTGGCTGCTGACCGCCTTCTACGACAACAATAAAGGCTCGGCCTGGGTCGAACTGAGACGGTTATAGAGCAAGGCTTCACGCTTCGCCGGACATGCGCTTGAAGTTCGTCTCGGTGCTTACCCCGCCGGCATCGTCTTCTCGATCAGGCGCACCCAATAGGATGCGCCATGCCCGAGAATGGAATCGTTGAAGCGATAGGCCGGGTGATGGCAATCATTGCCGTCGCCCATCCCCAGGAAGACGAAGGCGCCGGGGCGTGCCTCCAGCATGAAGGCAAAGTCCTCGCCGCCCATCAGCGGTACGACGTGGTCGTTCACACGTTCGGCGCCGACAATGTCGCGGGCCACTTCGGCCGCGATCGCGGCCTCCCGCGCGTGGTTCATCGTCACGGGATACATGCGCGTATACTTCGTTTCGGCTGATCCCCCGTAGGCGCGGGCGATGCTGTCGGCGATCTCGCCGATCCGGCGCTCGACGAGATCGCGCACGCCGGGGTCGAGCGTGCGTACCGTGCCTTTCAGTTCCGCGGTCTCGGGAATGATGTTGAAGGCCGTGCCTGCATTGAACATGGTGATCGAGATCACCGCCGATTTCAGCGGATCGACATTGCGCGCGACGATCGATTGCAGGGCATTGACGATTTGCGAGCCGATGAGAACGCTGTCGACCGCCTTGTGCGGTCCGGCTCCGCCGTGGCCACCCTTGCCGGTGACCTTGATCTCCACGACATCGGCCGATGCGAGCATCGCGCCGGGATTGGTGGCGAAATGGCCCTCGGCGATACCTGGCATGTTGTGCATGCCGTAGACCTCCTGGATTCCCCAGCGGGTCATGAGCCCATCGTCGATCATCGCCTTGCCGCCGGCGCCGCCTTCCTCCGCCGGCTGGAAGATCACCACCGCCGTTCCGTCGAAATTGCGCGTCTCGGCAAGGTATTTCGCGGCGCCAAGCAGCATGGCGGTGTGGCCGTCATGGCCGCAGGCATGCATCAGGCCGGGCGTCTTGGATGCGTACGGCACGCCCGATGTTTCCTCGATCGGCAATGCGTCCATGTCCGCCCGCAGCCCGATGGTTTTGCCCGAGGCGCTCTTGCGGCCGCGGATCACGCCGACGACGCCGGTGCGACCGATGCCGGTCACGACCTCATCGCATCCGAACTCGCGCAACTTGTCGGCAACGATAGCCGCCGTGCGATGCACCTCGTACAGAAGCTCGGGATGCTGATGGAAATCGTGCCGCCAGGCGGTCATGTCATCTGCGAGGGCGGCGATGCGGTTGACGATGGGCATGGTCGGCTTGCTTCCGTTGGAATTGAGCGGCGCCTGGAACAGTATATCCGGGCGAGCGGTGTTACGAGTTGCCGAATACGCGCTTGAAGATCGTGTCGACGTGCTTGAAGTGGTAGCCGAGGTCGAACTGCTCGTCGATCTCGGCGTCCGACAGGTATTTCTTTACGTCCGGGTCCTTCTTCAGCAGCGTATTGAAATCGCCTTCGCCGCGCCAGACCGGCATCGCGTTGCGCTGCACCAGCCTGTAGGAGTCCTCGCGGCTGGCGCCCTTCTGCGTCAGTGCGATCAGGATCCGCTGCGAGTGGATGAGCCCGCCGAGCCGGTCGAGGTTCTTCTGCATGTTGGCCGGATAGACCAGGAGCTTGTCGACGAGGCCCGCCAGCCTGTTGAGCGCGAAGTCGAGCGTCACGGTCGCATCGGGGCCGATCATGCGTTCGGCCGAGGAGTGCGAGATGTCGCGCTCGTGCCACAGCGCGACGTTCTCCAGCGCCGGCGTGACGTAGGCACGCACCATGCGCGACAGGCCGGTGAGGTTCTCCGACAGCACCGGGTTGCGCTTGTGAGGCATGGCGGAAGAACCCTTCTGGCCCTCCGAGAAGAATTCTTCCGCCTCCAGGACTTCTGTCCGTTGCAGGTGCCGGATTTCCGTCGCAAGCCGCTCCACCGACGAGGCGATCACGCCGAGCGTCGCAAAATACATCGCATGCCGGTCGCGCGGAATCACTTGAGTCGAGACCGGCTCGGGCGTGAGGCCCATTGCTTTTGCCACATGCTCTTCGACTCTGGGATCGATCTGCGCGAAGGTGCCGACCGCGCCCGAGATGGCGCAGGTCGCGACTTCCTTGCGCGCGAGCTTCAGACGATCACGCGCGCGGGTGAACTCGGCGTAGGCGTAGGCAAGCTTCAGCCCGAAGGTAACGGGCTCGGCATGGATGCCGTGGGAGCGGCCGACGGTGGGTGTCATCTTGTGCTCAAAGGCGCGCTTTTTCAGCGCTGCCAATACCCGGTCCACGTCCTCGATCAGGATGTCGGCGGCGCGGGTGAGCTGGACGTTGAGGCAGGTATCGAGCACGTCGGAGGACGTCATGCCCTGATGCACGAAGCGCGCCTCGGGGCCGACGATTTCCGCCAGATGGGTGAGGAAGGCGATGACGTCGTGCTTGGTCTCGCGCTCGATCTCGTCGATGCGGCCGACGTCGAAGGTGGCGTTCTTGCCCTTGGCCCAGATGGTCCTGGCCGCTTCCTTTGGGATCACGCCGAGCTCTGCCTGCGCGTCTGCCGCATGCGCCTCGATCTCGAACCAGATCCGAAAGCGCGTCTGTGGCTCCCAGATCGCGGCCATTTCCGGGCGGGTGTAGCGGGGGATCATCGAAAGCTCCGAACCAGGTGGGCAGGGGCCGCCGGGCGGCTCCGAGCCGGAATGTTTTTTACGCCGCGCTTTAGCAGATCGGATTGCGGGAGGCCACCCGGAAGCGCTGGCCCGGTGGAAAACGGCAGGCCGGAATTTGCGCGGTGTGGCAGCCGGTTACAGGTTGGTCAGCCCGCACGCGATGGCAAGACGGACCAACTGGGCATCCGTAGGCAGGCCGGTCTTTGCCTTGACCATGTAATGGTAGTTCTGGACCGTTTTGGTGCTGAGATTGAGATTGGCGGCGATCTGGTCGGTGGTCGAGCCGGCCGCGAGCTGCCGCAGGATTTCGATTTCGCGCTCTCCCAAACGGTCGAGGATCGACTGCAACGGGTTGAGGCTCTCCTCGGCCAGGGTATGGGCGACGTCGTCGCTCATCGCGCGTTCGCCACGCATGACACAACGTATGGCATGAACCAGCGCGGCCGGCTCGCTGCTCTTGGTGACGTAGCCGCTTGCGCCGGCTCTGAAGGCCGCCTTCACCAGGGCCGCTTCGCTGTGCATGCTGAAGACGAGTATGCGGGCGCGCTGGTTCCTGGAGCGGATATTGCGGATGGCCTCGAGCCCGCTTGCGCCCTTCATTGAAATGTCCATCACGACGACATCAGGAGCGTGGGCCTTGAAGGCCGCATAGGCGCTGGTCGCGTTGTCCGCTTCGGCGACGACGCGGAAGTCGCCCTGGTTTTCCAGCACGCGCCGGTAGCCCTGGCGAACCACCGGGTGGTCGTCGACCAGCAGGATCGAGACGTTCTGCGTCTCGGTCGTCATGCGGCGATCGGGATTGTCGCCGCGACGCTGAGGCCGCGTGTCGCGCGCGCGATGGAGAGCGATCCGCCGAGCGCGGCTATTCTCTCCCGCATTCCGGTCAGGCCGAAGCCTGCAAACTGCGCGACATGGGCTGCGTCACCGCCGCCATCATCCTCGACGCGAATCAGGAGCGCGTCCTCCGCTCCGGTACGCCGTTCGATCCGGAGCGAAATCTCGCGTGCCGCGCTGTGACGTAGTGCGTTGGTCAGGCATTCCTGGGCAATGCGATAGGCCGCGGTGGCGGCGGCACCCCGCACGTCGGCAAGGTCGCCCTGCATATCGAGCTGAACCGTCGGCCGCGTGGCATTCTGCGATCGCCAGCCATCGACGAGGCTGATCAGGCTTGCTTCAAGTCCCAATTCCACGGCGGCGGGATGGCGCAGGCGATTCAGCGTGCCCCGCAGGCACGCCATGATGCGCAGCGTCGCCTGCGAGATCATCCGTGCATCCTGCGCGACGCCGATCTTGTTCTGATCTTCGCTGCTTGCCGCCTCGATCGTATTGGCAAAAGCGAGGATAGCGGTGAGGTTCTGGCCGAACTCATCGTGCAACTCGCGCGCCAGCGCACGCCTTTCGTCGTCGCGGATTTCGAGCAGACGCTGGGTCAGCGCCGCGTGTTGCTCGGTCGCCTCCGCCAGGCGCTCGCCGAGGTCGCCTACGGCACGCCCGATCATCGTAAGCTCCATCGAGCGGAAGCGCGGCAGGGGAGTCCGGTATTGGCCATTGGCCATGCGCTGCAATGCAACGACGATCGACCGCGCGGGCGCGAGCGTGTGTGCGATCGCAAGCGAGGCCAGCAAGCCGATCGCCGCCGCCATCAGGAGCGCGACATCGATATTCTCCAGGATGCGCTCCCAGGCGAGCCAGATCGCCGCGTCCGGATCGGCGATGGCCGTCACGGAGCCAGCGGTCGCGGTGCGCGAGTTGATCGCGCGGGCCACGGCGGCATGGTCGCCAAGCAACCTGTGCACCGTTGCGGCGAACCAGAGCGGGGCAGGTTTGCCGATTCCCTTGCTCTGACCGCAGAGCGGCTTCTCGAATTCGGTCTTGGGCAATAACTGGATGCAGACGCCGGGCGAAATCAATTTCATGGTTTCGATGGTGCGCCATTCCGACACCGGCATCAGATGCTCGCGCGTTCTGTCGCTGCGCAACAGGAACTCTCGCCAGTAGAGCGCTTCCAGCGCCCGAGAGACGCGCTCGGCAGATGCGGTAGTTGCCCGATCGACGCTGCGATAGGCGTCGAACATGGCCCAGATGGTCGCCGCGCCCAGACACAGGAGAACGACGGCGAGCAAGCGCGCGATGAGCTGAAGGATGAGGCGCATGCGGTCACCTCCACGACGTTTGAATGAACCTAACAACACCGCGGTTCCGTGCCAATGGCCAGCTTGTCGCCGGAACCGCGTTGGGAAAATTTCCCAGCCAATCCCAGGCATATCTCTTTGGACGGCGCGTCCGGGCTCTGCTTAACTGACGTTCTCTCGGCTTGTCGGAAGATGACCTTGAGGACACTGCCATGACGGGAGCTGAAGCCCATGAGTGTGATGAGTGGCGCACAGGTCAGGTTGCCGAACGGCGACACTCCGGAGCGCGGCCCCTTGTTGCTCTGGATGATCTTCACCGGGCTGTCGGTCTTCGCCGCGGTGCTGTTATGGCGATACGGCCTGATCCGCCTGATGGTCGTCTCCGACCGGACCTACATTTCGACCCTGATCGGTATCCTCTATATCGTCACCTGCGGTCATTGTTTCTGGCGAACGCGGGCGATTGCACGGGAGGCCGAGGCCGCACGGCGCTGCCGCGCGATCCTGTCGGGGCCTGACGGAGCCAACGCGCTCGGGCCCGATGCCCGCGCCTTGCCGGGTGGCATGGTGTCGGATCACATCAAGAGCCTCGTGACCAAGGCTGAAACACAACGCGCCGGGCGGATCGACCAGACGCTGCTGTTGCGCTCGCTCGCCGACCGCCTGCGCGGCTCCAACGGTTTTGGCGCCTTCGTGTCGGATACCTTGATGAAACTCGGCCTGCTGGGCACCATCGTCGGCTTCATCATCATGCTGGCGCCGATCGCGGGCCTCGATGCCGCCGACAAGGTCGCCATGAAATCCTCGATGGGGCTGATGAGCGACGGCATGGCGGTCGCCATGTACACGACGCTCGCGGGCCTGGTTGGCTCGATCCTAGTTCGCATTCAATATTACATGCTCGATGCCGCGACCCAGCGCGTGTTCTCCGATGCCGTGATGCTGACGGAGACGCGCGTCACGCCCGTTCTGGAACGGCATCATGATGGATGATTTCACCCTCTATCCGCGCGAGGAGCCGTTCGATCCGTTCAGCGTCATGCTGTTCAAGGCGCTGCAGGTCATCGCCTTCCTGTTCTTCATTGCGCTGCTTTCCATTTCGCCTGATTCCAAGGACGGCAAGGTCGACTCCAAGGCCGAGTTCATCATCACCATGGACTGGCCCGACAATCATCCCGACGATCTCGATCTCTTCGTCCAGGACCCGATCGGCAATATCGCCTGGTACCGGCATCGCGAGGCCGGCTTCCTCACGCTCGATCGCGACGATCGCGGCGGTGCCAACGATTTCATCATCATCAATGGCCGCAAACTGCCGTCGCCGATCCGCGAGGAGATCGTCACCGTGCGCGGCGTCGTCGCGGGCGAGTACACCGTCAACATCTCGCATTTCCAGGCCACCACCGGCCAGCCGGTGGAGGCGACGGTGAAGGTCCAGAAGCTCAATCCGACCGCGCAGGTCGTGTTCGACGACAAGGTGATGGTCGACCATACCGGCGACGAGAAGACCGCGTTGCGCTTCAAGCTCGACGCCGAGGGCAAGGTGATCGACGTGCACCGGCGGCCGAAATCGCTACTGGCGACCTTCCGCAACGTCCGCGCCAACGGTGCGGACCTCGATCCCAAAACCGGCGTCCGGATGTTACGGCCGTGAACAGCTTGCAGTCGGTCATCGTCACGCTGTCCGTCAGCTACGCGCTGATCGGCGCACTGCTGCTCGTCGTCCTCGTCTACGCCCGCCTGCCATGGCCGGCCAAGGCGGTTGCAGTCGTCGTCACCAGCGCATTCTATCTGGTCAGCTTCGTCGCCACCCGCAGCCTGCTGGGTTGGGCCAGCGTGGACAAGCTCCCCGCCAGCTTCAAGTTGCTGCAGGCGCGGATCGTCGACCCGCATACGGTGGAAGGCGATCCGGGCTCGGTCTATCTGTGGGTGGAAGCGCTGGACGAGGATAACCGGCCGAGTGGCGTGCCGAGGGCCTACCGCCTTCCATACAGCGACGCGCTGGCCGAGAAGACCCACACGGCCGAGAACCAGATCGCGGCTGGCCATCCCCAAGGCGGCCGTGCCGCCGATTTCGGAACCGGAGAGGGCGGGCTGATCGACGCGGCACGGGAATACATCCTCCCGAGAACCGTCATCGAGACGTCCGGCGGCGATCCCTCCACCGGCGAGTTCAAGGCCGCCGCGCAGGGTGGCGATGGCGTATCGTTCACGCCGCTGCTGCCGCCGCGCATGCCGCCCAAGGATGAGCAATAGGCCCCCGCATCTTGCCCGGAGCGGTGGAAAGCCGTACCCCGCTGGCACATCCTGATTGATGTCCCTCAAGGCCTGTATTTCCCGTGGGCGGTAGCCTGAGAGGCGGAGGAAACGCGTGCTGCTGGCTCTTTTTGCCGACATTCATGCCAACCGGCAGGCCTTTGCCGCATGCCTGGAAGCGGCCCGCGCGCGCGGGGCGGACCGGCTGGTGCTGCTCGGCGATTTCGTCGGTTATGGCGGCGATCCCGAATGGGCCGTCGATACCGTCATGGAGTTGGTCGAGCAGGGCGCGATCGCCGTGCGCGGCAATCACGACCAGGCAGTCGGCGTTCCCAGCGAAAGCATGAATGCCGCGGCGCGGGCCGCGATCGACTGGACCCGTGACCGCCTCGGCGCGGCGCAACGGCAATTCCTGGCCGATCTGCCCTGGACGCACGAGGAGGACGACCGCCTTTATGTGCATTCCGAGGCGTCAAACCCGCAACGCTGGCGCTATGTCCAGTCCGCCGCGGACGCCGCGCGCAGCATGATCTCAACGCCCGCGCAGGTCACCTTCTGCGGCCACATCCACCAGCCGGCGCTCTATTCGATGTCGGTCACCGCCAAGATGACCAGCTTTGTGCCGACTTCGGGCATTCCCGTACAACTGCTCAAGGGCCGGCAATGGCTTGTAGTGTCCGGCTCCGTCGGCCAGCCGCGCGACAGCAATCCCGCGGCCTGTTTCCTCACCTTCGATACAAGATCGCGCGAGATCACCTATTGCCGCGTGGCCTATGACGTAGAGGCCGCGGCGAAGCGCATCCGCGACGCCGGCCTGCCGCCATGGCTCGCCGATCGCCTGTCGCAGGGAAGGTGAGCGATGGCCCATTCCCTGATCGAGCCCGGCGCCGTGCTCGATGGTTTCACGATCGGCGAATGCGTCCATCATGGCGGCATGGCGACGTTATGGATCGTCACGCATCCGGATATCCCGGCACCGCTGCTGATGAAGGTCCCGCGCGTCTCGGAAGGCGAGGACCCGGCCGCGATCGTCTCCTTCGAGATGGAGCAGATGATCCTGCCGCGCCTTCAGGGGCCGCACGTGCCGGCCTGGTTTGCGACCGGCGATTTCGTCCGCCAGGCCTATGTCGTGATCGAGCGTATCTCGGGACAGACGCTGTACAAACGGCTGCCGGACCTGCCGCTTGCCTACGAGGAGGTGCGGGTCCTCGGCGGCAAGATCGCGACCGCGCTTGCCGATCTGCACCGCCAAAACGTCGTGCACCACGACATCAAGCCGTCCAGCATCATGTTCCGCGAGAGCGGCGAGGCGGTGCTGATCGACTACGGCCTGTCGCATCACAACCATCTGCCCGATCTCTTGCAGGAGGAGTTCCGCGTTCCCTTCGGCACTGCGCCCTATATGGCGCCGGAGCGGCTGAACGGCGTGCGCGACGATCCGCGCAGCGATCTGTTTTCGCTGGGCGTGCTGCTTTATTTCTTCACCACGGGCGTAAGGCCGTTCGGCGAGAGCGAAACGATGAGCGGCATGCGGCGGCGCCTGTGGCGCGATCCGCATCCGCCCCGCTGGCTCAAGGCCGACTATCCGCCCTGGCTGCAGGAGATCGTGCTGCGGTGCCTGGAGATCGAGCCGCGCAACCGCTATCCGACCGCCTCCCAACTCGCCTTCGATCTCGGCCACCCCGATCAGGTGAAACTCACGTCGCGGTCGGAACGGCTGAAGCGCGATCCGCTCACTGCGGTCTGGCGCCGCCGCTTCAACCAGGGCGTGGCGATCCCGAAGCCGAAATCCGATATGGCGGCGCAACTGGCCTCGAGCCCGATCGTCGCGGTCGCGCTCGATACCGTGGAAGCGTCGGACGAGATGAACGCAGCCCTGCGACGGACTGCCGAGCGTGTCCTTGCGATACTCCCGTCGGCGCGGCTCTCCTGCGTCAACGTGCTCAAGCTCGGCCGCCTCACCATCGACCGGACACTGGACGAGCAGGGGCATAACAAGCATGTCGACCGGCTGGTGGCCCTGAAGCACTGGGCCCAGCCGCTGAAACTGGACGAGAACCGCCTCACGGTTCACGTGCTGGAGGCGATCGACCCGGCAGCCGCCATCCTCGAATTCGCCGATGTCAACCAGGTCGATCACATCATCATCGGCGCCCGCCGGCAGTCCGGCATGTTCGCCCGCCTTGGCAGCGTTTCGAGCAAGGTCGCCTTCGAGGCGCCCTGCACGGTGACCGTGGTGCGCCCGCCGCGGCTGGCCGGATCGCCCGCGCCCGAGGATCGGGACATGCCGCCGGTGTTTTGAACGGAAACCGTAGCCGGCGACTCTAATCCCCGTTGCCGTCTCGGTTTTCCGGGGTAGTCATGTCCACCATTGATGATGTCCTCGCCGTCGCCACGGCGGCCTTCGCCGTCGCGACCTTTGTCATTCCACCCGTCCGCTATGCGCTGTCGTTCAGGAAGGGGCCGCGGGACTCGCTGTCCGTCGTCGGCAGGGTAATCGGACTTTTCGTGCTGACCGCCATTCTCTCGGCGGTCGCCGTGGCGCTCGCGCTGTTGATGCTGATGTTCTCCGAGCGCAGTGGCTGGGGCTGGCTCGGTCTCGCTGCGATCGGGGTGTACTGGTTCGCGGTCGTGACGTTCTTCGTGATTTCCGACAACCTCGCGCGCCGGCGTCGGCAGCAGGACGGCGGAACTTAGATGGCTTCGCCCCGCGCCAGCGCCGCCGCGTTGCGGATCGCCGAAATGTTCTTCCTGTAGGCCTCCTGGGTGCCGCCCCTGAACACGGCAGAGCCGGCCACGAAGGCGTTGGCGCCGGCGGCGGCGAGCTCGCCCGCGACGTCGGGCGCCACCCCGCCGTCGACCTCGATGTCAATCGGCCGGCCCGCGGTCATCGCCCGCAGATCGCCGATCTTGCCGAGCGCGGAGCGGATGAAGGCCTGGCCGCCGAAGCCGGGATTGACCGACATGATCAGCACGAGATCGATCATGTCGATGACATATTCGATCGCCGAGAGCGGAGTGCCCGGATTGAGCGTGACGCCGGCCTTCTTGCCGAGCGCCTTGATCGTCTGCAGCGAGCGGTGCAGGTGGGGACCTGCCTCCGCATGCACCGTGATGTGGTCGCAGCCCGCTTTCGCGAACGCCTCGAGATAGGGATCGCAGGGCGCGATCATCAGGTGCGCGTCGAAGATTTTCTTCGAGTGCGGCCGCATCGCCTTGATGACGTCGGGACCGAAGGAAATGTTGGGCACGAAATGCCCGTCCATCACATCGAGATGGATCCAGTCGGCGCCGGCCGCATCGATCGCGCGGACCTCTTCGCCGAGCTTCGAGAAATCCGACGCGAGGATCGACGGCGCGATGACGAGAGGGCGGGCGGCAAGGGGCATGGACGGTTTCCGAAGACAGAACAGACTCCGGGTAACACGCATGAAGCGGGCGGGCAATGCGAGGGGAACTGAATGACGGGGCTTACCTGGCGCGCTTGGCCGGCCTCGGTTTAGGCGTCGTGTTGCGCGAAGCCTTGTTCGTTCCTTTGGGTTTCGTATCCGGCCGTGTCGCAGCCGCGGTGAGCCCGCGTTCAACCCACTTCTTCAGACCGGCTTCGGTGCGATAGCCCTCGGCGGTCACGCGGATAAAGCCCGTCATCCGGCGTCCACCGATGTCGGCTGGCTCGACGTGGGCCTCGCCGAGGAATTTGTCGCGCGACTGGGGATCCACCCGCACCAGAAGTCCGCCCTTGCCGCTCGCGGAGCAGAACATGCCGCTCGCGGTCATGAAGGTCAATCCGCCCATCATCTTTCGCTCGGTGACACCGCGCCGCCCGGCCATCAGGCGGCGAATGCGCTCGGCCAGCTTCTCGTCGTACGCCATCGAAACCATCCCATGTCCGCGACTCCGCGGATCATCTTCGGGCATGAAGAAAGATCAATAGGGTGGCGTCCCGGGGGCGGAAAAATCTGCCGCCGCGGCAGCTATTGCCGGGGCTGCGCGGCAGCTGGCTTTCGGAAAGTCTTTGTTTTGCGGGACTTTCGATCATGGCACGGCGCTTGCTGGTTCCATGGAGCAAGATGTCAGGCCGCCCCCGCGGCCAGTGTTGGAGTTCTGCCATGTTGTTTGCGCTTGGTGCAGCCGGGTCCCTGCTGGACACCCTGCAATCGCTGACCAAATCGAAGTCGTCGTCCGCCACGACGTCCACCGATCCGGGCCAGGGCTCGGCCAATCCGTTCGACCCCGGTACCGGCACCCAGGGTCAGGTCTCCACCGGCTTCTCGGCAGGGAACTGCGGGCCGCAGATTTCGCCGCAGACCATGAGCGCGCTGATCGACGCGCAGAGCCAGTCGGGGACGACCAATACCGCGCCGACCAATCCGTCGGACGCGCTGAAGGATTTGTTCTCGCAGATCGACGCCGATGGAAACGGCTCGATCACCAAAAGCGAATTCGAAAACGCCCTCGGCGCCGGTGGGACCAATCTGGCTGCAGCCGACGACGTCTTCGGCAAGCTCGATGCCAATGGCGACGGCTCGGTCAGCCTCGACGAAATGAAGTCGGCGCTGCAGGGCGCGGGCCATCACGGCCATCGTCACATGCATGCGAACGCCTCGGGCGATGGCGGCGCCAATCCGCTGGCACAGGCCCTGGCCGGCGCCTCCAGCACCTCGGTGATCAACAGCGACGGCTCGACCACGACATCCATCACCATGCCGGACGGATCGAAGGTATCACTGACCACGCCGGCGGCTTCCTCATCGTCGGGCTCGAACTCCGCCACCTCGTCCTACAATCTGATCGAGCAGATGATCCAGCGCGAGGCCAAGGCGCTTTCGGCTTCGGTTGCTTCATCGCTCTCGGTCAGCGTCTGAAATAGCAGCTAGCCGAACCTGTCCTTCCAGGCCGGCAACGCGCCGGGGAAGGGCAGTGCGCTCGCCATGAACACGCCGCGGGCGATGGCGCGCGCCAGCACATTGGCGGCGACCGCGCCGAGCTCGGTCAATCCGTAGAGCGGATCGACCGCCTTCTCGCCGGTCGCCGCGGCAAACACCGTATCGCCGTCGAGCGGGGCATGCACCGGATAGATCGCACGCGCCATTCCCGTTTGCGCGATCATCGCCAGCCGCTTGGCCTGCGCCTTGGTCAGCGTCGCATCGGTGACGATGACGGCGATGGTTGTGTTCTCCACAGAACTTGCGGCCGGGCCGCCCTTCAGCCGCATCGCCAGCATGTCCGGCGTGAACGAGGCGGGCAGGCCGCGCCCGCCGAATTCGCCGCCGACCTCGAATGGCGCCGCCCAGAACCAGGGTCCGTCGCCGACGGTCACGCTGCCGACGGCATTGACCGCAACGATCGCCGCCACCAGCGCGCCGGTCGATGTCTTCGCGGACGCCGAACCGAGACCACCCTTGAAGTTCGCCGTCGTCGCGCCCATGCCGGCGCCGGCGCTGCCGAGCGCGAAATCGCTTCCCGCCGCGGCGGCTGCGGCATAGCCGAGATCGCGATAGGGCGGAAACCGTCCCCAGCGCTTGTCGCCGCCATTGAGAAGATCGAAGCAGATCGCGCCCGGCACGATCGGGATCAAGGCGTCGCGGATGCGCAAGCCGCGGCCCTGCTCGGCGAGCCACGCCTGCACGCCGCCGGCGGAATCGAGCCCGAGCGCCGAGCCGCCGGACAGTGCGATGCCGTCGACCGTCTCGACCGTGCTCTCCGGCCTGAGGGCTGCTTCCTCCCGCGTGCCCGGCCCGCCGCCGCGCACATCGATCGCGGCGACCGCCGGCTTGTCGAACAGGATCGCGGTGACGCCGGACGCAAGCCGCCCGTCGTCGGCGTGTCCGACCTTGACGCCGGGAATATCGGTGAGGAGATTTTTCAAGACGTGTGTTCCTGTCCGCAAGGCCATCCGGTGATGCCGGATCATCCGTAACTTCCGGCTCGATTGTCAAACAGCGGGCGTCGTGGGAAACAGAATGTATGATCCGAGACCCGGCGCCGGAATCTGGACGGGATGCTGAGGTTTTTTGCCATCTGGAGCCGATGATGTCGGGCGCAACTCTCTCCGTCGACACGGCCGGCCGCATCCTGGCGTGGAGCCGGGACGCCGAGGAGCTGCTTGGCTATTCCGAGCAGGAGGCGGTTGGACAGTCGATCGAACTGATCATCCCGCCGCATTTGCGCGGACGGCATCATGCCGGCTTCCGGCGCTTCATCCAGACGGGCGTCACTGCGTTGCCGGAAGTCAGCACGACGCAGGCCGTTCACAAGACCGGAGCGACCATGAAAGTCCGGATCTCCGTGAGGGCCGTTTATGGCGCGCAGCAGGACATCATCGCCGTGGAAGCATTGATGTATTGATTTGTCCGACGACAGGCGGATCAATTTACAGGCGGCAATTGCCGCACACAGGTCTGCGGCAAAATGCGAGGCTCTTCCTCCCATGGCATTGTCTTTGAGGGGACGCATGCGACGGCGGGAGTTCATTGCGGGAAGCGCCGCCATGGCGGCGCGAAACCGGCGACATTCCCTTCCAGCAGCAGACGAAATTCGAGCTGATCCTTAATCGCGCTGCGGCGGCGTCGCTCGGTCTCGAATTTCCGGCGACGTTGCTGGCGGCCGCTGACGAGGTCATGGGGTGAGGCGGCACTTCCGGATCGGCCCTTAGCCGGTGGTCATTGGGCCAATCCTCCGTTTACGCCACCGGCTTCAACCATTCAGCGCCACTCGGATCATCCGGGCCAGCTCCGGCTTGCGATAGGGCTTGGCGAGCAGCAGCACGCCCTCGTCGAGGCGGCCGTGATGCAGGATCGCATTCTCGGTATAGCCCGAGGTGAACAGGGTCTTCAGCGAAGGCCGGCGCTTTGTCGCCTCGTCGACCAACTGGCGTCCGTTCATGCCGCCGGGCATGATCACGTCGGTGAACAGGAGATCGACGCCCGCGCCGTTATCGATGATCTTCAGCGCTTCCGCCGCATTGGCGGCTTCCAGCGTCGCGTAGCCGAGGCTTGCGACCTGCGCCATGACATATTTTCGCACCAGCGCGTCGTCCTCGACAACGAGCACCGTCTCGCTGCCCCGCTCGATTGTCGGGGACGACGCCGTGTCCACGATGGCCTGCCCCTGTCCGGTCGAGCGTGGCAGGTAGATCCTCACGGTGGTGCCGTGGCCTTCCTCGCTGTAGATCTTGATGTGTCCGCCGGACTGCTTGACGAAGCCGAACACCATGCTGAGCCCGAGGCCGGTGCCCTTGCCGACCTCCTTGGTGGTGAAAAAGGGATCGAACACTTTCTCGAGCAGATCGGCGGGAATTCCCATCCCGGTGTCGCTGACGGCGATCATGACGTAGTCGCCCGGCGGGACCTCGGAGTTCAGCCGCGCATAGTCCTCGTCGAGATGGACGTTGCGCGTCTCGAGCGTAAGCTTGCCGCCGCGCTGCATCGCGTCGCGCGCGTTCAGGGCAAGATTGAGGACCGCGGTGGTGAGCTGGTTGGGATCGACCAGTGTCGGCCAGGCTTCGTCCGCGAGCTTCGGCGAAATCTCGATCTGCTCGCCCAGCGTCGGATGCAGCAATTTGGCGACCTCGACGATCAGGGAGTTGACGTCGATCTCGACCGGCTGCAGCGGCTGCCTGCGCGCAAACGCGAGCAGGTGCTTGGTGAGTTGTGCACCGCGCTCGGCGGCATCGTCGATCAGCTTGGCGATCGAGGCGAGTTCCGGGCGATCCTCGACCGCCTCGGCCAGAATGCCGATGGTGCCGGTGATGACCGTCAGGATGTTGTTGAAGTCGTGGGCGACGCCGCCGGTGAGCTGGCCGATCGCGTCCATCTTCTGGGCCAGCCGGAGGTGGGCTTCGGCGGCGAGTTTCTCTGAGACATCGCGGCCGATGAAGAAATGCCGCCGCACCGGCCCAGACCAGCTCCCCATCCAGTTCAGCGTCACGATGCGTTGCCCATCCTTGTGCGGATACCGCGCCTCGAAACTGCGCACCTGCAACCCGCGCCGTGCGGCGCGCATTTCCTGCCGCGTGCTTTCGAGATCGTCGGGATGGATGAAGTCGACCGCGCTGTGCCCGACCATCTCTTCGGGCCGGTAACCCAGGATGCTCGCCACGCTGGGGCTGACCTGGACGAAGTTTCCGTTGCTGTCGGTCACCAGGATCAGGTCCTGCGACGTCTCGAAGATGCGCTGCCGCTCTTCGGTCTCGCGGTTCAACGCCGTCTCGGTCCGCTTGCTCTCGGTGATGTCGCGGGCGATCATCGAAGCGCCGATGATCTCGCCTGCGGCGGAGCGGATCGGAGAGACGCTGAGCGACACGTCCACGCTTTGGCCGTCCTTGTGCACACGAACCGTCTCAAAATACTCGATCCGTTCGCCGCGGCTGACCTGCCCGAGAATGCTGTCGGCTTCCTCGCGCCGATGTGGCGGAACGATCAGGGCAATATGCTCGCCGACGGCTTCAGTCGCGGAATATCCAAACAGGCGCTCGGCGCCGCGATTCCAGGCCGTGATGGTGCCGTCGAGCGCCTTGGTGATGATGGCATCGTTGGAGGATTCGACGACCGCGCTGAACAACCGTTCGCGCACGGAGTGCTGGTCGCGCACGAAAGCGGCCTCGCGCCGCATCGACCGGACCAGGCGCGACATCTGGGCCTGCAGCGCGACATTGTCGACCAGCAGGACCGCCAGCACGAAGCTTGCCGCACAGAGCCCGTAGATGCGCCCCACGTAGAAGCCGAGATCGAAGCGCGCCACGTTGACGATCGCCGACAGCGAGATGTCGAACAACCAGGCGCAAAGCACGACCATCAGCCAGATGTCGATCACCGAATGCGGACGGCGAAACCACAAGACAAACAGCGCCGCGAGGCTGAGGGCCGATACCGCCGACACGACGCCGATCATGGTGGGCGTATAGCGGCCCTGGCTCAGCAGCGTCGGCAGGAAGTCATGGGCGCGGGTCACGAGCCAGGTCAAGACGACAATCGCCACGACCACCGCGCCGATGCAGGTCAGGATCGCACGCGGCGTGGACAGCTTGACCTTGGGGCCGCCGTCCCGCGCCTTGTTGAGGCCGTAACCGATGACGAGCAATGGAAAGCCGCCGTGCCAGATCATGGAGAGCCAGACCGTAGTCTGCGGTCCGGCGCCAAATAGTCCTGTGGAGGCGAAAAGTCCTGGAAAGGTCAGGGCGTGGACGACAGCGGCGGCCGCCGTGAAAAGATAGCCGCCGGCCAGGAACAGGAGCGCGCGGGCGCGCAGGACCGCGAACTGCGACAACAGGAGCACCGCGGTGATGACATCGTTGATCGCAAGCGCCGACTGGTAACTCGCGACAAAGGCCGGCACGGGCGCAAGTGGAACACCGGCGAAGGGAACCGCAATCGCGAACAGGACGGCGGAAACGCCGACAACCGCCGATGCTGCAGTGCGGTCGGCCTTGCTCGCAGGCAGGGTCGACAGGAAGATGTTGCGGTCGCCGACCAACTGCATGCGCGCCTCCCGCGTACGGAAACGAACGCGGTACCACTATGACCCTGTTATCGATTTCAGGGAATCGTCCCAGAGTTACATATAATCGAATTAGTCCAAGGGCCCAATTCGCCGATGGTTCCGGGTAACCGCCTCTTTACTGACAAGCGGAAAATTGCACCTGGATATTATCCATATCCAGTCGTTTCCATCGTAGGGTTGCAATGTCGATGATCCTGGAGTGAGCGATGCCACGGATTCTCGTTGTCGATGACCAGGCGGACGTGCGCGCGATGATCTGCATGGTGCTGCGCGTCAAGGGTTTCGATGTCGCGGAAGCCGACGGCATCAAGTCGGGATTGCGGGCGTTCGCGGAGCAGGACTGCGACGCCGCGGTTGTCGACATCTTCCTGAAGGATGAAAACGGTTTCGACCTGATGGTTGCGCTGCGCGAGCGCGCGCCCGATCTGCCGATCGTCGCGGTATCCGGAATGACGGCGCTCGATGCGGTTGCGCGGACGTCGGAATTGTCCGACGTCGTGTGCTTGCAGAAGCCGTTCCGGCCGGTCGACCTGATCCGCGCCATCGAAGCCGCAAGCGCATCGGTCGGACGGCAGGCCGGCGCCGCGCGGATGGCAGGCTGACCCGCCAAAACAAAACGCCCCGGCGAACCGGGGCGTTTGATCGCGAGATAGTCGCGAGCGCTCAGGAACCCTTCTTACGAGCCTTTGGGGTTGATCTCGGCGTAACCGGCCTTGTCATCCCATTTGTAGACGACATAGTCGATCTGCTTGATGTCGCCTTTGGCGTCGAACTCCAACGTGCCGATCACGGTGTCCCACTTGCCGCCCTTGATGGCGTCCATCACCTTCTTCGGATCAGTGGTGCCGGCCTTCGCGACCGCCTTCGACCACACCTGGAAAGCGGCGTAGGTGTAGAGGGTGTAGCCCTCGGGGTCGATGTTCTTGGCCTTGAACTTGTCGACGATCGCCTTCGCCGTCGGCTTCTTGCGCGGATCGGGTCCGAAGGTGAACAGCGTCCCTTCGGCGGCCGGGCCGGTGATCGAGGCGAACTCCTTGTCGGCCAGCGCGTCACCTGCCATCAGCACGGTCTTCATGCCCTGGTCGCGCATCTGGCGGATGATCAGGCCAGCTTCCTGGTGGTAGCCGCCGACATAGACGAGATCGATGTTCTCGCGCTTCAGGCGCGAGACGATGGCGTTGAAGTCCTTGTCGCCCTTGTTGTAGGACTCGTAGAGCTTTTCGGTGACGCCGGCCTTGTTGAGGGCCTTCTTGGTCTCGTCGGCAAGGCCTTTGCCGTAGGTCGTCTTGTCGTTCAGGATCGCGATGTTCTTGCCCTTGTAGTTCTTGGCGATGTAATTGCCGGCGACGGTGCCCTGCTGGTCGTCGCGGCCGCAGACGCGTGCCACGTTCCAGAGCTTGCGCTCGGTGAAGAGCGGGTTGGTCGAGGCCGGCGTGATCTGCAGGACGTTGCTGTCGGCATAGGCCTCGGAGGCGGGGATCGACGACG
>Ga0207707_10001221_pt1 | contig 24149 bp, 20 predicted proteins | sample KBSC83BmetaG_FD_184336 | JGI IMG/M metagenome (GOLD analysis project Ga0207707, IMG submission 184336) | Corn rhizosphere microbial communities from Kellogg Biological Station, Michigan, USA - KBS C8-3B metaG (SPAdes) (version 2) | ecosystem: Host-associated > Plants > Roots > Rhizosphere ... | reverse complement strand
CGCCAACGCTTGCCGCCCGAATCGAGCGCTGGCCGATCGCCGGCAGCTTCACCATCAGCCGCGGCGCCAAGACGCAAGCCGTGACAGTGGTGGCGGAAGTCAGCTGTGGCGGCCATGCCGGGCGCGGCGAATGCGTCCCCTATCCCCGCTATGGCGAGACGCCGGAGGCGACGCTCGCCGCCCTCCAGGCCATGCGGGAACCCTTGGCTCGAGGGCTCGACCGGCAGGCCCTGCAGTCTGCGATGCCTCCGGGCGCCGCCCGCAACGCGCTGGACTGCGCGCTGCTGGACCTCGAGGCCAAGACCCGAGGTCAGCGCATCTGGAGCCTGCTCGGACGTCCCGCGCCATCGGCCTGTATCACCGCCTACACCATCTCGCTTGCATCGCCGGAGGCGATGGCGGCGGCGACCGTCAAGGCCGCGCAGCGGCCGCTGCTCAAGATCAAGCTCGGCGGCGACGGCGACGGGGTGCGTATCGCTGCGGTGCGCAAGGCCGCTCCGCAATCCGAACTCATCGTCGACGCGAACGAGGCATGGACATCGGACAACCTCGAGCGAAATCTCGCGGCATGCGCGGAAGCCGGCGTCACCCTGGTCGAGCAGCCGCTCCCTGCCGGCCAAGACGAGGCGCTCAAGCGCATCCGCAGGCCGCTTTCGGTCTGTGCCGACGAAAGCGTGCATGACCGGACCTCGCTGGACGGGCTGCGCGAGCGCTACGATGCCGTCAATATCAAGCTCGACAAGACCGGCGGCCTGACCGAGGCGCTGGCGATGGCGGAGGCCGCGCACGCTCTCGGATTCCAACTCATGGTCGGCTGCATGGTCGCGACCTCGCTGGCAATGGCTCCCGCGATGCTGTTGGCGCGAGAGGCGCGTTTTGTCGATCTCGACGGCCCCTTGTTGCTGGCGCGCGACCGCGACGGCGGACTGCGCTACGACGGCAGCCTGGTCTATCCTCCGGAGGCCGCGCTGTGGGGATGATCCGCCAGGCGGTGCCGCGCCAGCCACATCACGACCGCTCCCGTCAGTGCCATCGCAGCCATCGCATAGTAGACCCCCTGCCCGTACCCGGCATAGATCGCTCCCGACAGGATCGAGGCGCTTGAGCTGACGATGCCGCCGCAGGCCGCGAGGTAGCCCTGCCCGCGTGCCATCACATGACCGGGCACATGACGCACCAGCAGGCCCATGGTGCCCACCTGCGTCAGGCCGAAGGTCAGCCCATGCGCCAGTTGAACGACCGCGAGGATGAGCAACGGCGGTTCCTGGGCGGTGATGACCCAGCGCGCGACCGCGCTCAATGCGGCGATCACCACCAGCATGACCGGCGGAAGCGTAAACCGCGGCGACAGCGCGAACAGCGCGATCTCGGCGACGACCCCCAATGACCATAGCCCGGCGATGGTCAACCCGCCGAGACCCGATTGCTGCCAGGCGATCGAAGCAAAGATGTAGTAGGCGGCGTGGCTGCCCTGAACCAGCGCCGACGTCAAGATGATGGCAAGGAAACCGGGATCGCGCAGCAAGACGCCGGCCCCGTGCGGCATAAGGGTTGCTGATTTTGGGTTACCCAGCGGCTGCAGGCCGAGGCTGACCAAGGCGCCAAGTCCTGCCACTGACGCGATCACCCAGATCAGGTGGCGGGCCGCGATGACATCGACCAGCAGCCCGCAGGCTAGCGCTCCCACCACGAACGCCGCCGAACCCCATAGCCGCAGCGGTCCGTAATTGAGGCCATAGCGCGCCACGCCTCGCAGCGCATAGGCGTCGGTCAGCGGCACCATCGGGGTCCACAGGCAGCATGTGAGGGCGTAGGCCAGAAATATCAGGACCGGTTGATGCTGGCTGCCGAGAATGACAAAACCCAGCGCGGTCGCGAAGGCCGTCATCACGATAGCACCGCGGAGCGCGCGGCGGCTTTCGGCGAGACCGGTCACAAAGGGCAGCACGGTGAACCGCGTCACCGGCGGGACTGCGGTGATGATTCCGATCCAGAAAGCATCGACCCCAACCGCCTTCAGCCACACCGTGAAAAACGGCAAATGGGTGCCCACCATCCCGAACATGGTGCCGTAAAACACCGCCAGCCGCGCCGCGAATCGCTTGGGCACAGCTTGAGATACGATGGGGATTTGTGATTCGGGCGGCATCAATTCAATTGCGATTCGCTTGATATCGTGATGATCGTTATCGTAACGCGCGATGATTTGCGCGATGAGTTTACCATGGCCGACGAAGCATTCGCCCTATCGCCGATCTCCGCCCGCGCAGCGCTGCCGAGCGAGCAGGATTATGACGCGATCAGCGAAGCGTTCATGGAGACCTCGCGGGGCCGCTGGTTTCTCGGCGAGTATGCCAAGCGCAACCGCAATGCGGACACCCGCATGGTGCTCGATGCGGTGGCGCGGATCGAAGAAAACCTTGCCGCCCAGAGACAGCCGGCTGCCGAAAACGACGGACTCGCCGAGGCGTTCGCCGCCATCAGGGGCGCGGTCGAAGAGGCCCGGGCGACCGCCTCCGCCGCGCTCGATAGCCTGGCGCTGGAGGAAAATCTGGCGCCAATCCGCAAGGGCGCGCGCGTTATCAGAGAAATCGCCTGGCGCTTGAGGGAAATCGGTGCCGACGGCCGGATTTGCGATCTGATCGATTCCCAGGTCAGCGTCATCGAAGGTGTTTACGGAAAAATCTCATCGACCGACCCACGGACTGCATTGAGCGCCGCATTCGAGTTGATCGAGGAACGGATCGCGGGGTTTGCCGGCAGCGATGCAGCCGCGCCACTCCGCGCCGAAGAAGCCAGCCCCTCGCCTTCGCCCTCTTACCCTGCCGCCGCATCAGACGAGGTGCAGGCGACGACCGCGACAGACACCGCCGAAGCCGCAACGAGCACCCCGGCAATGCAAACGGAGGCGGTCGCTGCAACGGCCCGAGCCGGCGACGAGACGGTCGAAGCCGCTGAGGTGGCGGCAGAGGCTGCTGATGCGTATGACGATACGCTGCTGGACATGGTTGCGCTTGAAATGGCGGCGCCGGACCCTGCCGATACCGATGATGCCTTCGATACCGGCAGCAATGAAATTCATGCCGCGGAGTCACCGCCTGCGGAGCCCATCATCGCCGCGCAGGAGCCTGAACCGATCGCCGCGCCGGCGCAGCCTCCGACACCTCAACCGTCGCTTCAAGTCTCGCTCGGCTCAACGCTGATCGCGAGCGGAATGGTGCGAAGGCCCACTGCATCGGCATCCGATCCGCTGGCGCCGATCCGGCGCATGAGCCAGGCCGAGAAGATCGCATTCTTTTCGTGATCGCCTAGCGCACATTCCGCAAAAGTGGGCACCGGTTTTGCCCGCAATCAAGTTACGCAGATTGCATAGACTTATCTGCGGACGAATACGCGGAAATTATTGAAGTTTAGCCGATCAATCTCGCGAACAAATCCGCATCGACATTGCCCCCGGACAGCACGATGACAACGTTCTTGCCGCGCGCATCGATGCGACCGGCCAGCAGCGCGGCGAGGCCAACCGCGCCGCCCGGCTCGACCACGAGTTTCAACTCGCGGAATGCAAATTCGACCGCCATCCCGACTTCCGCATCGGAAGCGGTGACGCCTTGCGTAAGCAGCCGGCTGTTGATGGCGAAAGTGATTTCGCCGGGGATCGAGGCCATCAGCGCGTCGCAGATGGTCCGGCCTTCGGCGCCATGCGCCTCGCGTTTTCCGGCACGCAGCGAGCGCGCGTGATCGTCAAATGCTTCCGGCTCGCCGGACATCAGGATCGCCTGCGGATAGCGCGCCTTGACCGCCGTTGCCACACCCGCGATCAGGCCGCCGCCGGAAGCCGGCGCCACCACGATATCCGGCGTCAGGCCAAGCGCCGCCATATCCTCGGCGATTTCCCGCCCCACCGTGCCCTGGCCGGCAATCACCAAGGGATCGTCATAGGGGCGCACCAGCGTGGCGCCGCGCTTGGCGGCGATGTCGCGGGCGATGGCTTCACGATCCTCGCGGTCGCGGTCATACAGCACCACTTCCGCGCCGTAGGCCTTGGTGCGCTCCCGCTTGGAGAGCGGCGCGTCCGCCGGCATCACGATGGTCGCCTGCATGTTGAGGATTTGCGCTGCTGCCGCCACGCCCTGGGCGTGGTTGCCGGACGAGAACGCGACCACGCCGCCGCCGCGCGAGCTCAACGGGATCGACGACAGCTTGTTGAAGGCGCCGCGAAACTTGAACGAACCGGTCCGCTGCAGCATTTCCGGTTTCAGAAACACCCTGGTTCCGGCGCGTTCGTTGAGAACCGGCGGAGACAACAGCGGTGTTCGCACCGCGAACGGTGCAAGCACGCGCGCGGCCGCATCGATATCCACAGAGCTGACCGGCAGGGTTGAGAATGGTTCTGTCATCCGCGACTTGTAACGCCTACCCCAATATACGGGCAAGACGCTTAACTGTGATCAGGCGACGAAACCTGGGTGCTCCGCCGCGAATGGCGCCATATCGCTTTCGGGACTGGCGTTGCGGACATCGATGATATTTTCGACGAACGCGCGAGCCGAAGCTTCCCAGGTGTGCTTGGCGGCAAACTCGAGGCAGGCTTGCGGCGAAATTGTTAGCGCCGACAGGCAGGCCACCCGCAAATCATCGTTCAACGCGCCGACCGGCGCCGCGCCGATCACGTCGCGCGGCCCGGTGACGGGAAACGCGGCAACCGGCAGGCCGCTGGCGAGAGCCTCCAGAAGCACCAGGCCAAAGGTGTCGGTCTTGCTCGGAAACACGAAGACGTCGGCGGCCGCATAGGCCTGCGCCAATGCTTCGCCCTGCCGCGCGCCAAGAAACACGGCTTGCGGATAGGCTCTAGCCAAAGCCGTCAGCGCCGGCCCATCGCCGACGATCACCTTGGTACCGGGCAAATCGAGGTCGAGAAACGCCTCGAGATTCTTTTCCACCGCGACGCGGCCGACACAAAGGAAGACCGGGCGTGCTAGCCCAAGATCGACGGCGCGCGGATGAAATTGCGTGGCGTCGACCCCGCGCGGCCATAACACAACGTTGCGAAAGCCACGCGCGCGCAATTCGCTTGCCAGCGCCGGAGTCGCCGCCATCACCGCCTGGCTGGGTCCGTGAAACCAGCGCAGCGCCGCCCAAACCCACGATTCAGGGACCGGTAAGCGCGCGGAGATGTATTCCGGAAAGCGGGTATGAAAACTCGTGGTGAACGGCAATCCGTGTTTGCGGCAATAACGACGCACCAATAGTCCGATCGGCCCTTCGGTTGCGATGTGAATGCTGTCCGGCTGCGCTTCGGTGACCAGCCGCGCGGTTTTCGCCGGACCCGGCAGTGCCACGCGCAGATCGCGATAGCTCGGCATCGCGAAGGTGCGGAACGATTGCGGGGTGAGAAAGCTGACATCGCTGCCAGACGCCTTTGCCGCTTCCGCCATCAAAGTCAGCGTCCGCACCACCCCGTTGACCTGGGGATGCCACGCATCGGTCGCGACCAGGATACGCATCAGGCGGCCCGCGCCGCCACCGAGGCAACGGGGGTCACCCGGCGCAGCGGGTCGGTCCAGGTGAGAATTTCGAACCGGCCGTCTTCGTGCTCGGCGAGCGCGGTGCAGCTTTCCACCCAGTCGCCGCAGTTCATGTAGCCGATACCATGCTCGTCGCGGATGGCGGCGTAGTGGATGTGGCCGCAGATCACGCCATCCGCGCCATGACGCCGCGCCTCGGCCGCCAGCGTTTGTTCGAAGGCGCCGATATAGTTCACGGCATTCTTGACCTTCAATTTCGCCCATTGCGAAAGCGACCAATAGGACGCGCCGAACCAGCGCCGAAAGAAATTGACGAAGCGATTCATCCGGATGGCGAAATCGTAGGCCTTGTCGCCGAGATGAGCGAGCCAGCGCGCGTTCTGCACCACGAGATCGAAGATATCGCCGTGAATCACCAGATAGCGCCGTCCGTCGACGCCGACATGGATGGTGTTCTCCATGACGTCGATGCCGCCGAAATGCGTGCCGTAATAGTTTCTCAGGAATTCGTCGTGATTGCCGGGGATGTAAATGACCTTGGCGCCCTTGCGCACCTTGCGCAGCATTTTCTGCACGAAGTCGTTGTGCGATTGCGGCCAGTACCAGTTGGATCGCAGCGCCCAGCCGTCGACGATATCGCCGACGAGATAGATGGTATCGGCATCATGGCCGCGGAGAAAGTCCAGCAGCCGTTCGGCTTGCGAGCCGCGTGCCCCGAGGTGAACGTCGGATATAAACAAAGTGCGAAAGCGTCGTTCGGGACACTCTTCACTCGTAGCGTGACTTCCCATGCGCGAGCAACTAGCAGAATCCCGTGACAGCGTGATGACGATTCACGCTGCGGAGGCCGCGGCCTCAGTAAAATCCATGAAAATGATGGATCGGCCCGTTGCCGTGGCCGATGCCAAGCCGATCGGCTGCCGCAATCGCCGCGCTGACCCAGACCTTGGCTTTGCGAACCGCGGTTTCGATGTCCTCGCCCTTCGCCAGACCCGCGGCGATGGCGGAAGATAGCGAGCATCCGGTGCCGTGGGTATTTTTGGTTGGGATCCGTGGCGCTGCCAGCGCGACGATGCCATTGCCACTGACGAGATAGTCGATGCTCTCGGTGCCCTGCCCGTGACCGCCCTTGATCAGCACCGCAGGACAACCCAGCGCCAACAGCCGCTTGCCCTGGCTCTCGATGGCGACCTCGCTCAAAGCGACCGGCTCGTCCAATAACGCGGCGGCTTCCGGCAGGTTCGGCGTGATCAGTGAGGCGCGCGGAAGGAGTTTGGTCCGCAACGTTTCGATGGCGTCCGTCGCCAGCAGCCGGTCTCCCGAGGTCGCCACCATCACGGGATCGAGCACGACGTGTTTTGGCGACCACCGCGTCAGCCCTGCGACGATGGCATCAAGGGTCGCAAGCTGCGCCACCATCCCGATTTTGACAGCCTTCACGTCGAGATCGCTGAAAACCGCGTCGATTTGCGCGGTCACGAAATCAGCGGGCACGAGATGAATGCCGGTCACGCCGCTCGTGTTCTGCGCGGTCAGGGCCGTGATGACGGAGGCGCCGTAGACACCGAGCGCGGCGAATGTCTTCAGGTCCGCCTGGATGCCGGCGCCGCCTGACGAATCCGAGCCGGCGATGGTGAGCGCGACAGGCGTCGTCATCGCTTTGCTCGCAAGAATTTAAGCTGTCGCGTCGGGGCCATGTTCTGTCCTAGCGCGGCGTGTTATTGCCAGCAAGTTCTTGAACGCTATATTGATGCCAATGCGACGCCTACCGGAGACGACAGCGATGGTTCCCTTCTTCGTCCAGTTCAAATGCAAACTCGGTCAGTCCTATGCCGTCGCCAACGCGCTGGCCGAGGCCGAGATCGCCTCCGAGATTTATTCCACCGCAGGCGATTACGACCTGCTGGTGAAGTTCTACGTCGATAACGACACCGATATCGGCCATTTCGTCAACGAGAAGGTGCAGGTCATTCCCGGCATCCAGGACACCCACACCATCATCACCTTCAAGGCGTTCGGCACCGGCTAGATCAGGATTTGTCGCCGTCCTTCGCTGCCTTCCTGGGCGGCGGTGGCGGTCCCTCCACTGGCGGCAGCGACTTGAGATACTCGGCGATCGCGGCGCGATCCTCAGCTGACAATTGCGAGGTGTTTTTGATCACGCGCGCCATCGGACCGCCGGCGTTGTCGCCGTCGGGCATTTCCCCGGTTTCGAGGAAATAGGCGATGTCCTTCTCGCTCCATTCGCCAAGTCCTTTTTGGGTGATATTGGGTACCCAGCCCTCGCCTTCCGGATTTGGCCCGCCCGCGAAGCGCTGAGCAGCGATGATACCGCCAAGGAAATTTCGGGGGCTGTGACACTCCGCGCAATGGCCGAGGCTGTTGACGAGGTACGCACCGCGATTCCAGCGAAGCGAGCGCGCCGGATCCGGCGCGAACGGCCTGCGGTCCATGAACAGCAATTTCCAGATCCCGATATTGCGCCTGATATTGAACGGAAACGGCACGTCATGATCGCGCGCCTTGCCGGACACCGCGGCAAGCGTTTTCAGGTAGGCAAAGAGGTCGCGGACGTCTGCAACTTTCGCATGCTGGTACGACGTGTAGGGAAAGGCCGGAAAGTAATGAAATCCGGCAGGAGAGACGCCCCTGGTCACCGCGTCAACGAATTCGGTCTCGGTCCATCGACCGATGCCGTCGGCCGGATCAGGCGAGATGTTTGGAGCATAGAAGGTCCCGAACGGCGACGGGATGGCGAGGCCGCCGCCGAGCCTGGTCCGATCGGGTTGGCCGGGCACGGCATGGCAGGAGGAACATCCCCCGGCATTGAATGTTGTCAGTCCGTTCGCGAGGTTTGGCGTATAGGCCGGCACGGCCGTCGCTGACATGACCGGGGCCGCCGTTAGCCACCAGTAAACGCCAAGAGCGGCGGCGCCAACCAGAGCGGCAGCAAGGAGAATTCGTCGCGGCATTTACCGATCCGTCGCTATCCACCTCAATCTAAAGGCTAATATGGTGGCTATTCCAGCCATACACTGCTCCAAAATTTAAGGGTGCTTAGGCCGTTTCCGGGAATAAAACCGGAATCCTGCTGTTTTGAAAACTGGCACCATCACTTGACGCCAACAGGGAGAGAACCATGCTGAATACCAAGACCATGCTTGCTACGCTTGCGCTGGGAGCAGCCGTTGCCTTCGCCGGACCCGCCTTCGCCGACAAGATGAAAGCGGCGCTGGACGGCAAAGCCGAAGTGCCGCCCAACGCCAGCGCCGCCAAGGGCACGGCCGACATCGACTATGATGCCGCCTCCAAGAAATTGAGCTGGAAGGTGACCTATTCCGGGCTTTCCGGCCCGGCGACCGCTGCGCATTTCCATGGGCCCGCTGAAGCCGGCAAGAACGCCGGGGTTGCAGTCGCGATCCCGAATGCCACCTCAAGCCCGGTCGAAGGCAGCGCCACGCTGACGGACGCCCAGGCGGCCGACCTGATGGCTGGCAAGTACTACGTCAACATCCACACCGCAGCCAATCCGGGCGGCGAAATCCGCGGTCAAGTGACGAAGTAAGGCTATCGATCCCCAGGGCTCACAAGCCCGATCAAAGCCAGGGCCGGACGCATCGGGCGTCTGGCCCTTTTTCATGTGGCTGGCCGTCCGTTATCCATTCGAAATCTGATGGCAGCCGCCGCTACGCCCGACGGACGTAATCCCACTCGCCAATGGCACGCAGGCATTATAGCCTCCGGCTCTGACGTCGCTGCGAAGCTCTCGCGGCTTGATTTTTCGCAACGCCTGGTTTTTCTCCAGATTTTTGTTTCACCTGTCCGGCAGCTAAATTCGACATGACTCTGCAAGCTCCCGCAATTGTCGATATACGCCCCGTAGACCCGACATCAGGCATCGCGACGTGGCTACGCGGGATAGGCGTTCGCCAGGTGCGGCTGGTTTGCGGCCTCATCATGTTTTCCTACATATTTTCGCATTTCTTCAATCATGCACTCGGCAATTTCTCGTACGACACTATGGAGGCGTGGCTTCGTTTCCATGTCTGGTGGTGGCGAATTCCAATTGTCAATTTTACGCTTTATGCCGCTGTAACCACGCATTTTTTGTTGGGGCTGTGGGCGCTCTACCGGCGCCGGCATTTTCGCTACACGATCATTGAAATCACCCAGCTGGTGTTCGGGCTGAGCATTCCGCTGTTGATCGCAAATCATTTTGGGATCGTGCGGCTTGGAGGCCTGCTGTTTGGACGTGATCCGCCGATCTATGCGCCGCCCTTGTTCGCTTATTGGGTCAGCCGCCCTTACATGGTCGGCGTGCAGTTTCTGCTCCTGACTGTCGCCTGGACCCATGCCTGCATCGGCCTCTATTTTTGGTTGCGCCTGAAGCCGTTTTTCAAATGGGCCGCCCCGTTTTTGCTGGCAATCGCCGTGCTGCTGCCGCCGCTGGCGATGACCGGCACCCATCGCGGCGCCTACGAGGTGACCGAACGCGCGTCGCAACCGCAGTGGCGCGCCGAACACCTCAAAGGTATGCCGCCCGCACAGCGCTCGGTGATTGACGAAATCACGCTTTTTTACTTTCCGATTCTATACGGGTCGGCGATCGTGCTGGTGTTTGCGGCGCGCGGCGTTCGCGCATTGCTTGAGGGTCGGCGCGGATTGATCACGGTGTCGTACCCCAACCGGCGGGTGCGCGTGCCCAAGGGGCTGAGTATTCTCGAAACCAGTCTTCGGTTCAATATCCCGCATGCGAGTGTCTGCGGGGGCCGGGCGCGATGCTCGACCTGCCGTGTTCGTGTCGTCAGCGATCGCAGCGCATTGCCGCCGCCGTCCGGCCGCGAGGCATTCGTGCTTGCGCGCGTAGGCGCCGGCGCCAACCCGGCGATCCGGCTTGCCTGTCAGCTTCGACCCCAAGCCGACGTGGCCGTTATTCCGGTGCTGCCCGCCAATGTCGGGGCCGACTTTGTCCGCAATCGGAGCCGGGTCAACATCGGGGAAGAACGCTATATCGTCAGCATGTTCGTCGACATGCGCGGATCAACCAAGCTCGCCGAGGCGCGTTTGCCATTCGATATCGTATTCCTGATCAATCGTTTCCTGGAGGCGGCGTCGCAGGCGGTGATCGATGCCGGCGGGCAGCCGAACCAGTTCGTTGGCGACGGTCTGCTGGCGTTGTTCGGCCTCGGTGTCGATCCGGCGACGGCCTGCCGGCAGGCCATGCGGGCTGCGGCGATGGTAGCCTCAAATGTCGAATACATGAACCACGAGTTTGCCACCGAATTGCAGGAACCGATTCAGTTCGGCATCGGCATTCACGGAGGCGAGGTCATCATCGGGGACATAGGATTTCGCGATCACACGGTATTCACCGCACTTGGTGACGCGGTCAACGTCGCGGCCCGCCTTCAGGACATGACGAAGACGCTCAATTGCACGGTCGTCGTCTCGGAGGACGTCTGCAAGAACGCGGGCGTTGCACCTGACAGGCTTGTGCGAACCGAGGTGTCAATTCGCGGTCGCGATCAACCGATGGCGGTTTGTACGGCGGCGGACCCGACCTTGCTGGCCAGCCTGCTCGACGAGCAGGCGTCATCGCCCAGCGCCGAACGACAGATGAGCGCACACGACCTGGTGTAGCCCGCGATTTCCGGCCGGTCTCGCTTCAAATCCGATCGAGAACTTGCGGCAACAAGGATCAGATTGTCACTTAAGCTTGACGCGGTAAGTCTCGTGACAATCGTTGCACCGGCCGTTGATCTGGTCGTAGGCGACCTTCAGGCTCGCCTTATCCTTGATCTTGCCCTTGACGTCCGCAATCGCCTTGGCGACGGGCGGTATCCTGGAGTCGAAATCGGCCTTGTTCTGCCAGATTTTCTGCGATGCCCCGTAGCTCGAATTCACCACATCTTCCTTGGGATTTGTCGCGAAGACGGTGGCGATCTTGGGCACGCTCTCTTCGAGATCCTTGATGGCGGCATCGACCGCTGCCTGATTGTAGGGAATTTCGCCCTTCACCATTTTCAAGACCACGTTGTACAGGCTCTTGGCTTGCCCTCTCATCAGATTATCCTGCTGAACGGCGATCTCCTGTTGCGCCATCACCGCGCCGACACCAAGCAATAAGGTCCCCACCACAACAACCGTTCGCATCATCGGGCCAGCTCCGTCTCGCAAGCGTTTCAAAACGACGCCGCGAACTCGATTGCGCGGGCCGCGGCTAACTAACAGAACCTCTGGCGCGGCGTTTTATTCCCGCGCGCGGAAGATTATCAGAGGCTATGCCGGCGCTGATGTTCGCGGATCGCGATCCAGACCCGCTCGGCGGTCGCGGGCATATCGATGTGGTCGATTTTGTATTCACGCCACAGTCCCTCGATAATCGCGTTGACGACCGCCGGGCAGGAACCGATCGCGCCGGCCTCGCCCGCGCCCTTGACTCCCAGCGGATTGGTCTTGCAGGGGATGTTATGGGTCTCGAAAACAAATGGCGGCCCATCGGCCGCGCGCGGCAACGCATAATCCATGAAGGTTCCCGTGATGAGCTGGCCGTCCTTCGGGCTGTATATCGCCTGCTCCATCAATGCCTGGCCGATCCCCTGCATCGCGCCGCCCTGAACCTGGCCGGCGAGCAGCAGCGGATTCAGCGTCATCCCGAAATCGTCGACGATGACATAGTTGACGATCCTGATCATGCCGGTGGCTGGATCGATTTCGACTTCGGCAAGATGGGTGCCGTTCGGGTAGGTACCATCGGCGCTGGTGAATGTCGCACTTGCGTTCAACTTCGACGGATCGACGCCGGGCCGCTTGGCGAGATCGGCAAAGGTGATCGAGCGATCGGTGCCGGCGATCCGCACGGTGCCCTCATTGATCTCAAGATCGCCGGGGCTGGTCTCCAGCGCTTCGGCGGCGATCTCGCGCAAGTTCCTGCCTAGACCGCGGGTCGCACGCTCGACGCTGACGCCGCCTGTCGGAATAGAAGCCGAGCCACCGGTGCCTAGACCGGTGGCGATCAGATCGGTGTCGCCCTGGAGGACGTGGACGCGCTCGGGCGCCAGCCCAAACTGCTCGGCGACGAGTTGGGCGTAAGCGGTCTGATGGCCCTGCCCGGTCGACTGGGTGCCGATCAGGATGGTGACATCGCCATTGGGGTCGAGCCGAACGTTGGCGGTCTCCTCGCCCATGGTTCCGCAGACCTCAACATAGGTGGAAAGCCCGATGCCGCGCACCAAACCCTGTTTCTTCGCGGCCTTGGCGCGCTTGGGAAACTCCTTCCAGTTGGCGATCTCCATCGCCCGCTTCATATGCGCGGCGAAGTCGCCGGAATCGTAGATCTTCGCTGTAGCTGTTTTGTAAGGCATCGCCCGCGGCGAGATAAAATTCTTGCGCCGGATCGCATCCGGCGTCATCCCGAGCTTGCGCGCTGCCGCATCGACCAGCCGCTCGACCACGTAGGCCGCTTCCGGGCGGCCGGCGCCGCGATAGGCATCGACCGGCACGGTGTTGGTGAAGACCGTGCGGACGCGGCAGTGGAAGGCCTGGATATCGTAAAGGCCAGGGAGCATTCCGGCGCCGCCGTGCGGAATGTAGGGCCCGAACGTCGACAAATAGGCGCCCATGTCGCTCATCAGATCGACGTCCATTGCGAGGAACTTGCCGTCCTCGGCAAGCGCCATCCGCGCCGTGGTGACGTTGTCGCGTCCCTGCGCGTCGCCCATGAAATGATCGGCACGGTCGGCCGTCCACTTGATCGTCTTGCGCAGCTTGCGCGCGGCGACTGCGATCAGCGCATATTCGCGATAAGGAAACAGCTTGGTGCCGAACCCGCCGCCAACGTCGGGACAGATCACCCGCATCTTTTCGAGCGGGATCTTCAGGACCATTCCGCCAATAATTTCGCGCAGCCGATGACTGCCCTGGCTGCCGATCGTCAGCGTCAGATGATCTTGCTTGGCGTCGTATTCGCAGACTGCCGCGCGGGTTTCCATGAAGTTGGTGACGACGCGCGGATTGACGATCGAGACTTCGGCTACCGCATGCGCTTTGGCAAATGCCGCTTCGGTGACTTTCTTGTCGCCGATCGGCACGTCGAACAGCACGTTGCCGGGATGGCTGGGCCAGACCTGCGGCGCGCCCTGCTTCACCGCATTGGCGACGCCGACCACGGCCGGCAGCGGCGTCCAGTTGATTTCGATCGCCTCAAGCGCATCGCGGGCATGATCGACCGTATCGGCGACGACGAAGGCAACGGCGTCGCCGACATGACGCGCCTCGCCCTGCGCGAGAATCGGATAGGGCGGACCCGTGAACGGATCGACTTCCAGATTGAACAGGCACGGAAGGTCGCCGAGATCGCGGACGTCCTCAGACGTGAGGATCGTGCCGACCCCCGGCAGTCCGCGGGCGCGGGTGGTATTGATGGTGAATTTCGCGTGCGCATGAGGCGAGCGCAGCACCAGCGCGTGCATCGAGGCCTGTGGCGCGTGGTCATCAGTGTAGCGGCCCTTACCGCGAATGAGCGCATCGTCTTCCTTGCGAAGGACGCTTTGGCCGACGCCAAATTTGATGGGAGCCATCGTTTCTCCGTTTCCCAGTCGTGATTTTCGCCATATTGCAGCGGATCGCGAGGTAGCGCAAACCGCTTTCGGGCCCGCGTCAGGCATGTTCCTGGCTCGTGTCGTTTTGCGGCGACCTTTAACAAAAAAGCCCCGGACCATGCCGGGGCTTTGGTTTGTCGGAAAGTTAGAAAAATCAGATCAGTAGCGCGCGATCACGGGCCCGCCCCACCGATAATTGACACCCACACGAACGATGTTGTCCGTGAATCGAGTAGTGAAGGCCGATGTCAGGGTGGTCGTTGTGACAGTATTCAAGCCCTGTGACGGCGTATTCGGAGCGTTGGTGACGGTCGTGGCGGTCGCGCCACTACTGCCGATGTTTCCAAGATCCATGTACAAGTATTCGACTTTAACCGACCAGTTGCGGTCGATCGCGGCCTCCGCTCCCGCGCCTACGGTCCAGCCGGCCCGCGTCGATCCCCAGCTCAGCGGCACCAACGGGGCATTCGCCGCAAAATGGCCGTAAGCGAGACCGCCTGTGGCGTAAAGCAGCACTCGGTCTGTCGCAAGGAAGCCAACCCGGCCACGTGCGGTGCCAAACCAGTCGAGCTTATAGTTTGCCGTGAGGACCGACGATCCCAAGGGGCAGCCTGCAACCGTACATATGTCAGCGGTCGCGCGTTCATCGCTGCCCTGGAAATCCGCTTCCAGGCCGAACAGCCAGTTGCTGGCCTGCCAATTATATCCGATCTGTCCGCCGCCGATCACGCCATTCATGTCGGCCCGGCCGAACAAAGACTGCGTCGCGAGCGGCGTAGTTACTGAGGAGATTAAGTTTGGCCCTGCGGTGCGAAAAACGCTGACGTTTTGCGTACCGGTGAGCGTTCCATCGGTTCGCTCACGACCCCAGCTGTAGCCAACATTTCCTCCAATATAGAAGCCGGACCAATTATATCCGGGATCGACGATGACTGGGGCCTTGGTGTATGGCCGCGCAGCGAGATCTGCTGCAGACGCTGAGGAAATTCCGGCGATTGCTGCAAACGCAGATACCGCAATTAGTGAAGTTAAAGCACGCATGAAAGCCCCCATTCGCAGTCCGCAAGAACTGACTTCCCCTTGAGGTTAGCGGGAAACCCGGACAGCCGACACGAACAGTTCCATCGCCGGGTTATTTGACTCGGCCATGTTGCATAAATAGCTCAGTGCGACAGCCTGCCGCACGTCCACCTCAGAAGTCGCCGGCATCTTCGCTATCTTGCTGAATTACAACGAAATATCACGCTCAGTGAACCAGCTGCGATATCCATCGGCGGCCAAAAAGCAGCAGGATTGAACCGGAATAGACGCTGGCAGCGACCGCAACCAGGAATGCGAGCGCGGCCTCGTCGCGAAGCGCGCTGAGCTGCGCCAAGTGCGGCGAGGCGAATCGAGCGGCAAACCAGAGCGCGGCCGCGAGCGCGGCACCGCAAACCACGAACTTCGCCAGCGATTGCATCAGCGCGCGATCGAGATCGAGGTAGCCTGCCCGCACCGCAAACCCGATCACCAGCAGCAGATTGACCCAGGCGCCAACTGCGGTCGCGAGCGCGAGGCCGACCTGCGCCAGCGCGCCCACCAGCGCAATTTTCAACGCGACATTGACGGCTACCCCGACCAGCGCCGCCTTCACCGGCGTGGCGGTGTCCTTGCGGGCGTAAAAGGTCGCGACCGCACTGCGGATCAGCACGAACGGAATCAATCCGACCGCGTAGGCGGCGAGCGTGGCGCCGGCGGCCGCGGCATCGCTCTTCGAGAACGCGCCGCGCGCGAACATCGCCCGCATGATGATGTCGGGAACGGTCAGGAACGCGGCCACGAAAGGCACCGAAAACAGCAGCGTAAAATCGAAAGCGCGGCGCTGCGACGCCATCGCGCCGGGATGATCGCCCGCAGTCAGCCGCCGCGACATTTCCGGCAGCAACACCGTGCCGATCGCGATACCGATCACCCCGATCGGCAGCTGATTGAGCCGGTCGGCATAATACAGCGCGGAAAGCGCCCCGGCGGGCAAAAACGTCGCGATAATCGTGTCGGCAAACAACGCGACCTGGGTCCCCATCGAACCAAGCGTCGCGGGCCCTAGTGCACGAAAGAACGAGCGCACGTCGTCGTCGAGCTTGAGCGGCGCAAACCGAGGCAGGCCGCCATGCAGCGCAAGATCCCCGGCCAACAGAAAATATTGCAGAAAACCTGATATCAGCACTCCCCACGCCGCTGCATGGCCGGCGGTTGGAAAGAATGCAGCCAAAGCCAACGTCGCCATCATCGAGATGTTGAGAAAAATCGGCGCCGCCGCGGCACTGGCGAACCGATGCATGACGTTGAGCATGCCGCCATACAGCGTCACCAGCGTGATCAGCAGAAGGTAGGGAAAGGTGATCCGCGTCAGCTCGATGGCCAGCCGCCGCTGCTCGGCGTCGTCGGTGAAGCCGGGTGCGAGAATGCTCATGGCCTGAGGCATGAACAGCCATGCGACGATGAGCAGGACCAGTTGCGAGAAAAACAACAGGGTGAAGATACGATCGGCGAATAATTTCGCCGACGCCTTGCCGCGTTCACCAAGGACATGGGCATAGCCCGGCACGAACGCCGCATTGAATGCGCCTTCCGCGAAAATCGCCCGGAAGTGGTTGGGCAGCCGCAGCGCCACGAAAAACGCGTCAGCCATCGGCCCGGCGCCGAGGATCGCCGCGAGCATGATGTCGCGCGCGAAGCCAGTCAGGCGCGAAAGGAGCGTATAGCCGCCGACGGTGAAAATACGACCGAGCATCAGCCGCTTCTACAGCATGCGGCGGCGCTTCAAAACGGCGAAATCAGCAGAAATATCTGTTTGCGCATGATCTTTTCCGAAAACCGGACGCCGCTTTTCGGGATCATGCGCCAAACGCGCCGCGCACAGCCTTGATGATCCGCGCCTGCGTCGGCTCGTCGAGATAGGCATGCATCGGCAGGCTGATGACATCGCAGGATACGCTTTCGCTTGCCGGCAAGCCACCGTCTGCGACCGGGAAGGCCCGATAGGCGGTCTGCTGATGCATCGACTTTGGATAATAGATCGCGGTCGGAATGCCCTGTGCCTTCAGCTTGGCGGCGAAGCCGTCGCGATCGCTCCCCTTCGGCAGCCGGATGGTATATTGCGCCCAGACCGAGGTGCAGCCGCTGGCGAGACGCGGAACGGTGACAACATTGCCAAGCCCTAGCGCATAGCGCTCGGCGATCTTGTTGCGCGCAGCGATTTCGTCCTCGAAGATTTTCAGTTTTTCGATCAGGATCGCCGCCTGCATGGTGTCGAGCCGCCCGGTGAGCCCAAGACGAACATTGTCGTATTTGTCCGAACCCTGGCCGTGAACGCGGACGCTGCGTAGCGTCTCCGCGAGTTCGGCATCGTCGGTGAAAATCGCTCCGCCGTCGCCAAAGCAACCCAGCGGCTTGGCGGGAAAAAAGCTCGTGGCGGTGGCAAGGCCGAAGGTACCGAGACGGCGGCCCTTGTAACTTGCGCCGAACGCCTGCGCCGCGTCGTCGAGCACGAAAATGCCTTCGGCGTCCGCGATGGTACCGATGGCGTCATGGTCGGCGCTTTGCCCGAACAGGTCGACCGGAATAATCGCCCTCGGCGTGAGGCCAAGCTTCTTCGCGGTCGCGATGCCGCGCTTCAGTGAATTTACGTCCGCGTTGAACGTCGCTTCATCGACATCAACGAACACCGGCGTGGCGCCGGTCAGCGCCACCGCCTCGCCGGTCGCACAGAACGTAAATGACGGACAGAGCACCGCGTCGCCGCGGCCGATGCCCTTCGCCATCAGCACCATCAGCAGCGCGTCGGTGCCGCTCGCGCAAGTCACGACATGTTTTGCTCCGCTGAAAGCCGCGAGATCAGCCTCAAGCTGTGCCACTTCCGGACCGTTGATGAACTGGCAATGGGCGAGCACCCGACCGACAGCCTCATCGACGGATTTGCCGAGCCGACGACGCTGCGCGGCGAGGTCGATGAACGGTACGGGTTCTGGACGCAGGTGCCGGTTCATGGAGCCTTGCAAGGATTGAGAGCGGGGCATTGGCATGCGACTAGCCGACGACGCGGCGCGGCCCCTTGCGGGCGGAGGAGGCTGCGGCAGACTTTGCGGAAGGCTCGAGACAACGGATCGCAATTTCAAGGCTGGCCACGCCTTCCTCGCCGGTCACCGCAGGCACCTCGCCAGAACGCACGGCACCGAGAAATGCGATCAATTCCGCGCGCAACGGTTCGTCATGGCCAACAGGCAGATGGCGCATCGAGTAACTGCCGTCCGGCTTGAAGCCGAAGCACTCGGTTACCTGGCGGGTGAGAAGATCGCCCATAACGTATTTGCCGCGGGTGGCGACGGTGACGCTGCGCGCCTTGAACGGGGTTAGCCAGTTGGTGTTGATGTGCGCGAGCACGCCGGAGGCGGTGCGGAACTGCAGCAGCGCGATATCCTCGCGCTCGGCGACGGCACTGGAGAGCTGCGGCTGCACCTCCACAATATCCGACTCCGTGAACCAGCGGATCAGGTCGATGTCGTGCACGGCGAGGTCAATGACCACGCCGACGTTCGACATTCGCGGCGGAAACGGCCCGACGCGCGTGATCGCGATCGAAAGAATATCCTCCCCCAATATTGCCTGCTTGATGGCGGCGACCGCCGGGTTGAACCGTTCGACATGTCCCACCATCAACGTTACGCCGGCGCGGCGGGCAGCGGCGACAATGTCCCGTCCCTCCTGGACCGAGGACGCGATCGGCTTTTCCACCAGGACATGAATGCCACGCGCGATGCAGGCGAGCGCGATCTCGTGGTGGAGGTGCGTCGGCGCGGCGATGGTCACGGCATCGACACCTTCTGCGATTAATTCGTCGAAGCCCGCGAAGGTGCGGCAGCCGGTCATGTCGGTCGCGCGCGTCCGATGCGCCTCCAGCGGATCGACGACCCCGACCAGCGTGGTATCCGGCAGGCCGGCCAGCACCCGGGCATGATTGGTCCCCATCACACCGGCGCCGATCACGCCGACGCGGAGCGCGCGTTTCGCCACGGCCTTCGCGTCCGATGCGGACCCCTTGGAACTCATATAAACCCCCCGAAAACAGTAGGCGCGCCCCAGCGCCGATGGCTCTCCTAGCATGTAGCCACAGATGTGGCGAATGCCTGATACATTATCCGAACACGTTTTGATTCAAAGAATTACACTACAGCCCTTGGATACATCCGGTTACCTTGACCATCGGGGCGATCTCACTGATTTAGCCGTGCCACACCCATGCCAGCAACAATGACATCAAATGCAACTGGCTAGACCGCCCTCTTGGATATCCTTGGCGTTCGCGTAGTTCGTCGTAAAGAGCGGAAAATTTCTGCTACTTGGCTCGCGGCACCCACTTTGGTTTTGCAAAAACTTCAACCATTCCGTGCTCTACGACGGAGTGCTCCTTTTCACTCACTTCCGGGGCAATTAAAGCGTAACCGTCTTCGCTGATGTCTACGATAACGACACCATTTTGGGGCGTGAAGCAAACCTCTTTAGATTCATTCTGTGGCGGCTCATATCGTTGTTCTCGTCAAGTTGCGCGGCACGCTCCCGAAGGCGGATCTGGTCATATTGATCCATGCGGCGTTTTCTCCAGCGCAACTTAAATAGTTCATCCACCAAGCATTCCTCAATCACACCCTCCGGCATGAACTCATCATAGTGAGCGTTACGCAATGCTTCATAGTCGCTCCATTTCTCTCCAGGCAACATGACTTCGCGGGAATAGACCCCGTGCTTAAGGGCATTCTGTTTCTTAGCAATCCTATTAGATATTTTGCTCATCCGCTTTAACGCTCCGAGATTCGCAACTCCGGTTCAATTAAAGTTGAATCTGTCCGGAGCGGCCGTGGTCGTTGAATCGCGACAATGGATTCCGTGGCAGCTTGGCTCAAGATAAGTGTATCAGCGAGCAAAAAATTCCGCCACCGAACAGTCAATTGGTCCGTCGATGTTTTGCTACGATGCTTGGAGCATGCTTGAGCAGTGCCGTAAGCAATGCTTGAGCAGTGCTGCAAGCAATGCTTGAGCAGGCCACCCTCCTCGCGTGTACAGCAATGCGTGCAAAAGAGCGTTGCTGGTACGCTTGGTTGTAGATCGCGGCCTATGTCGCTGCGCTTGGCGACTGCGTCGGGCGCTCGCCTGCCGGCACACGTATGGACTAAGGATTGGGTTCTTATGCCCGCCGGAAGCTCCCCGCTTCACTCCGACGCGCGTAGGGACTTTGGTGTCCAAGATTACTGCTTCTTTCAGGTCTCGAAAGGCAAGTAGGCCACGCGATGGATGGTGCGGATAGCTGCGACTCCTTCGCACGGGCTCCAATCCGAGCGCGCACGGCGTTGATGGGTATGTTAACAGCAACGGCACCTATGTCGCGCCGCACATGCAGACCAATCCGAACGGCACGCAGCTCGACAACCATGGGACACGTGGCAATGTCAATCCATGCACTGGTGAAGTAGGCACGCGGTCCGGCCGCTACTGATCTGCTCGGTCCGTTTATCTCGATGGCGCTTTGCAATACGATCGGTTCCCGATCCCGGCATGGCGCCATCTTTGATGGCATCAATGCCCGCACCAGAATTCGCTCTCGATCCGAAAACGCCTCAGCCCCCATTCTCCGCAGCGCATTCAGCGTCGTCGAAAAAAGGACAGGACGCCTAGCGGCGTCGTCAAGTCGACCGATCGTTCATAACGATCGCTGAAACGCGATATCGGATTGGCCGGCGCCCTATAAGCGTCTTGATAGATCAGCACGAGCGTGGATAGTCGGCCGGGCTGTTCAAAGTATCCTTGATACCTTTCCAGCACCTTCCCGCTCGCCCCGGGCTGCAGTACGAACGAAGTCGGCATGTTCAGTCGCGTCGGCATCGCCAGCACCAAACCAGGTAGCCGCCCGATCAGTGCGATCGGTTGAGCCGGGTCCAGCAAAGGGACTGCCCGGTCCCGCATCAGATGGATCAGTGCGGCATCATTTGGAGCCAATGCGAGGCCAGCAAAGAAGCCCTCACGCATGCGCTCTCTCGGCATGGTCGGCTGGTCGGTCAACTCGCCGTAATAGTGGAACAGCGAAGTTGAAAGTATTGCGGCGATCCCGACCGACATCGAGGCCAGGCTCACAATGTTGAAATGCCGGGCGGCGGGACGATCCGCGATCGCCAGGACCGCAGCCGGCAATGCGCCGTACGGAAAATTCCAGACTAATTTGTAGGCCGATACCGAGAAGATCAGCGCCGCGACCAGCGATGTCGCATAGACAATCCCGATGATGCGTTCGATCCGGCCAGCGTTGGCACGCAGCCCAGAAAGCAGGCCGAGACCCGTAAGGGTGACCAACATGATTGCGTCATGGGAACGCACATACAGGGTGGGTGCGAGCACGAAAAGCATCGCGACGGTGGACACCGTTGCCAGTTGCCCGACTACCGGGAAACTCCGCCGAATGACGCCGACGCCAATTGCAAACACGCAAAGGATGGAAAACGCCGGGTTGGCAGCGAAATTGTCGTGCAAGAATGCCAGCCGTGTTCGCCATCCGTCCGAATCAAAAGTGGAGGCCGAAAAAGCAAAAGAGTCGTAGAGCCGGGTTGGGGTCAGCGACAACACGACGAGAGACCAGCCGACGCAGATCGCCGCCGCCATGAAAGTCAAATAAAGAACAGGCCGCGGAAAACCGGCATCGCGATAGAATAGCGCAAACAGGGCAAAACAGCCGAGCGGCACGATCATCGAGGGATATGCCACGGTGGCGATGGCCCACGCGCTGGCCGAGACAGCCAGCCAACCCAATTGCTCCTTCTGCCGATCGACAAGAGCCGCACATCCAAACGTGGCCAGCGCAATCGTCAAGGCTTGCAGGCCAAGCGAGTTGTACGAGGGCGCCGGCAATCCGCCTGGAATGAAGGAGAGGACGAAGATTCCAGCAGCCCAGGCCAAAAATCCGTGGCCAAGCCGCCTCAGGAAGACAGTGCAGCAAAGCGCAGCTATCACTGATCCCGTCAGGAACAACACGCGAAGGAATAGAAACAGGCCGTCGCTCGAGCCAACAATGTGCGCGTAAGCAAGTGCGGCCGGATAGACAATAAGAGCTGCAGTCTGATGCAGGGTCTGGAATGTACTGCTGCTGATCGAACCCTTCAGCCAATCATCGATGAAGATGGCGTAATACGACTCGTCCTCGAAATCGACGCCTCGCGTTATCCTCCAGGCAAGCAGTGCGAGGATCACGACGAAGAGCGAAATCCCGACCGCATTTGCCTTCAATCTCGCGGACTTTCGGTCGCTTGCGGGCGTCATGCCCAAATCCCCTGCGAATTGTGGAACGAAATCACCTCTGCTTCTCATGAGATTTGGCCGCTGTTCATTTTGAACGCGCTCGTCGGCGGTCCGAATTGGACGATAAGCGTATCGACATTCTGTCCGATGTATTGGTCACCAAGTCGGGCGACAACCTCCTGCTTAGACGCTGCGCAGCCGCCAAGTATAGCGCAGAGCGCCACGACGCTTAGAACACGCATGAAAACCTGCCCCCCAATTAGCCTCTCTATCCAACCGCAACCTCTACGCGAGATCAATAGGGCTTCAGCAAGTTGCCCGTTGGAGATAACGACACCATTCATCGAGGTAGCGGGCCGTTGCGGTCCAATACCCTAAAATCGTGGCGCGCGGCCCCGATAAAGAAGGTCGGGCTGCGGTAGCTTAAGTACGCGGCGCGCATTCGGTCAGCAGATTTTTCTTGCCCCGTCGGGCAAATCAGTGGCTTAGGGCTTTCCTCATTGGAGAGTGGAGCTGGCGCGCACCGCGACTGCTCCAGCCTTGAGCCCGGAGTCGTTTTCGATGTCAGATCAAATATTTTCGGAACTGATAGAAATCGCAAAACGCAACGGGGACTTCAGACAGAACTACGGCAAGATCATTGGCGCTTATTCGTCAAGACGGTCGTTACTTCATGACGTGGGTGGCGTCATTTGAGTTCGGTCCCGAGCACTTCCACGCCGATTGCCATGGCGGCATTTCGTAGGTCCTGGTCGAGCGTAGCGAGTGGCAGGACTCTTCGCTGGGCGAGTTCAAGGTAGGCGGCATCGTAAACGGTAAGTTGGAAGCGATCGGCGAGATTCAGAGTATCGGTCCAGGCGTAGGAATCGGTTTGCTGGTCAGTCGTGATGTCGAGCAGGGCGAGATCGGCGAGCGCCGCGCGGCGAAAATCTGGATCGATACGGCGTCTTCGAATGGCCATCGTCAGGCTATTTGCGACCTCAAGTCGCCAGAGTGCCGGCACCAACGCGCCATCGTCGGCTATGGCATCAAACACGCGACGGATGGGCTCGGTGATCTCGTCACCGTAAATCCAGGCAAGCGTGGCGGAGCTATCGAGGATCAGAAAGCTCACGGACGGCCTTCGTCGCGGAAGGCTTTCCATTCCGACCAGTCAAAGGCGCCTAGCTTCATCTGCTCGGCGCGCTCGCGGATACGGCGCAAGGCGGCATGGGCTTCTGCCCGGTTGAAGCCAGGCTTTGCGGGAACAAGACGCGCGACCTCCCTGCCGTGGCGCGTGATGGTGATCTCTTCTCCGCGCTCCACCCAATCGAGCAACTGACCAAATTTGTTCTTCGCCTCAAAGGCGCCAATCTCCCGCATTGAAGGTTCCTCCAGAGCCAGCTTAATCTAGCTTAGCCTAGCCTAAATGCTCATGCAACTGCTAATTGGCTGGAGCCAGCAGGAATTGGCCGTTCGAGCGAGCGTGGGAATCATGACCATCCATCAGCTCGAAAAAGATGGCAGCCAGCCACGCCGCGCAACGCTTGAAGTGGTTCGGCGAGCGCTCGAATCAGCGGGTGTCAAGTTTATTGAGGAAAATGGGGGAGGAGCCGGTGTTCGCCTTCAAAAAAAACGGTAACTCCGCCCCTTATCGATTTGTGTGCTGATCCTGTCATCGGCCGACAGCATCGCCGGAGCCACCACCAAGCAGTGTCGCGGC
>Ga0207707_10001219_pt1 | contig 24162 bp, 20 predicted proteins | sample KBSC83BmetaG_FD_184336 | JGI IMG/M metagenome (GOLD analysis project Ga0207707, IMG submission 184336) | Corn rhizosphere microbial communities from Kellogg Biological Station, Michigan, USA - KBS C8-3B metaG (SPAdes) (version 2) | ecosystem: Host-associated > Plants > Roots > Rhizosphere ... | reverse complement strand
AAGCGGGCGCGAGCGAAGAAAAAGTTGCGACCGGCGCGAAACTTTCTCTTCGGCTCGGTGTGCGATTCATCCTGTATCTGAGCTTTGCAGCTCTCGTCGGCGGCGTCCGCTTCGCTGAAGCGCAGTCAGCTCCGGTCTTCTCAATGAGTCAGCCGCCGCGCTGGCTTCCATACGTATCGGCCAGCGGTCTCACAGGTGATCGCCCAGGCGTGGGACTCACACTCGGCGTGAGTCATCCCATTCTCAATCCGATCACCGGTCTCTTCGCCGTTCGCGGCGAGACATACGGTGAATGGCGCTCGAGCGGCAGCGACGCTGGCCTTCGCGCACTCGCCAACGTACCAGTGATCGGCTTCAGCGCCGGCGTCGATTGGCGCGCGACGAGCAGCGCGATCGATCCAATCTTCTCGTTTCAGACGGCGATTCGTCGCGGCGGAATCGTCGGCGGCGGATCCATGGTGCGTCTCGACTGGCTGCCGACGCGATCGCAGCTCGGCATCGGCGTCAACGTGCCGATTGGACGGCCGTTCGCGGGTCGAACGAGGCCGCGTGCTGTTGAGGGAAGCGGGAAGAGGGAAGCGGGAAGCGGGAACGACCGGGACGGGCTCGTCTCACCAGTGGCTTCGACGCTGCCCGACGCAGCCGAGCGGGCGCTTCGGTCGGTGGATAGAAGCGCGGAGTTGATCTCGGCATTTACGAATCTCTATACGAGCGCCGATCAGACCGTGCTCGCATCCTCCAGTGCGAGCCGCGACGGTTACGGTGCGGCGATGGTGTCGTACCACGAAGCGCTAGCATCAGCATTCGGGGCGGCGCTCCGCGATGAGCGGCTGACATATGAAGTCACCGCGCGCGCTCGCGCAGTCGTGTTGAGCAAGGCCATCCTTCCGTTCGACGCGCTTTTCGGACAGGTCAAGAACGATCGCGTTGCAGCCGACATGTTCGCGACTTCGCGAACGGCGTTCGCGCGCTGGTTGATCGATTCCAGCAGCGTTCCCTCGAGTGACAGAGCAACGACGCTCGCGGTTTTCGACCGATGGACATCCTCCCTCACCGATCTGTCGCGCCGACTGCGTGCGCGCTGGCACGATTCGCGGCTCGTGTGGCTCCCGGCGCAGCTTGCGCTCATGGCCGATCAGTTCGACGAGCAGCGCGAAGTCGACGACCTCGTTGGACGCGCCGTGGGTCACGCGTTCACCGACAGCAACGAAGTCGCGTATCTGCGCACCGCCGACCTTCCGCTCGAAATCGCGCGCTCGATCATGGCGGCGCGGCGTTATCACGTGCTGTGGACGCATGACTTCACGGGCCGCCGCCCGTCGAAGCAGCTCGATGACATCTCGTACACCATCGTCGCGGATGCGTATCTACCGGCACTCACCGCCGCGGTTCAGCGCTACGACAGCACCGGCATCATTCCTCAATACATGATCCTGCTCGACGCCTTCTATTACCACGCAAGATACGGTCGCATGTGGATGACGGTGCTCGAGCATCCATTGACGGCCGCGAGTCCGCTCGGCGCCGGCGAGGCGCGCGAGGCGCAACATCTCGCGCAACGAATGAACGCCCTCCGAAACGCCGTTGCGCACTCGGCTCGGCTTCAGCGTGAAGCGGCGCGGCATGGTGGTGCCAAGTGGATCGAATCGATCGTGAAGGTGAACGTCAACATCGTTTTGCCGAGCGACTTCTCGTTTCGCAGCGCGCACATGATGCCGCCGCTTCCCTTCACCGGCGACAACGTGAGCCGAGATCATCGGAAGATGGTGCTGTACGATTTCACGGAAGCGGATCCGTACGCGGGCGACCTGATGGTGACGGGCGTCGGTATCGGAGAACACTACGCGAGCGCCACGTGGGAGGATCGCGGTTATCGCGTTCGCGGACCGGGCGCGCTCGAGGCACGTGCTGCACTCCGGCGAACGCTGATGTCGAATGGATTCAAACCCGATCAGATTCCGGCATCGCTCCGTGCGGATGGCCCTGATCACGCCGATCCGCCGCCGACGGGAACGCACCGCGGCGCTCGCGTGCTGAGCGTCGACAACGATCCCGGCTTTGGTGCAAAACGGGCGTCCGTCGCTCGAGCGATGTTGTACACCTTGGCCCCGCCGGGTAGCGACATCGTCGTTCCGGATCCGCTCTGGTTGAGCGACACGTGGACAGGCATGCTGCTCGGGGCGGCCGCGCGCGGCTGTCGCGTGGCCATCATCACGCCGGCTGCGCCGAATTCACCGAATCCGGAAAAGGAAGTATTCGCGCTGCAGCACGACATCCTGAACCGCATGCTCGAAATTCGGACCAGGTTTGCATCGCGCATCAGTAGCGCGGGCGGCGCATTTCACATCGGCATCTACGCGTCGCGCACACCGGTGACCGATCCACGCGCACGCTTCGCCGAAGTACGAGCGGGTCTCGCGCGCTATCCATGGATTCGCGAGATGATTCCGTTCGACTCCGCGACGCTCTCGTCGATCGATCAGGCGACGATGACCGCCGACCGAACGGCAGCCGGGGCGATTCTTGCCGAGGACGAGCGGCCGCGTGAGCCACAGTTACATCAGAAGACGCAACTGATTGCACGACCCGGCGCGATCACGGCGCTCGTGCGTCAACCCGGATGGGAGCACACGCTCGCGCAGACGCTGCTCATGCAATCACGGGAAACCGCTCGTCTCGCCGAGGCGCTCAGCGCGCCGACTCCGACCGCCGACACCGCCGCCGTGCGCGCGGCCGATCAATTGATGCAGGCGTACGAGCGCTCGCTTTCGGCAAGTGAGCGCACGCAACTCAGCTTCTACTTCACCGTCGGCTCCCAGAACCACGATTCCCGCGGACTGTTGATGGACGGCGAGGCCAACGTGGTCGTGTCCGGCTTCGAGGCCTCCGCTGGTCTCGTGGACCTCTTCTATTTGATGGCACGCACGACGTGGGTCGATCGTTCCGCTGAGATCGATCGGATGGTGCCGACGCCGGGTGGCTTCGCCGCAAAGCTCGTTCACTTCATCAAACTGGCGATGTGAGCTCGAGACGTCGCGCAGGGTTCTTGCGAACCGTACGCGTCGGTTCGCAACCCCCCGGAGCAACGTGAATGGCCGCACAGGCCACGACGGCAGCGGCGACGGCTGCATATCAGGACGAAGTCAACCAGTACCGCTGGATCATCCTGGTCGGCTTGATCACCGCGGCGATCATGGAAGTGCTCGACACGACGATCATCAACGTCGCGCTTCCTCAAATGGCCGGCAACCTGGGCGCGACGATGGAGGAGATCGCCTGGGTCAGCACCGGCTACATCCTGTCGAACGTCGTCGTGCTGCCGATGACCGCCTTTTTTACGGCGACATTCGGGCGTCGCAACTATCTCACCGCATCGATCATCATCTTCGTCGGCGCGTCGTTCATGTGCGGCACGTCGCACAGTCTGCGCGAGCTCGTGATGTGGCGGATTCTGCAGGGCGCGGGCGGCGCGGCGCTGCTGTCGACGGCGCAGGCGACGATTCGTCAGATCTTTCCGCGCGAACAGCAGGGCCTCGTGCAGGCCATCTTTCTGCTCGGCATCATCGTCGCGCCGACACTTGGCCCAACGCTCGGCGGATGGATTACCGACAACTACAACTGGGGCTGGTGCTTCTTCATCAACGTGCCGATCGGCATTGTCGCGGCCTTCCTGGTGAGCGCGTTTCTTCAGGACCCGCCGAACTCGCGCCGGCGCATCCCCATCGACTGGCTCGGCATTTTTCTGCTCATTGTCGGACTCGGCGCGCTGCAGTACGTGCTCGAGGAAGGTCGCCAGAATGACTGGTTCAACGACAAGACCATTCTGCGGCTGAGCGTCGTCGCCGGTTTCGCTCTGCTGCTGCTGCTCTGGTGGCAGATCTCGAAGCGAAACACGCATCCGGTGATCGAGCTTCACGTGCTGCGCAACCGCGATCTGGCGGGCTCGATCTTTCTCTTTGTTGCGCTCGGCTTTGGTCTCTACGGCGGAACGTTTCTGTTTCCGTTGTTCACGCAGAACCTGTTGCGTTTCACACCCACGGAGACGGGACTCACGCTGATGCCGGGGGGCATCGCAACGGCGATCACGGCTGTCATTTGCGGACGTCTGCTCAGCGGTGCACGGCCACTCGTAGACGCGCGGATTCTGATCTACATCGGCATGTTCGTGTTCATGTATGCGATGTGGCGGCTGGGGCATTTGACGACAGTGGCCGGCGAGGCGGACGCCCGGTATCCACTCATTTTCCGCGGCATCGCGCTCGGTTTCCTGTTCACGCCCATCAACAACGCCGCGTTCGCCAACGTCGATCCGCGCGAAGCACAACAGGCGTCGGGTCTCGTGAATCTTTCGCGCCAGCTCGGCGGATCGTTCGGAATTGCCATCCTCAGCACTTTCCTGGATCACCGAGTGTCGATTCACCGCGCGGATCTCGTATCGAACACGTACGCGGCGAATCCCGAGTTCGCGCAGCGCCAGGCTGCGGCAACGGCGGCGCTGATGGCGCACGGCTACAACGCGTTCGACGCGCACAAGGGCGCGCTCGAGCTGGTGGATCGAATGGTCACGCAGCAGGCTTCGATGCTCGCCTACAACGACTCTTGGATGTTCCTGCTCAAGACGTTCCTGGTGGTTTCGCCGGCTGTGCTGATTCTGCGAAGACCGTCGGGGCACGGGCCGGTCGGCGACATCCACTGAGGCCGAACGCCCACGGTTGACGAAAAGGGCAGCGCGCCAACGGACTGTACGAAGCTTGCTAATGGCGCTGTGATTTGCATAGTTAGATGATGCGACGCGCTAGGCCAATTCTGCTTGCAGCGGCCGTAGTCGCTGTCACCGCCAGGGTGACGCACGCGCAGAGCGTGCACGGAACTGTCGTTGATGGGGGAAACCGTCCGGTCGCTGGCGTTGTCATCCTCGTCGTCGATAGTGTGTCGCGCATCGCGGGACGGGCGTTGACTGCCCCAAGTGGCGAATTTCGTCTCAGCGTGCCGAGCTCCGGCACGTACCGACTGCAAACGCGTCGAATCGGCTTTCGGCCGAGCGCATCGGAGCCTATCGCGCTGGCCACGGGCGCCGATGTCGCACACAACATCACGATTTCCGATATCGCCCTCGGGCTCGATACAGTTCGTATCGCCGGACAGAATATTTGTCGCGCATTCGCCGACTCCGGCGCGGCTACATACGCCATTTGGGAGCAGATCCGGACTGCGCTCATTGCGGCCGAACTGACGGCCGGCGCTCGATCGACCTTCGCAACGACCGTGTCGTATGACCGCACGATCGACACACATCCAGGAAGCAAAATCCTTCAACAGCGAGCGAACGTCGTCACCGGCTATGTTTCCCGAGCTTGGCGCACGCTGTCGCCGGACAGCCTGCATCGAATCGGATATGTCGCGGTCGATCGCGACAACACCGTCACCTACTACGCGCCGGGACTTGACATGCTCACGTCGCCGGTCTTCATCGGCGACCATTGTTTCAAGCTTGTCTCGGACGCACAGCATGCGAACGCGGTTGGCATCGCCTTTGAGCCGACGCCCGAGCGTCGTCGCATTCCCGAGATCCGGGGTACGATTTGGGTCGATCGCACATCCTCGGAGCTCGACCAGTTGGCGTTTCGATATGCCAACGTGTCGACCGATCAGGCTGATTACGCCGGCGGCACGCTGCGCTTCGCGCGCATGCGGAACAACGCATGGGTGACGACGCGGTGGGAGATTCGCATGCCGGTGGTGGAAGAAGTGGTCGTCCCGGGACATGGCACCGAAACCCGCGTGCCACGACTTCAGGTTGCCGGTGGCCTCCTCGCCCTCGCATGGCGAGGAACTGATACACTGTGGTCCGGGCCACGTTATGCTCTTGTCGGCCAGTTGCTCGACTCCTCGTCTGGAGCCGGCGTCCGTGCCGGACGCGTGCTTCTTCCAGACGTTGGCCGCGAGGCGACGAGCGACGAGCGCGGACATTTCGAGATTGCGAATCTGTTTCCGGCGACATACACGGTCGACGTGCATACGAAGTCGCTGGATTCACTGGGAGCGGTGCATCGTGCTCCGGTGACGTTAGTCGATTCCGCGACGATTGCCGAGCTCCGTGTGCCGAACGGGCGACAGCTGGCAACCACGCTGTGTGGAACGACCGCCGGCATTGGTTCGAGAGGAAGCGGAATCGTTACTGGTAAGCTCGTTCTTCCGTCGAGTGGCGCGGCGGACCTGCACGGTGGGCGTATTGTTGCCGAGTGGCGGGACGACTCCACGGATGCCGCTCGGACGCAGCGGATCGGTTCGTCGACCGCGCCTGACGGCTCTTTTCGACTATGTGGACTTCCGGCAAATACTCCTATCTCGGTACATGCATCGACGGACAGCGCCGAATCAGCTGCGCCCGTAGTCGTGCGTGTCTCGTCAGCGGTCCGGCTGACACGAACGGATCTTCCACTCGAGCGCACGCGCGAGCTGGCGGCGCGAGGGGCGACATTTGCTGGCATCGTCATCTCTGATTCCACTCATCTGCCGATCGTCGCCGCTGAGATCGCGTTTCCCGAGCTGGGCAAGACCGTTCTTGCCGATTCAGAAGGAAGGTTCAGAGTTTTGGGAATTCCCGCCGGCAATCAGCATCTGGTTGTACGCCGGCTAGGCTACGGCGCCGCGGAGGCAACCGTGCCATTCGCGGCTCACGAAATAGTCGAGCGGCGCATCGTGCTCGGTCAGGCGATCAGCTTGTCGGCCGTCGTCATTTCCGAGCGGGAAGTTGACCGAACCATGCCCGGCTTTGAGGAAAATCGACGTGTTGGACTCGGCAGCTTTCTGACGCGTCAGGACCTCGAGAAGTTTGCCGGAATGAGGCTGGCGACAGCACTGCAGCAGACACGTGGGTTTGGGATGGTGGATGGGCGCGGTCACCAGTGGCCAACGAGTCGTCGCGCACCGCTACCGCTTTGCGGCAACGCAGACTACGAGAAGTGTATGAACTCGCAGGGGTTCTACATTCCAAGCCCGCAAGAGATCGCGCAGGGTATGCGGACGGCTTGCTATGCCCAGGTGTACATCGACGGGGTCCTGATGAATGGCGGGCACGAACCGACAGACCCGTTCGACATTGGCACACTCGCTCCCGAACAGGTCGAGGCGATTGAATACTACGCCAGTCCTGCGGAGACTCCGCTCAAGTATTCCCGCATGGCGTCCACATGTGGAGTCCTTGTGATCTGGCGACGCCGATCCTGAATGGTGGTAGTGGATGTTCCCTGTTTACGCGGCGCGTTCGCTCCGCTTCTGTGTGTTCGCCCACTGCAGCGCTTCGAGATAAAGCGGCTGGAGCGCCGCCGGTGCGATACTGAGCGAAGGGGCGACCGATTCGACCTCCGCCCACTGGCCGGCGACATACGCTTCGACCAAGTGGAGCGCCGATCCAAAGAAGTCCGTTCGCTGCAGCAGCGCTTTGCGAAGATCGGGCGCGAGATCCATGGCGTCGCACAGCATCGGCATCGGCACCTCGAGCAGTTGATCGAGCACCGAGACCAACCCGACGAGGAACAGCGATCCGCGCGCTTTCGGAACGCCCGCGAGATCCGCCAACCCTTCACACATCCGCGATCGCACCAGCGCGAGCTGCATCAACTCGGCGCGCACGCCCGCGTCGCCGGTCTCGCTCACGAGAAGCACGCTCAGCCACCTCGCGACCTGCTCGCGCCCGAGCACGCGCAGCGCGTGTCCGATCGACCAGATCTCTCGGCCGCCGACCGCGGCGGAGCTGACCATGCGAAGCAGCTTGTACGAGAGGCCGACTTCGCTCTGAATCTTTCCTTCGATCTCGCGATCGTCCGATTTCGGATCGCGCAGCAGCTTGAGCACGCGGAACGCTTGCAGCTGCTCCACGCCGATTTCTTTTCGCGCCGGCACTTCGGGCGCGGAGAAGCGATATCCCTCGAAGAGATCGAAGCCGAGCGATGCGCATCGGTCGCGTTCGCCACGATGCTGAACGTTCGTGGCAAGGCGGCGCGCGGCAAACGAGCGCACACGCTCGCTCACAGTGCTCAACGTCGCGGGCGTCATACCGGCGACGTCGACGCGCAGCACGTGCGCCGCGGCGAGCGGCGCATCCGGCGGCGTCCGTTCGTCGACATCAACCGCGAGACGATATCCACCTGAGGCGAGATCACGGCAGGCTGCGACGAGATCCGCGTCCGCCGACTCGATCGGCGGCACCTGCAGGATGACCCGATCGGCGGGAAGCGCCTTCATCGTGCCGCCCACGATGAGATCGCGGCTGGCAGCAACAAACACAGGATGATCTCCCGCCACCGTCTTGATCCCCGTGTCGAGGAAGACTTCGGCGAGGAGCTGTTCGGGATGAACGTCGCGGTCCATTACGGACGCGTCGGCATCGCGGACAGCCAGATCGTAAGCGAAGAGGGCCTCCCGGTTGTCGAACACGGGTCGGCGGACAATCAGCAGCGGCATCGAATCCAAGTATCGGACGCTGGAAGTCGAAAACACACCCAATGTTTCGACATGTACGTCCGGAGGTCGGTGCGCGGCAAAGATTAGAGCGTTCTAATCTTTCTCGTCGGGCCGTCAGCTTGACGTAAGGTAGGGCCCGTAAACCATGGGATGCCTTTGGTTTACGGCCGGGCCCGCCAATAGAGAAATTCACGCAAAATGGACTGGAATGCTTCGGTCCGGCGTGTCTATTCATTTGAGTAAATCCGGCTCATAGCGCGTGGCGTAGCGGCCGCGTGTTTGGTTGTGCAGTCCAAGACCCCCCGTAAGCGAGCTCGAATGCATCTCTTGGCTGCCGCACCACCACGCGCGCGAGTAGGCATCGCTCGTCGCGTCGCACAACGGTTCGAGGACGTTGTGCGTTTTACGTTGCTGCGCCTCGTCGTACACACGATGCGCTTGGTCTTCGGACGTCGCACACGGATCTCCGCGGCGCCGCAACGCGTGCTGTTCATCTGCGAAGACGCCATCGGCGATCTGGTTCTGACGCTCCCCGCGATGCGCGCGATCGCGGAATCACATCCGGGAACGACGGTCGATCTCGTCACGTCGGAGTACGCGGTCGACTTGGTGCGCCACCTGCCGTACATCCGCCGAGTCATCGTCTTTCCTCGATACGACAGTCATCGCGTGCGAGCGGCGTTCAGGATTCTTCGCCACGGCGCATACGACGTGGTCGTTGACGGCATGGTGCTCCGCTCGCACGTGCGCACGCGATCCGTCGCAATGATGGTTGGCTCCCGGGCCTCCATTTGGATCGGCGAGGCAGGACGCACCAACGATCACGTGTACTCCATTCTGGTTCCGCGCTCGGAGCCGTCGACTCAGCACGCGGAACGGATGCTGCAGCTCGCCCGTCCATTTCTCGACGCGTCAGTACCGGTGGCGACACGCCCACACCTCGAGCTCACCGCGGCCGAGATCGGCAATGCGAGCGCCGCGTGGGTGAGCGCACGAGGTTCCGGCGACCGCATCCTCGTCAACCTCTCGGCAAGTTGCTGGCAGCGTCGCTGGCCCGACGAAAAATTTGCCGAGGTTCTCGATCAGATGCGTGCGTTTCGTCCTTCGGCGCCGATGATCATCGTCGGCCTGCAAAAGGACGCGGAGAGCGTAACGACTCTCGCGTCTCGCACGAGCGCGCTCGCCGCGATTCCAAGCCTGCGCGAGTTGATGGCGCTGATCGCCACCGCGCACGTCGTGCTGTCGCCGGACACCGCGGTCTGTCACATGGCCGCGGCGTTCCAACGAACGCTCATCTCGCTCAATCTTCGCGATCACGAATCTTGGGCGACGGCTCCGACGCCTGGAGTGCGGGTCATCGGGCCGGATGACGAAACGTTCGAAGGCCTCGAGCCCTCAGTGGTGATCGAAGCGGTTGCCCAGGTTCTTGGTGCGCGGCGAGCCAGGTTCGTGAGCGCTGATTACTTCGCCGCCCCCGTGTAGCCTGATGGCCGGCGACGACGTGCCCCACTCGGCACGTCGATCCCGTGGCGCTTCATGCGCCGATAGACAGTTGCACGGTGCACTCCAAGAATTTCCGCTGCCCGCCCCGTATCGCCCGACGTGTGCTCGAGCAGCGTGATCAACTCGCGCCGCTCAGCGTGGCCCACAACGACACGAGACGCGCCCACGCGGCTCGACCGATGAGCCAGCGCCAGTTCTACCGCGGCGATGTCGAGCTCGCGGTGAGCAAATGCGACGCTGGCTTCGACCACCTGGCGTAGCTCGCGAACATTCCCGGGCCACGGCGTTTCCTGAAATGTGACGATCGCTGGAGGAGCGACGGGCATGTCGTAGCCCGCCACTCGACTCACGAAGTGCCGCACGAGCTCCGGGATGTCATCCACACGCTCGGCAAGTGTGGGCATGCGAACGGTGATGCCGCTGAGGCGATGCATGAGATCGTCGCGGAACCGCCCTTCACCGACGAGATCTCGAAGCTGTTCGTTCGTCGCCGCGACAGTTCTGAACTCGCTCATCGCGTCGCGCGCCGCACCGATGGGGCGAAACACGCCGCTCTCGATCGCGCGCAGCAGCTTCGCCTGAAGTGAAAGTGCAAGGCCGCTGATCTCGTCGAAAAAGACGGTTCCACCGTTCGCTTCTCGAAGAAAGCCGAGCGACTCGCCGACCGCGCCGGTGTAGGCGCCTTTCACGTGGCCGAAGAGCGCGTCCTCGAACATCGATTCGCCGAGCGCGCAGACGTTGAACGCGACGAAGTTGCCGGTACGCCCGCTGTCACGGTGAAGGAGCGCGGCGGCAAGCTCTTTCCCTGTGCCGGTTGCGCCTTCGATGAGCACTGGAATTCTGAGCGGCGCCACGCGCGCGATGAGCGCGCGGAGCTCCCGCATCGGCGACGAGCTGCCGACGAGCGCCACATCGAGCATCGACGTCCTCACGGGCGCACCTTGTCGGCGCGCCCGCGGAGCGGCGCCGTGAGCCGCTCCGCGTCTTCGTCGGTGCGAATGACACGCGGAGTGAGAAAGATGAACAACTCGGTCTCCGTCGTGGTACGGGATTGGCGCCCGAACAGGCCGCCCAGGATTGGAATACTCGATAACAACGGGATGCCTTCCGTCTGCGTGTCGTGCTCGCGATCGGTCAGGCCGCCGAGCACGATGGTTTGTCCGTCGTGCACGAGGAGGTCGGTGCGAACGGATCGCGTCGAGATCACGGGCGCGTTGAACTCCGATTCGCTCGTCGCATTGCTGACTTCCTGCGTCACGTTGAGCTGTACAGTACCATCGATGCTGATGGTTGGTCGTACCGTGAGCTTCGTGCCGACATCCTTATACTGCACGACCTGGTCGCGTACGCCGTCGCCTGCCGGCAGCGCACGTGATACCTGCACGAACGGCCGCTGACTTCCGACGACGACCTCCGCCTGCTCGTCGTTCGCCGTGAGCACGACCGGCCGGCTGATGATCTTGAGCTCCCCGCGCGCCGCGGCCGCGGTGATCGTCGCGTCGAGGTCGACGCCGCTCACGCCCATCATCTTGAGCGTGAAGTCGCCCAGGCCTGCATCGCCCGGCGTGAATGAGCCGCCGATGGTAGAGTTGTCCGTGTGCGAGAGCCTTTTATCCGCGACAGACGCGTTTATTCCGAAACTGAAGCTGCGATCGTGACGCGCCTCGACGATGAGCACTTCGATCAACGCTTGCGCGGGCCGAACATCGATTTGCGTGATGGCGGCTTGAATGAGCTCGAAGTCCGCTCGATTCGCGCGCACGATCAGGCTGTTGACGCGCGCGTCGGATACGATCGTCAGCTCGCCGGTGAGAGTCGCCGGCCGACTCACGATCGGCTGCGGCTGACCGGCATCGAATGTCGGCGGCTGAGTCGCACGCAGTTCGTCGGTGAGCGTGCGCGCGCCTATGGATGTCGAGCTCGCGGAACCGCGACCGAAAAGCGTATTGATGGTCTGCGCGACATCGGCCGCACGCGCATGTCGAAGCGGGATGACGAAGAGCTCGGGCGCGCTTGCCGGTCGCGCGACTTGAATCGGCGGTTGACCGATGGGTGGAACAAAGGCATTCGGTCGCGCGTTCGGCTGATCTTTCACACGCGCGCGGTAGGTTCCGGTGGCAGTATCGCTCACGAGCTCGTAGCCCTGTGAGTCGAGTAAACCGCGAAGCAATCGCGGTACATCTTCGCGCGGCACAGGGCGCGGCGTCTCGAGCGTCACCTGCGGACCAGCTCCCGGACCGCTGAAGATGATCGGCCGATCGATGTATTGTTGGATGATCTGCACGGCGGACCGCAGCTCGATGCCGACGATGCGGATCGTCACACTGTCGGGCTGCCCTTGTGTCGGTCGAGTGGGCACCTGTGCCTCGATCGATGAAACAAACAGCGCCGCGAAAACGAACGTCGCTCGCACGATTATCGCGCCCGAAACGACAACACCCACGACGTGTCGGCGCCTTGGACGATCACACTGTCGCGCGTGACGACACGGACAGTAAACCGATCGAACTTGCTACCGACCCGCGCGACTGTCCCGGGCGGTTGACCCGGAATGCCGTCGATCACTGCTTGCCACGGCGGACCACCGACGATTGCCTTGAGCACGAGCGTTGGGCGCGGCTGCGGAGGTCCCGCGAGAATGCCGGTCATCGGGCCGTCGCTTGCCGGCTCATATCGCACCGCGGGCGGAGAGTTGGAGAGGCGAAATGGATCGTTGGTCACGATCGCGTCCTCCGCGTCGGCGAGAGAGTCTGCCGAGATTGGCGCTGCGAGCGCGTGCAGCGGCGCGACGCCGATGCGATCGGGGAGTCCACCCGTCGCCAGCTGCTGCCACCGTAACCAAGCCGCGCCGCTCGCGCACAGCGACGAGCCGACGAGGGCGGAAACGATCGTGTTCGTCTTCATGTGACGCGTGCGGCGAGAATTCGCGCCAACGCCTCAACGACGACATCGACGTGCAGCGCTTCCGGCTTGCCCGGTGGCGCCGCCGGATCCGATTGCGAGACGGTCAACTCTCGAACGGCGAGTGGCGAGTCGTTCGCTTCCACAGAACGGAGAAACGCGGCTAATCCGGTGACGTCCGTGGTTCCGCTCACTCGCACTGCAACTTTGGTGAGCGCACCGGCGGCTGCGCTGTCCGCCCTCAACTGCATCGATACGATCTTCACGCGCGATGACGTCGCGATCTCGTCGAGCGTCGAGGCGAGATCTGCCGCCGCAGCCGCGGCAGAGGTCCCGCTCAGCATTGCCGAGTCCGTCGCAGCGAGCCGTTGCTTTCGGGCGGAGAGGCTGTCGCGCATCGTGCGCAGCATGCGCACGTTGGCTCGAGCCGACGACGCTTTTGCAGCGAGTTCGGCGGCATCCGCAACGCGCGTCTTTTCCCACTCGCGGAGCGCGGGCAGGCCACGCGAGAATCCGAACAGCGAGCCCACGACGACGACGCCGAACACCGCCGTCCGGCGATCTTTTGCCGAAAACCCGAGTTGAATCATCGTGAGGCCGGTCGCGCTGGTGAGTGAATGGTTCGGCTCCGCCGGAAGCGAATCGACGCACGTTCGACGTGTGCGGTTCCTTGTACTTCCCGCGTCACCGATCCGACGATTCGCGGCGCAACTACATCCGACACGTCGAAGAGTGCCGGAAGCACGGTCGCTGCGTGCGGCGTCAGCGCAACGATGTTTCCCTCGAGACTGTCGACGCGCAGGCTGACGAGAGCCGTGGAATCAGGCAGCGCCTCGCTGATTGCGCCGAGTAGTGCGGTCACTCTACCGCGCGCAATCTGGAATTGGTTGATGCGGTCCAACTCCGCGGTCGTGCGCCGCAACTCGGCATCGATTGTCGATGCAGCCGAGTCAGAGGCGCGAAACCGCGCGAGCTCGGTCTTGGCGACTCCAGCGATGTGATCGGCGTGGACACCGCGAGCAATGAGCGCCGCGCTTGTGGAAGCAATGAGCGGAAGCGACGCAGCCACGAGTCGCACGCGGCGGAGTGCGCGCACGCGAGCTGGATCCGGCGCGGGCCGCCAGGGCAGGACGCCTCGAGACGGACCAATCGCGGCGCCGAAAGCGGCGAGGAATCGAGGTGCGTTTGCGCCGACGGCGTCGAGTGCGGCCACGGCCGGCGCTTCGCTCGGCGACGCGACGACTCGCCGCCACACTGACTGGATAACCGCGCCTTCTATAGTAGTGAGCTCGAGGCCGACACCGCCGTCCCGAATGCACCATGTGCCGGGTGCGACGGCATGCGCCGCAGCGGTAGCAAACGACATCACGCCTGCCGCGAGACGTCGTTTTCGCAGTACACCGAACACTTCGTCGAGCACCGCAGCGTCGAATGCCGATGCCCACGCCGATCCGTCGGCGCGCAACTCCACCTCGGAGACGAACGTTCGAGCACCCAAACGAAGAAAGAATGCGTCAGCGTTTTCGCTGACCAGGCGGTTCAGGAGCTTTGGTTGCCGCGCGGGCGGCAATCCTTCGATGCGCTTCATGTCGCTGTACGCGAGACCAAATGCGACGCGCACTGTCATGCGGCCGACTCGAGATCGTGGAACTTTCGAGAGGACGCGGTGGAGGGCGGCGCTCACGGGACCGTCATCCCGAGCCCTTCGGTCGCTGGCGCTCCCTCGAGGGCAGGCTTCGCGAGGGATCTGCACTTCCGTCGTACCAATGGCCGATTCAGCATGCCAAACCACTCGGCCAGAGCGAACGATGAGCGCACGCACGGCATCGCTCGAGATGAGAATTCCGAGTCGTTTCACAGCTCGCTCCTGCTGCTCGCCACGACGATGTGCTTTCCGGCGCGCAGCAACCGGAGAGACAACGTCACCTCGACCTGCGGCGGTCCGACCGAAGCACGCACGCTCAGAAGCCATGCGTCGGGATCCGGTGTCGTGACGCGGACAATCTCCGGGAAGTGCGCCAGCATGGAATCGGCGGACGACCGCGACACTAATCCAAGCAGCGAAGCCACGTCCGACACCGGCGTGCCGGCGTTCTGGAGTGCGACGATCTGATCCGCGGTTTCTTGCGTGAATCCCGGAACCGCGATCAGCACACTCGCCGGTGCCGTCGCGAGCGACACTCGGCCGTGCTCCGCGGTCATCGCTGCCTCGAATTGCCGCAAACCTTCGAATCCACGCACGCGCGCGAGCTCGCGAATGTCGGCGAGAGGCCCATTGCGCGGCAGCTCGCGACGAGAGGTGGCATACCAGTCGCGTTCCGCGCCGGCTGGACGCGTGACATCATCGGAGTCCCGCCAATCGGCAAGCGCTGCAACGAGCGCATCGGCGTCGGCGCCGAACCCCAGGCCGACGAACAATCGTTGCAGCATCTCTTCCGTCGCGTCGTTCACATCGAGCCGAGTGCCCGCCGCTTCCAGCGCGACCGTGCACTCGTTGACTCCGACAACCGGAACAACGCGGCCGAGCATACGCCACGTGTCCGCGGCGGCATTGAAGGTTTTTCCGCTGGCGAGTGCGGTGTCGATTGCGGCCAGGGCTCGCGCCGCACAGCCGCGGGCGATCCACAGCGCTCGCTCGAGATGAACACGATTCGTCGCCGCGTTCACCGCATTTCGGCCAGCGAGTCCCCCGGCCATCGTGACGATGGCGCCCACCGTCATCACCCACAGGACGGTGATCATCGTGAACCCGCGGCGCGAGCGACGATCAATCACGCGCCGGACCCACGGGCAATACGATCGTGTCGGTGCCGACGACCATACCGATCGCGATTGGTAACACGAGATTCGACGACCACTGTCGAGCCCACAGTGTGTCGTTCTGCGGATTGTAGTACCGAAAACTTGCGGCGCCTTTTTGACGTCGCACGGAGAACATGCCCGCTCCAGGGAGCCCCGCGATCAACGCACTGCTGTCGCCGCGCTGGTCGATCGACAGCGTCGCTCGGCAATCTTCTGCCCAACCGCCCGGAACATCGCAGAGCGTCCAGAGCTCGAGATTGTTTTCGTCGCCGCGAAAGCGCTTGGTGCTGTCGGTGCTCGTGCGTGCGTCCATCAGCACTCGAGTAAGCAGACGTGCGCCATTGCCTTCGCGGGCAACGCGTCCGCCTTCGGCTCCGATGCGCGAGGTGCCGCCGCCGAGTTGGTCCAACAGGGCAATGGCGCCACCGATCGCGAGACCGAAGATCGAGATCGCGGCGATCACCTCGATGAGAGTGAATCCTCGACGGCTACGGGGCAGCATTCGAGGAATCCGGAAGCGGACGATAGACCGTCGTTCTGAGTAGCACGCGAGTCGTATCCGATTCGGCAATGCGAACCGCGAAGAGACCCTGGCCAAGTGGGTCGACGTCGAGCGTGAATCCGTGAGATCGTGAGCGACCAGCGAGCGCGAGCAGCGCCACACGATCGAGCAGCGCGAGACGCCCGAGCTCCTCGGACGCGGTGTGCGTGAGGCGCTCTGCCTCGAGTACGTTGCGCATCGAGTGTGATGTTTGCCCGAGCAGCGTGACGAGCCCGGTGCCGGCTGTCGCGAGAAGCACGATTGCGACGAGCACCTCGATCAGTGCCGACCCGGAACGCATGCGACTAGCGTGCATGTGCGGGCGCTCCCGTCAATCGGTCCATGTCGAGAATAGAATCGGCGACGATGCTACCGTCTGCGCGAACGACGCCGGACGCTGGTCCGCTATCCGTAAGAAGCCGGATCACCGTCGGACGACCGGTCGCAAGCACGGATCGCAGCGTGTCGGCGAAGATCGTGCGCGGATCGCTCGGTTGTGGCGGATCGATGCGACGAATCGCCAGGACAGTTACGCCGTTGATGACGGCGAGGATGACGAGCGTCACGATCAGCTCGACGAGTGTGACACCGCGGCGCGCGCTCATACGGTCGGACGCACGCTGTAGATGGCCTGGAGTAGAGCGGCAGCGACCAGAGCGACGACGCTCGCGAATGTCAGCAAGAGAATCGGTTCGAGCATGCGGACCGCTGTTCGCACCGTTTGATCCACCCGCTTCTGCTCGATTCGGGCGGCGTGGCTCAACATCGATGACAGGCGACCCGACTCTTCACCGGCGCGCGCCAGCTGAATCGTCGTCTGACTCGCGGCACCACTCGCATCCAGCGCCTGCGAGAGCGATTGCCCGCCGCTGATCTTTGCGCGTGCTTCCGTGAGTCGCGCTTCCATCTCAGCGTCGCCCGTTGCGCGTGCGGCGTGCCCCATCGCCATCGCGATCGGAACGCCGCTGTCGAGCAATGCCGCCAACGAATGAGCCATTCGCGCCGTCGCAACACCACGGCGCAACGAGCCAAGCGCGGGAACTGCGAGCAACGCTCGATGCCACTGCACTCGACCTGGCTCGGTGTGGACCCACGACCGCCACAGGGCCAATCCAATCACCGACGCAACCACACTTGGCACCAGTGCCGCGCGTCCTAATGCGGCGATCTGCAGCACGAGCTGCGTGGAGGGCGGAAGCGCTTGCCCGAGATCAGCGAGGATCTTCGCGAAGCGCGGCAGCACGACCGTGATGAGCACGGCGATCGCCGCGACACCAGCTACGGCGACGACGGCCGGATACGCCAGTGCCGAGCGAACCGCCGATCGTGTTTCAGCAGTGGCTTCGCTCAGGTCGGCGGCACGACGAATCGCGGGGCCGATTCCCGCGCCGGCCTCGCCAGCTTGCGCAATGCCGATGACAAGAGCCGGAATCTCCAGCGGCGATGCCGAGAGTGCCGCCGCGAGGCTTTTGCCTTCTCGCACCGACTGCGTGATGGACGGCAGAGCCGCACGCCAAGCGCGCGGCGCGAGATCGTGGAAGGTCTGCAATGCTCGAGTCACCGGCAGTCCCGATTCCAGAAGATCGCCGAGTATGCGAAGGCCCAGCGCGAGGTCGGCAGACGAGAGCGGGTCGCGCCGCTCGCGCCGAAGTCCCCGCTCTTCCATCGACAGCAGCAACAGTCCGCGCGATGCCACCGCGCGTCGCGCCTCTGCGTCATCTTCGGCATCGATGGTCGCTCGATCGACGGAACCGTCATGTCCGACGGCGACATAAGCAAAGACTCGTTGCATGGTCGTTTACTTCACCGGCCCGTTCCACGACGTGATGTCGGCGTCTTCGCCGCTCCCGCCGATCTTGCCATCTTTGCCGAGCGTGTAGAGATCGTACGCGTTCGGGTTGGAGACGCCGGGTGAGACGTAGACGTAGGCGCGGTTCCATGGATCGATCGGCACGAGCTGCCGCAGGTATGGTCCCTTCCAGTTCGTCGGTGGCGTGTCGACGGTGGGGAAATTGCGAAGCGCATCGAGGCCCTGGCCGGTGGTCGGGAACATGTCGTTGTCGAGGCGATACGCGTCGAGCGCAAGCGCGAGGATTTGGATCTGGCTGCGCGCGGTGTTCATGCGCGCTTCGCCGACGTTGCCGAACAGCGTGGGCGCAACGATTGCCGCGAGCGTCGCGATGATGGCGATCGTGACGAGCAGCTCGATGAGGGTAAAGCCAGTCATCCTTCGCGAAGCGAAGGATCTGCTGGTCCGCGCTGGGGCCCAGCAGCAGATCCTCCGGTCGCTTCGCTCCCGAAGGATGACAGCGTTAGTCCTGAACGACACGAAGCACCTCCTCGACCGTGGTAAGTCCCGACTCCACTCGATGCCAACCGTCGGCACGCAGTGGAACGAGCCCTGATTCAATCGCCAGCGTTCGCAACTCCGCGCGCGATGCGCGTCTCGCAATTGCGTCGCGGATGTCGTCGGAGATCGACAGCAGCTCGAAGATCCCGACCCGACCTCGAAATCCCGTGCCTCGACACGCGGGGCATCCCGCACCGCGCGAAAGCAGCATGTGTCCCATGACTCGACCGGCGACGGCAGTCACGCTCTCGGGCGGCGGCTCGTACGTCTCGCGACACGCTGAGCACACTCGCCGAACCAGACGTTGTGCGAGCACGCCCTCGAGTGTCGCCGCGACCAAATAATCAGGAATGCCCAGATCGAGCATCCTCGGAATCGCGCTGATCGCATCATTCGTATGCAGCGTGCTGAAGACGAGATGCCCCGTCATCGCCGCCTGCACCGCAATCTCGGCGGTTTCCTGATCGCGCATCTCTCCGATCATCACGACATCGGGATCCTGGCGCAGAATCGCGCGCAGCGCGCTTGCGAACGTGACGCCCGCATGTCTGTGCACGGGCATCTGCGTGATGCCAGGCAGTTGATACTCGATCGGATCTTCGACGGTGATGATCTTCTCGGTCGAAGCCTCGCGCCGCTGGAGCGCGGCGTACAGCGTCGTCGTCTTGCCACTGCCCGTCGGCCCGGTGACGAGAAACATCCCGTGCGGCCGCGTGGACAGGCGCTCGACGACGTCGAGAATGCCACGCGTCATTCCAAGCTCGTCGAGCGTGACCGGTCGCCCGCCGTGATCGAGCAGTCGCAACACGACGCTCTCGCCGTACATCGTCGGCACGGTGGACACTCGTAGATCGAGCTCGCGCGACTCGAGTCGCACGCGAATGCGCCCATCCTGCGGCCGCCGTCGCTCGGCGATGTCGAGCTCCGCGAGGAGCTTGATGCGCGACACGACCGCGAGATGCAGGTGGCTGGGCGGCTCGGGCGCGGGCACGAGCACGCCGTCGACGCGGAAGCGTGCGGCGAGTCCGGTGCGTGTCGCTTCGAGATGGATATCGCTCGCGGCGACATCGTATGCGTCGCGGACGAGTAAGTTGACGTACCGAATGACGGGCGGCTGATTGGCGAGATCGCGGACATCCGTTGTCGCGTCGTCCGACGATGTTCCGGCACGCGCGAGCTCGATCGTTCGTTCAGCGCGTGTGGTGAGTCGTTCGACGAGTCGCTCGAGCTCTTCGTTGGGAACGATCTCAGTCGTTACCGGCCGGCCATATGCGAACGCGACGTCGTCGATTGCGCCGAGCAGCGAGTTGTCGGTCGTCGCGACGAGGACGGAGCCATCGTCCGCGAATGATCGAGGACAGACCCGATGATGCAGGAGGTAGTCGCGCGTGAGTGCCGGCGCGAGCGTGAGTGCGATATCCATCGGCAGTCACGATCGCACACTCCGCTCCGACCAACAGCATCACGACATTGCGTTCACGCTCGGCGCATTGCGCCTACTCGTATCGCAAGGCTTCGATCGGATCGAGCGACGACGCGCGTCGCGCAGGCCATACGCCGAACAGCAACCCGACCGCCGTCGCGAACGCGAACGCGAGCACCACTGACGCTCCGCCGAGCTCCGTTGCCCACCCGAACGAGTCGCGCAACACAACAGCGCCGGCGATCCCGAGGCCAACGCCAAAGAAGCCGCCGAGCAGGCAGAGCGCGACCGCCTCGACGAGAAACTGCAACAGGATCTTTCGCCTCGTTGCGCCGAGCGCCTTGCGAATGCCGATTTCGCGCGTCCGCTCGGTGACCGACACCAGCATGATGTTCATGATGCCGATTCCGCCGACGAGCAGGCTCACCGCGGCAATGCCGGCGAGAAGACTCGTGAACACGTCCGTCGTCTCGCCGAGTGTTTGCAGAAAATTCGCCTGATTGCGAATTCGGAAGTCGTCCGGCTGTCCATCCTTCAGATGGTGCGAGCGGCGGAGGGCGAGCGTGATCTCCGCGATCGCGGACGGGAGGTCCGCCTCGCTCGTCGCACGCGCGAAGATGTCGTCCAGACGGTCGGTCTTGAAGAGACGATAGCGCCCAGTGCCGAACGGAATGAAGATCTGATCGTCGGCGTTGCCGAAGCCGGTGCCCGTGCCTTTCGACTTGAGCGTTCCGATGACCGTGAACTGGATGCCGCCGATCCGAACTTTCTGCCCGATGATTTCGTCGGCGCTGCGAGCGCCGATCATCGTGAGCGCGCCGGATCCGAGCACAGCAACGCGCTGCCGTCCCATGTCTTCGGCCGTCGTGAACAGGCGCCCGTGGTCGATCTCGAAATGCTGCACCAGCGCGAAGTTCGCCGATGCGCCTACCACTCTGAGGTTTGCGTTCCTGTCGCGCCACAGGAGTTGAAGACTCTTGTCCTGCTGCGCTTCGACCGCCAGCACATGCTCGGCGCGCTCGTTGATCGACCTGACGTCGTCTATCGTCACGCGCTTTCTGACGTTCGTTTGAATGCCGCCGACGCGGACCCAGAACGCGTCGATCTGCAACGTCGTGGTTCCGAGCTTCTCGATGCGTGCACGTACCGACGCCTGCGCCCCGTCCCCGAGCGCGACCATCGCGATGACTGCCGCGATGCCGATGACGATGCCGAGCATGGTCAGAAGCGACCGCAGCTTGTTCGCGCGGAGCGCGGCCAGGGCGATCTGGATTGATTGCGTCCCCATACATCAGTATAACGGGACTTCGTCTCGCAACGTTGGACGGCCTGGCACGGCCGAGGCTGCCGCAGTCGCGAAGGCCTGACGCTGATTTTGAGCTATTCGACTCGAAATGCACCATCGTCATCGATGACGCGATGACCGAACCGCTGGCATTCGCGATCGAGCACATGGCGAAGCCACACACGGTCTTCGGGTGCGGCGTGGCGCAACTGAAATCGATGAATCTGCAACGGCGTCATCGACAGCCGAATGAGCCGCCCAGTGGCCGAGTCGATGATCGGGAAGTACGTCAGCACCAGATCGTCGCGAAAGGCGTCCTGGCCGGTGATTCCTTCATAGTCGTCGAGAAGATCGCCGCATCCATATAGGATGAGCCGGTCCCGATAGATCTCGATTGCCTTCGGATGATGCGACGAGTGGCCGTAGATGACATCCACCGCACCGCCATCGATCAGTCGATGCGCAAACCGGCGATGGTCTGTCGATATCTCGTAGCCCCAGTTCGGCCCCCAGTGGATCGAGACGACCGCGACATCACCAGCCCTTTTCTCTTGCACGATGAAATCGCTGATGTCGTCGGCCGTCGCATCTTCGCAGTCAGCGAGCAGCTGCACGCCGGCGCGTGACGGTGTGGCGCCCCAGCGCGCCGCAATGCCGCTGTCGAACGCGCCGAACGAGAACACGAGGACGCGGCCGCCGATCTCGAGATCAATCGTCGCAGGTGCTCGCGCTTCGGCCAGGTCACGCCCGGCGCCGGCTACGACGACTCCGGCCTGCTTCACGACATCGAGCGTTTCGAGCAATCCAGCTTCGCCCCAGTCGAGCACGTGGTTGTTCGCGAGCACACAGCAGTCGATGCCGCCCGCCGTGAGGACCGGAATGTTCGCCGGATGCATTCGGTAGTTGATCCCCTTCGCCTCGGCATCGTCGCTCGTCGTGACGCTCGTCTCGAGATTGACGATTTTCACATCGGGCTGAACTCGCGCAAATACGTCCAGCGCGTCGGCCCAGACGTACGCATGGTCCACTGGCCGTGGAATCGGGCCACTGGCGCGCTCGGCAAGCTTCACGTATTCGAGAGCGGAGCGAACTACCGGCTCATAGAGGCGCGGCGGACACGAACGCGCAAAGATTTGATCAACGCCGCGACCGGTCATCAGATCGCCACCCATAAACAGCGTGACTTCACTCATCGCTTCATGCAGCGGCAATCAGGAAGTCGTAATCTCAGCGAACACGCGCTCGACTCGGAAGTGTCGCGTCTGCCCACCCTTTCCCGGAGTGCGGTAGAGGACGCCGAACCATCATATCGGGTTCGACCTGGGACCCTTGGTGTTGGATGACCGCTCGCGGTCGATACACATTACCCAGCCCATTCGCCTCGACGTGACGATCAAGAATCCGTGCGAGTCGCCATCGACAGCATCGTTCCGTTTCGCTCGGAACCATTGCCGTGCGATGCTGCCGCCGAGCGTACGCTCGGCGACGGCGCCGAGTCAAGGACAGGAGCAGACGGGTCTATTTCCCGCTGACGATCCTCGCCGTCTTGATGTAGTCGAGCTTTGGGAACTTCGTCGTGAGATACGCGTTGCCGCGCGCCTGAATCGAATCCTGATCCGGACTCTCGCCGTAGCCGCCATACAGCGAATCGACGATTGGAAGTCCTTGGACGACGCGACCGATCGGCGCGAAGCCCATTCCGTCCAGCTGCGGGTTGTCGCGAAGGTTGATGTACAGCTGCTGCGTTCGGGTGTTCGCTCCCATGGTCGCGAACGTCAGCGTCCCGTGCGCGTTCGTCTGCTTGACCGGATCGTCCTTGATCGGCTTCTGCATCCACTCATTGTGCTTCGGGTTCGCGTTCAGGCCGAACTGTGCGACGAATCCCGGGAGCGTGCGAAAGAAGCGGGCGTTATCGAAGAAGTGCTGCTCGACCAGCGTGTGGAACCGGTCGGCACCGATCGGCGCCCATTTGCGATAGACCGTCACGACGAAGCGTCCGCGACTCGTCGCGAATGCAACGCGAAACGAATCCGGTGTGGGACTGATCACACGCGCGAGCACCGGCGTGCCCGCGCTCAGCGTGGCGATCGTGATCACTACAACGAGCGCCGGCAGAATCAGCCGCCATTGTCCGAATCGGTGCAGGAGCCACGTCTTCATATCGAATGCTCGGGAGTCGCGGTTGTGTCGAACCGGGTTAAGATAGTCAGGACTTCGATCTTCGCGGAGGCAGACCGATGTGTGATTCTGGTCACGATCATCACCACGACCGTTTCGGATTTCTGGTCGACACACCGCGCATTCGCGCACTCATCGAGGAAACACAGCGACAGATGGCGCTCGACGTGGCTCCATCAGCGCGCATCGCGGCGATCACCCCTGCGTTCGGCGATCTTCTCGCCGAGAACGATTGGCTGCCCGACGAGTACGCGACTCCGGATACGAAGAGCCGAATGGGCGACGGCATCGGACAGTACGCGCTCTACCGCGCAGAAGATGGTTCACTCTGCCTCTTCTCTCTCGTGGTGCCGGCGGGCGCGGCGACACCCGTGCACGACCACCTCGCGTGGGGACTCGTCGGTGTGTATCGGGGCGAGCAGGACGAAACGGTGTACCGCCGCCTCGACGACGGCAGCGACACGGCTCATGCCGATCTCGAGATCGCGAAGCGACAGCCATTGAAGCGAGGCGACTGCTATCCGTTGATCCCGCCGACCGACGACATCCATTACGTGAAAACGACGTCACCCTCGGCGTCGATCTCGATTCATCTGCTGGCGAACGACACGGCGTGTGTGTGGCGCCACAAGTTCGAGCCCGCCTCAGGCGTCGTGACGCCGTTCCGTTCGGGCTATGCGAACGCGCCGTGCGCCGAGGACCATTAACTGCGC
>Ga0207707_10001218_pt1 | contig 24166 bp, 20 predicted proteins | sample KBSC83BmetaG_FD_184336 | JGI IMG/M metagenome (GOLD analysis project Ga0207707, IMG submission 184336) | Corn rhizosphere microbial communities from Kellogg Biological Station, Michigan, USA - KBS C8-3B metaG (SPAdes) (version 2) | ecosystem: Host-associated > Plants > Roots > Rhizosphere ... | reverse complement strand
CTTTCCAGATAATCCATGCCCTGTATCGTGATCAGAAGATTGCTCTTGTCATCGCTCGATACCCAGCCGTGCTGCTTGGCATGCCACAGCACGAAAAACAGCTCGTCGAAACCGGTATTCAACATGGCTTCTAAGTAGCGCATCGGCAACCCCGGTTTCAGGGGCTTCATTTTGCGCCGCTCGTACAGAATGCAGAGCAGAGCCATGCGCAATCCGGCATCTGAGCCCAGCGACTCGAAAAATTCCTTCCCGCTGAATTGCGGGCAGCTCGCGTCTTCACCGATTCCCTTCAGGTTGTCGAACGCAAGGCGCTGTGCGGGGTCGGAGAGCACTTCGTAGGCTGCATTTACGGCGTCGAAAGCCTCCTGATCTCCGGTATCGGGGTTGTTGGGATGATACTTCCGTGCGAGCTCCGCATAAGCGTTCTGCAACGTCTCGGAATCGGATCTGGGGTCGATGCCGAGCACATCGTAGCCGCGCGGCGGCTCGCGCTCGAGCGAGAGGCGGCCGTCGCCGAGGATCACCTCGGTGCGCGCCGCAGTGTCGGCGAGGTAGGTGAACTCGCGCTTCGCGATGTCCACCACGCGCGGGCTGATCTCGTAGAAGACGAGGCTGTCGCCGGGCTTCATCCACGCGCCGAGCACGCCGGCGCCGAGGCCGATCACGCCGACGTTGAGCTTGCGCCGCGGCTCCATCTGGCGCCAGGTGGTGAACACGCGCCCGTAGCCCGAGCCCGGGCTGAAGTAGTCCGCCGGCGTGTTGCGGAACGAATCGCCGAGGAGCTGCCCGCCGTGCATGATGCCGCCGTGGTACATGGAGCGGTACGGCACCGGCTCCAGGTGGTCGGCCGTGCGCACCACGCCGTAGAAGTCCCGCTCCATCACGCGCATGCCCTGCGAGTAGTCGTAGGCCGCCTTGCCGGCCATCACCAGGGTCGCGAGCGCGACGGCGATGCCGCCGAGGAGCACGCGGCCGCGCAGGCGCAGCGCCACGATCACGGCCAGCACGACGAGCGCGATGCCGATCTCGAAGTAGCCCGGCAGCGTGAGCGGGGCGACGATCGCCACCAGCACCGCGCCGAGCGCGCCGCCGAGCGAGATCATCAGGTAGAAGCGCGTGAGGTGCGCGGGATCCGGCTTCGAGCGCGCCAGCTCGCCGTGGCAGAACATGCAGGCGAAGAAGAGCCCCACCAGGAAGAGCGGCGCGGCAACCCGCAGGTGGAGCGACGGGATGTAGTACGCCATCACCGGCACGAGCACGAGCATCGCGGCGACGAAGAGCGGCCGCACGTACCAGCGCGGGTGGTCGAAGGCGAAGATGAAGGTGATGAGGTAGAGCGCGAGCGGCAGCACCCAGAGGAAGGGCACGCTCGCGATGTTCTGCGTGATGTGGTTCGTCACCGCAAGCAACATCACCGAGCCCATCGCCGAGAGTGCGAGCCACCAGACCTGGTCGCCCACCGCGAGCGGCGAGGGCCGGGCCGCCTTTTCCGTCTCGGCGCCGTTTGCCGAGAGGAGCGCCACGCCGCCGCACAGGACCGCGAAGCCGCCATAGACGAACGACCAGCCCCAGCCGAGCTGCTTCAGGTCGAACGCCGGCTCGAAGAGGAGCGGGAAGCCGAGCAGCGCGAGCAGCGAAGCGAAGTTCGACAGGGCGAAGAGGCGATACGGCACTGCGCTCTGGAACCGCCGCCAGTACCAGGCCTGCAGGAGCGGCGTCGTCGTGGAGAGCAGGAAGTACGGCAGGCCGATGGTCGCGACCAGCAGCGCGAGGATGCGAAGGATCGGCTCCTCGTCTCCCTGCGGCTTCCAGCTCGTCGAGGCGATGATCGGCAGGCAGGCGAACGACACCAGGAGCAGCGCGACGTGCAGGTACGCCTGGCGGCGCGAGCCGAGCCGGCTCGTCCAGTCGGCGTACGCGTAGCCGGCGAGCAGGATGCTCTGGAAGAAGACGAGGCAGGTGGTCCACACGCCGGCCGAGCCGCCGAACCACGGCAGGATCTGCTTGGCGATGATCGGCTGGACGAGGAACAGCAGGAACGACGACAGGAAGATCGTCCCCGCGTACGGGATGGTGCTTAACAGCGGGGTGCGGATTACCTGAGTACGGATTTGAGCGTCCTGCCCATCTCGGCCGGGTTGCGGGTGGTCTTGATCCCGCACTCCTCCATCACGGCCAGTTTTTCCTGGGCAGTGCCCTTGCCGCCGGAAATGATCGCGCCGGCGTGGCCCATGCGCTTGCCCGGCGGCGCGGTCACGCCGGCGATGAAGCCCACCACCGGCTTCCTCATGTTCTGCTTCACCCACCGCGCCGCATTTTCCTCGTCATTGCCGCCGATCTCGCCCACCATGATCACCGCTTCGGTCTTCGGGTCGTCGTTGAACATCTTGAGGACGTCGATGTGCTTCAACCCGTTGACCGGATCGCCGCCGATGCCGACGCAGGTCGACTGGCCGAGGCCGAGCTCGGTGAGCTGCCCGACCGCTTCATAAGTGAGCGTGCCCGAGCGCGACACCACGCCGACCGGCCCTTTCTTATGGATATGGCCCGGCATGATGCCGATCTTGATCTCGTCGGGCGTGATCACGCCGGGGCAGTTCGGCCCGACGAGCAGCGTGCGCTTGCCCTTCATGCGGTGCTTGGTGCGGATCATGTCGCGCACCGGGATGCCTTCCGTGATGCAGATGACGAGGTCGAGATCCGCGTCCACCGCCTCCTCGATCGCCGCGGCGGCGAACGGCGGCGGCACGTAGATCACCGAGACGTTGGCGCCGGTCGCCTTCTTGGCGTCGGCCACCGTGCCGTAGATCGGAATGCCCTCGAAGTCCTCGCCCGCCTTCTTCGGATTCACGCCGGCGACGAAGCACGCCTTGCCGTTCGCATAGGCGCGGCTGGTCTGCGTGTGGAACATGCCGGTCTTGCCCGTGATGCCCTGCGTCATCACCCGCGTGTTCTTGTCGATGAGGATGCTCATTTCTTCTTTTTCCCCCTCTTGGACTTCTTCGCCTTCTTCTTCGCGGGCTTGGCTTTCCTGGCCTTGGGTTTCGGCTTCGAGGCAGGCTTGGCGGCTTTCTTCTTCACCGCGGCCACCACCTTCTGCGCCGCCTGCGCCATGTTGTCGGCCGAGATGATCGGCAGGCCGGAGTCCTTCAGGATCTTCTTGCCGAGGTCCTCGTTGGTGCCCTTCATGCGCACGACGAGCGGGATGGACAGCTTCACCTCGCGCGCCGCGGCCACCACGCCGGTGGCGATGGTGTCGCACTTCATGATGCCGCCGAAGATGTTGACGAGGATCGCCTTCACCTTCGGGTTCTTCAGCATGATCTTGAACGCCGCGGTGACCTTCTCCGCGGTGGCGCCGCCGCCGACGTCGAGGAAGTTGGCCGGCGCGCCGCCGTAGAGCTTGATGGTGTCCATCGTCGCCATGGCGAGGCCGGCGCCGTTCACCATGCAGGCGATGTCGCCGTCGAGCGAGATGTAGTTCAGGTCGTACTTCGACGCCTCGATCTCGAGCGGGTCCTCTTCATCCAGGTCGCGCATCGCGACTTCTTCCGGGTGGCGGAAGAGCGCGTTGTCGTCGAAGTTCAGCTTCGCGTCCAGCGCCACGACTCTTCCATCGCCGGTGAGGATCAGGGGATTGATCTCCGCAAGCGAGGCGTCGGTGGCATCGAACGCCTTGTAGAGCGCCTTGAACACCGTGCGGCCCTGCGCGACGGCGGATTCGGGGATGCCGATGGAGAGCGCGATCTCGTCGGCGTCGTCGTCGGACAGGCCCTGGGCCGGGTCGATGAACACCTTCTTGATCTTCTGCGGCGTCTTGGCGGCGACTTCCTCGATGTCCATGCCGCCCTCGGAGGAGGCCATCAGCACCACTTGCTGCGTGCCGCGGTCCACCACCATGCCGACGTAGAGCTCCTTCTTGATGTCGGCGCCCTCCTCGATCAGCAGCCGCCGCACCTTCTGGCCGTGCGGGCCGGTCTGGTGCGTCACGAGGTTCATGCCCAATATCTTCCTGGACAGCGTGCGCACCTCATCGATGCTCTTCGCCACCTTCACGCCGCCGCCCTTGCCGCGGCCGCCGGCGTGGATCTGCGCCTTCACCACCCACACCTTTCCGCCGAGCTTCTTCGCCGCGTCGACCGCCTCGTCGACGCTCATCGCCGGAAAGCCGCGCGGCGTGGGCACGCCGTACTCGCGCAGGATCTGCTTGCCCTGGTACTCGTGGATCTTCACGCCGCTTTCCCCCTATACCATTTCGGATACCAGCGCTTGACGGTGTCGGTGCTCGTCTCGAGCGCGTGACAGTGATCGAGCTGGAACGGCTTCGAGCCGTCCTCGCGTTCTTCCTTCATCTCGCCGGCGAAGGTCTGGATCGCCGCGGTCGGCAGGCCGGCGAGCATCTCGGTGAGGTGCGTGCAGCCGCGCGTCGAGCCGAGCAGCTCCCAGGTCGCCTTGCGGAAGCCGCGCGTAAGGTTCAGCCCGATGAGCTTCTGGTACGCGGGCGGGATCAGCTCGCAGCCGCCGGGATAAGGCACGGCGTCCATCGACGCCAGCGCGTCGACGATGTTCATTTTGCGATCGATCGTGACCCGGATCCACATGTCGTGGATCGGCTGGCCGGCGCGGCGGATGCCGGTCTTCAGCTGGTAGTCGTGGTTCTTCGCGTCGAGGAGGTGCGCCTCGATGTCCCAGAGTCCGTCAGCGCGTTTGTAGCCTTCGTAGCGCACGCGCCGTGTGTGGGTGAGCTCGCGCTCGACCTCGGAAACCGGGAGGGGCATGGGCGCGGATTCTAGCATCGTGGTCTTGTAGACTTTTCGGATGCGCTACGTGCTTGCACTGGACCAGGGGACGACGAGCTCGCGCGCCATCCTCTTCAACGAGGAAGGCGCGATCGTCAGCGTCTCGCAGCGCGAGTTCCAGCAGATCTACCCGCAGCCGGGCTGGGTGGAGCACGATCCGAAGGAGATTTTTCGCACGCAGCGCGAGACCGCGCGCGAGGCCGTGCGGAAAGCGAACGTGCCGCTGAAGGACATCATGGCGGTCGGCATCACCAACCAGCGCGAGACCACGATCGTCTGGGACCGGCAGACCGGCGAGCCGATCCACAACGCGATCGTCTGGCAGGACCGACGCACCGCCGCGATGTGCGCCGAGCTGAAGGACGTCGGCGCGGAGAGCCTGGTGCGCGAGCGCACGGGCCTGGTCATCGATCCCTACTTCAGCGGCACGAAGATCGCCTGGCTGCTGGACAACGTGCCGGGCGCGCGCGCGAAGGCCGAGCGCGGCGAGCTCGCCTTCGGCACGGTGGACACCTGGCTCGTGTGGCAGTTCACCGGCAACCGCACGCACGTCACCGATCCGTCGAACGCGTCGCGCACGCTGCTCTACAACATCCACATGAACGACTGGGATGCGGAGCTGCTCGAGCTCCTAAAGGTGCCGCGCGCCATCCTGCCCGACGTGCATCCTTCGGCGAGCGCCTTCGGCATGCTGCCGGCCAGCGTGCTCGACGAGCCGCTCATCATCGCCGGCATCGCCGGCGACCAGCAGGCGGCCATGTTCGGCCAGATCTGCCACAAGGCCGGCACGGCGAAGAACACGTACGGAACCGGCTGCTTCATGCTGCTGCACACCGGCGATCGCGTCGTGCAGTCGGAGCACGGCCTCGTCTCCACCTCGCTCGCGCAGCTGCCCGACATGAAGGAATACGCGCTCGAAGGAAGCGTCTTCATCGGCGGCGCGGTGGTGCAGTGGCTGCGCGACCAGCTCGAATTCTTCGCCTCCTCGCGCGAGGTCGAGGCGCTGGCGAACAGCGTGCTCGATTCCGACGGCGTCTACCTGGTGCCTGCCTTCACGGGCCTGGGCGCGCCGTACTGGGATCCCAGTGCGCGCGGCGCATTGCTGGGTCTGACCCGGGGAACGTCGAAAGCGCACATCGCCCGCGCGGCGCTCGAGTCGATCGCCTACCAGAGCGCGGAGCTGCTCGACGCGATGCAGAAGGACTCGGCGCAGAAGCTCACCGAGCTGCGCGTCGACGGCGGCGCCGCGGCGAACGACCTCCTCATGCAGTTCCAGGCCGATCTGCTCGGCGTGCCGGTGCTGCGGCCGAAGGTGCTCGAGACCACCGCGCTCGGCGCGGCCTACCTTGCCGGCCTCACGGTCGATTTGTGGAAGTCGCGCGATGAGCTCGCCGCGCACTGGCAGCTCGACCGCCGCTTCGAGCCGCGCATGGAGCGCAAGGAAGCCGACAGCAAGATGGCGCGCTGGCGAGAGGCAGTTTTACGCTCCCGGGGGTGGGCGCGACCGGCGTAGACTCTGCGCAGGGGAAAGGAGGTGCGCCGTGAGCAACGACCGCGTCTCGGTTTTCTCGACGGAGAACCGCGCCGAAGTACCGATCTACCCGCTCGACGTCTTCGTCCTCACCGAGTCCGGCATGGCGCAGATCCATGGCGGCTCGACGCGGCTTCGCATCGAGGCGCTCGAAGTCATGGTGATGGTCGACGGCAAGCGCACCGTCGGCGACCTCGAGCAGGCCATGCCCCACATCCCGCCCGCCAACCTGCGCAACGTGCTGCGCTTCCTCCTCGCCGCCAACTTCGCGCGCCCGCGCACGCTCGCCGAAGCGGGCGGCGTCGATGTGGACTTCGACGCCTTCTTCAAGAGCGCCGGCAGCGCGCCGCCCGCTTCCGGCGGCGCGGAGAAGAGCGCCGATCGCGAAGCCGTCTACGGCGCGCCCGACCTCCAGCGCAATGGCTACTACGTGAGCATCGCGCGGCAGGCCATCAAGCCGCGTCCGCCGGCCGGCGGTGCGAAGCGGCAGGTCCTCCTCATCGAGGATGACGCGGAAACGGCCGCGATCATCCAGCGGCTGCTCGAGCGCGACGGCTTCGCGGTCCTCGTGTGCGCCAAGCGCGACGCGGTGCTGGCGCGCCTGCGCCAGACGCCATCACCGGACGCCGTCGTGCTGGACCTGCAGCTGGAGGAACTGAACGGCCTCGAGGTGCTGCAAAAGCTCAAGGCGCATCCGCAGCTCAAGCTCATGCCGGTGATCGTCGTCACCGCCGACGCGAAGCCCGAGAGCGTGATGCGCGGCCTCGCGCTCGGCGCGGATGGCTATGTGACCAAGCCCTTCGACCACGTGACGCTCGTCAAGGGCGTCAGGGCGGTGATGGGCATTTGAATTCCCTAGGTGTTCAATCCGCGCGGCAGCGCGAAGGCGACCGTTTCCTGTATGCCGGTGAGCGGCCGCACGCTTTGCGCGCCGAGCGCCTTTAGCCGGGCGATCAGCTCTTCCACCAGCACTTCCGGCGCCGACGCGCCGGCGGTGATGCCGACGCGGCGCTTTCCCGCGATCCATTCCGGGCGCAGGTCGGCGGCGCTGTCCACCATATAGGACTCGACGCCGATGTGCTCCGCGACTTCACGCAGGCGGTTGGAGTTCGAGCTGTTCGGCGAGCCGACGACGATCACCACGTCGCACTGCGGCGCCATGAACTTCACCGCGTCCTGGCGGTTCTGCGTCGCATAGCAGATGTCGTCCTGCTTCGGGCCGCGAATGGCGGGGAAGCGCGCTTTCAGCGCGGCGACGATGATGGCCGCATCGTCGACCGACAAGGTGGTCTGCGTGACGTAGGCAAGCTTGCCGGGCGAGCGGACCTTGAGCGCGGCGACGTCGTCGAGCGTCTCGACGAGGTACATGCCGGTGGCCGCCTGTCCCATCGTGCCTTCCGCCTCCGGATGGCCCTTGTGCCCGATCATCACGATCTCGTGGCCTTCGCGCAGCATCTTCATCACCTCGACGTGCACCTTGCTCACCAGCGGACAGGTGGCGTCGAACACGTTGAGGCGGCGCCGGTCGGCTTCCGCCTGCACCGCCTTCGACACGCCGTGCGCGCTGAAGATGACGGTGCTGCCGGGCGGCACCTCGGCGAGCTCCTCGACGAAGACCGCGCCCTTCGCGCGCAGGTTCTCGACCACGTAGCGGTTGTGCACGATCTCGTGGCGCACGTAGATCGGCGCGCCGAACTGCTCGAGCGCGCGCTCGACGATCTCGATCGCGCGCTCGACGCCGGCGCAGAAGCCGCGGGGATTGGCGAGGACGACGTCCATCAGGAGGGAATTTTCGCATAGGCGGCATCGAATGCCGCCTCGAGCCGCCTCATTTCCGTGGTGGAACCGCCGCGCAGGCCGTCGACGACGCGCTTCGCCCACGCGAAGTATTCGCGCCGCCGCGCGAGATCCCACTTCGCCGGCGGACGCTCGGCGACGTCGCGCAGGTTGCAGATCTTGTCGGCGAGCTTGACGAGCTTCGCCCCGTCGCTCAAATGCGGCGCGTGCTCGATCTGCAGGCGCTTGCGCTCCTCCTTCGGCAGGCGCTTGTCGTCGGTCACCTCCGCCACCATGCGCGCGATGCGCGAGCCGAAGGCGTCGACCAGCTCTTCATGCGTGGTGGCGGTGTCCTCCACGGTGTCGTGCAGCAGCGCCGCGCACAGCACCTCGTAGTCCGTCACGCCGCCTTCGTTCACCAGCACGTCGGCGAGCGCGATCGGATGGTTGATGTACGGCGAGGCCTCGGCGTCCTTCCGGCGCTGGTCGCGGTGCTTGTGCGCCGCGAAGGCCAGCGCCTTAAGAAGCAGCGCCAGCTCGCCTTTCGTGCTTGCGAAGGCCATCCAATATGAGCAGCACCGCTCCCACCGTGATGGCCGAGTCGGCCACGTTGAACGCCGGCCAGTGCCACCCGCCGGCATGGAAATCGAGGAAGTCGACCACCTGGCCGAAGCGCAGCCGGTCGATGACGTTGCCGAGCGCACCGCCGAGGATCAGCGCGAGGCCCGCCGAGAGGACCAGCCGATCGGGGGAGCGCCACAGGAGATGCGCGACGACGGCGATGGCGACGACGGCGAAGCCGACGAGCAGCGGCGTCTGCCAGCCCGGCGCGTCGGAAAGGAAGCTGAACGCCGCGCCCTTGTTGTAGACCAGGACGAGGTTGAAGTACGACGTCACGACCACCCCCTCGCCGGGGTGGAAGCGCGAAAGCACGATCGCCTTCGTTACCTGGTCGGCGAGCACGACCGCCACCGCAAGCACGAACCAGCGCCAGGCCTTAGACATGCTTGCGCGGCTCGCCCGGTCCATTGAGGTTCAGCCGGCAACGGCCGCAGAGACCTTCGGCGTCCACGTCCGCGCGGTAGTGCCAGCATCGATCGCACTTGCCCTTCGTGCTGGGCGTCACGCTCACCGACGGCGTGCCGCGATGGACGCTCGCCGCCGAGGTGATCATCAGGAACTTGAGCTCGTCGCCGAGGCTCGCGAGCGCGTCATAGTCCGCGCCCTCGGCCGAAAGGTCGATCTCGGCCTGCAGCGAGGCGCCGACCTTGCCCTCCGCGCGCAGCGTCTCGATTTCCTTCCTCACCGGGTCGCGCAGCTCTCGCAGCCGCTTCCACTTGGCAAGCAGCGCGTCGCCATCGCCGACCTCCGGGAGCTTGTACAGCGTATGGAAGAAGACGCTGTCGTCCTTCCTGCCGGTGAAGTACTGCCAGAGCTCCTCGGCGGTGAACGACAGGATCGGCGCCATCAGGCGCACCAGGCTGTGCGTAATGTGATGGAGCGCCTGCTGCGCCGAGCGCCGCGCCGGCGACTCCGCGCCGCTCGTGTAGAGGCGGTCCTTCAGGATGTCGAGATAGAAGGCGCCCAGGTCTTCGGAGCAGAAGCTCTGCAGGCGCTGCGCGACGAGGTGGAACTGGTAGCGCGCGTAATCGCCGGCCACCTGCTCCTGCATCTCGCGCGTGAGGGCGAGCGCATAGCGATCGATCTCCACCATCTCGGCGACCGGCATGCAATGCCGCGCAACGTCGAAGTCCGAGACGTTGGCGAGCAGGAAGCGCAGCGTGTTGCGGATGCGGCGGTAGCTCTCCACCACGCGCTTCAGGATTTCGTTCGAGATGGTGAGCTCGCCGCTGTAGTCGCTCGAGGCGACCCACAGGCGCAGGATCTCGGCGCCGAGGGTGCCCGAGACCTGCTGCGGCGCCATCCCGGTGCCCTTCGACTTCGACATCTTGCGGCCTTCCATGTCGATGACGAAGCCGTGCGTGAGCAGGCTCTTGTACGGCGGGTGGCCGTCCATCATCGACGCGGTGAGGAGCGACGAGTGGAACCAGCCGCGATGCTGGTCCGAGCCCTCGAGGTACATGTCCGCGGGATAGGTCGACTCGGCCTTGTGCGAGCCGCGCAGCACGGTGTAGTGCGTGGTGCCCGAGTCGAACCAGACGTCGAGCGTCTCGCGCGCCTTTTCGTAATCCTTCGCATCGGCGCCCAGCAGCTCCTCGGGCGTGATGCGCTGCCATGCCTCGATGCCGCCTTTCTCGATCCGCTTGGCGACTTCCTCGAGGATCTCGACCATGTCGGGATGCAGCGCGCCCGTTTCCTTGTGCAGGAAGAACGGAATCGGCTCGCCCCACTGCCGCGCGCGCGAAAGCGTCCAGTCCGGGCGGTTGGCGATCATGCCGTGCAACCGCGCCTTGCCCCAGGGCGGAAAGAACTGCGTCGCTTCCACGCCGCGTAGCGCCGTCTCGCGCAGGCTCTCGCCGCGGATTTTCTTGTCCATCGAGGCGAACCATTGCACCGTGGCGCGCAGGATCACCGGCGTCTTGTGGCGCCAGCAATGCATGTAGCTATGCGTGTACGTCTCCTTGTGGAAAAGCACGCCGCGCTTTTCCATCTCGGCGATGATCTTGCCGTTCGCGTCCCAGATCGACAGCCCGCCGAAGAGCGGCAGCGACGGCGCGTACTTCCCGTCGCCCATCACCGGAGTGAGGATCTGGTCGTCCTTCATGCCGTAGCGGCGGCAGGACTCGAAGTCCTCGACGCCGTACGCCGGCGCGGAGTGCACGATGCCGGTGCCGGTATCGGTGGTGACGTAGTCGCCCAGGTACACCGGTGCGAGCCGGTCGTAGAACGGATGCTTGAAGCGGATGTTCTCCAGCGCCGCGCCTTTGCAGCTCGCGATCGTGCGGCCTTCGAGGCCATAGCGCTTCAGGCACTGCTCCTGCAGCGCCTCGGCGAGGATCAGCAGGCCCTTGCTGGTGTCGACGAGGTTGTAGACCAGCTCGGGGTGGACGTTCAGCGCCTGGTTCCCGGGCAGCGTCCACGGCGTGGTGGTCCAGATGACGGCGAAGCCCGGCTTGTCGATGCGCGTGTTGAACGCCTTGGCCAGCTTCTCCGGCTCGGCGAAAGCGAAGCCCACGTCCACCGCCGGATCCTTGCGGTCCTCATACTCCACCTCGGCCTCGGCGAGCGCCGAGCCGCAGTCGAAGCACCAGTTGACCGGCTTCAGCCCACGGTAGAGATAGCCCTTCTTGAGCACGATGGCGAGCGCCCGGATCTCGTCGGCCTCGTTGCCGTAGGCCATCGTGAGGTACGGATTGTCCCAGTCTCCAAGCACGCCAAGGCGCTTGAAGTCCTGCCGCTGCTTCTCGATCTGCTCGGTGGCGTACGCGCGGCAAAGGCGCTGCGTCTCCTCGGTCGACAGGTTCTTGCCGTACTTCTTCTCGATCTGCACCTCGATCGGCATGCCGTGGCAGTCCCAGCCCGGCACGTAAGGCGCGTCGAAGCCGGCGATGGTCTTCGACTTGACGATCACGTCCTTCAGGATCTTGTTGACGGCGTGGCCGATGTGGATGTCGCCGTTCGCGTACGGCGGCCCGTCGTGCAGGACGAACTTCGGCCGCCCCTTGGCGACGGTGCGCAGGCGCTGGTAGACGCCTTTCTCGTCCCATTCCTTGACCCATTGCGGCTCGCGCTTGGCGAGGTCGCCGCGCATGGGGAATTCCGTGTCCGGGAGGTTGAGGGTGTCTTTGTAGTCAGCCATGTCGTGCAAAGTACTCGCGCGCCTGCGCGGCATCCTGGGCGATGGCCGCGCGCAGCGCGTCGAGGTCGTTGAATTTCGCTTCGTCGCGCAGCTTGCGGAGGAAACGCACTCGCAGCCGCTGTCCATACAGCGTCGGATTGCGGTCGAGCAGATGCACTTCGAGCAGCGGCTTCGGCACCGGGTTCACCGTCGGCCGATAGCCCAGGCTCGCCACCGCCTGACCGTGGCAGTCGACCTGTACGACGTAGATGCCCGAGAGCGGCGGGCGGTGCGGTAGCGGAATGTTGGCGGTCGGAAAGCCGAGATCGCGCCCGAGGTGCGCGCCGTGCACGACCTTGCCGCTGATCGTGTAAGGCCTGCCGAGCAGGCGCTCGGCGCGCTCGAAGTCGCCGGCCGCGAGCGCGGCGCGGACCGCAGAGCTCGAAACCCGTTCACCCTCGAACTCCACATCCGGCATCGCCTCCAGCGCGAATCCCTTGCCCTCGAGGGTGGCAAAGTCGCCTTTGCGCTGCGCGCCGAAGCGGAAGTCACGCCCGACCAGCAGCCATCGCGTGCGCAGGCCGCGCAGGAGAACCTCGTCGATGAAGCGCGCGGCGCTCAGGGCGGCAAAGGCGGCCGTAAAGCGGATCACGTGCACGCGGTCGATGCCGGCGGCGGCGATCAGCTCGAGCTTGTCGCGCAGCCGCGTGAGGCGCGCAGGCGCCGACTGCGGCGAGAAGAATTCGCGCGGATGCGGCTCGAAAGTCAGAACGCAGGAGCTCACGCCGATGTCGCGGGCCTTGGCCACGACCCGCTCGAGCAGCGCGCGATGGCCTCGGTGCACGCCGTCGAAATTGCCGATGGTCAGCGCGCAGGGGCCCAAGGCGGGCTGCAAAGAGCCGTGCGTGACCACCATGGAGTCGTTAAAATGCTGATTATAGATGAAAAGTCTCGAAGACCACCTCAGCTTCTACGCGGCCTACCACCAGGATGCGCGCAACAAGGCGACGCACTTCATCGGCGTGCCGGTGATCGCGCTCTCGCTCTTCATCCCGCTCGCCTGGCCGCGCGTCGAGCTCGGCGGCGCGAGCCTCACGGCGGCGATGGGGCTGCTCGCGGTCTTCGCGGTCTATTACTTGATGCTCGACGCGCTGCTCGGCGCGGCGATGCTCCTCGCACTCGGCGCTCTGCTGTGGGCCGGCGCGCAGCTCGCCTCGCTCGGCCCGCCGCGCGGCTGGATGTGGTTCGGGCTCCTCTTCGCCGGCGGCTGGGCCTTGCAATTCTTCGGCCACCTGTTCGAGGGGCGGCGCCCCGCGCTCGTCGACAACCTGTTCCAGAGCGTGTTCGTCGCGCCGCTTTTTCTCTGCGCGGAGATTTTCTTTACGCTAGGCTACAAGCCGAGGCTGCGTGCCGCCGTACAGGCGCGCGCGGCGCAGATGCGGGCGGCAGCCGCTGGCAAGGGGCTGACGGCGGCAAGATAGCAGGGCAGTTCGCAACGCTTCCTGAGGGGAGGAACGCACGATGAAGGGTCTGCTCGCGCTGTCGCGCGCAATCGATGCGCTGAACGAGAACGTCGGCAGGCTCAGCTACTGGCTGATCCTCGCCGCGGTGCTGATCAGCACCGGCAACGCGATCGTGCGCTATGCGTTCGACATGAGCTCGAACGCCTGGCTCGAGCTGCAGTGGTACCTGTTCTCCTTCGTGTTCCTGTTCTGCGCCGGGTACACGCTGCTGCACAACCAGCACGTGCGCATCGACATCGTCACCGGAGGCCTGTCGGGGCGCGCCAAGGCGTGGATCGAGATCTTCGGCACGCTGTTCTTCCTGCTGCCGATGGCGGTCACGATCATGTGGTTGTCCTGGCCGGTGTTCACCGATGCCTGGGCGAGCGGCGAGGTGTCCACCAATGCCGGCGGCCTGCTGGTGTGGCCCGGACGCCTGATGGTGCCGGTGGCGTTTTTCCTCCTGGTCCTGCAGGCCTTCTCCGAGCTGATCAAGCGCGTCGCCTTCCTCATGAAGCTGATCCCCGATCCGGCCGAGAAGGACGAAGGGCCGACCGACGAGGAGCTGCTGGCCGAGGAGCTGCGCAAGCGGCAGGCGGAGGGCGCATGAGCACCTTCCTCATCAACAACATGGCGCCGCTGATGTTCGCGTCGCTGATCGTGGTAATGCTGATCGGCTACCCGGTGGCCTTCGCGCTCGCCGCCTGCGGCATCTTCTTCGGCCTGCTCGGCATCGAGCTCGGGCTGCTCCAGTCGACGCTGTTCCAGGCGCTGCCGCAGCGCGTGTGGGCCATCATGTCCAACGACACGCTGCTCGCCGTGCCCTTCTTCACCTTCATGGGGCTGGTCCTGGAGCGAAGCGGCATGGCGGAGGACCTGCTCGACACCATCGGCCAGCTGTTCGGCCCGCTGCGCGGCGGGCTCGCCTTCGCCGTAGTCTTCGTCGGCGCCCTGCTCGCCGCGACCACCGGCGTCGTGGCGGCGTCGGTGATCTCGATGGGCCTCATCTCGCTGCCGATCATGCTGCGCTACGGCTATGACCGGCGCATTGCCTCCGGCGTCATCGCCGCCTCCGGTACCCTCGCCCAGATCATCCCCCCTTCGCTGGTGCTGATCGTGATGGCCGACCAGCTCGGCAAGTCGGTCGGCGACATGTACGCGGGCGCCTTCATACCCGGCATCATGCTGGCCGGCCTGTACGCGGTGTTCGTGCTCGGCGTCACCCTGGTGAGGCCGGCCTGGGCGCCCGCCCTGCCGATCGAGGCGCGCACCATCCGCGAGGACAACGGCGCGAGCGGCATCCGCTCCCTGGCTGTCCTGTTCGTGGTCTCGACGTCGGCGGCCGTGGCGTTCGCGTACTGGAAGTATCCGCAGGCCGACCCCCCGAAGGACGAGATGCTGGTCCTTGCCACCGCCGTCGGCGTGGGCGTGGCGTTCTTCGCCTCGGTCATCAACCACGTCCTGAAGCTCGGGTTGCTGTCGCGCATGGCCGAGCGCGTCACCTTCGTGCTGATCCCGCCGCTCGCGCTCATCTTCCTCGTGCTGGGCACCATCTTCCTGGGCGTGGCCACGCCGACCGAGGGCGGCGCCATGGGCGCCTCGGGGGCGCTGGCCATGGCGCTCGCGCGCCGGCGGCTCTCGTTCTCGCTGCTGCGGCAGGCGATGAACACCACCGCCAAGCTCACCTCGTTCGTGGTGTTCATCCTCGTCGGCGCGCGCGTGTTCAGCCTCACGTTCTACGGCGTGGACGGCCACCTGTGGGTCGAGCACCTGCTGAGCAGCCTGCCCGGCGGCCAGCTCGGCTTCCTCCTGGTGGTCAACTTGCTCGTGTTCCTGCTGGCGTTCTTCCTCGACTTTTTCGAGCTGGCGTTCATCATCATCCCGCTGCTCGGGCCGGTGGCCGAGAAGCTGGGCATCGACCTCATCTGGTTCGGCATCCTGCTGAGCGTGAACATGCAGACCTCGTTCATGCACCCGCCCTTCGGCTATGCGCTGTTCTACCTGCGCAGCGTGGCCTCGCCGAAGGACTACACCGACAAGATCACCGGCCGGACCATCGCCAAGGTCACCACCGGGCAGATCTATTGGGGCGCGGTGCCGTTCGTCCTCATCCAGCTCATCATGGTCGGCCTGGTGATCGCCTTCCCCGGCATCGTGAGCGGCGGTCTTGCGAAGAAGGAAGCGATCAATATCGACAAGATCCAGATCGAGATTCCCGCGGACGAGGGGGGCGGCCAGCCGCTGGAAGGCAGCCCGGCGCAGCCGCAGACCGGGGAGCCCGGCGATGCGCAGATCGACGAGGACGCGAAGGCGCTCGAGCGCGCCCTGAAAGGCGGCGACAAGAAGTAGCCCGCCAAGGGCCCAAAAAAAAGCCCCGCGCGAGCGGGGCTTTTCGTTTGCCAGGGTCGAACGCTCAGCCCTTCTTGCCGCCTTTCTGCTGCGCCATCCGCTGCGCGGCGACCATGAAGTTGTCGGACCGCCCTTCGGCGATGGACACCCACTCGACCTGCTCGGCGCGAAACTTCTTCCACGGCTCGTACACCTTGCGGAATTTCGCGTTCTTGGAGGCGACTTCCTCGTAGTTCTCCTCGGAGGCCTTGTAGCAGGCGGCCATCACCTCGTTCGAGAACGGCATCAGGTGGATGCCCTGCGCGAGCAGCCGCTTGAGCGCGGGGGGGTTGAGCGCGTCGTACTTGGAAAGCATCCAGATGTACGCCTCGGCGCACGCGGATTCCAGGATCGCCTGGTATTCCTTGGGGAGCGACTCCCAGGCTTTGTTGCCGACGAACAGCTCCAGCGAAGAGCCGTTCTCCCACCAGCCGGGGTAGTTGTAGTACTTGGCGACCTTGAAGAAGCCGAGCTTCTCGTCGTCATACGGGCCGACCCACTCGGCGGCGTCGATGGTGCCTTTCTCCAGCGCCGGATAGATGTCGCCTCCGGCGATCTGCTGGGGCACCACGCCTAGCCGCGTGAGCACCGTGCCGCCCGTCCCGCCGATGCGCATCTTGAGGCCCTTCAGGTCGGAGACGGCCTTGATCGGCTTGCGGAACCAGCCGCCCATCTGGCAGCCGGTGCTGCCCGCCATGATGTCGATGAAGTTGTATTCCTTGTAGAACTCGCGCATCAGCTCGCGGCCGCCGCCGTGGTACCACCACGCGTACTGCTGGCGCGCGTTCAGGCCGAACGGGATGTTCGTGCCGAAGGCGAAGGTCTGGTCCTTGCCGAAGTAATAGTAGGGCGCGGTATGGCCGCACTCCACGGTCCCGTTCTGCACCGCGTCCATCACCTGCAGGCCACCGACGATCTCGCCGGCGGCGAACACCTTGATGTTGAACTTGCCCCCGGTGGCTTCGGACACGCGCTTGCCGATGAGCTCGGCACCGCCGTACAGCGTATCCAGGCTCTTCGGCCAGCTCGTCGCCATCCGCCAGTTGACGGTGCCCGACTGCGCGATTGCCGGCGCGGCAACGCTGCCCGCCGCGACGCCCAGCGCAGCCTTCTTCAGGAATGATCTGCGTTTCATGAAATCTCCGGATCTGGTTGTGAAAGGCGGGGCGGTTTCCCCCTCCGGTAGCCATTGTAGGTGAGGCGCGGCTTAAACGCGCCTTAATTGAGCCGGGCGCAAAGCGCCGAGAGCTCCATCATCCGCACGCGCACATCCTCGAAATCCGGCGCGTTCGGCTCGCGCTCGACGTAATCGCTGAGGTCCTTGAGCGCCGCCCGGTAGCACTCCAGGCGGTGGTAGACGATGCCCCGGTCGCGCAGCTCCGCGCTCGAATCCGGCGCGACGAGCACCATGCGGTTGAGGACGTCGAGCTGCTCCTGCGGCTTGTCGCTGTCGCGGTAGATGCCCTTCAGGTTGCGCAGCACGCGGGCGATGATCTGGCGGTTGGTCGCCGGCTCGAGGAACTGCTCGAGCGGCAGCTCGCCGGCCGCCACCTGGTCGAGGGCGCCGGGCGGGATCACGCGCTGCAGCCGGTCGCGCAGCTCGCTCGCCGATTGCGGCGCGCCGGCGGCGAAGGGATCGAGCACCAGGACGCCGTTCCGCAGCCGCAGCCGGACGAGGAAATGGCCGGGGAACGAAACGCCTTCGAGCGGCAGTCCGACGCGGCGGCCGAGCGCCATGTACAGCACCGAGAGCGTGATCGGGATGCCGGTCTTGCGGTCCATCACCTCGTTCAGGTAGCTGTTGCGCGGGTCGTAGTACTCCTCGGCGTTGCCGCGGTAGCCGAGCTCGTCGAACAGGAATTCGTTCAGCGCCGCCACGCGTTCCTCCGGCTGCGAGGTCTGCGGCATCCGGCCGCGCAGCCGCATCGCCATGCGCTCGATCTCGCCGAGATAGCGCTCGACGTCGAGCTTCGGGTAGGCGTCCTGCGCGACCATCAGGCAGGCGTGCGCGAGGTCGATGCGCACGTCGTCGCGCGCGAGGAGCTCGGCGAACGATTCGAGCGGCACGCCCATTACGTCGCCCCGCGGCGCGAGAAGTCGCGGGGACGGAAGCCGAGCACCGCCAGCGCCGCGCCGTAGACCAGCATCCCCAACACGACGAGCCCCAGCACCGCCGGGATCTTCTTCTGCCACGGCGCGTCGAACCACCAGTTCGCCTCGCCCATGGCAAGGAAGAGCGCCGCCGCCATCAGCGCAACCGCGACCGCGACCTTCACGATGAACATCCCCCACCCGGGCTGAGGCGTGTAGACGCCGTTCTTTCGCAGCCCCCGGTAAAGGAGCGCGGCGTTCATGCAGGCGCCGAGGCCGATGGCGAGCGCGAGCCCCGCGTGCTTCAGCGGGACGATGAAGGCGAGGTTCATGGCCTGCGTCATGACGAGCGTGAAGATGCCGATCTTTACCGGAGTCGTGATGTTCTGTCTCGCGTAAAAGCCGGGTGCCAGGATTTTCACGAGGATGATGCCGGTGAGCCCCACGCTGTAGGCCATCAGCGCCTGGCGTGTCATCCACGCGTCCTCGGCGCTGAAGCGGCCGTAGTGGAAGAGCGCCGTGATCAACGGCAGCGCCAGCACGGCGAGCGCGACGGCGCTCGGCACCGCCAGCAGCACGGTGAGGCGCAGCCCCCAGTCGAGGAGCCGCGCGTACTCCTCGTGCTGCGCATCGGCGTGGTACTTGGAGAGGCTCGGCAGGATGATGGTGCCGAGCGCCACGCCCAGCATGCCGGATGGGAACTCCATCAGGCGGTCGGCGTAGTACAGCCAGGAGACGCTGCCCGTGACGAGGAACGAGGCGAAGATGGTGTTGATGAGGAGAGAGATCTGGCTGATCGAGACCCCGAACGCAGCGGGTCCCATCAGCTTGAGGATGCGGCGCACCGCCGGATGCTTGAGATCGAAGCGCCAGCGCGGCAAAAGGCCCATCTTGTAGAGGTACGGCACCTGGAAGGCGAGCTGCAGCACGCCGCCGGCGAACACCGCCCAGGCGAGCACCAGGACCGGCGGATTGAAGTGGTCGGCAAAGAAGAGCGCGCCCACGATGAATGACACGTTGAGCAGCGTGGGCGTGAACGCCGGTACCGAAAACCGGTTCCACGTGTTGAGGATGCCGGCCGCCAGCGCGACCAGCGAGATGAAGGCGATGTACGGAAACGTGATGCGCAGCATCGTCACCGTCAGGCCGAATTTCGCCGGGTCCTTGGCGAAGCCCGGGGCGGAGATGTAGACCACGGCCGGCGCCACGATCATGCCGATGGCGGCCGTGACGACGAGCGCCAGGAAAAGCAGCGTCGCGGTGCGGTCGATGATGTCGCGCACCTCTGCCGCGGAGTTCGCATTCTTGTGCGCGGCGAGGACCGGCACGAAAGCCTGCGAGAACGCACCCTCCGCGAACAGCCGCCGCAGCAGGTTCGGCAGGCGGAAAGCGACGAAGAAAGCGTCCGTCGCGACCCCGGCGCCGAAGGCCCGGGCAATGATGAAATCGCGCGCGAAGCCGAGGATGCGCGAGACCAGCGTCAGGCCGCTGACCGTGACCAGGGCGCGCAGGAGGTTCATGTGTTGGAGCGAGGGGTTCGTGCTAACATTCCGCCCCTTTTCAAGGACGTAGCAAATTCATGGCCAACATCAAATCGGCGCGCAAGCGCGCCCGCCAGGCGATTCAGCGGCGCGACCACAACATGGGCCTGCGCACGCGCGTGCGCAGCGCGATCAAGGGCGTGAAGAAGGCGATCGCCGCGGGCAACAAGGATCAAGCGGCGAAGGAACTGCGCGATGCGCAGGCCGTGATCGACCGCATCGTCGCGAAAGGCATCCTGCATCGCAACGCCGGCGACCGGCACAAGAGCCGGCTCGCCCAGGCGATCAAGGGTCTGAAGTAACACCTAGGCCGTATCGCCCACACGCTGCAGCTCGGCGAGCCTCGTGCGCTCCTCGACGCGACCGTCGCGCACGCGCAACTCGTTGTCTTTCGCGAAGTTGAGCAGGAACCGGTAGGCCATCGGCTCGATCTGCTCCAGTCGAACATCCACCACCACGCAGCGCACGCCGTTCGACGTGACCGGATGCACGAACGGCGAGTACTGCATGCGGTGATCGCCGCCGAACGCGGACATCACGCCGCACAGCCGCTCCGCCCAGTCGCTGGGCCGGAACGGCTTTCCCTCTTTCGTCAGCCCCAGGATGACGAATTCGGAAACGGCCGGATCGGGCATGCGCGCGATTATAGGGGGGCGGCCTGGTAAAGCCCCTCAGCCGGATCCTCGTCATCAACGACGAGCAGCTGGTGCTGCGCGAGTTCGTCAAGGGGCTGAACGCCGCTGCGCGCTCGCTCGACAACCCGCTCGGCATCAGCTTCGTCGGCGTCACCACCGCCAAGGAGGCGCTCGAGGTCATCGAGCGCGACGGCGACCTGCAGGCCGTGCTGGTCGACGACACGCTGTATTCCCTCGAGCGCAAGAACGGCGCCGAGGAGCGCACCCTGCAGATGTCGGCGCTGGAGCTCGTGCAGCGCATCACGCGCTTCCGGCCGGAGCTCGACGTCTACATCCTGATCGCGCAGGAGCAGGAAGACGACATCGTCGACGCGCTCTTCGCCGAGGCGGTCGACGGCTATTTCTACCGCGAGGAGCGCGACTACCGCGGCATCTACCGCATCCTCAACGCGCAGATCCAGGAGCGCGCGCGCACGCCGTTCTACGACCAGCTGAAGAACTACGTCTGGATGGCGAAGGACCAGTGGCACACGCCGGGCCACTCCTCCGGCGAGTCGCTGCGGGCGAGCCCGTGGATCAACGATTTCTACGAGTTCATGGGCGAGCACGTGTTCGATGCCGACCTTTCCGTGTCGGTGCCGATGCTCGATTCGCTGATGGAGCCGAAGGCGGTGATCGCGGAGGCGCAGGCGAAGGCCGCCAAGGCATTCGGCGCGAAACGCACCTTCTTCGCCACGAACGGCACCTCCACCGCCAACAAGGTCATCTTCCAGACGCTGATCGCGCCGGGCGAGAAGCTGATCCTCGACCGCAACTGCCACAAGAGCGTGCACCACGGCGTGGTGCTCTCCGGCGCGCATCCGATCTACGTCGACGCCTCGCTCAACCGCAAGTACGGGCTGTACGGGCCGGTGCCGAAGAAGGCGCTGCTGAACGCGATCCGCAGCCACCCGGACGCCCAGGCGCTGATCATCACCTCCTGCACCTACGACGGCCTGCGCTACGACCTGCCGCCCATCGTCGAAGCCGCGCACAAGCGCGGCATCAAGGTGATCGTCGACGAGGCCTGGTACGGCTTCGCGCGCTTCCACCCGGAGTTCCGCCCGACCGCGCTCGAGGCCGGCGCCGACTACGCCACCCAGTCGACGCACAAGGTGCTGTCCGCCTTCTCGCAGGCGTCGATGATCCACGTCAACGACCCCACGTTCCGCGAGCACCTCTTCCGCGAGAACTTCAACATGCACACCTCGACCAGCCCGCAGTACGCGCTGATCGCGAGCCTGGACATCGCGCGCAAGCAGGCGGTGATGGAAGGCTACAAGCTCCTCACGCGCACGCTCGACCTCGCGAAGGAAGTGCGCAATCTCGTGAACACGACGAAGGTGTTCCGGGTGCTCGAGCTCGAGGACCTGCTGCCGCCGGAAGTGCGCGACGACGGCATCCGGCTCGATCCGACCAAGGTGACGATCGACATCTCCGGCGGTGGCTACACCGTGGAAGACCTGCAGAAGGAGCTCTTCGAGCGCTACAACATCCAGGTCGAGAAATCGACGTTCAACACGCTCACCCTGCTGCTGACCATCGGCACCACGCGCTCGAAGGTCTCGCGGCTCTATGACGCGCTGATGCGCATCGCGCGGCAGGGCCGGCCGCCGCGGCGCCTGGTGCAGACGCCGGAGATCCCCGGCTTCACCAAGCTGCGCTACCTGCCGCGCGACGCGTACTACTGCGGCGGCGAGCTCGTGCCGGTGTTCGACGAGCGCGAGCGCTTCAACCGCTCGCTCGCCGGCCGGGTCTGCGCCGACCAGATCGTCCCCTACCCGCCCGGCATCCCGGTCCTCGTGCCCGGCCAGGTCATCACGCGCCCCATCGCGCGCTATGTGGGCGACCTGCTCCACTCGCACAAGCAGATGGAGATGCACGGCATCGTGTACGAGGGGTATCTCCCCTGCATCCGCGTGCTGAAGCCCGCCGAAGAAAAGGGCCTGCAGCGCCTCCCCTAACAGCCGGGGTCAGGTCTTGAATTGATGCATCGACCGCCGGCGACGAACTGTCATCCGGCCGGCCCGCACTGCGTTGTGCAGGTCATGGCGAGGCCGCTGCGAATCGAATATGCCGGCGCGTTGTACCACGTGACGTCGCGCGGCAATGCACAGTCCGACATCTACTTGGACGAAGCCGATCGCAGGATCTTCTTGCGCATCCTCGGCCGCGCGGTCACCCAGCGGCGATGGCTGCTGCATGCGTTCTGTCTAATGGGCAATCACTATCACCTGTTGCTCGAGACGCCGCAGCCGAACTTGTCCAGCGGCATGCATCAGCTGAACGGCGTGTATTCCCAGTGCTTCAATCGCCGTCACCAGCGTGTCGGACATGTCCTGCAAGGGCGCTTCACCGCGATCGTCGTCGACCGCGAGTCCTACCTCCTCGAGCTCGCGCGCTACGTACCGCTCAACCCGGTGCGTGCCGGCATAGTGGATCATCCGGAGAAATGGCCGTGGTCGTCGTACCGGGCCGCGGCAGGCCTCGAGCCCGCCCCGGCTTGGCTGACGACCCATGCGGTGCTCGAGCATTTCGGTTGCGACTTCGACCATGCGAGATTGCGCTTCCAGGAATTCGTGCGCGATGGCATGAACGCGCCGGCGCCGTGGTCCGCTCTGCAAGGCCAGGTCTTTCTGGGAAGCCAGCAATTCGCCGAGCGTATGGTGCGCGGACGAGGCCTAGTGAGCCTGTCGAGCGAAGTGCCCCGTACCGATCGTTTTGCGGGCCGGCCTGCATTGGCGACCCTCTTTGCGCCCGACGTCAGGGCCGACCGCGAGCGGCGCAACTCCGCCATTCGGGACGCGCATCGGCACCATGGCTATTCGCTGGCCGACATCGCCCGTTGCCTGGGCCTGCATTACTCGACCGTTTCGCGCGTCGCGAACACGGCCCGTGCCTCGATTCAAGACCTGACCCCGGCTTAGGTTTTTCTGCTAGGATTTTTCGAACGGCGGCTTGGGCCGCCGTTTTGCATTCTGGGGGTTTCCATGTCGCATGTGATGAACACGTACGCCCGGCAGAACATCGCCTTCGTCCGCGGCGAAGGCGTCTGGCTGTGGGACGAGCAGGGCAAGAAGTACCTCGACGCCCTCGCCGGCATCGCGGTGAACACGCTCGGCTACAACCACCCCCGCCTCACCGAAGCGCTGCGCCGACGCGTCGAGAGCGGCGTGATCCACACCTCCAACCTCTGGCGCATCCCGGACCAGGAGGCGGCGGCCGATCGCGTGGCCGAGATCACCGGGCTGGACGAAGTCTTCTTCTGCAACTCGGGGCTGGAAGCGAACGAGTGCGCCATCAAGATCGCGCGCAAGTACGGCCACGACAAGGGCATCGCCGAGCCGGCGATCGTCGTCATGGAGAAGGCGTTCCATGGCCGCTCGCTCGCCACGCTGTCCGCCACGGGCAGCCGCAAGGTGCAGGCCGGCTTCGAGCCGCTCGTGTCGGGGTTCGTGCGCGTGCCGCTCAACGATCTCGAGGCGGTGCGCCAGGCCGGCGAGCACAACCGCAACATCTGCGCGGTGATGGTCGAGCCGATCCAGGGCGAAGGCGGCATCAACGTCTCGCGCCTCGACTACCTGCGCGGCCTCTACGAGCTCTGCCAGCGCAAGGGCTGGCTCTTCATCTCGGACGAAGTGCAATGCGGCCTCGGCCGCACCGGCAAGTGGTTCGTCTACCAGCACGCCGGCTTCCTGCCGGACGTCGTGCCGCTCGCCAAGGGCCTCGGCTCCGGCGTCGCGGTCGGCGCGTGCGTGGTTGGCGGCCGCGCGAAGGGCGTCTTCAAGCCCGGCAATCATGGCTCGACCTTCGGCGGCAATCCGCTCGCCATGACGGCGGTGCGCACGACCCTCGACACGATGAAGGAGGAAAACCTCCTTCAGAACGCCGAACGCGTGGGGAATTTGATCCAGCAGGGATTGAAGGACCAGTTGGGCGCAATGAAAGGCGTGGCCGAGGTGCGCGGCATGGGCATGATGATCGGCGTCGAGCTCGAGGATGCGTGCGGCGATCTCGTCAAGCAGGCGCTCGAGGCAGGCCTCGTCATCAACGTGACGGTCGACAAGGTGGTGCGCCTGCTGCCGCCGCTCGTCATGAAGGAAGCCGAGGCGCGCGAGGTGCTCG
>Ga0207707_10001217_pt1 | contig 24173 bp, 22 predicted proteins | sample KBSC83BmetaG_FD_184336 | JGI IMG/M metagenome (GOLD analysis project Ga0207707, IMG submission 184336) | Corn rhizosphere microbial communities from Kellogg Biological Station, Michigan, USA - KBS C8-3B metaG (SPAdes) (version 2) | ecosystem: Host-associated > Plants > Roots > Rhizosphere ... | reverse complement strand
AACGCGGTCGTCTGGCTGATGTCGGACGAGGCGTCCTACGTGACCAGCACCATCCTTGACGTTTCCGGCGGGCGTTAGCGCATGATCCGGAAAAGTGTGCAGCGGTTTTCCCTCGCGACAAACGCGGAACGCGTTTGCGCGGAGATCATGCGCAAACAATAAAGAGCCGTCACAGGCTTGAGCTACAGGATTCAAAATCATGGCCACTTACGATCTCGTCGTCATCGGTACCGGTCCCGGCGGCTATGTCTGCGCGGTGCGCGCGGCGCAGCTCGGCATGAAGGTCGCCGTCGTCGAGAAGAACCCGACGCTCGGCGGTACCTGCCTCAATGTCGGCTGCATGCCGTCCAAGGCGCTGCTGCATGCCTCCGAGATGTTCGAGGAAGCCGGCCATTCCTTTGCCAAGATGGGCGTCAGCGTTCCGGCGCCGAAGCTCGATCTGCCGACGATGATGAATTTCAAGCAGCAGGGCATCGACGGCAACGTCAAGGGCGTCGAGTTCCTCATGAAGAAGAACAAGATCGACGTCATCCAGGGCAAGGGCAGGATCCTCGGCGCCGGCAAGGTCGAGGTTTCGGGCAGCGACGGCAAGACGCAGCTCGTCGAGACGAAAAACATCGTGATCGCCACCGGCTCCGACATCGCGCGGCTGAAGGGCATCGAGATCGACGAGAAGCGCATCGTCTCGTCGACTGGCGCGCTGTCGCTCGACAAGGTGCCTGGCAAGCTCCTGATCGTCGGCGCCGGCGTGATCGGGCTCGAGCTCGGCTCGGTCTGGCAGCGCCTCGGCGCGGAGGTCACCGTCGTCGAGTTTCTCGATCGCATCCTGCCCGGCATGGATGGCGAGATCGCGCGGCAGTTTCAGCGCATCCTCGAGAAGCAGGGTTTCAAGTTCAAGCTGGGCGCCAAGGTCACGGCGGTTGATACCGCGGGCAAGACGCTCGCGGCCAAGATCGAACCCGCCGCCGGCGGCGCGCAGGAAACGCTGGAAGCCGATGTCGTGCTGGTCTGCATTGGCCGCGTGCCCTACACCGAGGGCCTCAGTCTGCAACAAGCAGGCGTTGCGCTCGACAATCGCGGCCGCGTGCAGATCGACCATCATTTCTCGACCAGCGTGAAGGGCATCTACGCCATCGGCGACGTGGTCGCCGGACCGATGCTGGCGCACAAGGCGGAAGACGAAGGCGTCGCCTGCGCGGAAATCATCGCTGGGCAAGCGGGACACGTGAACTACGATGTGATCCCAGGTGTTGTGTATACCACGCCGGAAGTGTCATCCGTCGGGAAGACCGAGGAAGAGCTGAAGCAGGCGGGAATCCCGTATAATTCCGGTAAGTTTCCGTTTACCGCCAACGGCCGTTCGAAGGTCAATCAAACCACTGACGGCTTTGTGAAAATTCTCGCAGATGCGAAAACCGATCGCGTGCTTGGCGTGCATATCATCGGGATTGAGGCCGGAGAAATGATCCACGAGGCCTGCGTCCTGATGGAGTTCGGCGGTGCAGCGGAAGATCTGGCCCGCACCTGCCACGCGCATCCGACCCGTTCGGAGGCCGTCAAGGAAGCGGCGCTTGCAGTCGGCAAGCGAGCGATCCATATGTGATCGATGCCCGGCTGTGAGTCGGGCCTGGAAAACATATGCTGCGCCGCTTGCTTCAACCGCTCTGGGTCCTGCTTGCGATCGTCTTCCTGATCGAAGCCTGGCTGTGGGATCACCTCGAGCCGATCGTGGCCTGGGTGGTCGCGGCAATTCCGCTTCGTACTTTCAAGCAATGGCTCGCCGAGCGCGTCGACACGCTGTCGCCGGCCATGACGCTGATCGTCTTCATCGTGCCGGTGCTGCCGCTGTTTCCGCTCAAGCTGGTCGGGCTGTGGCTGCTCACCCACGAATACTGGGCGAGCGCGGTGTTCACGATCCTCTTCGCGAAATTCCTCGGCGTCGGCGTCACCGCTTTCATCTTCGACGTGACGCGGCCGAAGCTGCTGGAGATGGGCTGGTTCGAGAAGCTCTACGAGTTTGTCCTTGCGATGCGCGCCAAGGCCAAGGAACTGGTCGATCCGATCAAGGCCCGAATCAAGGATATTCTCGCCGGCGACGGCGATAGCTGGTCGGCGCGCACGCTGCGGCTGATCCAGCGCTTCCGCAAGAGCGTGCACCAGGCGCGCTGATCCCTCTTCTGTGACGACAAGCCGAGACCTCACCGTGAGAGCGGCGCAAACGCGCCGCGTCTCGAAGGATGGCCACGGATCACGCCGCGGCGACCCGAACGCGCGATCGATCAATGCAACGGCAGCAGATGCGGATTGAGGAGGCCGAGTGCGGTGATCGCGATGCCGGCAAGCGTCAGGATGCCTGAAACGCCGGCGAGCCACATCATGCCGGTGATGATGGCAGCGGACGCCAGCACGATCGAGATCTGGAACGCCGCCGAGGCAATCTCGAAATGATGGTATTTCTCGGTGGCGAGGTTGCGTTCCTCTTCGGCATGCTTGGCGCGTTCGGCCAGCTCCTCGCTGCCTTCATGGGTCGAGGGCTCCGAGCGGTAGCGCGCGGCGGTCTTCTGCCAGTCGTCGATCTGCTTCGCCAGCGCTGCCTTGCCGGCGTCGTCGGCCGCCGTTCCGAATTTCGCCTGCTCGGCCGCGGTCTGCACCACGGTGCGGCGGATGGTTTTGGCCTGGAAGAAGGCCCAGAGGTTCGAGGCCTCGACATTCTTGGCGATCGACTCGGTTTGCGCCCCCTTGCCGAGCGTCTCCGACAGCGCCAGGCACAGCGCGATCACCGCGATCAGCAATGCGATCTTCCGGTTCTCGCCCGAGGCATGCTCGGCGTGCTCCGCATGCTCCATGCTTTCATGTGCGCTCATGATTCCCCTCCAAGTGCGACGGCACGACGATTGCCGAACAACGTGTCCGGCGCAAGGGGAAAGGGATGTGACGGGTTTGTGTCGGGAATATCTCAGCCTCGCGGGTGTGCGCTGCGATAGACCTCCAGCAGGCGCTCGCTGTCGATACCGGTATAGATCTGCGTGGTCGAGAGCGAGGCGTGGCCGAGCAATTCCTGGATCGCGCGCAGATCACCGCCGCGGGACAGCAGATGGGTGGCAAAGGAATGCCGGAGCGCATGCGGCGTGGCGCTGTCGGGCAGCCCCAGCACGCCGCGCATCCGCGCCATGGTGAGCTGGATGATGCGCGGGCTCAACGGACCGCCGCGGGCGCCGACGAAGATCGGCTGCTCCGCCGCCAAGGCATGCGGGCAGATCGCGACATAATCGGCGATCAGCGCCAGCACGTTTTGCAGCACCGGCACCATGCGGGTCTTGTTGCCCTTGCCGGTGACGATCAAGACGTCGCCTTCGCCCGGCTTCGGCACGTCGCGGCGCTTCAGCGAGAGCGCTTCGGAGATGCGCAGGCCCGAGCCGTAGAGCAGCGCCATCACGGCGGCGTCGCGCGCGAGAATCCAGGTCTCGCGGGTCTCGCCCGCGCGTTCATCGGCATCTGTCAGCCGCTTGGCCGACGCCATCGGCAGCGGCTTCGGCAGGGTCTTGCCGACCTTGGGCGCACGGATCGCGGAAAGCGCGCCGACCTTGCCGTTGCCCTCGCGTTCGAGGAAGCGGCCGAACGAGCGCAGCCCCGCGAGCGCACGCATCAGCGAGCGGCCGGCGATGTCGTCGGCGCGGCGCATCGCCATGAAGGCGCGGATGTCGGTCGCTTCCAGCAGCGAGAACCGCGCCAGCGTCACCCGCGCGCCCCAGTGCTCGCAGAGGAAATCGAGGCATTGGCGCAAGTCCCGCGCATAGGCCTCCAGCGTCTTCGGCGACAGTCTTCGTTCGCTGCGCAGATGCGTCAGCCAGCGCGTCATCTGCAGCGCGACGGTGTCGTCGGCGCTGGCGAGCTCGATCGGTTGGATTGCCGGTTGGGCCATGCAGGACTTGCCGGTGTGAGGACTTGCCGCTGTGATTCCCTCGATTATATCGCACCTCTTTCGTTTACCGTTCGCTAACTTGCGGCGCCGGCGCTAGCCTAGAGGCCCAAACACCGATTCCCGATGGACCACACCCTGCACCAGACCTCATCCTCCACGGCCTCGACGCGCATCGTCGATGTGCTGGTGCCGGTCGCGCTCAACCAGACCTATTCCTACCGCGTGCCGCGCGGCATGGAACTGAAGGCGGGCGATGTCGTCGGCGTGCCGCTCGGGCCGCGCGAGGTGCTGGCGGTGGTGTGGGCGGAGAACGCCAATCCCGATCCGCGGCTGCATAACCGCCTGAAAGACGTCAGCGAGAAGCTCGACGTGCCGCCGCTCAAGAGTGAGCTGCGTTCGCTGGTCGATTGGGTTTCGAACTACACGCTCTCGGCCCGCGGCATGGTGCTGCGCATGACGCTCCGCATGGGGGAAAATCTCGGCCCCGAACGCGCCCGCATGGGCGTGCGGCTGGTGGGCGAGCCGCCAAGGCGCCTGACGCCGGCGCGGCGGCGGGTGATCGAGGTGCTCTCCGATGGCCTGCTCCACGGCAAGTCGGAAGCGGCGAAAGAAGCCGGCGTCACCACGGGCGTGATCGACGGCCTGGTCGATGAGGGCACGCTGACGGTGGAGGCGATGCCCCGCGCGCTGCCGCCGCCTCCGCCGGATCCGGCTTACGCGCAGCCGGAATTTTCCAGGCAGCAGCGCACGGCGGTCGATGCGATGCGGGCGCTGGCGGCGAACGGCAGTTTTCATGTCGCGCTGCTCGACGGAGTCACCGGCTCGGGCAAGACCGAAGTCTATTTCGAGGCGGTTGCCGAAACCATTCGCCGCGGCAAGCAATCGCTGATCCTGATGCCGGAGATCGCGCTGACCGGCCAATTTCTCGACCGTTTCGGGGCGCGCTTCGGCGTGCGCCCCATGGAATGGCATTCCGAACTGACGCCGCGCACCCGCGCGCGCAACTGGGCCGCGATCTCGGCGGGCGAAGCGCCGGTCGTGGTCGGCGCACGCTCGGCGCTGTTCCTGCCCTATGCCGATCTCGGTCTCATTGTCGTGGATGAAGAGCACGACCAGGCCTACAAGCAGGATGACGGCGTGCACTACCACGCCCGCGACATGGCGGTGGTGCGCGCGCATATCGCGAAAATCCCGATCGTGCTGGCCTCCGCAACGCCGTCCGTTGAAACCGAGGTCAATGCGCGCAAGGGCCGCTACCAGCGCATCGTGCTGCCGTCGCGCTTCGGCGGCCAGCACATGCCGCAGATCGAGGCGATCGATCTCCGCCGCGAGGCGCCTCCGCGCGGCCGTTTCATCTCGCCGCGGCTGGCCGGCGAGATCAAAGTCGCGATCGAGAAACGCGAGCAAGCGCTACTGTTCCTCAATCGCCGCGGCTATGCGCCGCTGACGTTGTGCCGCGCCTGCGGCCATCGCTTCGCCTGCACCATCTGCGATGCTTGGCTGGTCGATCACCGTTTCCGCCAGCGGCTGGTCTGCCACCATTGCGGCTTCTCGATGCCGCGTCCGCCAACCTGCCCGAACTGCGCCGCGGAGGAGTCGCTGGTCGCCGTCGGCCCCGGCGTCGAGCGGCTGCAGGAGGAGGCGTCGGCGTTGTTTCCGAATGCGCGCACCATGGTGCTCTCCAGCGACCTCATCACCTCGATCGAGACCATGCGCAGCGAATTGAATGAAATTGCCGAAGGTCGCGTCGACATCATCATCGGCACGCAATTGGTGGCGAAAGGCCATCATTTCCCGCGGCTCAATCTGGTCGGCGTGGTCGATGCCGACCTTGGCCTCGGCAATGGCGACCCGCGCGCAGCCGAGCGCACCTGGCAACTGCTCAACCAGGTGATCGGCCGCGCCGGCCGCGACCAGGGCCGCGGCATCGGTTATCTGCAGACCCATCAGCCCGAGCATCCCGTGATGAAGGCGCTGGTCGCATGCGACCGCGAGGCTTTCTACGAGAACGAGATCGGTTCGCGTGAGCGCACCCTCTATCCGCCGTTCGGACGCCTGGCGAGCCTCATCATCTCCGCTGGCGATCGCGCCAGCGCCGAAGGTTTTGCGCGCCGGCTGGTGGCGCTCGCACCGCGCGACGAGCATGTGCAGGTGCTGGGCCCAGCCGAAGCGCCGCTCGCCGTCATCAAGGGCCGCTACCGCTTCCGCCTGCTGCTTAAATCCGCCCGCGGTTTCGACCTGTCGGATTATTTGCGCGAATGGCTCGCCGCCGGGCCCAAGACGAAGGGCAATCTCAAGCTCGAAGTCGATGTCGATCCGCAGAGCTTCTTGTGAGGCGTGGTTTTTCATATCCTCCGTCGTCATTCCGGGGCGCGACGAAGTCGTGAGCCCGGAATCCATATCCACCAGCCGTAGTTATGGATTCCGGGCCCGCGCCAAGTGGCGCGTCCCGGAATGACGAGACGGGGAAGGCATAAAAAAGCCCGCCGTCATTTGCGACGGCGGGTTTTGTTGGGCGCGCAGCAGGGGCTGGCGCCCTTCTGGACGCGGTACTTCCCGGATTTTGGATGGAGAGAAGCGCTGCGCGCGCGTTGGCCAAGACTTCAGCCCAAGACTTCAGCCCAAGACCTCAGCCCAAGACTTCGGCCGTGACCTGGCCGAGACCGGAGATTCCGAGGGCGCGGGCCGCTCCGGTGGAGAGGTCGAGCACCCGGCCGCGAACGAACGGGCCGCGGTCGTTGACGGTGACAATGATGGAGCGGCCGCCATGGGTCACGCGCAGCTTGGTGCCGAACGGCAGCGAGCGATGGGCGCAGGTCATGGCGTTCTCGTTGAAACGCTGGCCCGAGGCGGTCTTGCTGCCGGACTCATTGCCGTACATCGAGGCAACGCCGGTGAAGCTGTGGCCGCCCGTCGCGCCGATCGACGCATTGGCGTCCCGCCAGGAACTGCCCGAGGTGCCTTCCGAGGCCTGGGCGTGATGGTGATAGTGCCGGTAGTGGTGGTGCCTGGACCTGGCCGAGGCCTCGGTGGCGGTCCCGCCGATCAGGATAGTTGCGGCAACAATGGCGAGCGCCGTATTCGAGCGGGTTACGGCTCCCGCCGTCGACTTCTTGATGGTTTTCATTCAGTTTGTCCCTTTGGAGCAGTATTGCTACAAACGTAGCAAGTGGAACTCCCGTCCCAAGTTGAGGAGGGCGCCGTTTTGCGTTGCAATATGGCGTGAATTAGGCAGTAATGCCTGGATATCGCGAGCTGTAATATCTTGTTACTTAATTTGGATGTTTACGGGTGTTCCATAATATTCTCTTTAATAAATTATTAACCAAAACAGTACTTCATAATACTGTAGAGTATAGTCGTCGTCCGATCGCTCAAGATTTGATCAAGTAGTGCGCAAATGGAGTGGATTCCGGTTCCTTGCGGAACTCGGGTCAGCCATGCGTCGGACGGATGGAACGATCCCATGATGCCTTTCGGCCGAACGCGAAGCCCAAATCCGGTCGGCCGATTCTCGTGTCGCGCAGCCGTGCGATGGCGGATTTTGAAGCGCGCGCAATCGGCGGCGATCACATCGCCGTCATGTTGCACCTGCGCTCCCTCTATGTTAGCAAAGCCGCGATTTTAACGACCCCGGTGCTCTCGGTGCCGGTCGAAAATCGAAGTCCCGCTTGAATTCCAAGGGCTTGGATCGCTAGGCGCCGCTACTCGTGGCGACGGTTTTTCCCTTGCGAGTTTGACAGCTAAAAGAGCTAAGTCAGTGGCTGCTGAAGATCCGTCTGTTTCGGGAGTGTCCGGCCGTTACGCTACGGCCCTGTTCGAGCTGGCCCGCGATGAAAAATCCATCGACGCGGTCAAGACCGATCTCGATCAATTCGATGCGATGCTGAACGACAGCGCCGACCTCAAACGGTTGGTGCGCAGTCCGGTGTTCGCAGCCGATACCCAGTCGAAGGCGCTGTCCGCCGTGCTCGACAAGGCCGGCATCACGGGCATTTCCGCGAATTTCCTCAAAGTGCTCACCGCGAATCGCCGGCTGTTTGCCGTTTCCGATGTCATCCGCGCCTTCCGCGCGCTGGTGGCCCGGTTCAAGGGCGAGGCCAGCGCCGACGTCACGGTGGCGGAACCGCTCTCCGACAAGAATCTCGACGCGCTAAAGACCGCGCTGAAGGCAGTCAGCGGCAAGGACGTCACTCTCCATGTGAAAGTCGATCCCTCGATCATCGGCGGGCTTGTGGTCAAGCTCGGCAGCCGCATGGTCGACAGTTCGCTTCGCACCAAACTCAATTCGATCAAGCACGCGATGAAAGAGGCAGGCTGATGGACATCCGCGCCGCGGAAATTTCCGCGATCCTCAAAGACCAGATCAAGAATTTCGGCCAGGAAGCCGAGGTTTCCGAAGTCGGACAGGTGCTGTCCGTCGGTGACGGTATCGCCCGCGTCTACGGGCTGGACAACGTCCAGGCCGGCGAGATGGTGGAGTTCGAGAACGGCACCCGCGGCATGGCGCTCAACCTCGAAACCGACAACGTCGGTATCGTGATCTTCGGCGCCGACCGCGAGATCAAGGAAGGCCAGACCGTCAAGCGCACCCGCGCGATCGTGGACACGCCGGTCGGCAAGGGCCTGCTCGGCCGTGTCGTCGACGCGCTCGGCAACCCGATCGACGGCAAGGGCCCGATCCAGGCGACCGAACGCCGCCGCGTCGACGTCAAGGCGCCCGGCATCATTCCACGCAAATCGGTGAACGAGCCGATGGCGACCGGCCTGAAGGCGATCGACGCGCTGATCCCGATCGGCCGCGGCCAGCGCGAACTGATCATTGGCGACCGCCAGACCGGCAAGACCGCGATCGCGCTCGACGCGATCCTGAACCAGAAGCCGCTGAACGCCACCGGCGACGAGAAGATCAAGCTCTACTGCGTCTATGTCGCGATCGGCCAGAAGCGTTCCACCGTCGCGCAGTTCGTGAAGGTGCTGGAAGAGCAGGGCGCGCTGGAATACTCCATCATCGTCGCCGCGACCGCTTCCGACCCGGCGCCGATGCAGTACATCGCCCCGTTCACGGGCTGCACCATGGGCGAGTACTTCCGCGACAACGGCATGCACGCCGTCATCATCTACGACGACTTGTCCAAGCAGGCCGTCGCCTACCGTCAGATGTCGCTCCTGCTGCGCCGCCCGCCGGGCCGCGAGGCCTATCCGGGCGACGTGTTCTATCTGCACTCCCGCCTTTTGGAACGCGCGGCGAAGCTCAATGATGACCACGGTTCGGGCTCGCTGACGGCGCTGCCGGTCATCGAAACCCAGGCCAACGACGTGTCGGCCTACATCCCGACCAACGTCATTTCGATTACCGACGGCCAGATCTTCCTGGAAACCGACCTGTTCTTCCAGGGCATCCGTCCGGCGGTGAACGTCGGTCTGTCGGTGTCGCGCGTCGGCTCGTCGGCGCAGACCAAGGCGATGAAGAAAGTCGCCGGCAAGATCAAGGGCGAACTCGCACAGTACCGCGAGATGGCGGCGTTCGCGCAGTTCGGCTCCGACCTCGACGCTGCGACCCAGCGCCTGCTCAATCGCGGCTCGCGTCTGACCGAGCTGTTGAAGCAGCCGCAGTTCTCGCCGCTCAAGATGGAAGAGCAGGTCTGCGTGATCTGGGCCGGCACCAACGGCTACCTTGATCCGCTTCCGGTCAATAAGGTGCGCGCGTTCGAGGACGGCCTGCTGTCGCTCTTGCGCGGCAAGAACGCCGACATCCTCAACGCCATCCGCGACACCCGCGATCTTTCCGACGACAGCGCCGCGAAGCTGAAGACGGTGGTTGAGGGTTACGCGAAGTCGTTTGCCTGATTTTTGCGGGGCGAAAAGCCCTCTCGCGATCGCTTCTCCCCTCAGAGGGGGAGGGAATGGGGACGAGGTAAGAGGATAAGTCTGCTGCAATGGCCAGCTTGAAAGACATGCGGGTCCGCATCGCCTCCACCAAGGCGACGCAGAAGATCACCAAGGCGATGCAGATGGTGGCGGCCTCCAAGCTGCGCCGCGCACAGACCGCCGCCGAAGCCGCCCGGCCCTATGCCGAGAAGATGGATGCGGTGATCTCCAATATCGCCGGCGCCGCCAACGGCTCGCCCGGCGCGCCGCCGCTTCTGGCCGGCACCGGCAAGGACCAGGTGCATCTGCTTCTGGTCTGCACCGGCGAACGCGGCCTGTCCGGCGCCTTCAATTCCTCCATCGTGCGGCTTGCGCGCGAACGCGCCCAGTCGCTGATGGCGCAGGGCAAGGAAGTGAAGTTCTTCTGCGTCGGCCGCAAGGGCTATGAGCAGCTTCGCCGCCTGTTCGAAAAACAGATCGTCGAGCACCTGGACTTGCGTGCGGTCCGCCAGCTCGGCTTCGCCAATGCCGAGGACATCGCACAAAAGGTGATCGCCCGCTTCGAGGCCGGCGAGTTCGACGTCTGCACGCTGTTCTATTCGCGCTTCCGGTCGGTCATCGCTCAGATCCCGACCGCGCAGCAGATCGTTCCGCTCGAGGTCGAGAAGCCCGACAGCAGGGCCCAGGCCGCGCCCAGCTACGAGTACGAGCCGGAGGAGGACGAGATTCTCAGCGGGCTCCTGCCGCGGAATCTGGCCGTTCAGATCTTCCGCGCGCTGCTCGAGAACAATGCTTCGTTCTACGGCGCGCAGATGAGCGCGATGGACAACGCCACCCGCAACGCCGGCGAGATGATCCGCAAGCAGACCCTGATCTACAACCGCACCCGTCAGGCGATGATCACGAAGGAACTGATCGAGATCATCTCCGGCGCCGAGGCAGTCTGAGGGAGGACACGATGGCCTATCACACATCGGCTACCACCAAGGGCGGACGCAACGGACGCGCCGAGCTCGACACGCATGGGCTCGCGCTCGCCATGGCGCTGCCGAAGGATCTGGGCGGCGCCGGCGACGGCCACAATCCCGAGCAGTTGTTCGCGATCGGCTATTCCGCCTGCTTCGGTCAGGCCATCCTGGCGCTCGCCAAGAAGCATGACGTCGACGGCCAGGCCGCGAAGGTCACCGCCGACGTGACGCTGAACACCGACGCCGGCTTTTCGCTCGCGGTCGAGTTGAAGGTTTCCGTGCCGGGTGCCGACAAGGCCAGGGTCCAGGCGCTGATGGAAGAAGCTCACACGATTTGCCCGTACTCGAAGGCAACCAAAGGCAACATTCCGGTCAAGCTGACCGTGGTCTAACGCATGATCCGGAAAAGCGGATACCGGTTTTCCGGCAGATCATGCACAAATTTTAAAGTTCGGTTCGAAGGAGACAGTTGAATGGCTACAGCCGCCAACCAGGTCGGTCGCGTCACCCAGGTCATGGGCGCCGTCGTCGACGTGCAGTTCGAAGGCCAATTGCCGGCGATTCTCAATTCGCTGGAGACCAGGAACGGCAACAACCGCCTTGTGCTCGAGGTCGCGCAACATCTCGGTGAATCCACGGTGCGCACGATTGCGATGGATGCCACCGAGGGTCTGGTCCGCGGCCAGGAAGTGACCGACACCGGCCAGCCGATCGAAGTGCCGGTGGGTGAGGGAACGCTGGGGCGCATCATGAACGTCATCGGCGAGCCCGTCGATGAAGCCGGTCCGATCAAGGCCGAAGGCCGTCGCGCCATTCATCAGCCGTCGCCCACTTACACCGACCAATCGACCGAAGCTGAAATTCTTGTCACCGGCATCAAGGTCGTGGACCTGCTTGCGCCCTACGCCAAGGGTGGCAAGATCGGCCTGTTCGGCGGCGCCGGCGTCGGCAAGACCGTGCTGATTCAGGAGCTGATCAACAACGTCGCCAAGGCGCACGGCGGTTATTCCGTGTTCGCCGGCGTCGGCGAGCGTACCCGCGAGGGCAACGACCTCTATCATGAGTTCATCGAGTCCGGCGTCAACAAGAAGGGCGGCGGCGAAGGCTCGAAATGCGCGCTGGTGTACGGGCAGATGAACGAGCCGCCGGGCGCCCGCGCCCGCGTCGGCCTCTCCGGTCTGACCGTTGCCGAATATTTCCGCGATCAGGGACAGGACGTGCTGTTCTTCGTCGACAACATCTTCCGCTTCACCCAGGCCGGCTCGGAAGTGTCGGCGTTGCTCGGCCGCATCCCCTCGGCGGTGGGTTACCAGCCGACGCTCGCGACCGACATGGGCGCGATGCAGGAGCGCATCACCACCACGACCAAAGGCTCGATCACGTCCATTCAGGCGATCTACGTGCCGGCGGATGACTACACCGATCCGGCGCCGGCGACGACGTTTGCCCATCTCGATGCAACGACCAACCTCGATCGCGCGATCTCGGAGAAGGGAATCTATCCGGCGGTCAACCCGCTGGACTCGACCTCGCGGATGCTGTCGCCGTTGATCGTCGGCGAGGAGCACTACCAGACTGCGCGTTTGGTCCAGCAGATACTGCAAAAATACAAGTCGCTGCAGGACATCATCGCAATTCTTGGCATGGACGAGCTTAACGAAGAAGACAAGATCACGGTCGCCCGCGCGCGCAAGATCGAGCGCTTTCTTTCTCAGCCGTTCTTCGTCGCCGAGGTCTTCACGGGATCACCCGGCAAGTTCGTCGATCTCGCCGACACCATCAAGGGTTTCCGTGGTCTCTGCGAGGGCAAGTACGATCATCTGCCCGAGCAGGCCTTCTACATGGTCGGGACCATCGAAGAGGCGGTCGAAAAGGGCAAGAAGCTGGCCGCCGAAGCGGCATAGGGGGCGAATAGGGAGTAGCGAATAGAGCACACGCGCTACTCCTCGTTCCGTTCGCTACACGCCATTCGCTACTCACCATTCGCGGGTTTTCACATGGCTACCTTCCACTTCGATCTCGTCTCGCCGGAAAAACTCGCCTTCTCCGGCGAAGTCGATCAGGTCGACGTTCCCGGCGCCGAAGGCGATTTTGGCGTGCTGGCGGGACACGCGCCCGTGGTCGCCGCGATCCGGCCGGGCATCCTCACGATCATCGCCGGCGGCTTGAAGGAGAAGATCATCGTGCTCGGCGGGCTCGCCGAGGTCTCCGAGAAGGGGCTTACGGTGCTCGCCGACGTCGCGACCTCGATCGATGAGCTCGACCTGGCCAGGTTCGCGGCGACGATCAGCGCGATGCAGGAGAAGCTCTCCGAGAAGGAGGGTTCCGAGCTCGATCACGCCATCGAGCGGCTGGATCATTTCAAGGCGATCCAGCACCAGCTCGAAACCACGGCGATGCACTGAAGCGGCGCGCCCGCCGCTCTCCTTTCGAAAATTCAATGAATTCAACGCCCGCTGCTCCGGCGCGCGTCCAACCCGGTTGCGCCCTGGCGTCCAAGACGGCATTCTCCCGGCCGCAAATTGTGGTCCGGGGCTGGTCTTCATGAAACGCAAGATCGCGGCGATCTTTGCAGCCGATATTGCCGGTTATTCCAGGCTGGTCGCGGAGGACGAAGAAGAGACCCTGCGGCGTCTCGCTTCCTACCGGGCCGTCACCGACGATTTCATCGCCAAGGCGGGCGGGCGGATTTTCAATACCGCCGGCGATGCGGTGCTCGCTGAATTTCCGAGCGCCGTCGAAGCGGTTCGCTGTGCCATCGACATCCAGGAGTCCTTGCGGACGCGCAACATGGCCTATCCGCCAAGCCGGCAGATGGCCTTCCGCATCGGCATCACCATCGGCGACGTCGTCGAGCGCGACGGCGACCTGCTCGGCGACGGCGTCAACATCGCAGCCCGGCTGGAGGGGCTCGCCGAAGTCGGCGGCATCTGCATCTCGCGCGCGGTGCACGAACAGGTCGCCAACAAGCTCTCGGTCCAGTTCGCCGACATCGGCGCGCAGGAAGTGAAGAACATTCCGACACCCGTCCACGCCTACATGGTCGCGATGCGGCGCGACGACGGCACCTATTCGATGCCGCAGCAGGTAAAGAAGCCCGCAGCGAAGGCGGCGGGCACGCCCAACTGGATGTGGCCGGTGGTGGTCGGCGTGGTCTCGGTCGTGGCGATCGTCGTGGCCGGGCTTCTTTATTTCACCAAGCTCGAGCTGACACCCGCGACAAAAGAGACCGCGTCTGCGAGCAAGGCGGCCGCGCCGGCGCCTCCGTCGGCGCCGAGCCCGTCGCCTTGGCCAGCCCAGACCGCGCAGACGTCGCCGCCTGCACCCGCGCCACCTTCGACCAACGAGAAATTCGCGGCCGATACGGTGCCCTTCATCGGCGAGCGCGCGCGTTCAGCGCTGGCCAATGAGTATGCGCCGGGAGCGGACCACAAGGCGTTTGCGCTGACCACGTCAGGTGTGTCCGGCTACGTCGTCGGGCAGCCGAGCGAAGATGCCGCCAAGACGGCAGCGGTAGAGCAGTGCCAGAAGCGTGCCGACAATTTTCAGCCGCTGCGCAAGTGCGAAGTTTATGCGGCCGGCAATTTTGTGGTCTACCCGCACGGCCGTCCGCCGATGCCGCCACAGCCATGGGTCCGGCACGATCCCGCGACCGAACGGCCGTTCGTGGCCAAGGACATTCCGATCACGCGAGATCAGGCGAAGACGCGGATCGAAGCCCTTTATCCGCAGGGCCGCAAGACCAAGTCGCTCACGATCGGTCCCAACGGCCAATTCTTCTTCAATGTAGGGCAGGAAAACGTCGAGGAGTCGACGCGACGAAGCCTCGAGAATTGCGGCGCGAACCTCGGCATTGCCTGCATGACCGTTGCCGTCGACGACGTCTTTGTCGTGCCGGTACCGACGCTCATGAAGGCGACGGGCTTCTTCCATGCGGCAAGCAATGCATCGATCGTCGCGGATGCCCGTGACGACGTGGTGCGCCAACTTGCCGGAGCCTCTTCGGGGTGGAATGCGGTTGCCGTCGGCACCGCAGGACGTCCGGGGCTCGGGCTGAAGGCGGCATCCGAGCAGAGCGCGATCAGCGACGCGCTCGGCAACTGCGCCAAGCGCGACAGCGATTGCCGCGTGATCGCGATCGGGCCGTTCGTGGTCGGGCCCAACAATTAGACTAAGGCATGATCCGGAAAAGTAGTTTCGGTTTTCCGATAAGATCATGCTCAAACAAATGGCCCGGCGAATTTCGCAAAACTTGTGGCCACCGCGCGATAGACCTCGCGCCGGAACGGCACCACGAGATCGGCGACCCGATCGAGGCGCTCCCACCGCCATGCATCGAATTCAGCAGGCTGGTCGTTGCGCGGCGTCAGCGGATCGATCTCCTCGTCGCGTCCCATGAATCGCAGCGCGAACCATTTCTGCCGCTGGCCGCGGAATTTCGCGAGGCGATGCGGCGGACCGTCATAGCGTGGGAACTCGTAGACGAGCCAATCCGTCTCGCCGAGATAGTCGGCATTCCTGACGCTGGTCTCCTCCCACAACTCGCGTAACGCCGCCGCGCGATGATCCTCGCCCTCATCGACGCCGCCCTGCGGCATCTGCCATTCGAGGCCGGGGAGGATGATCTCCGGCCCGTCGTCGCGAAAACGCCGGCCGATCAGCACGCGGCCGTCCGTGTTGAACAGCGCGATGCCGACATTGGGACGAAGCGGTTTTTGCTCTGACATTGAAGACTCTCCGGCGTGCCGGCCGAGTCTATATCAGATGCAGGAGGCGGCCGCGTGACCTGGAGCATGATCCGGAAAAGTGTGTAGCGGTTTTCCGAAAAGAATGCCCTCGGGCTCGACCCGAGGGATCTTGCTCAAACAAAGGCTGGAGCGGGATAACGATTCGAAGAAGAGTCATCCCGCTGCGGGTCGCTTACACCGTGGCCGAGAATGCCGAGCCGGGCTGGCTGATCTGCACGGCCGTCGATACCGAGGTGGATTCGGATCGCGCCATCGAAATCCCGCCGGTCGAGAAATCGACCACAAACGTCACTGACGCCGTGTGCGTGGCCGAAGAGGTCGCCGATACGCTGCCCGCATCGGAGGATGCGGCGACGCTGATTGCGGCCGCTTCGCTTTCGGAGAAGGTGATGTATTCCTTGTTGCCGCGCTGGTACTCCTGCGCGGCCGTGCCGGGCCCGAGATTGCTGAAACCTGAAAACTCGCCGCTGGTGCCGAAGCGCCGGTCGAGGAAGCCGGTGCCGTCCGCTCCGACGATCGCAATCTGGAAAGATCCATCGCTGGCACGGCCAATGGCCGAGATCGTGTAGCCGTCCGTGCTCAGGCCAGTCGCGAAATTTTTGGCAACCTGGACCGGTTGATAATCCTGGGAGTCGTCGCTTGTCGACGCACCGCCGGACAATTGCTCGAAGCCCGCGTTCACGTCGGCCTTGGAACCCTGGCCGGATGATGAGCCATTCTGCCTGGACCCATCGGCATTGTTGTTGCGATGGGCCTCGACAAAGGCCTTGAGCCGGTCCGCCACGTCCTGGTCATTGCTGGCGCGGGCCAGAATGTCCTTCACCTTGTCGGAAAGATCGACGCGCGTCGCAGGATCGCGGCCGTTGCCGGCGCCGGCGTCGGATACGGCGGGTGCGGAGGGACCGTCTGAAGCGGTCGACTGGGACGCGTCGGACGAATTGGCGAGCAGCGGCAGAGCGATGCCGCTCGCGTACGAATTGGCGGACCCGATTGCACTCATGGCTTACCCCGGCCGAAACCATTCTGGTTGGCAGCAAGTATCAGCCCATATCGTGAATATATCGTATTCGCCCGAGCGCTGTTGTGGCGGAGCCAGCTACCACCGGCCTTGTTTGCCGGCGAGTTCGGCAAACTCCTTCACCACGCGCTCATAGACCGGGCGCTTGAACGGCACGATCAGTTCGGGAAGGTTCTTCATCGGCTCCCAGCGCCACTTGACGAATTCCGCCTTGTGGCCGCCGCCGGGGCTCGCGACATTGATCTCGGCGTCCTTGCCGGTGAAGCGCATCGCAAACCATTTCTGGCGCTGGCCGCGGTAGCGGCCTTTCCAGGCGCGTCCGGCCACCGTGCGCGGGATGTCGTAGATCAGCCAGTCGCCGACCTCGGCGAGCTTCTCCACCGAGCGCACGCTGGTCTCTTCATAGAGTTCGCGCCGGGCCGCGTCCCAGGTATCCTCGCCGGGATCGACGCCGCCCTGCGGCATCTGCCAGACATGGGAGTCATCGACATGCTCGATGCCGCCGGCGCGGCGGCCGATGAAGACCAGCCCGTCCCTGTTGATCAGCATGATGCCGACGCAGGTACGGTAGGGCAGATCCTCGTAACGCGCCATTCCGTCAACGCCTCTTGCGGTCATGCGGCCCGGGCTCAAAAAAGGCCGCGAAAGGAGCCCGCAAGACGCGGTGAACCCCCGAATATGGAACTCGATCTAGCTTGATTTTGATTTCAGCATCGCGGTTGTCAATGGCACAAGCATGATGCCACGGGCATCGAGCGTCTTGATCCAGGCGCCGATCCGATCGATCGAAATCGGCAGCGCCGACGCCGTGCCGACCGCAAAGCCGCGTTCTTTTGCAAGGGCTTCCAGCTTGGCCAGTTGCCGGTCGATTTCCGCGGAGGTCGGTACCGCGTCGATCGCGACATCGCCCTTGGCAAAGGGCATGGCCTGACCGCCGGCGAGCGCGGCTGCGACACTGCGCGGCGCCGAGCCATCGTCGAAATAGGACAGCCCCCGCTTGGAGGCCTCGCGAATGACGGGTCCCATCGCGGCGTCGGTTGCGACAAAGCGGGCACCCATGAAATTGGCGATCCCCGCGTAACCCTGTAGCCGGCCGAGGTGCCAGAGCAACCGGTCGAGATTTTCTTCGGGCCCGAGGGTGGCGAGGAGAGTTTGCGGACCGGGATCGTTGTCGGGATAATCGTAGGGCTCCATCGGGATCTGCAGCAGGATCTCGTGGCGCTGCGCCCGTGCGCGCTCGGCGAGCTTGCCCGGGTCGGCGCCATAGGGCGTGAACGCGAGCGTCACCGCGCCCGGCAGCTTCATGATCGCTTCGGTCGTCTTCGCCGCACCAACGCCGAGCCCGCCGACGACGATGGAGACAGTCGGCATCTTCGCCGCCCTGACGCGGTCGGCATCGGCTGCATAGACGGTGAATGGTTTCAGGCCGTCGGCGACCACGGGAATCATGCCGTAGCGGGTCTTTTCCAGCAGGCGCTGGTCGATGCCCGTCATCATCGCGGGCGCGGCCGCTGCGTCACTTTCCGCCGTTCCAGAGGCGTTGCCGCCGCCGATCACCACGTCCTGGCGCTTGCCGCTCGAACCATCGATGATGGTCACGGTCTTGTGCTCGCCAGGCTCGGCCTGCTTGGGCGCGGCTTTCTCGGCCTGGTCATGGGCCGATGCGGCCGGTGTTTTTTCCTCGGCGGCCTTCTGGTGGATCGCGACCTGCGCGACCGGCTCGCCGCCGAGCGGGTTGTTGCTGAAAAGCGCGAAGCCGATAAAGGCGAGCAGGAACAGCCCGAGCAGGCCCGCGAGCGCCTGCGTCACGGTAAACGGCAGCCGGAACCGGCGCTTCCGCCGCTCCGTGTTCTGTCCAAGCGGGGCGCTCAGATCGTCGACCGTATCATCCATCCATCTTCCCGAATCAATGCCGGCGAAGATACCACGGCGGACCGGGACGCGCCGGGGGACCGCCCAACAAAAAGGGCGGCCCGATCGGACCGCCCTCCTGTCAAAACCGCTGCTGAATCAATCGGTCAGTTCGCATCCTTGGCCGGCTGCCGGTCCGAAGTCGCAGGCTTGTCGTTGGACGCCTTGTCACCCGCCGCCTTGTCGGCCGCGGCCGGCGTGGGAGCCGAGGAGCTCGACTTGATGCCGTGGAGCAGGTCGTCCGCCATCTTGAGCGCCTTGTCGTCCTTGGCATCCGGCGGAACATAGGACTGCGAGCCGGTCTTTTCGTCGCCGTCGTTCTTCAGGTGGCCGCGGAGCGAGGCTTCGCCCTTGGTGTCGGTGCGTGCCTTCAGCTCGTCCGGCACGTCCTGCACGACTTCGATATCGGGCACAATGCCCTTGGCCTGGATCGATTTGCCCGACGGCGTGTAGTAGCGCGCGGTGGTGAGACGCAGCGCGCCGTTGCCGCTGCCAAGCGGAATGATGGTTTGTACCGAGCCCTTGCCGAACGAACGGGTGCCCACCAGCGTGGCGCGCTTGTGGTCCTGCAACGCGCCGGCGACGATCTCAGACGCCGAGGCCGAGCCGCCATTGATCAGGACGATGACCGGCTTGCCCTTGGTCAGGTCGCCCGGATGGGCGGAGCGGCGCTGCGTTTCCTCGGCGTTGCGGCCGCGGGTCGAGACGATCTCGCCGCGCTCCAGGAAGGAGTCGGAAACGGTAACGGCCTCTTCGAGCAGGCCGCCGGGGTTGTTGCGCAGGTCGATGACGAAGCCCTTCAGCTTGTCGCCGATCTGGTTCTGCAGATTGGCGACCTCCCGCTTCAGGCCTTCGGTGGTCTGCTCGTTGAAGGTGGTGATGCGAATGTAGCCGATGTCGTCGGTCTCGACACGCGCGCGCACCGAACGGACGCGGATGTTGTCGCGTACCAAGGTGACGTCGATCGGGTTGTCGGCGCCCTTGCGGACGATCTTCAGCTTGATCTTGGTATTGACGGGCCCGCGCATCTTCTCGACGGCCTGGTTCAAGGTGAGGCCCTGCACCTGTTCGTCGTCCAGCTGTGTGATGATGTCGTTGGCGAGGATGCCGGCCTTCGAGGCGGGCGTATCGTCGATCGGCGAGACCACCTTGATCAGGCCGTCCTCCATCGTGACCTCGATGCCGAGACCGCCGAACTCGCCGCGGGTCTGCACCTGCATGTCGCGGAAGCTCTTCGCATCCATGTAGCTCGAATGCGGATCGAGGCCGGACAGCATGCCGGAGATCGCCGATTCGACGAGCTTGCCGTCATCGGGCTTCTCGACATAGTCGCTGCGGACGCGCTCGAACACGTCGCCGAACAGATTGAGCTGGCGATAGGTGTCTGCGGTAGCGGCGCGCGCGGTCGAACCCATGAACATCGCCCGCGGTTGGGTCACGAGCAGGGTCAATGCCGCACCCGTGGCAGCGCTGAGGAGAATTACTGAAGTCTTGCGCATCATCCGCGAACCTTTTCGCCTTCGTTTGCGGCCCACCATGGGCCTGGATCGATTGGAGTGCCGTCCTTACGGAACTCGACATAGAGCACAGGTTGGCTCGCATTGGTCGCGAAAATGGAGGCGATCTGGGATGTCGACCCCATGATGGCGACCGGCTCCCCCGTAAGCACAAACTGTCCGATGTTAACCGAAATACGCTCCATCCCGGCGATCAGGACATGATACCCGCCCCCGGCATTGAGGATCAAGAGTTGTCCATAGCTTCGGAAGGGGCCAGCGTAAACAACCCAGCCATCACACGGCGTTGTGACCTGCGCGCCGGACCGCGCTGCCAAAGAAATGCCTTTTTCTACGCCGCCCGAACCGTCAGAACCGCCGAAATCGCGGATTTTCGTGCCGTTAACCGGGAACTTGAACAGGCCCCTGGCCGAGGCAAAAGCAATCGCCGGGCTGGTACGAGTCGGGTTCTTCAGGAGAGCCGGATCGGCCCGGTTGCCGCTCTGCGCGGCAGCCGCGGCGGCCCTGGCGGCGCTCTTGACGTCCTGCTCCATCCTGTTGATCAGGCCCTGCAGATTGTCGACCTGCTGGGCCAGCGCGACCGCGCGCGCGCCCTCCGCCGCGATGTCCTTCTCGATGTTGGTCTGCTTGCGCTGCCGCTCGTCGATCAGGGCCGCAAGCCGCGTCTGGTCGGTCCGCAATTTATCACGGTCGCCGGCCAGACGATCGCGTTCGCCGGTGATGATCTTGCGGACTTTGACAAGCCCGCCGAGGTCGGTGGCCAGCGTTTCGGCCCGCGTCCGCAACTCCGGCACGACTGCGCCGAGCAGCATCGCGGTACGCAGCGATTGCAATGCATCCTCGGGCCGCACCAGGAGCGCCGGCGGGGTACGGCGGCCGGCGCGTTGCAGCGCCGCCAGCACTTCGACGATCTCGGAACGGCGTGAATCGAGCGAGATTCGCATCTGCTGCTCGCGTGCGTCGAGCAAGCCCAACCGATCTTCGGTGCCCGCGACGCGGGTCTCGACGTCGCGTACCCGCGTGGCAATGTCGATCAATTGCTGATTGAGTTTGCTGCGATCCTCGCCGATCGCGGCAATCTCTGCCTTGAGCCTGGCCTGTTGCTCGGCCGCGTTCTTCTGCTGCTGGCGAGCCGCCTCGAGCTCCTGCTCGCGCTGCTTCAGCGCATCCGGCGAGTTCGTCACACCCGGTGGCGGCGCTGCCGGGCCCTGCGCTGCCACGGGCGAGAAAAACAACAAGACAGCCGAAAGCGGCGCGCAGTAGATCCAGCTACGGCGAACGGTGCCGGGGTACGATGGAAGGGGCCGCGCGTGCTGCATCTTGTCCGAAATCGCTGTTCGTCCGGCGTGCGTCTCACGCGCGGTGATAGGGGTGCCCCGCCAGGATCGTCGCAGCCCGGTAAAGCTGCTCCAGAAGCATCACGCGAACCATTTGATGCGGCCAGGTCGCGGCTCCGAAGGCGACCGTGATCTTTGCCTTGCCGCGCAAATCCGGCGAAAGTCCGTCCGCGCCGCCGATTACGAAAATAGTGTTGGCGATGCCCTGGTCCCGCCACTGGCCGAGCCGGCGGGCAAACGCGGCGCTGTCGATATTCTCGCCGCGCTCATCGAGGCTGACAAGCACGGAGTTTTCCGGGATTGCGGCCGATATCGCCGCGCCTTCTTCGGCGATTCGCGCCGACGCCTCGCGCGCGCGGCTTTCGGAAATTTCATGAACATCGAGGCCGCGAAAGCCGAGCTTGCGGCCGACATCGCCGAAGCGCCTGGAATAGCGCTCGGCCAGCTCGCGCTCGGGCCCCTGCTTCAGCCGGCCGACGGCCATGACGACGATTCGCATCGGAGCGTACGCTAGCACGCTCTCCCAACGATTGGCATCGCCACGAACCCTAGATCGCCTTGGCCGCTCCCGGACCTTGAGTCCACAACCGCTCGAGATTGTAGAATTCGCGCACCTCGGGTCTGAACACGTGCACGATCACGTCGCCGGAATCGATCAGCACCCAATCGCAGTTGGGCAAGCCCTCGACATGGATGTTCCTGATTCCGCTTTCCTTCAGCGCCTTGGTGACGTTTTCCGCGATCGCGCCGACGTGCCGGTTGGCCCGGCCCGTGGTGACGATCATGTAGTCGGAAAATGCCGATTTGCCGTGAAGGTCGATGGTGACCGTCTCTTCCGCCTTCATGTCCTCGAGGCGGGAGAGGATCAGTTTCAGCGTCTTGTCGGCGTCGGACGGCGCAGGCAAGGCCGCAGCTTGGGTCGATGTTTTACGCGCGCTCTGTCGAGACTTGGGTAAAACTGACTTGGACAATACAGATGTGGCCAGGGACCATTCCTTTCACTGTATCGCGGGCCACCGAATCCGGCAGCCCGCGGACCATTCTAGGCATGTGGGGCTAATGGTTTCAATATCCAGAACCCCACATACGTGCTTTTACGTCGCGGTCTTCCAGCTCCCATCCGGGTTCCGCAAAGTCGTCGACGAAAGATTCATTTTCAGCCCGGTGAGGAACACCCAGGCCGGCGCGCGGCAATCGGCCAGCCTGCCTGCCTCGTTCTCGGGCAAGCGATAGGGTGCCAGCGCCTGCGCGGAGGGCGCGGCGAGGGCACGGAAACTTTGCGGCGGGCGATCGATCACCGCGATCGGTACCTGGGACGCGATCCGCTGCCAGTGCTGCCAGCGATGGAATTGCGCGAGGTTGTCGGCGCCCATGATCCAGACGAAGCGCAAGCCGGAAGCGCGGCGGCGCAGATAGTTGATCGTATCGACAGTGTAGCGCGTTCCGATGACGGATTCGAGACAGGTCACGTCGATACGCGGGTCGGCGGCCATGTCGCGAGCGGCTCGCGCGCGCTCTTCCAGCTCATGCAGGCTGCCATTGTCCTTCAGCGGATTGCCGGGCGAAACCAGCCACCACACGCGGTCCAGCCGGAGCCGCTTGATCGCGTACAGGCTGATGGCGCGATGGGCGACATGCGGCGGATTGAACGAACCGCCGAGCAGACCGATGCGCATGCCGTCGGTGTGGAGCGGAATCTCGTGGGACGACAATTGCGACGCGACTGACGCCTGGCTCAATGCGTGCCCCACGCGGACAAGGAGAAGCTCACGGCCGCGTCTGCCCGCTGCCGTGAATACGATACTTGAAGCTCGTCAATTGATCGACGCCGACCGGCCCGCGGGCGTGGAATTTCCCGGTCGCGATGCCGATCTCCGCGCCGAAGCCGAACTCGCCGCCGTCGGCGAATTGCGTCGAGGCATTGTGCAACACGATCGCCGAGTCCACCTCGTTGAGGAATTTCTGCGCGGCCTTGTGGTCTTCCGTCACGATCGCATCCGTATGATGCGAGCCGTGATCGTGGATATGCGCGATCGCGCCGTCGACGCCGTCGACCACGCGCGCGGCGATGATGGCATCGAGATATTCGGCGTCCCAATCTTCCTCGGAGGCCGGCTTCACCCTGCCATCGATACGCTGCACGGCTTCGTCGCCGCGCACTTCGCAGCCGGCCTCGATCAGCATCTCGACCAGCGGCTTGAGGCTCGTGGCCGCCGCCGCGCGATCGACCAGAAGGGTCTCGGCCGCGCCGCACACGCCGGTGCGGCGCATCTTTGCGTTCAGCACGATCGATTTGGCCATGTCGAGATTGGCGGCGCGATCGACATAGACGTGGTTGACGCCTTCGAGATGCGCAAACACCGGCACGCGTGCTTCCGCTTCGACCCGTGCGACGAGGCTCTTGCCGCCACGGGGCACGATCACGTCCACGGAGCCGTTCAGGCCGGTGAGCAAAAGGCCGACCGCCGCGCGGTCTCGCGTCGGCACCAGCGTGATAGCGGCTGCCGGCAGCCCGGCCTCGCGCAGGCCCTGCACCAGGCAGTCATGGATCGCACGGCAGGAGCGGAAACTGTCCGAGCCGCCGCGCAGGATCACCGCGTTGCCGGACTTCAGGCAGAGCACGCCGGCATCGGCCGCGACATTGGGGCGGCTCTCGAAGATCACGGCGACAACGCCGAGCGGCACGCGCACGCGCTCGATGGTCATGCCGTTCGGCCGCTGCCAGCTCTCTGTCACGACGCCGACGGGATCGGCAACATTGCGCACGGTCGCGACGCCGTCGGCCATGGCATCGACCCGCGCTTGCGTCAGCGTCAGGCGATCGATGAAGGCGCCGGTCTCGCCGGCCGCGCGAACATCAGCCACGTCCTCGGCATTGGCG